>OBVB01000620.1_pt1 | contig 15407 bp, 12 predicted proteins | sample 1475891 | NCBI WGS metagenome assembly OBVB01 (sample SAMEA2579943, study PRJEB22360) | human gut metagenome | biome: human gut; feature: human-associated habitat; material: faeces | place: Denmark | collected 2008/2010 | reverse complement strand
CCGTTTGGCTCGTTCAAAATACGAGGCCGTTGCAAACAGCGAAAAATACGGTGCCATTACGATAGCCACGGCCTTAGTGATACCGGCCTCCCCCATGGTCGACACGGCATCTTCAATAAACGGCGGTATATGCTTATGACCGATGAATAATTCATAACTCACATCATCACTGTGTTCGTTAAGCTGTTTGGCCAATAATTCTGCCTGGCCTTCGGTTATGGCCGCCAACGGTGACAAACCGCCGATAGCATCATAGCGTTTTTTCAAAACGGCCACCTCCGCTTCAGTCGGTGCATAACCGCGACGTATACTCGTATAATACGGCATTAAATCCGCCTCGCAATTCGGCGTGCCATAATCCATTACCAATAAACCGATTCGTTCCTTCATAGGCCCTCTCATCGTGCTGTCACTTCATGCACATAAGACACAATGCGTTTGAGGACTTCCGGATCAGCTTCCGGCACAACACCGTGGCCCAAGTTGAAAATATGACGACCATGCGCTTTACCTTCAGCCAAAATTCGATCGATTTCCTGCTGAATAACAGACCATTCGGCAAATAAATAAGCCGGATCCAAATTGCCTTGTACAGCCTGAGTAATCCCCATAGCTTTCGCATCGGCAATCGGTGAACGCCAATCGAGACCGACAACATCTACCGGCAACTGACGCCATAACGGCAATAAATGATACGTTCCTACACCGAACATCGTAATCGGCGTAGTCGGAAATTTAGCTTTCAAGGAACTTACTAATTCGTTCATAAACGGATAAATCCGAGCTTCATATTCACGAGCACTAACGGCCCCTACCCAAGAGTCAAAAATCTGGATAGCCGAAGCCCCGGCCTCAATCTGTGCCCCTAAGTACACAATGCTCATGGCCGTCAATTTAGCCATCAACGCGTCCCATAAATCCGGACGGGTTACGAGCATTTGCCGCGTTTTCTGATACGTCTTGGACGGACCGCCTTCCAGCATATAACTGGCTAAGGTAAACGGTGCTCCGCCAAAGCCGATAAGCGGCACATTGAGCTGCTCCTTCGTCAAAATACGAATCGTTTCCAACACATGCGGCAAAGACTCCGCCATGTCGAGTGCGCCGAGGGCGGCAATATCTTCCGCCGTGCGAATCGGATTACCGATAACCGGACCGATACCGGCTTTCAGCTCCACATCTACACCAATCGGTACGAGCGGCGTCATAATATCTTTGTATAAAATAGCCGCGTCTACATCATATTCTTCAACGGGCAAACGCGTAATATACGCACAAAGCTCCGGCTGTTGCGTAATTTCGAACAAGGAGTATTTTTCCTTAATACGGCGATATTCGGCTTGACTGCGACCTGCTTGTCGCATAAACCATACGGGGCAATGTGACGTTTCTTCCCCGCGGATTGTTTGTAAGTATGTCGAATTCATAAGGTATCTTCTTTCCTTTGTTATAAGTATATATCTAATCTTACCATTTCTAAGGACAAATTGAAACTTTTTTCCATGAATTTAACTCATATTTTTATAGTGACACCGATTTTTTTGTAATTGCTCAGTTATGCAAAAAGACCGCCGGCAACTTAATGCCGTACGGTCTTTTATGAGTAGATTTATTTGTATTATCAAAGGTTTTTGTAAGGTCTCCTTAACGCTTCGTAAAAGCACTGTCCACACTGTAACGACCGGGACCGGCAATAAAGAGCATAATGGCCCCGAACATCATTTGTGACGGATAATCCCATTTAAAGAAACCGCCATCCCAAGCGGCTACCGTTGCAATAAACAAGGTAAACGCGATAAGTAACGCACCGAGTCGTGTCAAAAAGCCTAAAATAAGAAGAAAACCACCTAAAAGTTCAGCAGCCGCCGCAGCCATACCGAGCAACAAAAATCCGTCCGGCACACCGAATTGAGCCGTTGTATGACCGATGGCATATAAAGTATTTTGACCGCCAGCAAACTTAAAATAACCATGAGCCATCATCGATAAACCGAATACGATGCGATAAAACAACAATCCGAAATCATGATAGCGAAATAAATTATGGAATAGCATATTCATTCTGCTTCGTTATACTCCTTATTTCTGACTTTATTATTTAATAACCTTAGCATAACCGTTTACAAGCGGCCATAAAGTTTCATCATCCGCACTGTTAAGAGCGATGACGCGGGCACTCGGCCCGAAATATAAATTATCATACAATACAACATGAAGAATTTCACCGTAAACAACGGTGCTTTCCATGTTATCAAAACGCAAAGTGCCCGTATACGTGCCGTTCTTTTGCAAGGTCAACGGTTCAATCACACGGTAAGGCTGAACACTGTTCTGACCGCCTTCATTGATAGTAGCTGCCAATTCCGGCAATACCGAAGTATCTTGTTTCTTTTTATCCAAGGAGAAAATCGGCATATGACCATCGATGCCCAAAGTAGTAAGTCCCTGTTCACCTAAACGAATATCGGCAACAATACCGTAACTGAACACATTATCTTTTTTATAGCGCAACTGATACACATCGGCACTCAATACGCCACGGTCCAGTAAAAACTGCTTAATGTCCTGACTGTTCGTGAACAGCGCTTTTTCAGAACCGGCCTCTAATGTTACATTAGTCGGCGCCTTAATATCTTTAATGGCGGTCGTAGCCGGTGTTGAGGCCGCTACGCTGCTGCCTACACTGACTGTCAGAGCCAAGAAAGCCGCTGCACACCAAGTAGTTAGTTTCATTCACAACTCCTCTTTTGATGACTCACTATGTTAATTAACCGACGAGTCCGACAACTGAATGCCGGACCGGTCAGCCGATTAGTAATTATTAATGGTTAAGGACTCAGCCTTTTTTCTGTGCTTTCGCCCAACTGTCACGAAGTCCTACAATACGATTCATTACGATATGGTCAGGTGTGCTGTCCAAATCGGTTACGAAATATCCCTGACGTAAGAACTGGAAATGGTCGCCCGGTTTCATTGTTTTGAAAGCCGGTTCCCCTTTACCATGCATTACAACCAAAGAATTCGGATTAAGCTGTTCCAAGAAATCTTTGCTTTCCCATTCTTCTTCAGGTTTTAAGAGATAATCGTACAAGCGGATTTCCATATCCACCGCGGTGGACGCTTCCACCCAATGAAGCGTGCCTTTAACTTTACGCTGGCAACCGCTGCCGCTACGACTTTCAGGATCGTAAGTACAATGAATTTCTTTAATAGAACCGTCTTCGTTTTTAATCACTTCATCGCACATAACGATGTAAGCGCCTTTAAGACGAACTTCTTTACCCGGCGTCATGCGGAAGAATTTTTTCACCGGTACTTCCATGAAGTCTTCCTGTTCGATGTAGATTTCACGACCGAACGGTACTTCACGAGTGCCCATAGCTTCATTTTCCGGATTATTTTCAACGGTCACCATTTCAGTCTGACCTTCCGGATAATTTGTAATTACCACTTTGATAGGGTTAATAACCGCCATCTGACGCGGTGCTTTCATCTTCAAATCTTCACGAATACAGAATTCTAAGAGCGCAATATCAACCACGCTATCCGCTTTGGCGACACCGATACGCTGACAGAAATCACGAATGGATTCCGGCGTATAACCGCGACGACGCAAACCGGAAATGGTCGGCATGCGCGGATCGTCCCAGCCGCTCACCAAATTAAGTTCAACGAGCTGACGCAATTTACGTTTACTCATTACCATGTTGGTAACATTCAAACGGGCAAACTCAATCTGCTGCGGTTTTTCTGTATCCGGCCAATCTTCGAGCACCCAGTTATAAAGCGGACGATGTACTTCAAATTCCAAAGTACATACCGAATGCGTAATGCGTTCAATCGCATCTTCTACCGGATGGGCAAAGTCGTACATCGGATAAATGCACCATTTGTCGCCGGTACGATGATGTTCCGCATGCATAATACGATATAAAACAGGATCGCGCATTACGATGTTAGGCGAGACCATATCGATTTTGGCACGAAGTACTTTTTCACCGTCTTTGTACTTGCCTTCTTTCATTTCTTCAAAAAGGCGTAAATTTTCTTCAACGGAACGGTCGCGGAACGGACTATTGGTACCCGGTGTACCGAAGTCACCGCGAGTTTCTTTAATCTGTTCCGGCGTCTGATCATCCACATAAGCTTTGCCCTTTTTAATTAACTCTTGAGCATAGGCATACATAGTGTCAAAATAGTCGGACGCGAAATATTCACGATCTTCCCAATCGAAACCGAGCCATTTTACGTCGGCTTCAATAGATTTCACGTATTCCACTTCTTCTTTGGACGGATTGGTATCGTCAAAACGAAGATTCGTGAGCCCTTTATAATCATTACCTAAACCGAAGTTCAAGCAAATCGACTTGGCATGGCCGATATGCAAGTAGCCGTTCGGTTCCGGTGGAAAACGCGTATGAACACGCTTGCCATACTTCCCTGTTTCGTTATCTTTATTTATAATCGCCTCTATAAAATTAACAGTTTCATTATTTGGATTTTCCAACAACTATCATCCTCTCTGCGACTTACCGCCGATTTATTTACATTTTTTTATTTTATCATAAACTGCGGTTTATTTATAGTTTACTTCTTTGTTTACGCAAGTTTTAAGCGGTTTGCCTTGAAGGCCCAAGATGATATTGTCAGCCGTGAGCATAGCCATATCGCAGCGCGTACGATCCGTGAAGGAAGCGATATGAGGTACTACGAGTACTTTGCCGGTCTTTAAGAGCGGATGATCCCCCGGTAACGGTTCAGGATCGGTTACGTCCAAGGCGGCGTATTCAATTTCACCTTCATTAAGAGCCCAAACAAGCGCATCAGTATCGACGATTTTACCGCGACCCACATTAACAAACAAAGCGTCTTTCTTCATTTTTTTGAACGCTTCCTTATCAATCATATGATATGTTTCCGGCGTCAACGGCGTTACTACAAGCACTACATCACTTTCAGCATACAAAGCATCACGGTCGCGATATTCAACCATGTACAAGCTGTCATCCGGACGTTTATGACGGTTATTGTAAAGAACAGTCATACCGAAAGCACGGGCACGACGGGAAATGGAAATACCGATGTTACCGAGCCCGATAATACCCAAAGTGGAGCGGCTTAAGTCTTTACCTTTAATATTGGAAGGACGCTGTGTCCATTGACCGCTCTTAACAAATTCTGCATTTTCCACAAGACGACGACTGGCAGCAGCTACCAAAGTAAACGCCAATTCGGCTACCGATTCCGTAAGAACTTCCGGCGTATTGCCGTAAGGGATTTTGCGAGCTGTCAAATCTTCAATTGTTATGTTATCGTAACCTACCGAAGCCTGGGCAATAACTTTTAAATTAGGTGCATCGGCGATTAAGTCGGCATCGACTTTTACATTATTAATGCTCCAAAGCCCATCGGCTTCCTTGAGCCATTCCTTCAAGGTTGCACGAGGCATCGGCGTTTTTTCCGTCCATTGTTTAATCGTCACATGTTCGCCTAAATAGGCAAGTGCATCTTTGCGAACCAAACCCGGTACTACTACAACTGGTTTGCTCATAATTGTCAACCTCCTGACACTTATACATCTATCGTCTTTTACATAATAAGCTGTAAGAACGATGTAAGAACTTGTTTAAAATTCATGGACTTCCTATCAATCACTAAATTGATATAATCTCTTCCTTTATTATATACAATTTGAGCCTATAGTGAAAATAAAATCATTGATATTTTTAAATAAACAAATCTTTTTTCGACTCACAATAATTTAAGCGGTTTTCCGTTATAGAAAAAGGTATCCATAATACTCATGTTTTTTCAGCAATATTGCAAGGAATTGCTTTATCAATTTATAAATCTATGTTATAGTTAACTTATCGATAAATACAAACCATTAATCATTCTCCCAAGTTTGTCAATTACGTATTGTGAATTTATTTGAAAAGAGGAACTTCCTATGGCATATATTGACACATTAACTGAACAAGAAGTTACACTACGTGATTTTAAATCTGTATTAAATCGACTCATGACCAATTACAATCCTAAAAAACCGGTAACGATTACGATTGAAGAAGACGGCGAATCACGTACTTTTTCATTAGTACCGAAACGTACGCGTCGTCGCTCAAACGGTGAGGCTTTTGCCATCAAAGAGATTCCGTTCGAAACCTTGGAAGACCCGAAAGAACCGGGTACCTACATGGCCATCGATACGTTTAACATTGCCGAAAACACACCGATTCCGTTTGTATATGGTTTGTATGTAGATTTTGACGGTGTTCGTGATTTACGCTTTTTTAACGACCGTACCAATTGTCAAAAATGGCTCAATAAAAAGATCAAACTTCTTGAAAAATAATCAGCATATATAAAATTGTTTAATTAATTTTCACTTAGATTCGAAGCCCTTGAAAAGCAATTAATCATTTTTAATTCAATCGTATTTAATCGATACAAGCTTTATTATATCGAAATAAATATATTTAGTTTCTTTACATAATTTACAAAAACCGGCTCAACGTCGGTCATGGTTCAGAAATTTATTTGGGAGGATTTATGAAAATCGCAACATTTACATCCCCTTCCGGCTTCCGCCAATGGGGCGTCATCGACGAAGAATCGCAAACCATTTTAGGTAGTGCGGATTTAGAGGAAGCCTACTTCTCCTTCCTGCCGGAAACCATTGAAGAACTCATCAACTTAGGTGACGAAGGCGTATTATTATTAGCCAGTGCGTTAGAAAAACAAAACGAAACACCGGTAGCCGTACCGTATAATTTAAGTGACGTCACCATCGAAACGCCGTTCAGCCCGCATCGCAATATTATCTGCGTCGGCAAAAACTATCGAGAACACATTGTTGAATTCGACAAAACAGCGGACGAACCGGAATTCCCCATTTTCTTCAGCAAATTGCCAACGGCCGTAACCGGTCCTAACCGTGTGATTCCGTTGCATCCTAATGCTACTTCCCAAGTGGACTACGAAGGCGAATTGGCTATCATTATCGGCAAACGAGCCAGCAACATTCCGGAAGATGAAGTGTACGATCACATCTTCGGTTATACCATCATCAATGATGTGACAGCTCGTGATTTGCAAAAACGTCACAATCAGTGGTTCTTAGGTAAAAGCCTCGATGGCTTCTGCCCTATGGGGCCTGCTATTCTAATCGGCAACAAACAGCCGCAAAACTTTGAAATTCGTACGTACATCAACAATGAACTTCGCCAATCGGGCTCAACGGAAGATTTAATCTTCTCCATTCCGACATTGGTAAGCACCTTAAGCCGAGGTATCACCTTGGAACCGGGCGACATCATCGCCACCGGCACACCGTCCGGCGTAGGTATGGGCTTTGAACCGCCTCGCTTCTTACAGGAAGATGACCTCGTAACCATTACCGTTCCGGGCATCGGTACTTTGGAAAATACCGTAAAACGTTCTGCACCAGTTACGGAAATTGAAGATTACGAAAATTTCTAAAAAAGATAATTATTCTAAAACCATCGGTTTTCGCCGGTGGTTTTATTTTTAAATTTCATTACATTACTCATTGCAATACCTCTAAATAAAGTCGAATCTTCTTGTCGACTTTTAACAGCTTCGCATATGACGACAACAACGGAATATTTTTAGATTTACTACTCATATATTGCTTGAATGCATCAGTAATAACTTGAATTTCAACTCTATTTGTCGTTTTTACAATATCACAAAGTGTGCGCTCTATATTATATGCACGAACCAGATTTCCCGATGGAGTCTTAACTTCTTCACCCCCAAACTCAAAGACGTCTTTTTTGACCTTATTACACTTGAATCCATTTTTTAATGGTGCTGATGTATTATATCCTTCAGGAAAAGTAAAATGTAATCGCATTGGTGTTCTATCTGTAAATCCATGCAAATATAAAGCTGTCCCTAAAGAGAAAATTCCCTTTTTATACTTAACCTGAGCATTTAAAAATTCATCTTCCCACACATCAGGTAACGTGTATACTCCGCGAGATACTTTTTCCAATTTATTGGCTTTGACAAGTTGAGCTAAATAGTTTCTCGATATATTAGCTTCAGAAACCTTAGCAGAAGTAACTACACCATTATTCTCATATGCCAATTTTAATATGCATTTCTCACTCATATATCTCCCCTCCCTCAGCGCAATAACATTCTTGCTCTAATTATAAAAAGTTAGAGCAAGAATGTTAAATTATACTACCTGTTTAATTGTTATAAAAACTAAAAGAGAGTCCGACTTAAAAGTCAGACTCTCTTTTCATGTTCTAAAAATTCATAATTAAATTCTTATTTCCCTTCCAATTCAGCTTCCCATTCGGTATGGAAAATGCCTTCTTGATCAACACGTTCATATGTATGAGCGCCGAAGAAGTCACGCTGTGCCTGAATCATGTTAGCGGACAAGTTGGCACGACGATAGCTGTCGTAGTAGTCAAGAGATGCGGAGAACGCCGGAGTCGGAATACCGAAACGTTTTGCTTCGATAATCGCTTCACGCCATTTAGCTTGATGTGCTTCAATCGCTTCAATAAAGAACGGATCGAGGAGCAAGTTAGAAAGTTCCGGATTGCGTTCGAACGCTTTTTTAATATCTTCCAAGAATACTGCACGGATAATGCAACCGCCGCGCCATAAGAGCGCCATATCGCCGAAGTTGATGTTCCAGTTATATTCTTTAGCCGCTGCTTTAATCAACGCAAAGCCCTGTGCGTAAGAACAAATTTTGGATGCATACAATGCGGAGTGAATGGCATCGATAAAGGCTTTTTTGTCACCTTTGTATTCGCCTTCAGGACCTTTAAGCATCTTAGCCGCTTCAACGCGTTCATCTTTATAAGCAGACATGCCGCGTGCAAATACAGCTTCCGCGATTGTAGGAATCGGAACCCCTAAATCAAGCGCTTCCTGGCTGGTCCATTTACCGGTACCTTTCTGGCCGGCTTTGTCGAGTATTTTTTCCAATAACGGTTCGCCCGTTGCTTTATCGCGTACGCGTAAGATTTTGGACGTAATTTCAATTAAGTAGGAGTCGAGCACACCTTTATTCCATTCGGTGAACACGTTAGCCATTTCTTCAGCACTCATGTGAAGTAATTCTTTCATCATAAAGTATGCTTCGGAGATGAGCTGCATATCGCCGTATTCAATGCCGTTGTGTACCATTTTTACATAATGACCGGCACCGTCATCACCTACATAACTGCAACAAGGACCGTCAGCTACTTGAGCAGCGATAGATGTAAAGATCTTTTCCACTTCTTTGTAAGACGTTTCATTACCGCCCGGCATGAGGCTCGGACCGTTAAGTGCACCCTCTTCCCCGCCGGATACGCCAACGCCTAAGAAACGGAAACCTTTAGCTTCGAGCTCTTGGCTGCGACGACGAGTATCTTTGAAATAAGAGTTACCGCCATCGATCAAAATATCGCCTTTATCCAAATATGGCAAGAACGCTGCAATCATATCATCTACCGGTTGGCCGGCTTTTACGAGGAACATGATTTTGCGAGGTTTAGCAAGCATGTTTACGAGTTCTTCAGGGCTGTGAGCACCGCCGATATTGCCTTCATGGCCGAATTTTGCCAAGAATTCATCCGTTTTCTGCGGTGTACGGTTATATACAGCAATGCTGAAACCTTTGTGTGCCACGTTGCGTGCCAAGTTCTGACCCATAACGGCCAAACCGACTAAACCGAATTCGTATGTCTTATTTTCCATATTTCGTCTCCTCTGCCACAGCCAACCACGCATCCTGTTGTTGCGCCAGCTGCTGTGCTTTTTTTATAACTCTTACAAACGCAGGCGGAATATCCTCCCGCTCTTTTATATTATCCCCAATACATTTGCCGATGGTAATTCCTTTTTGAAAAAAGAGCCAACTGAAATAATACACTTCCAATAAATGCTCTTCCCGATTCGGAATCGAATTTAATTTGCGTTCATGAAACGCCCGATTAACCAACCCTTGAAGTGACTCATTTTGCGACTTGGCATACTTAATCAGCTTATCCACCCCTTGGGTGATCGCTTTTTTGGACACCAGTTGCGAGCCCCCTTCAAGACTGACCACCATGCGTACAATGGAATCCAAAATGGCCCGTTGACGCCGGCGAATCAAATGACTCACCAAATCATATTCAAAGCAAATTGTATCTGTGAAATATACCTGTTTCTGACCCGCTTTCGCATCAGTCCGTACATCTCTATCATATAGGGCAATGACGGGAATGTCAAAGCGGTTAAATAACTCGGCCAAGCGACTGATTGACCCTTGACCGCGGGCATTAATAAGCCCGATTCCGTAAAAGTCGAGCGGAACACCCAGCGTTTTGGCAAACTGCCGGAAGCTGCTGTACTCCGTTTCGCCCTCTACTATCATAACACATCGTGTATAGAGTGCCTCTTTCACGGCGGAAAAATACGCAATCAAATGCTCTTCCGCTTCAGAGGACACTTCAAAATTAACACCGCAGGCGATTTTAACCGAACCCGACGGCTGACGGTAAAAACGAATAATCTGCCGATAATCATCAGACAATACTTCCGCCGAATGGGTAACAATAAATACATGGCCCAAAATACCGTCGATGCCGAATACATCTTTTAGAATCCGTAAAAAACCGATATTTTCATTGGCCAGCATTTCTTTAAAATAATCCACCATGGCCCGTTGCATCAGCGGGTTCAAATGGGCTTCCACTTCATCCAGACTGACGGCAAGCGGCAAATATCGTTTACCTTTTATGACAACAACACGCGGTTCCAGCTTATTTTGCTGCTTCAAACGAAAAATCTTTTGCACCAAACGAAATACCACCATCGTTACGAGGCGCAAAGCATCGGGCGTATAAAAACCGGCGTACCGTTCACCCTTCTCGATTTTAGGATGGGACATTGATCCCCGTTCCATAAGCGGCCACTGCGTGAGCTGTGCCAATACGATAATCATATAAATCGGCAAATGCGGCATCACCATTTGGAACTGACGAATGCGCAAAGCTATCAGTGACATAGACTTCGTGACCGGCGAATCTTTTTTACAAATGGCCACATCAAGAGCCTCTCCGAGCACATCGCGAAGCTCTTCGTAAAAGGACTCATCCATGGTATCAAAGGAATAGAGCCCGATGTCGCGAAAGGTAAAATACGGCATGTAGGTGAGCGTTTGAAGCGGCACCGAGCGCCGTGCACTGGTAGTCAATACTTCATAGAGCCGCGGTTTCGCCGCCACGCTGATTTGCTCCCATTCGAGCCAAATGCGACCGTTTTTAACGGCCTTGGTCAAAAGACGAGGCAACTCCTCATGGGGCGACACTACAATTTCAAGCCGCACTTTAACCGGTTTTACGATATCGAAGAAATCTCCGGCTACCAGGCGTTGACCCGACGTCATGATGCGAATCAAATCCAATAAATTGGTCTTCCCGATAGAGTTTTCACCAATCAGATAATTACAATGCTCGTGAAAACTCAATTTCATACGATCCAAGTTACGAAAATTATCAATTTCCAAAGTTGCTAAGTACATATCGGCACCTACCTTTGTTAGGGCTTATACTTTAACGTTTTGCTCTTTTAAACGAGCAAGCATAACCGATGCGATAAACATCATAATACCGGCCAAGATCGTCATCCACGATAAGGTTTCGTCAAAAATCACAAAGCCCCACATGGCGTTGAAGAATACGCCGATATATTGTAAAAATTGTGCCACAATCGCATTGGTGGCCACAAATGCACCGGTTAAGAAGAATTGGGCAAACACGGAAATCCCGCCGATAATGCCAAGGATAACCCATTGCCGCATATCAGGCCATACAAAATTAGGTCCCATCAAAAGACCACCGACAAGCATGGTAGTCACTAAGAAATAAAACATAATTTCATAATTACTGTGATAGCCGGCCATAGTGAGCTTACGAATAGTCGTATAGGCTGCGGCCGCAAAAGCTGCCCCCGCGATGGCATAGAGCGAATACCAATGGAACTCACTGAATGACCACGGCTTAACCATAATGGCAACAGCTGCCAAAATCACCAAGAGCCATTTACCGGCGCCTTTCGGAACCGACTCTTTCAGATAGAGCGTGCTGAAAATGAACACAAAAATGCCGGACAATTGGAATAAAATCGCCGCATCGGCCAATTTCATGTACGCCAGGGCAATAAAGTTACACAAGTTGCCGAGCCCGCCGAAAATCCCGCGAATCGTTAGCATCCCACGGTTTTCGGTAGAAAAGGCAATGCCCTTAAGCTGCATATATGCCAGGACCGCCACCGTGCCGATGAGACCGCGGAAAAAGGTAATCTCCGCCGCCGGCATGGCTTGGCCCAACATTTTTACAAATAAATTCATGATACTAAATGCCAAAGCGGATGCGATGGCATAGAAAAAAGCTTGTCTCACGTTGTCACTACTTTCTTTAGTTCTGTCACTAATATTATGTTGCTATATAGTATTAACAAACAACGTTAGCATTAACAAGTAGTCGCCACGGTTTAATAGCTCGTCATTAACCTCTATACAGCTTATTTTTTGAACGTATCGACAAAAGCAAGAATTTCTTTCCCCATTGATTCTTTATCAATGACTTTGGTAAAACGTAATTCCTTAGACTGCAAAGCTGCAAGTTGTTTAGGGAACGCCACGCCCGTCACGGCACTGATGTGCTCAAGGCTTTCATACGGCGTATCGCCTGTCTGAATTTCCAGAGCTTCGCAAATCGGATTCGGGAATTTAAACGGATGCGCCGTCGCGGCAATCACCGTATGACGACCGCCATCTTCCGGATGCTCGCGCAATTCTTTCATGTAGGCGCCCATGGCCACCGCCGTGTGCGGATCCATCAAGTAACCGTAAGAATTATAAATCTGTGCAATCACAGCTTTCGTTTCTTCGTCGGACATATACTGACCGCTGAAATCTTTCTGGATGCGCTGTAATTCTTCAGCCGTTACCGACAAAGAACCTTTTTGTTTCAAATCCTTCATACGACTGTTGGTTGCTTCATAATCTTCGCCGCTCACATAATATAAGAAACGTTCAAAATTGGAACTTTCCAAAATATCCATGGACGGTGAAATCGTCGTGTAGAATTCGCGTTTCATATCATAGGTGCCTGTTTTGAAAAAGTCTGTCAAAACATTGTTACGGTTGGAAGCACAAATCAGCTTACCGATAGGCACACCCATCTTTTTCGCATAATAAGCGGCCAAAATATTGCCGAAATTACCGGTCGGTACCACCACATTAAACGCTTCATCGCGATGAATCGCACCTTGATTTACCAGTTCCGCATACGCCGCCACATAATAAACCACCTGCGGTGCCAAACGACCGATATTAATGGAATTGGCACTGGAAAAGCGAACGCCCTTAGCCGCCACTTTTTCAGCCATCGATTCATCTACAAAAAGACGTTTTAAAAACTGCTGCGCATCGTCAAAATTACCGCGAATCGCCGTTACATTGACATTGTCGCCTTCCTGTTTTTGCATCTGTTCCTGCTGCATCGGACTCACGCCGTCAGTCGGATAAAAGACCTGAATATGAGTCCCCACTACGTCTTTAAAACCTTCCAACGCCGCTTTACCCGTGTCACCGGAAGTAGCCGTCAAAATAAGCACCTCATCCGTTTCTTTTTCCGCTTCTTTGGCTGCCACCAACAAGTATGGGAACAAAGACAAGGCCATATCTTTAAAAGCCTGCGTACGTCCGTGGAACAACTCGAGTACCGACAAACGTTCCAAGATGGAATGCAACGGCGCAATGTCAGGCGTACTGAAATTAGCTTTGCTGTAAGCCGATGCTATCATGGAACGCAATTCCGCTTCATCAAAACTTGTGAAAAGATTTTTTAATACGATATACGCAATATCCTCATAAGATTTTTCCGCTACCATGTCATACGTCAAACAACGCTCCGGAAATAAGGCCGGCACATATAAGCCGCCGTCACTCGCTAACCCGTGGAGCAACGCATACGTTTCGTTTACCGTTTCTTCACTTCGTGTACTTCGATACTTCATCTCTCTGCCCTCATATTTCTGCTAATTTAAAATAATAATAGAGAATTTCCCTATTACTTCTTTCAATTAATTATACCGAAAATACACATTTTTTACTACCCACCAACGGTGACGCTTTACCCTTTAATTACTGGTTTGTTATAAGTTATTACATTATTTTTACAAAAATGAAGGTATAAAAGTTTACATTACACAGGATTGATTCGATATTTAAAATACTTTAGTTGACACTCCTTCAATAATTTTTACATATTTTTTAAACTTTCCTCCTATAAGGGTTTACATTTCGAAACAATAAGTATATAATAGTTATGTTGTTGTGGACCACTAGCTCAGCTGGCAGAGCACCTGACTCTTAATCAGGGTGTCCAGGGTTCGAACCCCTGGTGGTCCACCATTTTTATGCCTAAATTTTGAAAATATTGCACTTTAAATTAAATAAAGAGCGGTAGCAATACTTAATCCCAATTTGAGATTACATGTATTTGCTACCGCTCTTTTTACTTTATTCAATTGTAATACTTTATGTAGTTATAATGCGACATTGATCCTCTACACACTATTTAGCTATAAATATTCTCTCCTCTTATTTGTTAACCAACGAATTCACAAGCTCAGTCAATTCTTCGATACGTTGTTTCTGTTCTTCCAATTGAGCACTTTGCGTATCCAATTTCTGATTTTACGACTGAATCATAGACTGCTGATCGTTAACTACACCACGGAGATTATCGATTTCCTGAGCCATAGCCTGACTGGAACCGTAATTAGTTGTCTGACCGGCACCAACACGATTTACTCTATTATCCAGTTTGTTAATTTGATTTCCTAAATAGTTCATATTGGATCCGATATTCGTTACCGCACTATTCAACTGACCTACATTAACTGCATCAGTTTCAGCTTCACCGGCTGCTACATCATGAATCTCTTTTTTACCCATGCTAATAGTATCACTAGTAAGCTTAATATCTGACTTAGCTGAATCAGTAGCCTTAATAGTTACACCGTCCGTATTAACCGTAGTATTACCGGCTACAAGTTCCGTAGTAGTTACACTATCAGTGGCAATAATAGTTGCTGTATCACCGGAGCCTACAGTAACACGTTCTAAACCGGAAAGTTTAGATGATAATTTAACTTTAAAGCCTTTAGCTCCATCATTAACGACACCAATATTACCATCAGTTAAGGTTTCTGTTGCTCCACCGGTGACACTTAAGGCTTCCGCATTACCAACTTCAATTGTTTCACCGGTATCACTAATAAATTCGCGTTTAGCATTTTGAATGGCTTCAATATCTGTGGTTAATTGTAAACTGAAATTGAACATATAAAAAATCCATAGTGAATACCGATTT
>OBVB01000613.1_pt1 | contig 15589 bp, 11 predicted proteins | sample 1475891 | NCBI WGS metagenome assembly OBVB01 (sample SAMEA2579943, study PRJEB22360) | human gut metagenome | biome: human gut; feature: human-associated habitat; material: faeces | place: Denmark | collected 2008/2010 | reverse complement strand
GCACCCTGACGGGTTTGAACCCCGCGCCCGCCGGTCGTCACCGTCATGGGCCATGTCGACCACGGTAAGACCCGACTGCTCGACACCATCCGCCGCACCAACGTCATCGAAGGCGAAGCCGGCGGCATCACCCAGCGCATCGGCGCATACCAGGTGACCGTCAACCTTGAGGGCGAGCCGCGCAAGATCACGTTCCTTGATACCCCGGGCCACGAAGCCTTCACCGCAATGCGTGCCCGTGGCGCCGAACTCACCGACGTCGCGATCCTCGTGGTCGCCGCCGACGACGGCGTCATGCCGCAGACCGTGGAAGCCATCAACCACGCCCAGGCCGCGCATGTGCCGATCGTGGTGGCCGTCAACAAGATCGATAAGCCGGGCGCCAACCCGGACAAGGTCCGCGGCCAGCTCACCGAATACGGTCTGGTTCCGGAAGAATACGGCGGCAACACCATGTTCGTCGACATCTCCGCGAAGCAGGGCACCAACGTCGACAAGCTGCTCGAAGCGGTGCTGCTCACCGCCGACGCCGAGCTCGACCTGCGTGCCAACCCGGATATGGACGCCCGTGGCGCCACCGTCGAAGCCCGACTTGACAAGGGCCGTGGCGCCGTGGCTACCGTGCTGGTGCAGTCCGGTACCCTCCACATCGGCGATGCCATCGTTGCCGGCACCTCCTACGGTCGTGTCCGCGCCATGCTCGACGAGAACGGCAACCACATGCAGGAAGCCGGTCCGTCCACCCCGGTGCAGGTGCTGGGTCTGACCTCCGTGCCGACCGCAGGCGACCTGTTCCTGGTGGCCTCCGACGACCGTACCGCACGTCAGATCGCCGAGAAGCGTCAGGCCACCGAGCGTGCGGCCCAGCTGGCCAAGCGCCGCAAGGTCGTTTCCCTCGAAAGCCTCAAGGAGCAGTTCGCCAAGTCCGAGGTGGATATGCTCAACATCGTCATCAAGGGCGATTCCTCCGGTTCCGTCGAGGCTCTGGAAGATTCCTTGATGAAGATCGAGGTGTCCGACGAGGTCGGCATCCAGGTGATTCACCGCGGCGTCGGCGCCATCACCCAGAACGACGTCAACCTGGCCACCGTCGACAAGGCCGTCATCATCGGCTTCAACGTCCGTCCGAACCGCCAGGTGGCGGATCTGGCCGAACGCGAAGGTGTGGAGATCAAGTACTACTCGATCATCTACAAGGCCATCGAGGACATCGAAGCATCCCTCAAGGGCATGCTCAAGCCGGAATACGAAGAGGTCGTCACCTCCCACTCCGAGATCCGCGAGATCTTCCGCTCCTCCAAGTTCGGCAACATCGCCGGCGTCATGGTTCAGGACGGCGAGGTCAAGCGTGGTACGAAGTGTCGTATCCTGCGCAACGGCATCGCCACCGTCAACGACCTCGAGATCTCCTCGCTGCGTCGTTTCAAGGACGACGTCACCTCCGTCAAGGAAGGCTACGAGGCTGGCATCAACCTCGGCACCTTCAACGACATCGAGATCGGCGATATCATCGAGACCTTCGAAATGCAGGAAATCGAGCGTAAGTAGCCGAGTGCTTCGAGCTTCGCATCGATAACCAGGTAAGGAACGCCCACAGCCGGTTCACGACTGCGGGCGTTCCGTGATACAACAAGAACTTTTCACCAAAAGGACAGCAATGGCAGGAACCAATCCCCGCGCCGCGCGCATCGCGGCGTTGATTCAGCGTGTGATCGCATCGTCCATGGAGGCGCAGCTGCACGACAAGCGACTGGCCAACGTGACCATCACCGAAGTGCGCGTCACCAACGATCTGCAGATCGCGAAAGTCTACTGGACCCAGCTCGGCCACGAAGGACACGAGCAGGGCGAACGCCGCCGCGCGCAGCAGGCCCTGAACCAGGCCAAAGGACGCCTGCGTTCCCTGGTAGGCACCAAGGCCGGACTGCGACTCACCCCGCAACTGGAATTCATCTTCGACGAAGTGCCGGGCGAGGCCCATGAGATCGAGGACATCCTCGCGCTCGCACACAAGCGCGACGAAGAACTCGCCAAGTCCCGCGCCAACGCGCAATACGCCGGCGACGCCGATCCGTACAAGCACGACGAGCCCGATGATGACGACTTCGACGATGATGACGATGTCGAGGTCGAGGATTGGGACGATGACGACGAAGCCTGACAACTCCGGTCTGCTGGTCATCGACAAGCCGCAGGGCGTCACCAGCCACGATGTGGTCGCGGCGGTGCGTGGCGCCCTGCACATGAAACGCGTCGGCCATGCCGGCACGCTCGACCCGATGGCCACCGGCGTGCTGGTGGTCGGCTTCGGCAACGCCACACGTCTGCTCAACTACATCGTCGACCACGACAAAACCTACCTGGCCACCATCAGACTCGGCCAGCGCACCACCACGGACGACGCCGACGGCGAACTGCTGCCGGGGGAGGGAACTATCGCCGAATTCCCCTCACGACAGACCGTTGAAGACGCCATCGCCCATCATTTCACCGGGCGCATCGAGCAGGTGCCGAACTCCTATTCAGCCATCAAAATCAACGGCCAGCGCGCCTATGATCTGGCCCGAGAATGCAAGGATGTGGACCTCAAGGCTCGTCCGGTGACCATCTCGGAATTCAGCGTTTCGGCAGTGCGATACGGCTATGCTTCGACCACATGCGCGGGATCACCGCTTGCCGATGCCATCGAAATCGCCCCGGAGGAATCCTGGCATGCCGAAACCGACGGGCAAAACGAACCGAACATGCAGCCAGTCATGGAACTCGACGTGACCGTGACCTGCTCGGCCGGCACCTACATCCGCGCACTCGGCCGCGATCTGGGCGCTGAACTCGGCCTCGGCGGCCATCTGACCATGCTGCGCCGCATCCGCGTCGGGCGTTTCTCGGTGAACATGCCGAACGTCATGACCGCCCATACGGAAGCCAAAACCTTCACCAACCGCGAAGGCATCGAAGTGACACGCAACCGTGCGGTGCTTGACGATGCCGAGCATGCCGTTGACCACGCACTCGACCTGGTCGCCAGCGCGGCCGCTTCCATGGACATGCTTCCCGTCGCCGAACAGGAGGCGACGGACCTGCGGTTCGGCCGTAGAATCGCCCACGACATCCATACGACCATGGCCGCGTACGTTCCCGAAACCAACGATCTGGTGGCGATCGTGGAACGCGCCAAACGTGGCGAGACCAAGCCGGTCGCGGTCTTCAACTGAAACAATCAAGACCGGCCGGCACGCAATACGAACACGACAAACACACGGACAATACGCAAAGAAGGACACATGAAGACGATCACGCTTACCCCCGATGCCAGCGGCATGGTGGATTGGCCGACCCTGAGCAACGACAAGAAGTCCGTGGTGACCATCGGCTCATTCGACGGCATGCATCAGGGACATCAGGCGGTCATCCGCCGTGTGGCCGGACTCGCCGAACAGGAGCAGGCGTTCTCCGTGGTGGTGCTGTTCGACCCGCGTCCCGCGCTGGTGCACGCTTACGCCGCCAAACATGACGGTCAGGAACCGCCCGCAGGCACGCCTGACACGCAGGCGCTGACCAGTGTGGACGAACGGCTGCGCGCCATCGACGCCATCGGCGTGGACTACACGCTCATCGTGCGCTACACCATGGCATTCGCCGCGAAATCATATCGCTTCTTCCTTGGCCAGATGGTCGGCAAACTCGGCATGCGCACGCTGGTGCTCGGCTCCGACGCCGCCATGGGCGCGAACCGCGCCGGAAACGTGAAGGCCATTGAGAATCTGGCGCTCGCCACCGGCGTGTTCCAGCTGGAGGTCGTGGACGATTTCGGTCCGGGGCTGACCCGAGTGCCGGTCAATGCGAAGCCGGTGATGCCGTCCGAACCCGGCGAGCCTTCCGACCCTCTGGAGGGGGCTTCCAAGGCCGAACGACGCGCATGGAGCAAGAAGCATCAGGCCAAGGAAGTGCGCACGTGGAGCTCCACCAATGTGCGCTATCTGCTGAGCCAAGGCCGTATCAAGGACGCAGACGCGATACTCGGCCACGCGCATGCCGTGGAAGGCACCGTGGTGCATGGCGAGGAACGCGGCCGCACCATTGGATTCCCGACCGCCAATCTGAGTGAGAACGTCGCCGGATACCTGCCGGTGGACGGCGTGTACGCCGGCTGGCTGGTCGATTTGGGGGAGAAGTCCGCCGACGGTGGCGAAGAAGCCGGGGAGAAGCCGGCCGACGGCGTATCGCAGCGGTATGACGCTTCGTCCGTCAACGCGCGCGTGGCCATGCAGTCGCCACACCGCTGGCCGGCGGCCATCTCCATCGGCACCAAGCCGACGTTCAACGAGGACGGTGACGCCGAACGCGTGGTGGAAGCCTACGCCATCACCGATGACTGGTTGGACCTGTACGGCCATCAGGCGCGCGTGGAATTCGCTGGATTCCTGCGCCCGCAGATCAAATTCGATTCGGCCGACGATCTGGTGGTCGAGCTGAAACGCAACGTCGAGGAGACGAAGCGCCTCACCGCTTGAGACGGATCGGTCCGATTGATTTGATTGGTTCGATTGACGCGAATCATTGACGCCATCCGTGTTTTGTTACCCAAACGGGCTTTCCCGGGTTGCAAAAAGCGGATGGCGATGCCGTTTGGGCATCGGCGACCTATCGCAGAATCGCGGCCAACGCGTCCTGCAACGTATCCGCCTGCACCACGCCCATTCCCGGCACGGCGACGTTCTTGCGCAGCGTCGGCACAACGGCGGTGGTGAAACCAAGACGCGCCGCCTCACGAAGCCGATATTCCAGTCTCGGCACCGGGCGCACCTGCCCGGTCAACGAAATCTCGCCGATCGCGCACGTCGTACGGGGAATCGGTTTCGATTTCGCAGCGCTCGCCAACGCGGCCACAATCGCCAGATCGCAACCCGGCTCACGCGCCTGACCGCCGGCGATTGTGGAAATGTACAGGTCGTTGGCCAGCAGATTGATGCCACCGTGACGATATAACACCGCCACCAGCATGGCGATACGGTTGGAGTCCACACCGTTCGCCGCACGACGTGGCGTCGGCAGCACCGACCTGGTGACCAGCGCCTGCACTTCAATCGGCAGACTGCGATGCCCATCCAACGTGAACGTCACGCACGTGCCATCCACCTGCGTCGCCGCAGAACCATTGCCGGTTGATAGGAACAGACCGGACGGATCGGTCACCTCCTCAATGCCCTCGCCGCTCATATCGAAACAGCCGACCTCATCGGTCGGTCCGAAACGGTTCTTCACTGCACGCAGCATACGCAACGCGGTTTCGGCATCGCCTTCGAACTGACAGACCACATCCACCAGATGCTCCAACGTACGCGGACCTGCGATCGAACCATCCTTGGTGACATGACCCACCAAAAGCACTGGAATATCAAGGGTTTTGGCGGTGTCAATCAGCGCGCTCGCCACTTCGCGCACCTGCGTGGATCCGCCGGAGATGCCATCGACGTCCTGCGAGACGATGGTCTGCGCCGAATCGACGATGGCCAACGCTGGCTTGAACTGTTCGATAAGCCCCAACACCGTGGACAGATCCGTGGTGGAGGCGAGCAGTAGATTCGGCTCCATGGCGCCGATGCGCGACGCGCGCATGCGGACCTGCGCCTGCGATTCCTCGCCGGAAATATACAGTACGGTATTGCGCTCGGTGGCGAACGCCGTCAGCCTCGCCACATTGCCGGCGGTTTCCAGCAGCAATGTCGATTTGCCGATGCCCGGCTCTCCTGCGATCAGCGTGACCGATCCCGGCACGATGCCACCGCCGAGCACGCGGTCGAATTCCGAAAATCCTGTGGCGATTCTGGAGATGTTCTCCGTGCCTATGTCGGTGATCGGCCTCGCCGCGGACGATGCGACCGGATGCGATTGCGTGCGCGAGGTCCGTCCCGGAGCCGCGGTACGCGAGCCTGCCGCGGGACGGGCTTCATGGAATTCCTCAATGGTGCCCCATTGACCGCATTCGGGGCAGCGGCCGAGCCACTTCGGGCCGCTCCAGCCGCATTCGGAACAGATGAATTGCGAGGACGTCTTTGCCATATCGCCGACAATACGGAGGTTTTGGGACAAGACGTTCGCGGGTGGCGTACTCGTTGCACAGACATTGCGCTGAAAACCGTTTCGGGAACTGGATTCCATGACTTCGAGGGGATGGTTGCGCGTCTTATGGCTGTGAAAGAATGACAAGCATGTCTGATACGCAGAATTCCTCTTCGCATGGCAAATTGATTGCCGCCGTCGTAGCAGCCGCGCTTGTGGTTGTGCTTGCTCTGATTTCCGCATTTGTGTGGCCTGGTTGGGCCTTGAACAAGAACGGACAGGCCGGTCAGGCCGGTCAGACGAGCCAGCAGGCTTCCACTTCGAACGGTACGGACGGCGACAAGACGGAGCCCACCAAACCGTCGATCGATGCCGTGGCATTGCCCGACGGGGCCAGCGAGCTGCTCAAGGCCATGCCGGATTCCGTATTGAATTACGCGCGTACCAAGGCTGACGCCAGCACGACGTGGTCCAGCACCTCTCCCGTCGAGGAATACGCGTTGACGTATTCCACCGGCAAGAAAGGACAGGACGTCACGCTGGAAGTGGGCCAGTGGAACGACGGCGACAAGGCGAAATCCCAGTACGACACGCTGGCTGAAGCCATGACCGGCAAAGAGCTGGGAAGCGGCAACGTGAAGGTCTCCGGCAAGACGACCGGCGCCTACAGCGCCAAAGCCGATCCGGACGACGATACCAAGGCCGTTGCCGTGTGGCGCAACGATACGGTGGTTTTCTATGCCACCGGCGCGAAGAACGACATCCAGCGTTTCTACCAGCAGTTCCCTTTGTAACGTCGACGGAATCGTCTCGATGGCGAATCGCGGCCGGCTGATGGAATATCACGCGGAAAACGAAACGTGATTTTCCACCATATGAATGCCTGCGCGCGTATTCGTCCCCGAAGCAGTGTAGTATTGGGCAAGTTGCAAACTTTTACCCTTTGAGTTTAAGGAACGGAGGCTGAGATGGGCTCGGTCATCAAGAAGCGCCGCAAGCGCATGAGCAAGAAGAAGCATCGTAAACTGCTTCGTAAGACTCGCCACCAGCGCAAGTAGTCTTCAGGCGCGTGTGAAGCGTCCGCTCAAACAAAATCCCGCGATTCCTTTCGGAGTCGCGGGATTTTTGCTATCTGCGCGGCGGTGTCGGCCGGTATATTCCACACCAGCCGACACGCCTGCCTGTCAAGATCTCACTTGTTGGGGTTGTCCATCACGCGCGGGCCGTTCGGATCGCCGACGATGACCTGGTCCACCATGTTCAGGAACAGGCCGTGCTCGACCACGCCGACCGTGGTGATGAGGTCCTGCGCGAGCTCCTGCGGGTGGTCGATGCGCTCGAGGTGCAGATCCACCACATAGTTGTTCTCATCGGTGCGCACCGGCTCCCCCCTCCCGGCCCCCCCTCCGCACAGTCGATGACGTCGCCGTTCGCGTCGAGACGCAGCACCGGCTTGTAGCCCTTGGCCTCGAACTTCTTGACGACCTGGCCTGCGCCGAACGGAATCACCTCGACCGGCAGCGGGAACTTGCCGATGGTGTCCACGACCTTGGACTCGTCCACGATCCACACGATCTTGTTGGAGTTGGTGGCCACGATCTTCTCCCACAGGAGAGCCGCACCGCCGCCCTTGATGCCGTTGAAGTTCTTGTCCACCTCGTCGGCGCCGTCGATGGTCACGTCGATATGGTCGACGTCATCGATGTTGACGATCTTGATGCCGTAGCCTTCGGCCTGCTCCTGGGTGCGGCGGGAGGTGGTGACGCCCGTGAACTCGAGGCCTTCCTCCTTGACGCGACGACCGAGCTCGTCGACCAGGAAACGCACGGTCGAGCCGGTGCCCAGACCTGCGATCATGCCGTTCTGAATCAGTTTTGCAGCCTCGATGCCGGCCGCCTTCTTCAGCGCGTCCTGCTGTGCCTTGTCCATGATCCTCCTTCGATATGGGGTTAAGACCGTCTCCATACTATCGGATGCGTTGATTTTCAAGGCGCGAATGGTCGGTTGCGGGAGCAGGTGTCTGTTTTGGACTGCGGAAAAGTTTTCACGGAATGTTTCACGGTCCTGCGTGAGGTGGCGTGCAAAAAAGCCGCGCATGAAATGACATGTGGGGAGCGGCTTGCGTAAAGCGGCTCCCCACATGTCTCGCTCAGCTATGTTTGACCGCGAACGGCGCCTCGTCCAATACCAGCGTGCCGTCACCCATCACATAGCCTTCCACGGCGATATACCCACGGATGAGACGTGGATTGCCGTCGAAGGTCGGGCTGGATTCCGGTGGGGGAGTGAACCGCACCGTACCCGACACCGACAGGCCCGATGGGCTTGGACGATGCGGCAGTTTCGGCAGATCCTGCGATTGCGATGAAGCTGCCTGTTCCGGTGCCGATTCTTCGTCGTCTTGCGATTCGCTGTGCGATTCGTTCGCATTCTGCGGTACGGCCGTGCTGTCCGTGTCCGTGCCGTCCGCGTTGCCCGTCACCGGCTTGTCGTTCTCGTCGCCTTCACGGGGAAAATAGTCGGGTTTGACCAGCATCTGCGCATAGGATTGATGCGGTTCACCGGATTCGTCCGTTTTCCCGGATTCGTCCGGTTCTCCGGATTCGTCCGGTTCGGCTGGACCGCCCGCGTCCGGGAAGCTGGATTCGGGTATGACCTTCGTCGCTTCGGTCTCAAGCATTGTGGTGGTTTCCGCCGGTTCGGTCTCGAGCACGGTCGTTTCCACCGCATCATCTGCGTCGTCATCGGTTGTCTGTCCGAAATCCGCAAGGTCGTGGGAAACGCCTTCCGGCTCCGCCAGCATGCTGGCGATCGAACGCGGCTTCGTGCTGTTGCTGGAATTGGCGGTATCGGCACCGGAATCGCCGGTGCCGGTCGTGGCGGAATCGCCTTGTCCGCGTCCCATGTGGTATTCGGCGGCGCTGATCGCACCATCCATCAGCATCCTCGCATCCTCGGGAACATCGGTGCCACGCGAATACTCGGAAGCCAGTAGCGACTGCCATCCTTCCAACGGCAGATAGCCTTCGCGCACATGCGAACGGCAATCGCCCGCATACGTGCGTGCCAGCTCGTCCACTTTCTCGTTGCCCGCGTTGCCGGCATGACCCTTGACCCACACGAATCGCACCGACCCCGCCCTATGTGCGATCTCATTGTCGATGGCGCGGACCAAATCGGCGTTCTTCACCGGTTTCTTCTGCGAATTCTTCCAGCCGTTGCGCTTCCAACCCTGCACCCACTTGGTGGAGCAGTTGATCGCATACTGCGAGTCGGTCTCGATCACCAGGTCTTCGGAACCGGGATGCGCTCGCAACGCCTCCAGCACGGCGCATAATTCGCCGATCTGGTTGGTGCCGTTCGTCGCGCCGCCGGCATCGCAATCGCCGGCATGCTCGTGCCCCGGCTTGCCGCCTGCCGCGGGCTCGTGGTCGGCCCAGGCCCAACCCATCGGACCATTCGGATTGCCAAGCGCGGAACCGTCTGTTGAAACCGTAATCGTCATGCTTCTACCCTACGAAAGCCGCGCGACTCGCCGCTTGCCCGTCATACCGCATGGCAACGGCATATGCGATTAGTCGCCGAGACACAGCATGACGGAGGCGCGGAACATGCCGTCGCTGTGCTCGAAGGAGGCCGTGCCATGGTGCCGTTCGGCCGTCTCTCGTACGGTGGCGGTGCCCAGCCCCGTGCCACCATGTTTGGTCGAGACGAGATCGCCGTCGATCTGTTCGATGCTGGTATCGGCTTCGCCGTACGTGTTGTCCACCGTGATGAACAGGGCCGCCGGAGGGCCGGAACGATACCGGATGCGCACTTTGAGCCGCCTCTCGCCCTGCGTTTGCTGGGTGATGGCCTCCGTGGCGTTCTCCAGCAGATTGCCGACCATGGAGCATAATTCCGCGTTGTTGATGTTGATGTATTGCGGCACCGCCGCTTTGACGTCCACATCCGCACCCAAATGCCGGACCCAATCGCAATAGTAGACAAGCACCGCGTTCAGCGACGCATGCTCGCAATACTGCATTGGTGCCGTTTGCAGCAGCCGGTGTTTGGACATCTCATCCAGATATGAGCGGATGCCATCCATGTCTTCAGCCGCGGCCAACGCCTGCAGTGAGTGGATGTGGTGACGCACGTTGTGCTTGATCTGACGCGCCTCACGGATCCGCTCGTTCATGTGTTGCAGCTGCAACGTCTGCAAAGCCTCATAATGCTGTCGCCTGCGGGCCGCGAGCAGACGGTCCGACTGCTGAATCATGTACCAGATGAGGAAATACGCCAACACCATGAAACAGGAATAGACCACCGCCACGGTGAACGCGATTTCCAGCATATGCGAGTCCAGCAGCGTGGAATTGTCCGCCGGCATGCACCACACCACAATCGCGGACGAAACGAACGGAAACAGCCAGATAAGCTGCCAGAAGCCTTTGCTGATGGATGGGGAATCGAATGTGGCTGGAATCGAATCATGCAGCGGATGCCAAAGCGAGACCAGTACGACGACGTCAAGCAGCAGCAGATTGACCAGTCCCGGCCAGCCGACGCGGAGATTGGTTGAATCCGCGCCAAGAACGGCCACATCGATGACGAGCGACAGATAGTAGACGATCGCCACCATGTAGGAAGCCGTGGCCACAATCAGCAACAGTTGCCGCCATGGCAGTTCGGTCAGCCATCGCAGGACCAGCAGCACAAGCGGCGCGGTCGGAATGACCGTCCACAGTGATGGGATGCCCAGAGTGCCGCACAGCACGCCGCATAGCAGGAACCAGACCAGTCCGATGGACATGAACAGTGTGCCGTTACGGCGTGGATTGTCCATGTGACTCCATGCCATGATGAGGCACAATGCCAGGCCGGACAACGCGTTGAGCTGCTCTCCGATGGCGAAGAACAGACCTGACGGGGTGGTTTTGGCGATGCCGTTCCGGATGATTTCGCCGAGTGGTGCGAACATGTCAGTCCTCCGTACGCATGCGGGTGAACGTGTATTCCGCGTATGCGCGGCAGGTGGTGGTCACCGCCGTTTTCGTGATAGGAATGCGTTTGCCGCCTTTCATGACGAACTGCGCGTTGGTGATGCCGGACACGTAGTCGAAGTTGACGAGCACGCCTCGCGCGGTGCGGTAGAAGTTGTCGAACACGGTGAGCCGTTGGTCCACGTCGGAGAAATTGGTGCGGATTTTGGTCTGGGTGCCGTCCGCGAACGTAAATTCCACGTAGTGCGCGTTGGACAGGGCGTATGCGATGAGCCGCCGGTCCATGGTCACGGCCGGATTGCCGAACGCCACATGCCAGCTGGAATCCACCGTGCCGGGCGACTGCGCCTTTGCCAGATGGGTGACCGGCGGTTTTGCCTTCAGCTGCTCTTCGACGCGTTCCATGGTGGCTTCGAAGGTTTTGCGATTGACGGGCTTGAGCAGATAACCGCTCGCCTGCACCTCGTAGCCGAGCACCGCGAAATCGGTGCTGGACGTGATGAAGACGATCGCGCAGTCGTCGTTCTGATTGCGCAGCAGCCGCGCTATGTCCAATCCGGTGGTGGCATGCGGCAGATTCTCGTCGCTGAGATAACAGTCGAGCAGCAGCAGGTCGTAACGGCTGTTCTTCCAGCTTTCGATGAACGATTTCGCGTCGGGGAAAACGTCACAGACCGTTTGCATGGCATTCCTGCCGGCGGTTGCGCCGACGTTCCGGCCGTTGAAGTATTCCGCGCACATGGTGGCGATCAGTTCGCGTTCGGCAGGGTGATCCTCGACGATGGCGATGCGCACGTTCCCTCCTTGCTGTGCCGTGATTGCGCGGATGACGTTCCGGCTCTGCTTCCAAGCGTACCGGGAGAGGGAAATACGGGGTGCCGCGGAGCTTGCGTTTCATGCCAGAAAAGCACGTTTCGTGCCATACGGCGGATATCGACAACGAAAAAGACCCGCTCCATACGGAACGGGTCTTTTTCGCGCTACGCCTTGATTACTTGGCGGAACGCCGTATCACTCGGCCAGAGCCTTGTCCACGACCTCGGTGGCCTCGGCGAGCACCTTGTCCAGAGCCTCAGGGGATTCGAAGCTCTCGGCGTACACCTTGTAGATGTTCTCGGTGCCGGACGGACGGGCGGCGAACCAGTTGTCCTTGGTGGTGACCTTCAGACCGCCGATCTTGGCGTGGTTGCCCGGAGCCTCGGTGAGCTTGGCGGTGATGTCCTCGCCGGCCAGCTGGGTGGCCTCGACGTCGTCGCCGGTGAGCTTGGCGAACTTCTGCTTCTGCTCGAGGGTGGTCGGGGTATCGACGCGCTTGTACCAGCTTTCGCCGAAACGCTCCACCTGCTCCTGGTGCAGCTGGGCCGGGTTCTTGCCGGTCTTCGCGGTGATCTCAGCGGCCAGCAGGTCCGGAATCAGGCCGTCCTTGTCGGTGGTCCACACGCGGCCGTCCTTACGCAGGAAGGACATGCCGGAGCTTTCCTCGCCGCCGAACGCGACCTCGCCCTTGAACAGCGGGTCCACGAACCACTTGAAGCCGACCGGAACCTCGACGAGCTTGGCGTTGATGGAGGCGGCCACGCGGTCGATCAGGGAGGAAGACACGAGGGTCTTGCCGATGCCGGCGTTCTCCGGCCAATCCGGACGGTTGCCGCCGAACAGGTATTCCACGCACACTGCGATGTAGTGGTTCGGGTTCATGACGCCCCAGTTCGGGCAGACGATGCCATGGCGGTCGGCATCCGGATCGGTGCCGCCGACCAGATCGTACTTGTCCCAAGCGCCGTTGTTGAGGGAATCGACCAGACCCTTCATCGCGTACGGGGAGCTCGGATCCATGCGGATCTTGCCATCATGGTCGATGGTCATGAAGCTCCAGGTCGGGTCGACCTGCGGACGCACCACGTCGATGGTCAGGTTGTACTTCTCGTTCATGAGCGGCCAGTAGTTGACCGAAGCGCCGCCGAGCGGGTCGATGCCCAGGCGTACGCCGGAGGAGCGGATCGCGTCGAAGTCGATGACGTTCTCCAGATCGGCCACATAGTGCTCACGGAAGTCGAAACGCTCAACCAGATCGGACTTGACGGCCTGCTCGAACGGCACGCGCTTGACGTTCCTGAAATCGCCGAGCAGCTCGTTGGCGCGGTCGGCGATGGCGTTGGTGACGTCGGCCGGAGCCGGGCCGCCGGTGACCGGATCGTACTTGAAGCCGCCATCGGTCGGCGGGTTGTGGGACGGGGTCACGACGATGCCGTCGGCCAGGCCTTCGCCGGTGAAACGCTGGGTGCCGTCGGCGGCGCGGTTGTGGGTCAGGATGGCCTGGGACACGACCGGGGTCGGGGTGAAGTCGTCACGGGAGTCGATGCGCACGGTCACGCCGTTGGCGACGAGCACTTCGATGGCGGTCTTCCAAGCCGGCTCGGACAGGGCGTGGGTGTCGCGGCCGATGTACAGCGGGCCGGTGACACCGGCCTTCTTGCGGTATTCGGCGATGGCCTGCGTGATGGCCACGATATGGGCCTCATTGAACGAGGTCTTCAGGGACGAACCACGGTGTCCGGAAGTGCCGAAGGAGACGCGCTGCTCGGGAACATTGGGATCGGGGACGACGTCATAGTATTTGCCGATGACCTCGTCAACGTTGATTAAATCTTCTGGGGTGGCGGGCATTCCCGCATTTTTTGCAACCATACCTTCATTGTGCCACGAGTTTGCGCGGAACGCGGAAAGCCATCCCACAATGTGCGATGAATACGTTTTCTTTTTGACGTCTCGGCGTGTCTCCAGTATGGAATTGGGGTTTCAGTGTCCCGATGCCCGACGATTTGCGCATCGCACGCCGATAGTGTATTGTTTCTAACGAATTCGACTCATGCAGGGTTGCAAGTCAACATTTTTAGACGCAAGACCTGGAATGTGGCATTGGTTTGCCATGTTCCGGGTCTTTTTTGTTGCAAAAAAGCCGCGCTGCGTCATCGAATCCCATCGGAAGGAAATAGAAAGGAATCAGGATGGCTGACTCTCTCGCATCGCAGATCATCACTGCGATCGGCGGACCTGAAAACGTTCGCAGTCTGACGCATTGCGCCACCCGACTGCGCTTCGAGCTGGCGGACGCGTCCAAGGTGGACCAGAACGCCCTCGAACATATGAAGGGCGTGCTTGGCGCGGTCCCGCAAAGCGGTGACCGTTTCCAGGTCGTCATCGGCGGCGGCGTGGCCACCGTATACGAAAACATCATGCATCTGCCCGAAATGGCGAACGCCGGTGCCGCCTCCGCATCCGGCGAAGGCCAGAAGAGCAACGCCGACGTCAAGGCCGAGGCCCGTTCCAAGGCACGCGGCAAGGTGGCATGGCTGGACTCCTTCTTCGAGTATCTCGCCGACTCCTTCCGCCCGATCCTGGGCGTGCTGCTTGGCGCCTCCATCATCATCGCCCTGGTCAACCCGCTCATCTCACTGAACGTCATTCCGAATGACGAGGCCTCCGCCGGCTGGGTGTTCGTCAAGGCCATCTGGAAGGGCGTGTTCTACTTCCTGCCGATCATGGTCGCCTACAACGCCGCCAAGAAGCTCAAGGTCGATCCGTGGCTGGGCGGCGCCATCATGGCCATCCTCATGACCCCGCAGTTCACCAGCCTGATAGACGCCAAGACCACCACGTGCGTGGAGAACGCGGCTCTGGGCACCAAGTCCTGCACCGCCAACATCTTCGGCATTCCGATGGCGTTGAGCGACTACAGCGGCAACGTGTTCGTGCCGCTGCTCATGGCCGCCGTGCTCGCCCTCGTCTACCACGGATTGAAGAAGATCATTCCCGAAAGCGTCCAGCTGGTGTTCGTGCCGTTCTTCTGCATGATCATCGTCGGCGCGCTGACCGCCTTCATCATCGGCCCGATCGGCGTGTGGGTCGGCAACGGCCTCGGCGTCGGCTTGGCTTGGATGAACACCCATGCACCGTTCATCTTCGCCATCATCATCCCGCTGCTGTACCCGTTCCTCGTGCCGCTCGGCCTGCACTGGCCGCTCAACGCCCTGATGCTCATGAACATCCAGACGCTGGGCTACGACTTCATCCAGGGCCCGATGGGCGTGTGGAACTTCGCTTGCTTCGGCGCCACCGCCGGCGTGCTCTTCATCGCCGTGCGTGACAAGGACAAGGACATGCGCCAGACCGCTCTCGGCGCGCTCGCAGCCGGCCTGCTTGGTGGTGTTTCCGAACCGTCCCTGTACGGCATCCACCTGCGTTACAAGCTGGTCTACAAGCGCATGCTCGTGGGCTGCGGCCTTGGTGGCGTCGTCATTGCCGTCCTCGGCTGGCTCTTCCCGTCCGTCACCGCCGCCGGCCAGACCGTGCATGGTGTGACCACCACCGCCTTCGCCTTCACCTCGCTGCTGACCATTCCGGTCTTCGACCAGATGTGGGTGTACGCGGTGTCCATCGCGGTCTCCTTCCTGACCTCCTTCTTCCTGATCATCACCTTCGACTACCGCACCCCGGAACAGAAGGCTGAAGTGCTGGCCCGCGCCGCCGCCGATCAGCAG
>OBVB01000600.1_pt1 | contig 16082 bp, 9 predicted proteins | sample 1475891 | NCBI WGS metagenome assembly OBVB01 (sample SAMEA2579943, study PRJEB22360) | human gut metagenome | biome: human gut; feature: human-associated habitat; material: faeces | place: Denmark | collected 2008/2010 | reverse complement strand
CATAGAAGAACGCCACACCAGGCGTCATGAGGAACACAAGGGACGCGGAAGTCAATATCCACGCGGCATTTCCAGAATCAAGCTGGCCCATGTCACCCTCCTCTTTCTTTCTCTATATTTGGTTCAACATTTCCGTCCCCATCGTGTGGGGCTGACAGAACGATATGGAACGCCGGCCGCGTTTTGAAAACGTTACGACGTGTTACGCCAACGTAACGCCATCCGCGCGAAACGTCAACCTACGCCGAAAAATGGCGGAATTCCAACGAAACTGGCGGTACGGAAATACGGAAGGCATAATCGCCCGGCAATCGCAATATGAAATTGCGACGGTGGACGGAAGCGGCGGGCAATGCTGCGGACGGAGTAAGTTGGGTAGCTGAAACTTACGGAACACGCGTGGCACGCGACGGGAGAACGCCGCGTACGGCGAGCGCGTGGCATGTACACCGAACGCGCGGTGCGGCGAACGTATGACGCGCGTAACGAGAGAGCGGCGAGGACCATGGCAACGTTCATCATTTCACTGTGCGCCATTTTGATGCTGACCACGGTTTCCGGGCTGATCTGCCGCAAAGCGCAGCTGCCGGAAGTGATCGGGCAGATTCTCGTCGGCATTCTCGTGGGCCCTTCGCTGCTGGGCGTGATGCACATGAGCGATTCGCTGTCATTGTTCAGCGATCTCGGCATCATCATCCTGATGTTTTTGGGCGGTGTCGGCTGCGACCTGCAGTTGCTGAAGAAGTATTCGAAGGCGGCGGTCATCATCGCGTGCATGGGCGTGGTGTTCCCCGTGGCGGTGATGGGTGGAGTGAGCCTGCTGTTTGGCTTCAAGCCGATTCCGGCTGCGTTCATCGGCGTGGTGTTCTCCGCCACGTCCGTGTCGATTTCCGTGGCGGTGCTGAAGGAAGCCGGACTGCTTGATTCGAAGGAAGGCGTGTCGATTCTCGGCGCGGCCGTGGCTGACGATGTGATCGGCGTGATCCTGCTGTCCGTGATGTGCACGCTCGTCAACACCGGCAGCGTGGACGTGGCAGGGCTGGGTTTGATTCTGCTCAAGCAGGTGCTGTTCTTTGTGGCGGCCGCCGTGGTGGTGGTTTGGGTGGCGCCGGCGCTGATGACGCTGGCTGGCGTGCTGAAGGCGCCGTCCGGCATCGCGGTGATGGCCGTGATCATCTGCCTGGCGATGGCGTGGGCGTCGAATCTGGCCGGGTTGAGCTACGCGGTGGGCGCGTTTTTCGCCGGCATCGCGGTAAGCAACAGCGATTACGCGGAGGACGCGGACCGGTATATCGAGCCGGTTGGAGACACGTTGTTCGTGCCGGTGTTCTTCGTGGGCATCGGCCTGCAGACCACAGGCGTGGATGATACGAAGATGATTGTGTTCATTGCGATCATGACGGTTCTCGGCGTGATCACGAAGGTCGTCGGCTGCGGTTTGGGTGGCCGCATGGCCGGTTTTGGCGGCGCTTCGGCGCTGATGATCGGCGCGGGCATGGTACCGCGTGGCGAGATGGCGTTGATTACCGCGCAAATCGGCTTCAACGAGCATGTGCTCGGCAGCGAATACTATTCGACGATCATCTTCATCATTTCGCTGGTGACGCTGGTCGCGCCGCTGCTGCTGAAGCTGACGATCCGGAAGGTGCCGGGAGTGGGGGCTGCGGCTGGCGGGACGGGCGGGGGCGGGGGGGGAGTGGCATCACCGGTACGGCTGGCGCTGAGCAGTAATCGCAATACGAAAACCTCCCGCCACGTACGGAACGTGACGGGAGGTTTTCGCTACGGAAATCGCAAATCCGGAAAATATGGGAACGTCAGGCGAGGATGCCGTCGACGAAGCCTTCCGGATCGAACGGGGCAAGGTCGTCCGGGCCTTCGCCGAGGCCGACGAGCTTGACGGGCACGCCAAGCTCCTTCTGCACGGAGATGACGATGCCGCCCTTGGCGGAGCCGTCGAGCTTGGACAGGACCACGCCGGTGATGCCAATCGCTTCGGCGAACACCTTGGCCTGCGTCATGCCGTTCTGGCCGGTGGTGGCGTCGAGCACGAGCAGCACTTCATCCACAGGCAGGTTCTTTTCGGTGACGCGGCGGATCTTGCCGAGCTCGTCCATGAGGTTCGCCTTGTTCTGCAGGCGGCCGGCGGTGTCGATGATGAGCACGTCGACGTTCTCTTCCTTGGCCTTGGCGCCGGCCTCGAACGCGACGGACGCCGGATCGGCGCCGTCCTTGTCGGAACGCACGACCGGAACGCCCACTTTCGCACCCCAAGTTTCCAACTGGTCGGCGGCCGCCGCGCGGAAGGTATCGGCAGCGCCCAGCATGACCTGCTTGCCTTCGGAAACAAGCAGGCGGGAAAGCTTGCCCGCGGTGGTGGTCTTGCCCGTGCCGTTCACACCGACCATGATGATGACGCTCGGCTTGTTCGCGCCCTCCTTATCGGCATTGAGACGGCGATCCGTGTCAGTGCCTACGAGCTTCAGCAGCTTGTCTTTCAGCGCGGCACGCACTTCGGCCGGGTCGGACTGGCCCGCGATTCGGGCGTCGTTGCGTAGTTCCCCGACAAGCTGTTCGCTGGCTTCCGCGCCAACATCGGCAAGCAGAAGGGTGTCTTCGACGTCCTCCCAGTCGGCTTCGGAGAGCTGATCCTTGGCGAGGATGTTGAACAGGGCTTTGCCGAACGGGTTGCCGGACTTGGACAGGCGAGCCTTGAGGCGCTGCATGCGGGTACCGGCGGCTTCCGGGGTTTCGACGGCTGGGGTCGCGGATTCAGTTACGGCTGACCCGACCGGAGTTGGTTCAGTTGCCACTGGCGATTCAGGTGTGGCAGACGAAGTCGCGGATTCCACGGCTTCCGTCGCTGCGGATTCCGCGGTTTCCTTGGTTTTCTCAGCGTTTTCGGCACTTGCGGCGGCAGATTGCGCGGCGGACTTCTCCGTAGCCAAACGAGCATCGGCCTTCGCCTTCGCCGCTTCAGTGGACTTGTCCACGGCGGACTTGCGGCTCTTACCGAACCACCATCCGCCAATCGCAAGCAATGCCGCAATAACAACAACGGCGACAATCGCAATAATCACATTGGTATCCATGACTCCAGCCTAAAAAGCGCAACGGACACGCCACTCATCTCTGCCAGGGCAGGCAATGGGGCTATCCACGGGACGTGAAAAACTGGGCAATATGGCCAATACATCCAGAATGACGTCGTACCAGCGGCGCGAACAGCTTATCGAAATCGGTCGATCGCTGTTCGCGGCCAAGGGATTCGAAGCAGTGAGCGTGGAAGAGATCGCCTCGACCGCAAAAGTGTCGAAACCCATCGTCTACGAACATTTCGGAGGAAAGGAAGGCCTGTACGCCGTGGTGGTGGACCGCGAGATGCGCGCGCTCACCGACGTTCTCATCAACGCGCTGTCCGACCCGCAGGCGCATCCGCGCCAAATCGTGGAACGCACCGCGCTTGCGCTGCTCACCTACGTGGAGGAGAACGCCGAAGGCTTCCGCGTGCTCACGCGCGATTCGCCGAAAACCGACCCGTCCAACTCGTTCAATTCGCTGCTTGGAGACATTGCCGTACGCGTCGAGGACATTCTCACCGACGCGTTCAAACGCCAGCATCTGCCGGCCAAAAGCGTGCCGTATTACGCGCAGATGCTCATCGGCATGACCGTGTACACCTGCCAATACTGGGCCGACCAGCGCAAGCTCAGCAAGGAGCAGCTCGCCGCGCATATCGTGAACCTGGCATGGTATGGGCTGAGCCGCATGGAAGCCAAGCCGGAATTGCGCTACGAAAGCGAAAAGGCCGCCCGCGAGGCGGAAAAGCAGGCCGCGCGGGAAGCGAAGGCGATCGCCAAGCAGGAGAAGCAGGGCAAGAAGGCCGCGAAATCGCAGGAGAAGGCGGTTGCTGCGGGAGATGACGCGACGGACGGGACGACCGTGACGGACGGATCGCAAGCAGTAGGCAAATCGCAAGCGGCAGACGAATCAAACGAATCAGACGAGACGAACGAATCGCAAAACCCGCAAAGCCCGCACGAATCGCAAAAACAATCAACAATTGACGAAAACTGACATACCGTCACCCGAAATGACCCTAGGGGAAATTTCAGGTGCAGATTGCGTATTTCAGGGTGCCGTTTGTGTGCAAAACCGTGCCCCGGAACCGCACATGGTGCTACGTTAGTTTCGTTATGCTTTTGGCCGGAGCGGTCGGCCAGCCGCACGGCCCGACACGAGCCCGATCCGAGGAAGAATATGCAGGAGAAGAAGACGCTCACCTTCGTGGTGCCCGCGTACAACATGACGGAATACCTGGAACGGTGCGTCGAATCGTTGATCGCGTCGAAGCGCAACGACGACATCGAAGTGCTGATCGTGGATGACGGCTCGTCCGACGGCACGCTGGAGATGGCGAAGACGTTCGAGGCGCGCAATCCGGGAATCGTGCGCGCGATCCATCAGGAGAACAAGGGCCACGGCGGCGCGGTCAACACCGGCATCGCGGCGGCGAGCGGCATGTACGTGAAGGTCGTGGACGCGGACGATTGGGTCGGCCCGGAATCGCTCGAACAGGTCATGGCCGTGCTGCGCGGCGAGGTCGGCAAGGACGAGCCGCTCGACATGCTCGTCACCAACTATGTGTATGACAAGGTGGGCAAGCGCAACAAGCACGTCGTGAACTTCCGTCACGCCATGGAGCCCGGCAAGCGGCTCACTTGGGACGATCTGGGACATTTCGGCCTGACCGAATACATTCTCATGCACGCGCTGATCTACCGTACCGCCGTGGTGCGCGAATCGAAGATGCAGCTGCCGGAACACACGTTCTACGTGGACTTCATCTACGCGTACCAGCCGTTCCCGTGGGTCAAGTCGCTGCAATACGTGGATACGCCGTTCTACCACTATTTCATCGGCCGCGACGGGCAGAGCGTGCAGACGGACGTGATGATCCGACGCGTGGACCAGCTGCGGCTCGTCAACCAGTGCATGGTGCGCGCCACCCCCGAACGAGGTACGGTGCCAGACGGCCTGTACCGCTATATGATTCATTTTCTGGCGATTCAGAGTTCCGTCGCGAGCGTATTCATGATCCTCTCGCGAGAGCCGGAGAATTACGAGAAGAAGAAGGCCATGTGGGAGGATATCAAGGAATATTCGCCCACGATTTACGCGGACGTGCGCAAGAAGGCGATGTCGCGCGCGCTGAACCTGCGCGGTTCGGCCGGCCGATTCGTGATTCGCAAGGGGTATTTCCTGGCTGAGCACGTGGTCGGGTTCAACTGATCTTCGCGCGCGAGTTTCGAAGTTCTCGCAGGTTTTGCGGGTTCTCGCAGGTTTTGATTCCCGTATAACGTTGAGGGGCCATCGGCACGAGTCGATAGCCCCTCAACGTTTACCGAACGCGCGTTGAACGCTTATCGAACGCTTCAGCGCGCGGAATCACGCTCAGTTCCAGCGGTCGGACATGGCGAAACTGTTGTGCATAAGGTTGCTGGACGTGTATAGCACGTCGCCGAGCAGCTTCGTATTGCGCTTCCGCAGGTAGTCCGCCATCTCGTCATTGGCCGCCGCGAGACGGGCGGTGACGGACGGGGCGTCCGTTGCGCCGGCAGTCGCAAGCGCATCATCCGTACGTTCCACCAGACGGTGGCCGAAGGAGCGGACGTCTTCCGAGAATCCTTCAATCGCATTGCTCGTCTCGTAGAAGTGCGCGTCGGCGAGCGTTGCAATCAGGCGGTTCGTCCAATACAGGCAGTCCGTGGAGACTTCCGGCGTGGTGTCGCGCAGGTAGGCGGGGGTGTCGTCGACGTTCGCATAGAACGGGGCGGACGTGGTGAATGCGCCGGAACCGTACGAAATCCACATGATCGAACGGCTTTCGACGGGCGCGTACGGGCGAATCTGCATGGCCACCATGTGTCCGGTGCGGTTGATGCCGATCGGACGGTAGCGATGGCGGCTTTCCTCAGTTCCCTGCGTGCCGTACGGGTCATACGGGGTGCCTTCGAAGTGCGAACCGAGCAGGAAGTCGACATCCTCGACGGTCACGGCATTCTCCGGTTCGAGACACCATGGAATATCGTCCGATTCAGGGGTAAGGTTTTCCGCGTCGGCCGGATCGAGATAGCGGTACATGTACCAGGCGCGTGGCGTGTTGTAGATGTGGTCCTTCGCGGTGGCGGTGCCGAATACGATACGCGGGTTGCAGTGGCCGCCGTTCATGCCGCCCTGCGTACCCGCCGCGCGCCCAAGATGGTGCGTTTCGATGAATTCCTGCAGATCGGCGCTACACATGAATTCACGTGCGTCGCTGAAGGCGTCATCAAAATCGAAATAGTCGATGCCAAGCTGGTTGGGGATGATCGCGCATTTGTCGTCCGGCACGCGACGGGCGATCCAATGGTGGCCGCCGATGGTTTCGACGTACCAGATTTCGTCCACGTCGGAAATGATGATGCCGTTCGATTCGTACGTTCCGTACGTTTCGAGCAGTTCGGCCAGACGTTTCACGCCTTCGCGCGCAGTGCTGACATACGGCAATATGAGGGTGATGATGTCTTCTTCGCCGATGCCGCCTGGGGTTTCCGGCTTACCATTGGCTTCGTCGGCCGACTGCAGTGCGACCAGCGGGTCGGCGGCGAGCACGCGCTCGTTGACGGCGATGGTTTCGGTGGCGCTCATGGCCACGTTGCGTTCGTTGACGCCAGCTTCCGCAAGGATTCCACGATTTGGAAGCACGTTCGGTACGATGCTGTACCGGCATGGATTGTCGGGAAGGTCGATTTCAACGTGGCTCAGCACACTGCGGTAGTGCCGCGGCTGCTCCTGCGGTGCGACGACTACGAATTTCTTGGGATCGTAACGTCCCGAACCAGAGTCGTCATCTCGGGCGATGATGGTCGAACCGTCGTAACTTGCTTTTTTGCCTACAAGAATTGTGGTACATGACATGGTTTCGATTGTAGGCACACCAACACTCCGAAGGCCATTTCGACGCCCGTCCGACGCCCGTGGTGGCGATTGGTCCGAATATGCTGTATACTGTGTTGCTGTTGCCCCTCTAGCTCAACGGTTAGAGCAGCGTCCTTTTAAGTCGTGGGTTGTGGGTTCGAATCCCACGGGGGGCACAGGTTCGAAGTCCTGGAAGCCGATGGTTCTCAGGACTTTTTCATTTGTTTCGGGATGAGGTCTCAGCACTTCAATACGGAACGCACCATATCGCGCACCCTCTTTCGCTCACGAATCGCAATTTCGGTCGATTATTTCGCGACGTGCGCCGAAAAGTATGGAAAATAAGGCGATTTATACCCCCTACCGCACTATGCGGCACCACCTTTCGCTCACAATCGTAAGAAAACGAGCGAAATCGCAATATGTGTTCCGAAATGAATAGCGAACAGCCCGCGGGCGATTCGCGGACGGACCATACGCATGCAACCGGCGTGGCGCAATCGAGGATAATGATAGACTCGAATATATCGAACATTTGTTCGTATAGATTCGGTATTACGGGAAATTCCCCACTATATACAGTGGGCAAACGTACGAAACGCCACTACAGGTAGTGTATACTGATGAACGGCCTGCTCAGCCAGGCAAAATCAAAAAACGTGGCCGACAAGGCTTTCCACACCAAAGGAAGCCGATTTGCATAGGGAGGAAAAGAATGACCGTGACCGTCTTCACCAATCCGAACAATCCTCAATGCGAGGCCACCGAACAAGAGCTTTCCAAACTGGGAGTGCGGTACGTGGCGGTCGATTTGACGCAGAATCCGTCCACATTCGAACAGATCAAGGACGCCGGCTTCAAGCAAATTCCGGTCGTCATCTCACCGAATTCCTCATGGAGCGGACATCGCCCCGACCTCATCCGCCAGCTGGCGCAAAGCATCGCGGCGTAGGCGCGGCAACAGCAGTCAAGCATCCAAACAGCCGGAAGGCACGAATCCCAAACGGCAATAATCCGGAAGAATCAAATCCCCCGCGGCAAAACCCGCAACAAAACCCCACTGCAATCGTCCGAAATCGTTCAAAATCAGCCACCCAAAGCAAAGCGGCCAGCCGGAACATCGCCCGACCAGCCGCTTAGCAAAACCCGCAAAACGCAAAAACCAGCCTACATACGACCGGCAGTGGACGGGTCGATCTTCATGGTCTGGAATCGGTGGGCCATGAAATCGTCATTGAAATACGTGGCGAAGAACTGCGAAACGGGCGAATTCTGCGCAACCCCAGCCATGCGGGAATACCAAGCGTCAAGCGCCATCAGCGTCATCACGCCATCGACGAAAATGAGTATGAAACAGACCAGCGTCAACGAATAGCGAATCTTCCACGGAATACGCTGGATCAATCGCAACAATCGCGGCAGAATCAACTTGACCCAAACCAAGCCGAGGATGCCCCAGAAGAACATGTATTTGCCGGATGTACGCCCGTCAATCGAAAGCCATTGCCCCGTGTAATCCCATGCGCGAATACCGAACGCGGCCTGCATGAACCAGCTGGTGAAATATTCGAACGCGCCACCGATCACCGCGCTTGAGCAGAAAATCAGCAACCAATTCGACTGCCACAAATGGTTGAGCAACACGGTGACGATCACCACGCCGAAACCATAGATGGGCGAGAACGGCCCCCATAGGAAGCCCGCACGGTCCTGGTATTCGCCGAACAGGATGAAATGGTAGATGGTTTCGATCACCAAACCGAACACACAACCAATGGTGAACAGCCAGAACAGATTGAAGAAATCCAGCGAAATATAGCCTTTGCCGGTCAGGTCGCGGCCGGCCATGCCTTGGGAGGCGGCGTTCTCATACGCGCTGCGGGCGTCCATGCGCCGCAACGCGAACTGCAGCCGGCGCTCCTCCCGCAGCGATGGGTCGGCGGTGATGTGCAGGGCGATCAGCACGACAAGCTGGACAGCCGGGCTGACAAGGTTCAGGCCAAGCCCCTTCAACGCCAGCGACAGCAGGCCTTCGGCGAGCGTAAGCGGAATCAGCAGGTACGTCCATTGCGCGATGTGCCGGCGTTTGTTCCTGAAAAGCAGCACGCCGAACACCGTCAGGCACGCGGTGGTGACCATCAGCACGACCGCGTGAATCGCCGACAGAATCGTGGTGAGGCTCAGCGCGTCGAACGTCATATCGCCGGAAAGCACGGCCTGCACGACGTACAGGCACGACAGCACGATGATCGGCAGCGTCACCACGCCTTCAATAAGCATGGCGATGCCGTAAATGCGAACGATTAACGGCAGACGACGGTCAGCGGGATTGCCGATTTCGCCAGTGCCCTGCTTTCCGCCTTCTTCGATAGCCGCGATTTCGGTTTCGGCGGCAATCGCCTTGATTTCTCCATCCGTCTTGCCCGCGGCGGAATCCTCGGATCGTGATTCAGATTGTGCGGTTTCGCTCATATGCCGCTCCTTCCTTCAGCCCACGCTACCAAACGTAGGCAATATCCGCCGCAAGAAAAGCGGTTCAGGTGCGATTATTGGCGGACGCGAGCAAAAGAGGGGGACGTCAGCTGGCTGCAATCGCCATTCGCACACCACCTTTCGCTCACGTCCGCAAGAAATGGCGATGCATAGCGCATCGTGAGCGAATGGGGGTATAAATACGGACGGAAAATAGCGATTTATTACCACCTTTCGCTCACGGACATACAGAAATGGCGATTTGTCACGGACGTGAGCGGAAGGGGCTACGTCAGCCGGCGATGGTTTTGCCGAGGCTTTGCCGCAGTACTCGACCCGATTTCCGTCATCCATGAAACGCGATGGCGATTGTCCCGGAGCGCGTTATACGATACGTACCGCGTAGCGCTACGAAATACGTATCGCTATGAGAGGAATGATTCACCAAACCGGAGAGACAATGCACAACGTACTGCAGATCCTGCGCCGTGACTTCAAACGATTGGTCACCGTACCCGCCGCGTGGGTGATTATGATCGGCCTGATTCTCATTCCCCCGCTATACGCATGGTTCAACATCTACGGGTTCTGGAATCCCTATGGCAACACGGACAGCATCAAAGTGGCCGTGGCCAACATGGACGAAGGCACAGACAACGCGCTGCTTGGCAAAGTCAATCTCGGCGATCAAATCGAAGGCACGCTGAAGAGCAACGACCAGCTCGGCTGGGAGTTCATGGGCAAAGCCAACGCGATGGAAGCGGTGGAGTCGGGCGACTGCTACGCCGCAATCGTCATCCCTTCCGACTTCAGCGAAGATCTGGCCAACGTCGTCACCAACAGCAAGCATCGCCCCACGCTCGAATATTACGTGAACGAGAAGGCGAATCCGATTTCGCCGAAAATCACCGACCAAGGCGCGACCGTGGTCGACCGCACCGTCAACAACACCTTCGTCTCCACCGTCAGCGACGTGCTCGTCAAAGCCGTCAACTCGGCCAACGGCACCATCAGCGGCAACACCAACGCCATCGCCAACGAAACCATCGGCGAACTCGACAACACCAAGCGGAACGTAGGCACGATCCGCTCCGCAATCGCGGATCTCGACACCCAGTTAGCCAATGTGCCACAGCAGACAAAAGCAGCACGCAATGCCCTGAACGACGTGCAGCTGGCCGCGGCGAGCGCAGGCAGAGGACTAGCAGGCGCATCCACCGCCATCGGCACAGCGCAAACCCAGCTCAACACGCTTTCGTCCAACGCCAACAGCGCGCTGGAAACCGGATCCGGACTTGTTTCCCAAGCGACGGCGCAATCCACAGCCAGCATCAACCAGATCTCGTCGGCGGTATCCGCGGCAAGTGGATCGGCACAGCAGGCGGTGACCGGCATGCAAAACATCACCGACAGCAATGCGAAACTGCTCGAGAAGCTCAAATCCGCCAGCGACAACGCGCAATACCAGCAAATCATCAGCAAACTGGAGAATACCAACAACACGGCAGCCGGAACACTCGCCGACCTCAAAACCCTGAGCGAGAACACACAGGCCACAGCCGGCAGCGTATCCAAACTGTCCACCGATTTCAACATAGGCACGCAGAACTCGCTCAAAAGCGCAGGCATGGCGCGCAACGCCATCAATTCAGGCGCACTGCCGCGACTGAATTCCGCGCTGGGCTCGCTGGCTGGGACGGCCGGAACACTTGCCGGCACCGTGACCAGCCAGGACAGCGTGGTCAGGCAAACCAACATCGTGCTCGACCAACTCGACCAAGTGGCGTCAGACGCCCGCATCGGCCTTGAGCAAACCGACCAGCAGCTGGCGAAGATGGAGACGAAGCTCACCACCGTCAGCACCGACCTGAAGGCGCTGGGCACTGCGGATCTGCTCGCATCGTTGACCGGCAGCGGTTCGCTTGACGCGGATAAGATCGCCTCGTTCATGGAGTCCCCGACCGTAATCGACACGAAGAACGTGTATCCCGTCAACTCCTACGGCTCCGGCATGGCTCCGCTGATGACCAATCTGGCACTGTGGGTGGGCGCGTTCGCCTTTGTGGTGATCTACAAAGTGGAGGTGGACGACGAGGGGCTTGAGGGTCTCGATCCGACCGCAACCGAAAAGTATCTGGCCCGATACCTGTTGCTCGGCACGATGGGCGTCATTCAAGGCGCGATCTGCACCGTTGGCGATCTGATACTCGGCGTGCAGACGGCTTGCGCGCCACTGTTCATACTGACCGGCATGATCACATCGCTGGTATACCTGAGCATCACGTACGCGCTGTCCACCACGTTCATGCACATCGGCAAGGGCCTGTGCGTGGCGTTGGTGATCGTGCAGATTCCAGGCGCTTCCGGCCTGTATCCGATCGAGATGATGCCGAAGTTCTTCCGCATGGTCTATCCGTTCGTGCCATTCAGCTATTCGATAGACGCATTCCGCGAGACCATTGCCGGCTTCTACGACGGCCATTGGACCAAGGCGATCGGCACGCTGCTGCTGTTTGCCGGCATGGCGTTCGTCATCGGCCTGGTGGTCCGTCCTCTGTTGGTCAACCTCAACCGACTCTTCGCCCGCGAAATCAAGGAAAGCGACATGATTATCGGCGAGGAAGTGGAGCTTCCGGAACGCGGATACAACATGTCCCAAGCCATTCAGGTGCTGGCCGACAAAGGCGGCTACCGCGAGGTGATCGAGGAACGCGCAAGTCGGTTCGCGGAACTGTACCCGAAACTCAAGCGCGGAGCTCTGGTGATCGGATTCGTAGTTCCGGTAACTCTGGCGGCGGTGTTCTCGTTCACCAACGGAGAGAAAGTGGTGGTACTGGCCACGTGGGTCGTCTGGATTCTGCTCATCATGGGCTTCCTCATGGTCATCGAATACATGCGCGATAATCTGAACCGTCAAGTGGAGCTCGGCCATTTGAGCGATGAATCGATCCAATCCATGCTGGTGGAGCGCCAAGCGGCACGCATCCGTCGCAAAAAGCGGGCGCAACAGGAACGGCGGAACAGACTGCTGCGCAAAACGCGGAGACGCACCAGCGGCAAACGCACGACATCCGATAATCGCAATACCAGCGTCATCAAAGAAACGACGGAAAACGTGACGGGCGTCAACCACAATGAAGATGACGGAATCGCCATACTGGTGCAGAAAATGCAGAAAATGCAGACGACCGGTCCAAGCGCCGCCGCGAACGATGCCGCCACGGACACCGCCGAGACCGCCGAGACCGCCGAGACAACCGAGACAACCGAAAACAACGAGGAAAGGAGCAACGCATGAAAACCATCTGGAAACTGTTCGTCGGCGACATCCGGCGAATCACCAGCAACGTCGTCTCCATCATCATCATCATCGGACTCGTTGTGATCCCCGGCATCTTCACATGGTTCAACGTGGCCGCCAGCTGGGACCCGTTCGCCAATACCGGCAATCTGAAATTCGCCGTAGCCAATGAGGACGACGGATACCGGTCCGACCTCATTCCAGTGAAGATCAACATCGGCGACCAAGTGGTTAACACGCTGCGTTCCAACGATCAGCTCGACTGGACCTTCACCACCAAAAAAGAAGCCATCAACGGCACCAAATCCGGCAAATATTACGCAGCTGTGGTGATTCCAAAGAACTTCAGCACCCGTATGATGACGTTCTTCGCATCCGATGGCGACCACGCCGAAATCGCCTACTACAACAATGAAAAGAAGAACGCCTTGGCTCCGAAGATCACAGGCCAAGGCGCCGATACGGTCAGCGCGCAGGTCAACGAGACGTTCTCCGAAACACTGACCAGCACCGCGCTGAGTGTGGCATCGCAGCTCGCCAACCAACTCGACAAGCCAGCCGCGCAGGAACAACTCACGCAGTTCAACGGCAATATCAGCGACTTCGCGGAAACGCTCACCGACGCTTCCGGAACGCTCCGCACGTTCAGCACGCTGACCCAAAGCGCACGGCATCTGCTTGAGTCCTCCGACGGTCTGATCGCCAATGTCAGCGGCAATGCGAAAAGCGTAGGAACAACACTCAAGCAAGCCGGCAGCGGCGTGGAGGATCTGACGGGCGCGTTGAAGACCGGCACCACCGCGCTGGGCACGGCTCTGACTGATTCCGCCAACAGCTTCACAGCCATGGAAGCAGATGTGGACAGCCTATTCGGCAATGCGGGCACGCAGGCCGGCAACACCGCCAACGCATTACGCAACCAGGCCACGAACATCAGCAAGCAGGCGCAAAGCTACCAGCAGATCTATGATTTGCTCGACGCGCTCAGCGCAAACGAAAAGCTGCCGGAAGCGGTGAGGAACGCCATCGACCATCTCAAAACCAACGTCGGCACCACCATCACACAGCTCAACGACCTAGCATCGGCGCTGAATGGCAGCGCCGACAACATCGACGCCAAAGTAAGCGATACCACGGCCGAACGTGCGGAGATCAAGAAACTGGCGCAGCAGGCGGCAACGTCCGTCAGTGGCATCAAAACCGACTATGAGAGCCAACTGAAACCGCAACTTGACGATATCGCCACGTCCATTACCAGCACCACCACCGCGCTCAATGCCACAGCGGCCGATCTGAAAGGCGCGCTGGGCAATCTGAACGGCACCACCAAGACCGCGGATAAGAATCTGACCGCCATCAGCAGCGTGTTGGATTCCACCGCCGATAGTCTGGCCGGCGCGGGCAAAAAACTGGGCGCATTCACAGGAACATTGACCGATGCGCTGAACAGCGGCGATATGAGCGCCGTCAAAGATGTGCTCAGCGATAATACCGACTCGTTGGCCGCCGCGCTTGCAGCCCCTGTAAAAGTGAAACGCAACGCGGTGTTCCCAGTCAAGAATTTCGGTTCGCAGATGGCACCGTTCTACACGATCCTGCCACTGTGGGTCGGTTCGCTGCTCATGGCAGTGACGCTCAAGACCACCGTCTCGCGTAAGGTGCGCAAGGAACTCGGCGACCCGAAACCGCATCAGCTGTTTCTCGGACATTACGGTGTGTTCGGCGTGATCGGACTATTGCAGAGCACGTTCTCCTTGGGAGGCAGTCTGCTGTTCCTCCATGTCCAGGCGGTGCATCCGCTGCTGTTCATGCTGTCCGGCTGGGTGAGCAGCCTAGTGTTCTCGTTCTTCACCTACACGCTCGTGGCCAGCTTCGGCAACGTCGGCAAAGCCATCGGCGTGCTGTTTCTCGTCATGCAGATCTCCGGAGCGAACGGCGCATATCCGCTGGCCGTGCTGCCGAAAATCATCAGCGGCATCAGCCCGTTCCTGCCTGCGACGCATTCAATCACAGCAATGCGCGCGGCGATCGGCGGAATCTACAGTAACGATTACTGGTTTGCGATTGGCGCGCTACTGCTGTTCATTCCGCCGCTGCTGCTGATAGGCCTGCTACTGCGCATTCCACTGGTCAAGTTCAACCATTGGTACGTAAGCAAGCTGGAAAGCACGAAAGTGATCGCGGCATGATGGGCGGAACCACGCAAGAGGGCACGCGGAAGACGGTGAAAAAAACCACGCAGGAAGACGTCGGCACAGTACGTGGCCGACGTGAGCGATTACGGGAGCAAACCGACCGCAAAATCATGAAAGCCACATTGGGGATAGTGATTTCCGATGGTATCGGAGCGGTGACCATCGAAGAGGTCGCACGACGTTCAGGGGTAGCAAAGACCACAATCTACCGACGCTACCGAAACGCCGACGATTTATTGCAACGCATCCAACCGGAAGTTGCCGGACTACCGAATTTCAACGATTTGAAGCCGTCGCGGAGCGGACTGGCCACCATGCTGCGACGCATCCAGGACTGCTTCGACAGCGAACTCGGATTGAAAGCCGTGGGCGTGGTGCTGTCTTCCGACAACGCCACGCTGAAGGCGATCGCAGCACAAGTGCTGGCGCCGGCCGAAGAACGGTTCGTGGGGTTCATGGAACGTGGCATCGCCGACGGAGTGTTTCAAAACCGTTTGGACTACACGTTCCTGTTCAGCACGGTGCTGGGTTCCATGCTGGCTTGCAAAGCGTTGGCGAGGCAGGAAGCCGGAGGGGAACGGCAATCCGGCAAGGAACGCAAGTCTGATTCCTGGGCCGAGAACATGGCCACGTTGCTCTGGCCGAACGTATGCGCCGAATCCGCACGGTAACCACAGGAAAACCGTCCGCACCGACGCAAGACGGGCGTGCCGTGTCGGTTTCAGAAGGAATGGGCTATTGGATTGACGCTTCTTGACGCGCCACTTCCAACGCCTTGTTGAAGGCTTCGGAGGTCCAGCTGGCGCCGGCGAGCTTGTCTACTTTGAGATCCTTCAACGGCTTGCCGACCACCGCGTCCGGTACGGCTTTGGCGAAGTCGTTCTGATGCTTTTTGGAGATGGACGTGAACGGATGGCCGACGATCTTCACGGCCGTCACGTTCTGGTCTTTGACGGTCAGATGCACGTCGATAGTGTCCTCGCCGACCGGCCCGTACTGGCCGTTGATCGAATAGTCGCCATCCGCGTAGTTGCCGGTGTCCTGCTTGCTGGACGTCGTGGAATTCGCGTCATCGGCATGGTTTTTGGTGGTGGCGTCGCCGCCGGCCGTATTGTCAGCCGCCTTGCCGTCGGTTTTCGACTTACGGTGTCGCG
>OBVB01000588.1_pt1 | contig 16401 bp, 9 predicted proteins | sample 1475891 | NCBI WGS metagenome assembly OBVB01 (sample SAMEA2579943, study PRJEB22360) | human gut metagenome | biome: human gut; feature: human-associated habitat; material: faeces | place: Denmark | collected 2008/2010 | reverse complement strand
CGCGGATATGCGGCGGGCCCGGTGCAGATGGTGGGTGCGCCAGCCGGTGCGTGCCACCAGCCGTACGATCTTGCGCACCGCGTTCGCCTCGCATTCGGCCGGGCGCGATGCCGCGTTCAACAGTGTTCGCAACAGTCGGGGATTTTGTTGCCGCGTTAGTCGCCCATTTCGCTGGTTTGGCACCGTTTCTTCTATGCCGAATCCGCCCGATATGCGATGTTGATTGTGTGGGGTAAGCTGTTTTTGCCATGGTCGGTCATCTCCTGATGGTGGGTCGCGTTGCCAAGAGGCGCCGCCATTGCCTGTGATGGATGCATTTCAGTGCTTACGGCATCTGAAATTCTTCATTCGTCGTAACAGTTGTCGGTGGCCAAACCTGGTGAAACCCGGAAAGCAAGGGGTAGCATCGTCAGGAGAGCGGATGCGCCGCGTGAGAATGTACTGCAGGGAAGGGCGATGAGCGTGACTTCTGGAATTATGCTTTCAGACAATATGGAGGCTTCGAAGGACGCCATGGACGAGGAAGGCAATGCTGCCGCGGACCTCGGCTTGGTGGCGCGCATCCGGGAATCCTTCGATTCGCTGACTGCGACGGAACGTGAGGCCGCGCAGTTCATTCTGGGTCATCTAACCGACGTGCTGGTCTGCAATTCCGTGGAATTGTCGCAGTTGAGCGGCATCTCGCAGCCGACGCTCAGCCGCCTGTACCGCAAGCTCGGTTATTCGAATGCGGGTGAATTCAGACGCGACGTGCGCCGTATCCACCGTCCAGGCGCTCCGGAAACCGTGCGAAATGTTCGCTGCGATGATTTGCTTGCCGACCATTTGCTCAGGGATTCGGAAAGCCTGAAACATACGTTTGAGGACATCGACCGCGCGCAATTGGATTCCGCATGCCGGGACATGGCCATGGCTCCGCATGTCGCGGTGGTCGGTTACCGCAATGGATATCCCGTGGCGCTTCATTTGCGTGAACAATTGCTGCAGCTGCGTGGAAACATCGATATTCTCCCGCATCCGGGGCAATCTATCGCAGAGGAATTGACTGACTACTCATCGGACGATGTGGCCGTCATCGTCGGCGTGGGTCGGCGTCCTCCTTTTTTCGCCCGACTTGTCGACGTGTTACTCGAACGTGGGGTCACCGTGGTGGTAATAGGCGACGTCGCGGCACGCAATGCCCTTATCGGACGCAACGTCGTCTTCTTCAACGTGGCGTTGAACTCGCATATGCTTTCAAGCTTCACTGCGGCGTTCGCTTTGGTTGCCCTCTTCGCGGACGAGGTGGGGGAACGTCTCGGAAGCGATGACGTCGACGTGCGGAAGCGCATTGAGGACATCAACGATTGTTTCGAAACGCTTGGCGAGCTTGGTGATTGACGGTATAGCGGCGGTCGGCCGGAACCATGGAGGCGAAAACGGGAATGGAGGCATTGTGAACAAGATAAACGGAGCGTTGGCGTACGACCTTCCTTCCACTGGACCGTGGGCTGCCTTGGTCTTCCTCGTATCGCTGAATCTGCGTCCCTCCATCGCGGCGGTCGGTCCGGTGCTCTCGCAAATAGGTACTGGCCTTCATTGGGCCGAGGGAGTGCAGGGCGTGCTGACCGCGATTCCCCTACTCGCCTTCGCTGCGATTAGCCCGCTGGTCACGTTCCTTGCACGCCGCATCGGCATCGACATGTCGATTCTGCTGGCCCTGCTGTGCATCGCGGCGGGCGACGCCATCCGCTCGTTCGGCGGTGGCGTCGGCATCTGGCTGGGCACGGTGGTGTTCGCTTCCGCCATCGCCGTCGGCAACGTTCTGGTTCCGGTAATCGCAAAACGTGACTACGCCGGCCATGTCGCGATGGCGACCGGCGTCTATTCCGGTTGCATCACCGCCGGCAGCGCCACCGCAGGTTTGCTGTCCGCGCCGCTTGCGCAGATGTGGGGCGGTTGGCGCGCGTCGCTCGCCTTCTGGAGTGTGCCGCCGCTGGTTGTCGCCGCGCTGTGGGCGTTGCGTATCCTGCACAATCGCAAAGTCGTTATCGCTTCCGCCGGCGGCACCATTGAAACCAGCGATACTGGCGATATCGATGATATTGGCGATCGCAGCACGACGGCCAACGCACAAAACCCACATTCCGCACAGCGACCGGCATGTTCCACGCAATCGTCGCATGGCGTGTTCGCCCGCGTGCTGCGCCGTCCGATGACGTGGTACGTGACGGCCTTCATGGGGCTGCAATCATCCGCCTTCTACACCATGTCCAATTGGATGCCGTCCATCTCGGCGTCCATCGGCTACGACGACTCCACCGCCGGCGTGCATCTGTTCATCTTCCAAGGCATCGGCATCCTTTCCGGCTTGGTCATTCCTAAGCTCATGAACGTGCGCGGCAACCAGGTCTGCGCGGCGCTCACCGCCAGCGCTCCCATGCTGATCGCCGGCCTCGGCATGCTGCTGCTGCCGCATCTCATGCCGGTATGGGCGTTCGTCGGCGGCTGCGCGCAGGGCGCTTCGCTGGTCGTGGCGCTCGCACTGATCGCGCTGCGCGGGCATGACAGCGCCGAAACCGTGGTGCTGTCGGGCGTCGCGCAGTCGTTCGGCTATCTGATCGCCTCGCTCGGCCCGCTTATGTTCGGCGTGCTGGTCCAGGCCACCGGCGGCCATCATGTGCCGCTGATGGTGTTCACGTTCGTCGCTTTCCTGCAATGCGTCGTCGCGGTCGTCGTCGGCAAGCCTTCCAAAATGTGATTTTTCGCGTCTCATGAAATCGCAAGCGTCCGCAGAGGGAAGTACCGTTAGCCGTATGACAAGCCCTAAGACTGACGGTACTATGCATCTGCTCGATCCTGCTCCCTTCGGACGTATCCTTCCGGCCATGGTCACCCCCATGAAGGCTGACGGAGCCGTAGATTTCGAAGCCGCGCAACAGCTGGCGAGGCAGCTCGTGGCGGACGGCGCCGACGGTCTTGTGGTCAACGGCACCACCGGCGAATCGCCGACCACCCATATGGAGGAGAAGGTCGAACTGGTCCAGGCCGTCAAGGAAGTCGTGGACGTGCCGGTCATTTCCGGCGCCGGTTCCAACGACACCGCGCACACCGTGCGCATGGTGGAGCAGACCCAGGAGGCGGGCGCCGACGCGGTGCTCGTGGTCGCCCCGTATTACTCCCGTCCGTCGCAGGAAGGCGTGTTCCGCCACTACAAGGCGGTCAACGATTCCGCGGACAAGCCGATCATCGTCTACGATGTGCCGGGCCGTACCGGACTGCACATCCAGCTGGAAACCTACCGCCGTATGGCCGAACTCGACCACGTCAAGGCCGTCAAGGACGCCACCGGCGACATCGCAGGCGCGGTGCGCAAGCGCATGGAGACCGGTCTGACCTGGTATTCGGGCGATGACGGCCTGTTCCTGCCGTTCCTGTCCGTCGGCGCCGTCGGCATCATCTCTGTGATCGCACACGCGGCCGCCGGTCCGATGCGTGACCTCGCCAACGCGTTCGATTGTGGCGATATCCACGAAGCGCAGCGCATCTCCGTGCAGCTGGCGCCGCTCGTCGAAGCGATGAACGGCAATGGCTTCCAGGCCGTGATGGCCAAGGCCTCGCTGAAGGTGCGTGGAATCCTCGACTCCACCGAAATGCGCCTGCCGAACGTCGGTCCGGGCGAAGCGGAACTCGTGCGCGCGGAAAAGGGCATGCGCGCCGCGGGACTGCTGTGAACCGAATCGCATGATGCGACTGGCCTGTCGCGCATGAACGCCGGCAGGCACCCAAATTCCTCGTTTCCGCATAGGCGGAGACAATTAGTAATAGAAATCCAACTAGGAAATGGCTACAGAAGAAACCACAAAGACAACAACACACAAGCGCGGCAGCAAGGCTGCCAAGCGCACTGAAACCGCAGTCAAGGCATCCAAGACCACCAAGGCCGCGAAGTCCGAGAAGACCGCCATCAAGAAGGCCAAGTCCTCCACCCGCAGCCGTGGCAACGGTGGTTCGCGCAACGGCGGCTCCCGTGGATCCCGTGGCGGCAACGGTTCGAACCGTCGCCCGTCGCATTCCGCGCCGCAATCCACCGCGCCGCAGCAGGACGAAGTGCTGATCGCTCCGCCGAAGTACCGCAAGGGCTCCATGCGCATCGTGCCGCTGGGCGGTCTGGGTGAGATCGGCCGCAACATGAACGTGGTCGAATACAACGGGCATATCCTGCTCATCGACTGCGGCGTGCTCTTCCCGGAAGAGGAGCAGCCGGGCGTGGACCTCATCCTGCCTGACTTCCACTACATCAAGGACCGTCTCGACAAGGTCGAGGCGCTCGTGCTCACCCACGGCCACGAAGACCACATCGGTGGCGTGCCGTACCTGCTCAAGCTCCGCCCGGACATTCCGCTGATCGGTTCCAAGCTCACCCTCGCCTTCGTTGAGGCCAAGTGCAAGGAACACCGCATCAACCCGACGCTCGTCGAGGTCAAGGGACGCGACAAGCTCAAGGTCGGCCCGTTCAACCTGGAATTCGTGAACGTCACGCACTCCATTCCGGACGCGCTCGCCGTGTTCGTGCAGACCCCCGCCGGCTCGCTCATCGACACCGGCGACATCAAGCTCGACCAGCTGCCGCTCGACCACCGCATCACCGATCTGGTGGAATTCGGCAAGCTCGGCGAAAAGGGCGTGGACCTCCTGATGATGGACTCCACCAACGCCGAGGTCCCGGGCTTCGTCAAGCCGGAGACCTCCATCGGTCCGGCGCTCGACCAGGCGTTCGCACAGGCCACGCGCAAGATCATCGTGGCCAGCTTCTCCAGCCACGTGCACCGCGTGCAGCAGGTCGTCGACGCGGCCCACAAGTACGGCCGCAAGGTCGTGTTCGTCGGACGTTCCATGGTCCGCAACATGTCCATCGCAGCAGATCTGGGCTACCTGCGTCTGCCCGAGGACACCGTCATCGACCTGAAGCAGGCCCATGACGTGCAGGACGACAAGCTCGTCTACATGTGCACCGGCTCCCAAGGCGAACCGATGGCCGCACTCGGCCGCATCGCCGACGGCAACCACCGCGACATCACCATCAACGAGTTCGACACGGTGATCCTCGCCAGCTCCCTGATCCCAGGTAACGAGCATGGCGTCTACAAGGTCATCAACAAGCTCGTGCAGCTCGGAGCCCGCGTGGTCAACCGAGACAACGCCGCCGTGCACGTCTCCGGCCACTGCAACGAAGGCGAGCTGCTGTACATGTACAACATCGTCAAGCCGAAGTGCGCCATGCCTATCCACGGCGAAAACCGCCACTTGGTGGCCAACGGCATGATCGCCGTCAAGACCGGCGTCGATCCGCAGAACGTCGTGCTGGCCGAAGACGGCGACGTCGTCGACCTGTACCACGGCCAGGCCGCGGTCGTTGGCTCCGTGCCGTGCGGCTACGTCTACGTCGATGGCGATTCCGTCGGCGAACTGACCGACGAAGAACTCGAGAAGCGCCGCATCCTCGGCACCGAAGGCTTCGTGTCCAGCTTCGTGGTCGTCGACACCGAAACCGCGGATGTTATCACCGGCCCGAAGATCTACCTCAACGCGGTCGCGGAAGACGAAAGCGAGTTCGACAAGGTCCGTCACCAGATCGTCGAGCAGCTGCAGGACGCGATGATGCAGGGCACGCGCGACACCTACAAGCTGCAGCAGATCATGCGACGCACGCTCGGCGGCTGGGTGGCACGACAGCTGCACCGCAAGCCGATGATCGTCCCCGTCGTCGCCGACATCGCGCAGGACGTGGACGACGCGATGGGACTGAACGCCGCGAAATAAGCCGTAAATTTACCATAAATTGAATCAAGGCGACGTGATCGGCACAACTGATCGCGCCGCCTTCTGTTACCAGAAAGAAGGAGTGACATGCCAGGAGCAAACCTCACCCGAATCGAAGCGGAAGAACGCAAAAGCATCATCGCCGCGCCAATCCATTACACGGTCAAGCTTGACCTGACCCGCGGAGCCAAGGATTTCGGCTCCGAAACCACCATCACCTTCGACGCGAAGCCGGGGGAGTCAAGCTTCCTTGACCTCATCGCCAACGAAGTCAGCGAAATCACCCTCAACGGTGAAACCCTCGACCCGGCTGAAGCGTACGTGGACAGCCGCATCGAGCTGAAGGGCCTCAAGGAGCACAACGAGGTTACCGTCAAGGCGATGTGCCAGTACTCCAACACCGGCGAAGGCCTGCACCGCAGCGTCGACCCGTCCGACGGCAACGTCTACCTGTATACCCAGTTCGAAGTGCCGGACGCCCGCCGTGTCTACGCCGTGTTCGACCAGCCTGATCTGAAGGCCGTGTTCGACTTCTCCGTGCTCGCCGCCAAATCCTGGATCGTCACGTCCAACATGCCCACCGCCTCCGTGACCGACAACGAAACCGTCACCGAGGAAGGCACGCTCGGCGATCACGCCGCCGAAACCACCAAGCTGTGGGTGTTCGAACCGACCCCAACCATGAGCTCCTACCTCACCGCCATCTGCGCCGGACCGTACGCCGAATGGCACACCGAATACGCCAATGAGGACGGCCGCACCGTGCCGATGGCCATGTACTGCCGCCAGGCGCTCGCCAAGGCCTTCAGCAAGGACGTCGACTACCTGTTCGACATCACTAAGAAAGGCTTCGCCTTCTACGCCAAGACCTGGGGCGTGCCGTACCCGTACGCCAAGTTCGACCAGATCTACGTGCCGGAGTACAACGCCGGCGCCATGGAGAACATCGGCATGGTCACCATCCGCGACCAGTACGTGTTCGAATCCAAGGTCACCGACGCCTACGCGGAACGCCGTGTGGTCACCGTGCTGCACGAGCTCGCCCACATGTGGTTCGGCGACTACGTGACCATGAAGTGGTGGAACGACCTGTGGCTCAACGAATCCTTCGCCGAGTTCACGTCCACCCTCGCCACCGCCGAAGCCACCGAATGGAAGGACGCCTGGGCAACCTTCAGCTCCGGCGAAAAGAGCTGGGCGCTGCGTCAGGACCAGCTGAGCACCACCCACCCGATCGTCGCCCCGATCAACGACCTCAACGACACCTACGTCAACTTCGACGGCATCACCTACGCCAAGGGCGCCTCCGTGCTGAAGCAGCTCGTGTACTACGTGGGCCGTGAGAAGTTCTTCAAGGGCATCAACAACTACCTCAACAAGCACGCCTACTCCAACGCCACCCTCGCCGACCTGCTCGCCGAACTGGAACTCACTTCCGGCCGCGATCTCAAGGCATGGAGCGCCCAGTGGCTTGAGGAATCCGGCATCAACACCATCGCCACCGAAGTCGAAGAGAACGAGGACGGCACCATCAAGCGTCTCGCCCTGCGCCAGACCGCTCCGGCCGAGCATCCCGTGCTGCGCGCCCACCGTCTCGCCGTCGGCTTCTACAACGAGGATCCGGAAACCGGCAAGATCGTGCGCACCGACCGTTTCGAACTGGACGTCGACGGCGAACTGACGGTCGTCGACGCTGCCGCCGGCAATGCACGTCCGTCGCTGATCCTGGTGAACGACGACGACCTGACCTACACGAAGCTGCGTTTCGACGACAAGAGCCTCGCATTCGCGACAAGCAACCTGTACCGCTTCGACGACGCGCTCGCACGCTCCGTGATCTGGCTCGCCCTGTGGGACATGACCCGCGACGGCGAACTGCCGGCACGCCAGTTCATCGACACCTCGCTGGCCGCGCTCGCCACCGAACACGAGTCCACCACCTTCCGTTACGCGCTGGCACAGGTCAGCACCACCGCATGGCATTACACCGCTCCGGCAGAGCGTGCCGAGATCGTGAAGCACGTGGCCGCCGAACTGTTCAAGCTGGCGGGTCAGGCCAAGGCCGGCTCCGACGAACAGTTCCAGCTCGTCACCGCCTACCTGGGCTACGGCGAGCCGGGCGACGAGGCGTTCGTCGCCAACGCGAAGGGCCTGCTCGACGGTTCCGTGGCATTCGACGGTCTGGAAATCGACAACAACTTCCGCTGGACCATCATCAACGCGCTGAGCACCGTCAACGCGATCGACCAGGCGGGAATCGACGCCGAACTGGCCAAGCGCGAAACCACCGAGAACCGTGAGTTCGCCTATGGCGCACGCGCCGTGGCCGGTACCGCCGAAGCGAAGGCATGGGCTTGGAACGAGGCCCTGCACAACGACGAGCTGACCAACATGCAGCTTGAGGCTGTGGCCGGTGGCTTCGCAGCCACCCCGCGCGCCGACTTGGCCGAACCGTACGCCGAGAAGTATTTCGAGGTCGCCGACTGGATTTGGGAGCACAAGACCTTCCACATGGCGGAAGCGCTGCTCGAAGGCCTGTATCCGGGCTATGCCGATCCGGCGAAGCTCGTGGAGCTGGGCGACGCCTGGCTCGCCTCCCATAAGGGCGCGGACAACGCCTTGCAGCGCATTGTGCGTGGCAACGTCGAGGCTTCTCACCGCACGCTGAAAGTGCGCGACTTCAACGCCGCGCTCTGATAGCAGGGGCGACAGGAACGTTCCCGCTTAAGAGCCGTCATGTCGTCGCACGACTTTGATTTTGGGCGCGATTTTCAAAGTCATGCGACGGGTATATCGGCATTTATGCCCCCTAATCCTCGGTTTCCGCTTGAAAATAAGGATTAGAGGGCATTTTGCGTCGAAGGCTGTCGCACGACTTTGATTTTGGAGGCATTTTTCAAAGTTGTGCGACAAGCGTGTTGGCTTTCATACCCTCTAACTCTTATTTTTCGCTGGTTTTCAACGGAAAATGATAGTTAGGGGGTATTTCTTTATCAAGTGCTGTCGCACGACTTGATTTTCCGCCTTGAAATCAAAGTCGTGCGACACGAAAAGGGCATTGCGCGCCGTGAAGTGCTTTGAATTGTGAAGTGTTATGCGATTGCGTCGTCACCTGCTGGTTTCGGCGGCACGGTTGAGTACGATAGGTCACGGAAATATCGTTTGCAGATAGCGAGGATTTGAGACTCATGCCACGTATGTTCGGAACCGACGGCGTTCGAGGATTGGCGAATAGGGATTTGACGGCACAGCTGGCGCTTGATTTGGGTGACGCCGCGGTGCGCGTGCTGGGCGATGACGAGCGGAGCGAATTCGAAAGCCGTCGCCGTGCGCTGGTCGGTCGTGATACACGTGTTTCCGGCGATTTCCTCGCCGCCGCACTGTCCGCTGGCATGTCCGCCGGCGGCTTCGACGTGATCGACGCCGGCATCATCCCGACGCCGGGCGTCGCATACCTGACGTCCGTGCTCAACGTGGAAATGGGCGCGGTGATCTCCGCATCCCACAATCCGATGCCCGACAACGGCATCAAGTTCTTCGCCCGCGGCGGCTTCAAGCTGCCCGACACCAAGGAAGACGAGATCGAAGCGGTGCTCGGCCAGGATTGGGATCGTCCTACCGGCGCCGGCGTGGGTCGTGTCAGCCATGACACCGCCACCGCAACCAACCTGTACATCGACCATCTGGTTTCCGCCATCGCGCCGGTCGGTCCGGACAAGTCGCAGCCGACGCCGCTGAAGGGCCTGAAGATCGTGGCCGATTGCGCGAACGGCGCCACGTCCGTGGTCGCTCCGGAAGCCTTGCGCCGCGCCGGCGCCGACGTGACCGTCATCAACGCGTCGCCGGACGGCTACAACATCAACAAGAACGCCGGCTCCACCCATCCTGAGCAGCTGCAGGCCATGGTCAAGGCCTCCGGCGCCGTCATGGGCGTTGCCTTCGATGGCGATGCCGACCGTTGCCTTGCCGTGGATGAGGATGGCAACATGGTCAACGGCGATCAGATCATGGGCATTCTGGCACGCGCCAAGAAGAACGCGGGCAAGCTCAACCATGACACCCTCGTCGTGACGGTGATGAGCAATCTCGGTCTGAAGTTGGCCCTGCGTTCCATGGGCATCAAGACCGTGCAGACCAACGTGGGCGACCGTTACGTGCTTGAAGAGATGCTGCGAGGCGATTATTCGCTCGGCGGCGAGCAGTCCGGCCACGTGATCAACCGTGAATTCGCCACCACCGGCGACGGCACCCTGACCGCGCTCACCCTGTGCAACGAGGTCGTCAAATCCGGTAAGAGCCTGAAGGAACTGGCCGCCGACTTCCCGCAGCTGCCGCAGACGCTCATCAACGTGCCGAACGTGGACAAGATGGCCGCCAAGACCAACGCCAAGGTGCAGGCCGCGGTGGAACGCGAAGAGAAGCTGCTGGGCGACACCGGCCGCGTGCTGCTGCGTCCGTCCGGCACCGAGCCGCTCGTGCGCGTCATGGCCGAAGCCGAAACCCAGCAGCAGGCAGACGAAGTGTGCGATCGCCTCGCCAAGGTCGTCGCCGACGAACTCACCCTGTAAGAGCCCGCAAGGAGATATGCCCCATGTTCGGACACAACTCGAAAGTGGACCTCGAACTCAACCGCGAGGTCGAAAAGCTCATCAAAACCGGCGGCAAAGAGAAAATCATGCCGATCGTGCAGGCCGGCGAACCGGTATTACGCCAGCAGACCATCGCCTACGACGGCCAGTTGAGCCGCAAAACGCTTGACAAGCTCATCGACACCATGCGCACCACCATGCTGGAAGCGCCGGGCGTGGGCCTCGCAGCCACCCAGATCGGTCTCGGTCTGGCTTTGGCCGTCGTCGAAGACCACGTATGCGAAGGCGACGATGGCGATCCGCGCGAAGCTGCGGAATTCCCCTTCCACGCCATCATCAACCCCAGCTACGAGCCGATCGGCACCGAAACCCGCAGCTTCTACGAAGGCTGCCTGAGCTTCGACGGTTACCAGGCCGTACGCAAGCGTTGGCTTGACATCACCGCCCGTTGGCAGGATGAGGACGGCAACAAGCATGAGGAACATCTGCACGGCTGGCCGGCCCGCATCTTCCAGCATGAAACCGACCATTTGAGCGGTGAACTGTACATCGACCAGGCCGAAATCCGAAGCCTGACCACCAATGAGAACCTTGAGGATTTCTGGTGCGAGGATCCGGTACCGACCGAAGCGGCGGCCGAACTCGGCTTCGAACTGTAATCGCGTAAACGAACGAGACAAGAACGATGAATGCCTCCCAGGCGAACACTTGGGAGGCATTCATCATATTCGGGATTATTGGAATGTTCGAAACATGAGTATTCCAAATATTCCAATATTTCAGTATTCCGGATTCACTAGCACATCGTACGTATCCGTGTTCCGCTCGGCATCCGAACGCAGATCCCAGCCAGGCTTGCGCATTCCATACAACACCAGCGGCGGTAAACCGAGCACAAGCACGACTACAGCCACAAGAATCGCATATGAAACGCTATCCAAACCGGTGAAACCAGCCGGTCTCACGAAAGTCAACACGAATGCCGCGGCGGAAGCGACGAAACCGACGCCCGCGACCAACCGAATCGCAGGAACTTGATACGTGCGGCGGACTTCTGGATGGGTGTTGCGCAGACGAATCGCGGCGGCAAACATCAACATGTACATCACCAGATACAGCGCGGTCGCCATATCCACCAGCGTCGCGAAAGCCGTGTTGCCATTGGGGATCAACACGAACAGCAACGCCAGCACGGTCACGATAATGCCTTGCGGAATCAGAATGCCTTCCTGCACGTCGTGGGCATTGCGCTTCTGCAGCGCGGGAGGCATCAGTCCCGTGCGGGCGGCCGCTAGCAAACCGCGAGAAGGACCAGCTATCCAAGCCACCACGGAAGCGAACGCGCCTAGCGCGATGAGCAGCGAAATCACCGGAGTGCCCCAACCCATGCCAAAATGGTCGAAGAACTCCCTGAACGCCAGATTGATGCCGTCGATGAGCCCCAGCTCACGATGCGGCACAGCAAAGGCGATTGCCAAAGTCGGCAGCACAAGTACCAGCAGAATCAGCGCGGTCGCTAGTGCAATGGCGCGTGGGAATTGACGTCCCGGATGCTCCAAGTCGTTGGCATGCACGGCATTGACCTCCATACCCGCGTAGGCGAGCACATTGGATACGATTAGCACAATCGACGCGATGCCCGTCCACGGCGGAAGCAGCGCGGATGCGTGCAGGGAGGTCTGCACTGGCTTACCGATCGCCAGCCAGATAATGCCGAAGACGATAAGCAGCAACGCAGGAAACAGCGTGCCGATAAGTCCCGAAATCGACCCGACCTTGGCGAACAGATTGCCGCCGCGCAACGCCACCATCGTGCTTGCCCAATACAACACGATGATCACCGCGGCCACATATACGCCATTATTGCCCAAGCCACCCATGCCGAACACATACGACAGGCTGACGGCGATGAACGCAATCTGTATCGGATACCACACCACATTCTGAATCCACTGCAGCCAAATGGCGAGAAATCCGATGCGATTGCCGAACGCCTCACGCACCCACACGTACACGCCACCTTTCCAGCCGGTGGCCAGTTCGGCAGCCACCAGCGCGGTCGGCACCAGGAAAACGACCGCCGGAATGAGATACAGCAGAATGGAAGCGAGACCATAATCGGCCATGGCCGGCAGAGAGCGTAGCGAGGCCACCGCCACCACGGTCAACATCGCCAGTTGGCTGACTGTCATCATGGTTTTGCCGGTTTTATTGGCAACGGTTGCCGTGCTTGCGATTGCGCCGTGCCCGTCAGCGCCGTTCCCTCTATTCGCCCCGGCATGCGCAGGTATGCCCGTACGATTGCGGTTTCCTGCGACGGCAGACGGATTGCGTGGCGTTGTTGTCGGTGCCGTCGCAGCGTTCGTCGTGGAACGTGCGGACCCGGGATGTGCAGCTGCGCTTGCATCGTGCGCTACCACAGCAAGCGGCTTTTTCATATGAACTGTCATTGCAGCCAGCTTTCGTAAACATAATCGTTGTGGGAATGAACATGAATTTCCTTAATGCGGGAAACGATGGAATTCGTGGAATGACCGCGAAATATCAGTGGTGGAATCCGGATGCACGAGCCTCGCTTGGCATTGGTGAACGCAGTCCGTCCAGATACTTCACACACGACTTCAAATCCTTGATGAACGCTTCGGCCATATCGTGGCTGAAACCGTTACGCACCACAATGCGCTGCACGGTCACCTGCGTCAGATCCACCGGCATCGGATAAGCCGGCACCAGCCATCCCTTCATGCGCAGCCGATCCTGCAGATCGTACAGATTCCACTTGCGATCCGGCTTGTCGTTGAGCATCCATGCGAACACCGGAATGTCGGAACCGTCGTTCCACAGCGTAAAATCATCCATCTGCTCGATCTCGCCCGACAGATATTTCGCCACATCATGCGAAGTCTGCTGCACCCTTCGATACCCGTCGAATCCCAAACGCAGGAACATGTAGTACTGCAGCAGTACCTGTGCGCCCGGACGGGAGAAGTTCAGTGCGAAAGTCGGCATTTCGCCGCCGAGATAACTCACCTTGAAAATAAGGCTTTCCGGCAGGTCAGCGGTTTCGCGCCATACGATCCATCCCAAACCGGGGTAGACCAGACCGTACTTGTGACCGGAGGTGCTGATGGAGTAGACGCGCTTGACGCGGAAGTCCCATGCGAGGTCCGGCTGGATGAATGGTGCGATCATACCTCCCGAAGCGCCGTCCACATGGATGCGCACATCAAGTCCGGTGCGCTCCTCGATGCGGTCCAGTGCTTCGCTGATCTGTTCGACCGGCTCATACATGCCCGTATAGGTCACGCCCATGATGGCCACCACGCCGATGGTGTTCTCGTCGACATACTTGTCGAGATCATGGCCGTCGAGCGCTTTGTGGTCCTCGGAAATCGGCACATAGCGTGGTTCCACGTCGAAATAGTTGCAGAACTTCTCCCAGCACACCTGCACGGCGCTGCTCATCACCAGATTCGGACGATCGGTCGGCAGGTCGGCCTTTTCGCGGGCTTCCTTCCAACGGCGCTTCAACGCGAGTCCGCCCAGCATGCAAGCTTCCGACGAGCCGATGGTGGAGGTTCCGATGGCATTCATTGGATCGGGCGCATGCCATAGATCGGCGAGCATGTGCCAGCAGCGCGATTCGACTTCGGCGGTTTTCGGGTACTCGTCTTTGTCGATCATGTTCTTGTCGGCCGCCTCCATGTACAGGCGGTTTGCATGATCGTCCATCCACGTGCTCACAAAAGTTGCAAGATTGAGTCGCGCGTTGCCATCCAGCATGGCCTCGTCATGCACCACTTGGTAGGCGGTTTCCGGCAGACTACCCTTCTGTGGAATGGTAAATTTCGAGAACGCCTGGGCTTCCTTCGGACGGGCGAACAGCGGATTGATTTCCACGCTGTCAGGAACAACGCGGTCGTCGGCATTGCCGCAGGTGTTGTCGCAGCAATGCGAATTGTTGTTTTCAGTGGTGGAATGTGTTTCTGACATTGCAGTTCCTTTCGTTGATTTGGAACGTTTGTTGCGTTCCGGGATTCAAAAATGAAAGTCGATTCTGGATTTTTGCTGGGAAATGGTCACATTTGCGCTATGTGAAAATTCGTATGACAACCGCTTCGCACGGAGGTATCCGCGCGCGGTTTCGTAATGAACACCGTCATTCGAACTCGCATGGTTGTGTTCTCACAAAGAGGAATGCGCACGTTGGTTTGTTGCACATTCTTACACGCTGAAGGTGGGTATCGGCTACGATGGGCAGGTATGAACGAATCGACGATGAATCTTTCCTGGCTGGATGACGCGAAGCAGGACATCGAACAATGGTCGGCATCGATGCCGAATGACGCCGACAACCAGCCGATCGACTGGCGATGGGTGTCTTCCCTTGACCTGCGTAACGGCATTGGTGCCGCCACAAGACAGCACGTTGATTTGTTGGCAATGCTGCGGTCCTCGTCGCCGCAACTTTCCGCCCCGCAACTGCACGCCCTGTTGAAAGATGATCTTGCGATTCGAGATCGGCTCGAACCGACCATCGCGCAGTGCAACAGCACGTTCATGATGGATTACGACCGACTTATCGCTTCCTATCGGCTGCCGCGCGCGCTTGCTTACGCGAACCGTCGGTTGTGCGACGAAATCGCTGTTCTGCGACAGATTGGCGTGGCGATGGGATTGTGGACGGTCACCGAGGAACGACGTGAGCGCGTGACGGTTCCGGTGCTGCTGCCCGGTTCGGCTTTGGCTTCCGGGGGAGTGGCGTTGGATGATATTCAGGATCGAACCGCTGACATCGTTAACGGCCGGGCCGCCCGTCCCGACTCCGAGGAAAGATCAGTACCGGCCGCCCGTCGTGCCGCAGAGAAAAGTCAGAAGCGAGCCAGTGACTATGCCATGTCGCGTGCGAACCTGAGTGGAGTAACCAGTCCGGGCGGCTCCACGTTGTTTGATTACGGTTCGGAAACGAAATCCGCTGAAGCGGCGCAGTTGCGTCGGATGGCTGAATACCGCAAATCGGATTGGCGTGACGCTTATCTTCCTGGACGCGATGTGGACAATGTCATGGGAATCGACATCGAAACCACCGGTACTGACCCGGCACGTGTGTACATCATCGACGTCGGCTTTGAATATATGAACATGATTTCCCCTCGCCCTGCTGCCGCACCTACTGGATACCAATACGAGCAGAGTTATTACGAAACGGGCGATGCGTATGGTCAGTCGCGTCTGTCGTTCGGCGTTCCTGCCGCGAACGCGACGCTCGGTAATCCGCTGATTCTCGATTTGACCGGTATCGATGTACGTGATCGTGCGTCCGGCTTCCGCCTGTTCGATGAGTGGCCGGAGGCTCAAATCGGTTTGCTGCAGCGATTGGAGCAGCAACCGTACGTAGCGCACAACGCTCGTTTCGAACATAGCTTCTTCATGTTGAATGTGGCTGGATATGCGGAAAGCTACCGTGCGGGCAAGATTACGATTATCGACACGTTGCCGATGAGCCGCCGTTGGGATGAAGGGTCAATTCCGGACGGCGAGCATCCGTACGGCAATAACACGTTGGACGCATACGCCAAGCGGCAGGGCGCGCTCGATGAAAGCAAGTCGGAGCGCCACCTCGGTTTGGAAGATACGCATATCATGCTGGTTGCCATGAAACATCACTTGGGTGTATTGCATGGCGAAGGCCGCGGTCCGTGGGGTGCGAATGGCAAGTCTGGCATCGGTGGCAAGCATTGCGGGCGCCGCTGGTAGCATTTGCGATTCGTGTCGCAGTTTCCTGGTTCTTCTTCCCGTGACCGTCCCGTTTTGGCTTTCCCTTCCGGCTTTTGTTACCCGTAACGCCGTTTTGCGGTTACAAAATGCGGATGCGATTGCGGATTTGCGGGGATGGAATGGGCGATTGCGGGGATGGTTTCGGTGGTTGCGGGGTTGGTCGGGCCTGGTTTGTCAAGTTTCGACACGCCGATGGAACGTTGGATTTCCAACGGTTCACGCGTTGTTCATG
>OBVB01000563.1_pt1 | contig 17535 bp, 15 predicted proteins | sample 1475891 | NCBI WGS metagenome assembly OBVB01 (sample SAMEA2579943, study PRJEB22360) | human gut metagenome | biome: human gut; feature: human-associated habitat; material: faeces | place: Denmark | collected 2008/2010 | reverse complement strand
GCAGCGGATACCGGCGGAGCAATTAGAGGTCATAAGATTGATCTTTTAATGGAATCCTATGGTGAGGCGATGGAATTTGGTCGCCGCTCCGTTGAAGTTTATGTGTTGCAGTAATTACAGCTTTGGAAATATGCTTTTATAAAGCTTAGTTTCGAGTAATTCGTTTTACAGTAATTAAATATGTAAACTCGTCGTAAGAAGGGGTTGTAACGAAATGCGGTTTGATGTGCATTTCGTTATAGCCCCTTCTTTATTATTTTTGAAAAATTTGGTAAAATTAAGTAGCTAAAAACCCTATTTTATTCACAGTTGATTATTAGGCCATTGTGGAAAGGAAATACTTATGTTAAAAGAAGTAATCGTAGTCGAAGGCAAATCTGATATTCAGCAAATTGCCAAAGCTGTAGAGGCTGATTGTATTGCTACCGAAGGATTTACTTTACGCAAAGGGGTGTTGGAGCAAATACAAGTTGCCTATGAAAAAAGAGGTATTATTATTTTTACTGACCCTGACAGGGCGGGCGAACAAATTCGTCGTTTTTTGGCCAAAAAATTTCCGGATGCGCAACATGCGTTTATTTCTCGTGATTTGGCAACGGCTAATGACGATATCGGGATTGAACAGGCTCCGCCGGAAGCTATTCGTGAAGCGTTGGGTAAACTGCATACGCAGTCGCTTGAGTCTTCGGAAGAATTTACCATGCAGGATATGGTAGCTCATAACTTAACCGGTTCACCGCGCAGTGCGGACAATCGGGCTATTGCCGGTGCTAAATTAGGTATCGGGTATGGTAATAGCAAGCAGTTTTTATATCGTCTTAATCATTATGGCGTGACACGTGAAGGCTTTAATGATGCCATGCGCGATATTATGATCGGTTAGGATTTTTACCTTCTCAGTTGAAAGGAAATATATGCTGGAATCAATTATTGCGAGTCCTGAAGTAGTACATTATATATGTAAACGCTTTGGTATTCACATGAGTAAAAAGTTGGGACAAAACTTTCTCATCTCTCGTCATGTAGTAGATGATATTGTTAAAGCCGCCCAGCTGGTACCGGGTGAACCGGTATTGGAAATCGGACCGGGTATCGGTACGCTTACGCAGGGCTTAGCCCAGAGTAAAGCAGACGTTACGGCCGGCGAATTAGACCGACGCTTGCTGGAGGTATTAGATACAACGCTGGCAGGCTATGACAATGTAAATATTATTCACGGAGATATTTTAAAAGTAAATATTCCGGAACTTATGAACCATAAGCCGTTTAAAGTGGTGGCCAATTTGCCTTACTACATTACGACGCCTATTATTATGTCTTTATTGGAAATGAAACTTCCTATAGAGCGTTTGGTTGTTATGGTTCAAAAAGAAGTGGCTGAACGCATGGTAGCCGAACCGGGGACAAAAGCATACGGTGCCTTGTCGGTTGCGGTTCAATACTATACGGAACCGGATATCGTATTTGAGGTATCGCCGAAATCTTTCTTACCGCCGCCTGAAGTGACCAGCGCGGTAATTCGCTGTCGTTTGCGTAAAGATCCGCCGGTACAAGTAGCTGATGAAAAGCTTTTGTTCCGTGTAATTAAAGCAGCTTTTGCACAGCGTCGCAAAACCTTCAGCAATACTATGAAGACCACGGGGCTTGCCAAAGAGCAGATAACAGCTATTTTGGAAAAAGCCGGCATTGACGGTAATTTACGTGGTGAAACGTTCACTTTGGATGATTTTGCTGCTTTAGCCAATGCTTGGCATGAGCTTTACGGTAAAGCATAAATTTCTGTTTAAGGTAAAGCGTCGCGTAAATTGCCGTTTAAGGTAAAGCGCCTGCTATTAAAAGGATGTTTTGTACTTTAGCTTAAGTCGGTATTTTTAAAAGTATAATTAAATCCTGATTGATATCTGAATTTATCAGTCAGGATTTTTGAAGTTTAAAATTGAAGCGTATATTAACAATCAAATATAGTTAATAAGTTGAATATAGGAGTTATACGTAATGTTACGTAATTTGGGTAAAGTGTTAGGTGTTACCGCTATTTTAGTTGTATTTGCGGCGCTCGTTTTTTATTTTACGGCACCGGTATATACATTGCGGGGAGTGCCGGTTTTAAATTATCATCAAGTGAATGATGAAAAATTTTCGCCATTGACAATGAAAACATCCGATTTTAGAAGTCAAATGGCATATTTACAAGAACAAGGTTATCATGCGATTAAGAATTATACGGTTATTTGCAAAACAATTTGCCGTTGCCAAGTAAACCGATTGTAATCACATTTGATGACGGCTATGTGGATAACTATACTGAAGCTATGCCAATCTTAAAAGAATACGGCATGAAAGCTACACTATTTATGATTGGCGACTCTATCGGCGCACCCGGATTTTTGTCGGCTGAACAGTTGAAAGAAATGGAAGCAAGTCATGTATTTGAAATAGAATCACATACTTATTCCCATAAGGATCTGACTAAAATGTCGGCTAATACGGTGGCTACCGAATTTAGCAAATCTAAAGACATTTTGGAAGCCACCTTAGGGCATCCGGTACAATACATAGCTTATCCGTGCGGATTTACTAATCCGCAGGTAGATGCCTTGGCTCAGGCGGCAGGTTATCGCTTAGCATTTACCGTTGATACAGGTAATGCCAGAACCGGTGAAAACCGCTTTAACCTGAATCGCATACCTGTATTTGAAGGCGACAATCCGTTACTCAGTATGCAATTACGTCTGCATTACGTAGAAATTATCGGCGGCTTGTGGTCATTACGTGACTTCCTGCTCGCTCACAACCATCCAACCTTGGCATCCATCGTGCCGTTATTCTAAGCTGAACAAAGGTCCCACACCGGAATCTGGCTACTTCGTATCAAAAGATTCCTTGCGTGGGATCTTTGTTCAGTGTGTGGGGGAGGTAAAAAGAAGAACTCGCAACGAAAACTAGGCTATTCCATAGCAATAGTTTTCTTATGCGAGTTCTTCTTTTTGTGGTGTGGGCTTATTCACAGCAACAACGGGGGCGGTAATTTAGGTATCCTATTCAGAGGAATAACTTCTCACTTTTCCAATCTCTCATCCTCTACGGAATCCTGCTGCGGGCCTGAATTAGAGTACTGCCGCACGCTGAATAAAAGAGGGGACAGGGAATTTTCTCTTGGCCGGTAAAGTGTTGAATTGAGATGACATATAAATAGAGATGGTTTGGGGAAGAAGTTTTGTAGAGCTCTCTTTTTGCAGATAACGTCTTAAATTGAGATGATATAAAAGAAATAGAAATGGTTCGTGTAAGAAAAGTTTTACAAGCGAAGCGCAGTCACTTTTCGGCACGAACCATTTCTATTTTATACTAAGTATTTAAGAATTTATCTGCCAAAAAGCACAGTCACTTTTTGGCTCAAACCATCTCTATTTTATATTATTGAATTTAAGGATTTACCGGCCAAAGAAAAACCTAAACCTCTTCATTCAGCGTCGGCGTTTCTAAGAAGACCACATCAGGATTCCGTTCCACAACCCAGCCCATTTGCCATTCATTACTGATCAAAATAACGGTTCTGCCACGATTATCTTTAACAGCCATGGCATTATCAAGGCCTTTGAGTTGTTTAATATCAACGTCACCTTTTACCCAGCGAGCAACGCTGTAAGGAAGGGAATCGGTAATCGGTTCAACACCGTACTCATTACGCAAACGGTACTGTAATACTTCAAATTGAAGCATACCGACAGCGCCAACAATGAAGGAGTCCATTGAATGCGGCTGTTCAAAAATTTGGACAGCACCTTCTTGAGCCAATTGCGTCATCCCTTTTTGGAATTGTTTACGTTTCATCGTGTCTTTTGGACTGACACGAGCAAAGAATTCCGGTGGGAATATAGGGAAGTCGCCGAAGGTTACTTTGTGATTTGAAGCACAAAGAGTATCGCCAACGCCCATGGTACCGGCGTCAAATACACCGATGATATCGCCCGGATAGGCTTCATCAATAATGGTACGTTCGGTAGCCAAGAATTGTTGAGGTTGAGCCAAACGAATGCTTTTACCCGATTGACGATGTAATACAGACATGCCTTTTTCAAATTTACCCGAGCAAATGCGCATGAAGACGATGCGATCATGATGATTAGGGTTCATGTTAGCTTGGATTTTGAAAACGAAAGCAGAGAAGTCTTCGGAAGTAGCTTCTACAGTTTCTTCCAAGGCTTTACGAGGAGCCGGTGATGGAGCGAGACTTAAGAATTTTTCTAAAAACGGTTTAACACCGAAGTTGGTCATGGCGGAGCCGAAGAACATAGGGGTTAATTCACCGGCACGTACGCGTTCGAAATCGAATTCGTCACCGGCAACATCGAGAAGTTCAATGTCATCAATTAAAGATTGGTGAACTTCTTCGCCCAATAATTCACGGAATGCGGGATCATCTACAGATTCTTTGGTAGAAGCCAATTTCTGCTGACCGTGAGTTTCGTCTTTGGCAAAAAGATCAACCGTGTGAGTTTCGCGGTCATAGATACCTTGATATTCACCGTTGATGCCCACCGGCCAGTTCATAGGCACGGCACGAATGCCCAAAGAGTTTTCAATTTCTTCCATAAGATCGAACGGATTGCGGCCGAAATGGTCGATTTTGTTGACGAAGGTAAAAATAGGAATACCGCGCTCTTTACAAACGGCAAAGAGTTTTTTCGTCTGAGCTTCCACGCCTTTCGCTACGTCTATGAGCATGACGGCACTGTCGGCAGCCATCAATGTACGATACGTATCTTCCGAGAAGTCCTGGTGACCCGGGGTGTCCAAGATATTGACGCGGCAACCGTCGTAATCGAATTGGAGTACAGAGCTGGTTACGGAGATACCACGTTGTTTTTCGATTTCCATCCAGTCGGAAACGGCATATTTTTGAGTTTTACGAGACTTTACGGAACCGGCCAAGTGAATCGCACCGCCGTAAAGGAGCAATTTTTCAGTTAATGTAGTTTTACCGGCATCCGGATGCGAAATAATCGCAAACGTGCGTCGGCGTTTAACTTCTTCTAAGAATGTCATGTTGTCACCTCATACAAATTATCTATCTTTAAAATTATATACTACTGACGGGGCTTTTGTCATTAAATTCATTTTATTAAATTTAATTGATTGACAATTAAGCAGCAATGTTTAACGTGATGATTCATTCAACTATCAATAGCACCGTTGATGCTGATTCATATCACTGGTGTCGATTCATATTATTAGTGACGATTCATACTATTGGTGCGAGTCTGTTCCTTTTATGTACGTTCGGTTTAGTGTATAATAGAACAGACAAAGGAGGGCCTATGAGATTATTTATTGCCGAAAAGCCCAGCATGGGGCGAGAAATAAGTAAATATTTACCGGAGCAAAAGAATGTACAAAAACGCGACGGTTTTATTGTGCAAGGCGATGATGTGGTGACTTGGGCCTTCGGACATGTACTGGAGCAATTGCAACCCGGTGATTATGATGAACGGTATCAGCGTTGGAATGCGGCGGACTTGCCGATTGTGCCGGATGAATGGCAGCTCAAAATAACGGAAAGCAGTGCCAAGCAGTTCCGAACGATAAAAAAACTGATTGAAGATGCGGATACGATTGTTAACGCCGGTGACCCGGACCGCGAAGGACAGTTATTGATTGACGAGATTTTAGTATATGTTAATAATCAAAAACCGGTACAACGTATTTTGCTGAATGCGCTCGATGAAAAATCAATTCGTGCGGCTTTGGGCGATTTGCGAGATAATAAAGATTTTTATAATTTGCAACAATCCGCTTTGGCCAGAGCTCGTGCGGATTGGCTCATAGGGATGAACTTATCCCGTGCATATACCTTACAGCAACGGCGTCAGGGAAATAAAGTTACCTTTCCAATCGGTCGTGTAAAAACGCCGACACTGGCGCTTGTAGTTCGTCGTGAGCGGGAACTGGAAAACTTTGTGCCGGTAGACTATTTTACGTTAAAAGTCTTATATAAACATCCAAACGGCAGCTTTTGGGCCACTTGGCAGCCTAAAGATGATCAGATTGGCCTCGATCCGGAAGGGCGTTTAATTAAAAAGGCCGTTGCCGAGGAATTGGCAAAGCGGTTGATGGACGGTAAAACAGGCGTTATTTCTAAGCGTGAAAAGACGAAAAAGAAAGAGGCTCAACGGTTGCCTTTATCTTTATCGGTTTTGCAGGTTGTGGCGGGAAAAGCATATGGCTACGATCCGCAGCAGGTATTGGATACGGCTCAAAAACTATATGAAAAGAAATTGACTACCTATCCGCGTTCCGATTGTGATTATTTACCGAACAATCAATTTGAAGATCGTCATGCTATTTTACAGAATTTAAGTAAAAACAGCGGTGTTATCGGCGAATGGGCACAGGGAGCCGATGTATCCATTAAATCGCGGGCTTGGAATGATAAGAAAATCACAGCTCACCATGCGATTATCCCTACGACAGTGGCTTGTAATATGGCGACTTTGCCGGAGATGGAGCGAAATATATATTTCCTTATAGCTCAGTCGTATATAACGCAGTTTTATCCGGAACATGAATATGAACAAACCCGCTTAACTGTGACACAATGTGATGAGGAATTTGTCGCTCACGGTCGAGTTATATTAGTAGTCGGTTGGAAGGCTTTGTATCAGAAACCTAAGAAGGATGCCGATTCGGCGGATGATACTAATGATTCGGACGACATGGCGCCAAATGATGAGGATTCAGATGCTCAGGAATCCGGTAAGAAACGTAAACAACCGATTGAAGAGAGCGGCGAATTGCCTAATGTGAAAAAGGGAGATGCCGTCGAAGTAGATAATATTGCCATTGATGCGAAACAAACCAAACCGCCGAGTCGTTTTACGGCAGCTACTTTGTTGCAAGCTATGAAAGAGATTCATAAATATGTGAAAAACGAAGAGTTGAAAAAGCAATTAAAGGCGGTTTCGGGGATTGGTACGGAAGCAACAAGGGCTACCATTATAGATGAGCTTATAACCCGTAAATTTATGTCTGCCAAGGGTAAAAAGAAAGTAATTCAGCCTACTGCATTGGGCTATACTTTGGTGGATGCGTTGCCGGAAGAAATGCTGTATCCCGATGAGACAGCTCTTTGGGAAGAACGCTTGGCGGCTATCAGCGAAGGACAAGATACATTAAATTCTTTTTTAAACGATCAAGTTGAGTTCTTAAAGAGCCTGATTAATAAAGCCAATAGCGGTATGAATATGGACGGTCTTGATACGGACGGATTCCATATTGTGAGTACGGTGCGAACTGTTAAGCGCCCAAATGGGGCGGAAAACGGAAATGCGGTTAATCGCAACGGCAGGACAGGAAATTTATCTCAAGAAGAGTTGAGTAAACTGGAGGATTGTCCGCGTTGCGGAAAGGGGAAATTGCAACTTCGAAACGGTAAATTCGGTGAGTTTTACGGCTGTACGGCGTATCCAAAGTGTAACTTTACCAAACCGGTTGCCGGAACTTCGGCAAATCCGGGGCAATTAAATTCGCTGGGGACCAATAATAATCGGGCTCGTTTTGGGGTTACAAATGATGAAGCTATAGATCCGCAGGTGACAGCAGCACTGGCTGCGGCTAAGGAACGGGGGACTTTACAGTATAAATGCCCACGTTGCGGTGAAGGGTATTTGGTGGCTGTTTCTCGTAACGGTAATATCAGTTGGACTTGTGCCAATCAGCCTAAGTGCCGTACTACAGTAGCAGATGTGGACGGTAAGCCGGTTGTTTTCAAATAACAAAAGAAACTAAATATGGTAAGATGACTTACCTATAAAAATAGGACTACTCGTATAAGCACGTTGTTCGTCGAACTTTGTGTTAATGAGTAGTCCTATTTGTGTTAGTAACTAGAAGTATTCTATTATTCTATTTCTTACAACAGAAGTTTGTTATTGGTCGGTCTTAACGGGAGCGACGACGTCTAGTGTTTACGCCTTTATGGCCGGTAGCTTTATGACGTTTGGCTTTGGTAGCCTGATAAGAAGATTTAATAGCCGGCTTTTTAGAAACGGTGGCTTTTTTAGGTGCTTGGGCACGACCTTTAGTTTTAACCTGACCGTCGGTTGTGTATTTTGTAAGAGTTGCCTCGATGGCACGTTCAATACGGCGAAGCCAAGGTTCATCGGCTTGAGTAGCATAGGTAATAGCAATGCCGTTTGTGCCGGCGCGACCGGTACGGCCGATGCGATGAATGTAATAATCTACATCGTGAGGAACATCATAATTATATACATGGCTGATGCCTTCGATATCAATACCGCGAGCGGCAATATCGGTAGCAACTAAAATTTGTGTGCGCGCACGAGCAAAGTCACGCAATATTTGAGTGCGTCGTCCCTGTGTTAAATCGCCGTGTAATTCGCCGATATTAAAGCCTGCTGCCGTCAATTCGTAGGATAATTTAATGGCACCTTCTTTTTTATTGCAGAAAACAATGGCTAAATATGGATTATCTTCGCGGAGTTGAGCCATTAAGCGGTCCAATTTTTCTTCCGGTTTTACCATAATAACCTTTTGTTCGATTGTATCTAAGGTTACATTATTACCCTTTACGGTTACGGACATCGGTTTTTTCATATAGGTTTTGGCCAAGCTGCGAATACGGTCCGGTACGGTAGCGGAGAAGAGCAGTAATTGGCGATTGGCATTGGTTTTTTCAATAAGTGATTCAACGTCCGGCAAAAAGCCCATATGGAGCATTTGATCCGCTTCGTCAAGTACTACACGGCGTACAGTATCAAGATGTAAGGAACCGCGTGTTGCATGATCTAATAAACGGCCCGGAGTACCCAGGATTACATGAGGGCGACGACCGAGTTGTTGTAACTGACCTTCAATAGTGCGACCTCCGATGAGGGGGAGAATATCCACACCTAAAATATCGCCGATAGCCTTACCTTCATCGGCAATTTGTTTTACCAGTTCGCGAGTCGGTGCAATAATAAGTGCCTGTTCCTGAAAAACTTCAACGTTAACGCGTTGCAATACAGGAAGAAGGAAGGCTAATGTTTTACCGGTACCGGTTTGGGCCATGGCGATTAAATCGTTTCCCTTAAAGGCCGGCGGAATAGCTTGCTCTTGGATAGGCGTAGGCTCTTTAATTCCTTGTTTAGCCAAGGACTCTATAAGCTCAGGCACAACGCCGAGTGTTTGAAATGATTTCATATATATCTCCTTATCTTTAATTAGTAATACTTTGAGTAATGATTCCTATAGGGGAATAGGTAACTTCATTAATTAGCAGTTAAAATTTGATTTCGCTCAATAAGTAGGAATCATTGGCATTAAATTAGCTAAATATATTTTTATTATATCATATGTAGAAGATTTATATAAAAGAATCGATATGTTTAGTGTAATTTGAACTCAATTGCATAGTTTTTTTGCGAAATATATATTTTAATAATTCATTGAGAATAAGTATTTAATTGATAATATTTTGATAACAGTTAAACTTTTACTTAAATCAATAATAAAAGAGAAAATATTTCAAATGAGAATGAGAACGTTGAGAGTTGACAATATGTTGAATAGCTATAAATGCAGGAGTGATAATGAATATTCAACAATTTCTATCTGCATTCATAAGATTCGATATTGAAAATAGTTATTGATTTTCTCGGTGGCTATGTTATAATTTAATTGTAATTTTTTATCAGTTTCAGTGCAGTACTAAAGCAAATTTTTGAAGATGAGTTTGTTTTTGTTCGGCCAGAAGGAGGTGTAAGATTGTGATAAAATCATTGGCGTCGATGAAGGCCGGTGAAGCGGGCACGATTCAAAAGTTGCGCGGTTCCGGCAACATCAAACACCGTCTCGTTGACATGGGCTTGGTGCCCGGGACTTTCGTGCGTGTTATGAAATACGCACCGTTGGGTGATCCGATTGAAATTAAAGTTAAGAACTTTGATTTAGCCTTGCGTGTGAGCGAAGCAGAAACTATTGATATTGAAGTGAGTCAGGAGGCCTAGAATGAGCGACCAAAATACCACGTCCATTCGCATTGCTTTGGCCGGTAATCCGAACTGTGGTAAAACAACTATTTTTAATAATATTACCGGTGCCAAACAACATGTTGGTAACTATCCCGGTGTAACGGTAGAAAAGAAAGAAGGGGAATGTACCTTCAGCGGTAAAGATTTACTCTTTATTGACTTACCGGGTACATACAGTTTAACAGCTCGTTCCCTTGATGAATTAGTAGCTCGTAATGTTATCATTAATGATGAACCGGATGTTCTCGTAAACGTTATTGATGCGTCTAATTTGGAACGTAACTTATATTTAGCGGCACAATTGTTGGAATTGGAACGTCCGATTGTAATGGCACTTAACATGTCTGATGTGGCCAAAGAAATGGGTGTTCACATTGACATTAAGAAATTAAGTGAAATGACCGGTGCCACTATTGTTGAGACTGTAGGTCGTAACAATGTGGGGACTACCGAATTGTTGCAAGCTGTAATTGATGTTGCTAAAGAAGCTAAAAAGCCGAGTGCTACCATTAATTACGGTCCTGTACTTGAACCGGCTATTACCGATATTGTTAATGAACTTGAGAAAGCAGACAGCATTACCTATCCGTTGCGTTGGGTAGCTATTAAATTATTGGAAGCCGACCCTGATGTAATTAAAAAAGTAAAAGCCTTTGATCGTACCGAAGCCGTATTGGCTAAAGCAGAACAGTGGCGCGACGAACTAAAAGATAAAGTAGATTTAGAAATTATTTTCCAAGAATTCCGTCACAGCTTTGCCGTTGCTACATATAATAATGCTTTAAAAGGTACGCCTAAGGAAATCGAAACACGTTCCGACCGTATCGATAAAGTGCTTACACATCGTATTTGGGGCTTACCTATTTTCGTATTCGTAATGTGGCTCTTATTTAACCTCGTTAATACAATCGGTGCGTATCCGCAAGGTTGGATTGAAGACGCCTTTACAGCTCTCGGTGACTGGGCCGGTGCGGTAATTCCGGAAGGGCAGTTAAATTCCCTCGTAGTTGACGGGATCATCGCCGGTGTCGGCGCGGTAATGAGTTTCGTACCGCTTATTGTGCTTTTATTCTTGGGTATTGCGTTCCTTGAAGATACCGGGTATATGGCGCGTGCCGCTTTCGTAATGGACCGTATCATGTGTGCCTGCGGTTTACACGGTAAATCCTTCATTCCCCTCCTTATGGGTTATGGTTGTAGTATTCCTTCTATTATGGGTGCTCGTATCTTGGATAACAACCGCGATCGAATGATTACGATTCTTGTTTCACAGTTTATGACATGTAGTGCTCGTTTGCCGGTATATACATTGTTTATCGGGGCGTTCTTCCCGGTAGCACAACGCGGTAATGTATTGGCTGCCATTTACTTTGCCGGTATCGTATTGGCTATTGTAATGGCTAAAATATTCCGTAAATTCTTGTTCCCGGGCGAATCCGAACCATTTGTTATGGAATTACCGCCATACCATATGCCGACTATTAAGAGCGTGTTAATGCATATGTGGGAACGTGCTTTCTTATATCTTAAAAAAGCAGGTACTTTCATTTTAGCAGCTTCCGTATTGATTTGGTTCTTGGCATCTTATCCGCAGGATGTTCCGATGTCCCAAGACTTTGATGCGGCTCGCAATCAAGTAACGCAAGAATATGAAGCTCGTGATAATGCAATCTTACTTCAGTACGGTATTGCTACTGACGAACAAAAAGCGCCGGTTATGGCACTCGTTGACGAAATGACTTCTATCCAGGCAGAACAGGATGAAGCTGCGGCTGACGAAGAGGGAGAAGAAATCGGTGATGAAGGTCTTAACGGTGAAGCAGCAGCTGCTACTACCGATGTAGCTCCTGCAGAAGCGGCCCCTGAAGTTCCTGACTACTTCCACAATCTTGAAGTAGCTAATGCTGATGCGTTCCCGGTTGCTTGGGCAATTTACTTAAATAATCAAGAAAAAGACGAAGCTATCGGTGAACTTGATCAGAAGGAAGCAACTGAAAAATTAGAAGGCTCTTATGTAGCTTCTATCGGTAAATTCATTGAACCGGTTATGAGACCGCTTGGTTTCGATTGGAAGATGAGCGTATCCTTAGTTACAGCTTTTGCAGCTAAGGAAGTTATGGTAAGTACCTTAGGTACAATTTACTCTATTGCAGCCGATGCAGACAATGAACAACCATTGCAAGTTTACTTACGTCAAGACCCTTCATTCACGCCACTTGTTGCAGTTGGTTTGATGATGTTCGTTCTTATTTATCCGCCATGTTTTGCGGCTATGGCCGTATTCAAACGTGAAGCCGGCGGCTGGGGCTGGTTAGGCTTCTTCGTTCTTTACTCTACAGCATTAGCGTGGGTAGCAGCCTTTATCGTCTACAATGGCGGTCACTTATTGGGATTCCATTGATTAAAAAAACGTTATAAATTAAATGAATTAAAACTGAAATGCGTTTTTCTGTTAAGTTATTAGCTTGTTCCTATGAAAGTCTAAATGAGAATTAACTGCTGATAATCGTTGAGAATGTAACACCAATCAATATTTTCTCAAGATTTTTAAAAAATCACTATTGATTATTAATTAAGGATGGTGTATTATAATGGAGAACCTAATAGTATATCTTATCGGATTAATCGCTGTATTATTTGTTGCTCGTAAGGCATATAAAACGCTTAGCGGTAAAGGCGGATGCAGTTGCGGCGGTAACGGTAACGGCAAGAAAAAAGACATGTCTGAAGCCGGTTGCGGCTGTGGTTGCGGGGGCAACAAATAGGATTTCATAAGGGTAATGACTGACGAATACAGTGTATTCGATTGATTTACGGCAAAAGTAGCCAAGGTTCGGGTAGACCTTGGCTATTTTTATAAAGCAGTAGGTGCTTAAACTATTTATTGTATATGCACTGGGTGCATTACATCGTGTAGAGGAAAGGTGAGATTTTTATGTTTAACATCAACAAAGACAAAGTAAAAAACGCTAATTTATTCGCAGCCGGCTTGGCTCTCGGTACAGTTGGTCTTAAAGTTTTGACCAGTAAAGACGCTAAAAAGGTATATGCTAATGTAGTGGCTGCCGGCCTTCGTGCTAAGGAAAGCGTATTGCAGACAGCTGAAAAAGTACAGGCTTCCAGTGGTAGCATTTTAGCTGATGCACAAGAAATTAATGAAAATCGTCATAAAGAAGAAGCTTTATTCGAAGAAGAACAAGCAGAAAAAGCTGAAGAAAAGGGTGAATAATTAATATGTTGAAGTTTTCGGTTATTCAAAGATTATCGAAACGTCTTCATGTTACTGTCTCCGGCCACTTGTTTGATGATGCGGAAGCCGCTTATTTAGAAGCGACTTTATTGCAGAATCCGGCTATAGAAAAAGCTCAGTTCTTTACGCGTTCACGAGACCTTATCATCAACCATACGGGCGATGAATTAGCTGTTCGTGATGCCTTGGTGGCACTCAACGATTTGGATTTCGCCGATGCACCGGCATTGACGGAATACTCACCGCGACTTGTTAACAAACAATACAAAGAGTCTATGATTAGTCAGACTCTCATGTACTTGGGGAAAAAGATATTGTTACCTGCACCGGTTAATATGGTGTGGTCTTGGTTTAATGCTTTAAAGTTTGCTAAAAAAGCGGTGTCCATGTTATGGCATCGTAAATTAACCGTAGAAGTATTGGACGGCGTAGCGATTACCGTATCCTTATTGCGCGGTGATGTATCTACGGCGGGCGCCGTTATGTATTTGTTGGGTATCGGTGAGACCTTGGAAGAATGGACTCTTCGTAAGTCTGTACTTAACCTGGCTGAAAGTATGTCGCTTAATGTAGATAAAGTTTGGGTTAAAGTCGATGGCGTTGAAGTAAGTCGACCTGTAGCGGACGTTGCAGAAGGCGATCTTGTTGTCTTACGCCAAGGTGAAGTCGTACCGCTGGACGGTGTAGTAGTAGAAGGTGTTGTCCTTGTTAATGAAAGCTCTATGACAGGGGAACCGGAACCGGTTCGTCGCGATGAAGGAACTTCGGTATATGCCGGTACGGTAGTAGAAGAGGGGCATTGTCTCATTGAAGTACGGGGGAACTCGAAATCATCGCGTTATGAACAGATTGTGGCGCTTATTGAAGAATCGGAGCAAATGAAATCCGGTATGGAACAAAAAGCGTTCCATATGGCCGATAAATTGGTACCAATCAGTTTTGCCGGCACTATTTTGACCTACTTACTCACGCGAAATACGATGAAAGCACTGTCGTTTTTGATGGTTGATTTCTCTTGTGCTTTGAAATTGAGTATTCCGTTGGCTGTTTTATCTGCTATGGAAGAAGCCTCTAAACGGGGTATTACGGTTAAAGGCGGTAAGTATTTGGAACAAATCGCCGCAGCTGATGTTGTCGTTTTTGATAAAACGGGAACATTGACGAAAGCGGAACCTGTATTTGAACAAATTATTACGTTTGAAGGCCATGATCCGGAAGAAATGCTCTTGTTGGCCGCCTGCCTGGAAGAACATTTCCCACATTCTATGGCGAAAGCGGTTGTTAATGCGGCCGATCAGCATAATTTACCGCACAAGGAAAAACACTCGTCTAAAGTTGAATATATTGTGGCACATGGTATTGCTTCTAAAGTAGGCAATCGTAAATGCCGTATCGGTAGTGCACACTTTATTTTTGACGATGAAAAAGTTGTAATTCCGGAAGGGGAACAGGAAAAATTCGACAATTTGCCGGATTTCTCCTCTCATTTGTACTTAGCCATCAGCGGTTGTTTGGCAGCCGTACTTTGTATTAAAGATCCGGTTCGTGACGAAGCAAAACAGGTTGTTAAAGAGCTTCACGAATTAGGCATTAAAAAAGTCGTTATGATGACCGGTGACAGTAAACGCAATGCAGAACGTGTAGCACGTGAAATCGGCATTGACGAAGTGTATGCGGAAGTATTGCCGGGGGATAAAGCGGCTTATGTAAAGAAAGCTAAAGATGAAGGCTATACGGTAATGATGGTTGGCGACGGTATTAACGATTCGCCGGCATTGTCGGAAGCTCATGTAGGCGTTGCGATGAATGAAGGGGCACCGATTGCTCAAAAAATCGCTAATGTTACGGTTTCCTCCGATAATCTTGCCAGTCTTGTTGATTTGCGACGCATTGCTATGCGTTTGATGGATCGCATTCAGTTTAATTACAATTCCATCGTCGGCGTTAACGGCGCGTTGGTAGGCCTTGGTTTGTTCCAAGTATTGACACCGAGCACGACGGCATGGATGCATAATATGTTCACCTTAGGTATCGGTTTGCGCAGTATGACACCATTGTTACCGGCTAAAACAGCGGACGATGGGGAGATTATTGAAACAACGGCACAGGTCGTAGCGTAAGCATACATAGAGTAAAAATAAGTGACATTAAGGCGGTGTTCTTCGGAACACCGCCTTTTACAGTTGAGTTTTAGCGTGTCCTATAGTAGAATAATACTGTTAAGATAAGGATGTAGGAGGTTTTTACTATGAAAGTCCTCACGGATATTTTGAGGCGCACGCTATATATGAGTTTTTTCATCATATTGGTACCCTTAGGCGCCTACACTATTCATAACGGTTCCAGTGCCATGGTGGCGTTGGTCAGTTATTTAGTGTTGTCGTTATTGGTGCCGGTGGCGTATTTATCTTCGAAGCGAAGTGGTTTCGGTCCGGAAGAAAAGCGTGTAGGCCGTATTTATTATATATTGGGCTGGTTCCTTGTTCAGCTCGCAACATATCAAAGTTTTTTTGTGGGTGATTTTGCTTTTCTCTGGGCACTGCCAAGTGTGGGCCGTGATATAGCCTTTGTTATTGTAATGTATTTGCAGGTATCACTTTCATTGGTGGTCGGCTATATTCTGAATTCGCTCATTTCCGGGAGGGCCGCTAAATGATAAAAAATGTATTACGCATGTTTGTTTTAAATCTGGCTATTGTATTACCGATTACTATGATTATATTGGCCTTGCAAGGTGTTTCTTTAGGCATGGTAGCCTTCTTGGTGCTTTCGTTTCTGACACCTATGGTACTTCGTAGGCAAGACCGTTTACAACAATTTTTGACCTATCCGTGGCGTAACAGTTTGTATGCTTACAGTTGGATTTGGTGTTTAACCTTTTTCTTCTTAGGTGACAGCGTAATCCCATTTGCTATTGCAACCGGTAGCATGGGCCTTATTATGGTTGGTTGGATTGCAGTCTTTTCGATCTGTCTGTTGGCTATGACTTTAGTAGCTGTTATTCTGACGCTTTATGCCGAACGTCCATGTTTTAATTGCTGGTTCGATGATTCTTTGGATATGGCTGTTTACTCATTGCCTGTGCCGATGCTTTTATTAGGGGACGTGTTATTTTTAAATGTGCCCGATCCTATTTTGGCAGCACAACTTAGTCCCCAAGTGTTTACCTTTTTACAACTTTGGCTCTATGGTTTTGTTATTTGGACTATGGCGGTTATTGCCATTTATCTTCATCCTCGGATGGGGCAAAAACAAGGCTTACGCTTAGCACGTATTATGGTGACTGCTTTGATATGGCTCGCTATTAACGGACATTTAATGTATGGTTGGAAGCCGGACTTCTTTATGGAGTTGTTATATTTCATGATGCCGGTATTCCAAGGCAATTGGCTGGTTTATATTACACCGGGCTTACTGGAATTTGTGATACTCGCCATGTCCGTAGGTGCAGGTTTACTTTTGGAAGATCTTATTTTGAAACGGCAGGCAAAATAAATTTTCTATGATATAATGTATAACTGTTTGAAAATGGGTGATTGAGATTTTACAGCGCAATTGTATGAATTTGAATATGTATTTCGACTTATATCCGAATAGGAATGAGAACGGAGGATTTTTTACATGGAAAAAGATAATATGGATACGAAAAGTCCGTATCCGCGTCAGCGATTCAGCTTGCGACAATTAACTGTTATCGGTTTGTTGTCGGCATTAACCGTAGTACTGGGTGTCAGCGGGTTAGGATTTATTCCGATTCCACCGATTTATGCGACTATCTTGCATATTCCGACTTTAATCGGGGCATTACTGGAAGGCCCAAAAATCGGTATGGTTATCGGTTTTATTTTCGGGTCTTACAGTTTGGTTCAAAACTTCGTACAGCCAAACATTATGTCTTTCGTATTTTTAAACCCGATTATTTCCATATTACCACGTATGTTAATCGGACCTATTGCTTACTATGTGTACCGTTATTTACCGATTAAAAGGCCTTTATGGCGTGTTATGATTGCCTTATTTGTCGGTACTATTGTGCATACTGTAATGGTAATGGGGTTGATTTACCTTATTTATGCAGAACCGTATGCAGCAGCAAAAGGGATTCCTGTAGACCATGTGGCGAATATTGTTATCGGTGTAGCCGTATTCCACGGACCGCTTGAAGCATTGGCGGCTGTTGTAGTAGGGACACCGGTAGTCATGGCGATCAGGGCTAAACTTAAAACAGATAAATAATATGTTAAACCATTA
>OBVB01000524.1_pt1 | contig 19644 bp, 16 predicted proteins | sample 1475891 | NCBI WGS metagenome assembly OBVB01 (sample SAMEA2579943, study PRJEB22360) | human gut metagenome | biome: human gut; feature: human-associated habitat; material: faeces | place: Denmark | collected 2008/2010 | reverse complement strand
CCAGCGGGGTTGATCCGTTGACGCGACGCCAATTCTGGACTGTCATCAATAAACTGTCCGATAGAGGCACCACCATTTTAGTAACCACACATTTTATGGACGAAGCCGAACAATGCGACCGCATCCTCTTTATGGACAAGGGGCAAAAAATCATCGAAGGTCGTCCAAAGGTATTAAAAGAAACCACGCCGGGCGCCCATAATCTGGAAGACGCGTTTATTTATTATATGAAACAAGCTAGGAGTCAATGATATGCAACGAATTTGGGCTATACTGATAAAAGAGTTTCACCAGATGAAACGGGACAAAGCCACCTTATTTATGCTGATTTTAATGCCCTTAATGCAGCTCATTATTTTCGGCTACGCTATTAATACCGACGTAAAACATGTACCCACGGTCATTTATGACCAATCGCGAAGTGAAGAAAGCCGAGAACTGATTAGCGCCTTCGTGGGTACCTCTTACTATGACGTTGTAGAGTATGTGGACAGCAATCAAGCCATGCTGGATAGTATTTACTCCGGCAAGGCTGTAGCTGCTCTCACCTTCCCACCAACCTTCAGCGAAGACATCAAACACGGTCGCACCGCGGAAATGCAACTCATCGTCGATGCCAGTGATAACACGATAGCCAACAGTGCCATCAGCACGGCACAACTCTTAGGTCAACAACGCTCCCTAAGCATTACTTCACAACGACTGTTAGCGACCGGACAATCCGTACCGTCGGGCAATGCCATTGAAGTAAAAATCAATCCATGGTTCAATCCGGATTTTATAACGGCCTATAATATTGTACCGGGCATTATCAGCCTCATGATTACTATGACCTTGGTAAGTATTACGGCCATGGCCATCGTGCGTGAGCAGGAAGTGGGCACCTTAGAACAATTAATGGTAACACCGCTCAAAGACTACGAAATTATTATCGGCAAAGTTATTCCTTATGTGCTCATCGGTTACGCACAAGCAGGTATTGCTTTAGTAGCCGGTATTATACTCTTTGACGTGCCGTTTCAAGGTAGTTTTTTCGTCCTCTTCATAACAACGACCATCTTCCTTATTTCCTCGCTGATGCTGGGAATCCTCGTTTCTACCGTAGCCAAAACGCAACTGCAAGCTATGCAGATGTCGATTTTGGTATATATGCCGAGTATTTTGCTGTCCGGCTTTATGTTTCCCCGCGTTGCCATGGATGCTATTTTCCAATACCTCGGCGCTATTATGCCAATGACATTCTACTTAACCATTATCCGCGGTATCATGCTAAAAGGGATTGGTATAGAGTATTTATGGCCTCAGATTTTTGCCCTCATTACCTTCATCATCGTCACCGGCTTTATAAGTGTTCACACCTTTACCAATAAACGTAAAAACGGTTAACAGTGCATCCGTGCTGTTTCTATGTTATAATGAATTGTTAACATAGTAATTTATAACTAACATAGACATCGGTGATTCCCATAATCACCTTAACTGACTAACTGATGAGTGAGGAGAATGAAATGAGTACAAATCTTGAAGTAGGTATTGTAGGCCTTCCTAATGTAGGCAAAAGTACGTTATTTAACGCCATTACCAAAGCCGGTGCCGAAGCGGCCAACTATCCGTTCTGTACAATCGAACCTAACGTAGGTGTTGTTGACGTTCCGGATGACCGCATCAACCAATTGGCTGTTATGTTTAAATCTAAAAAAATTATTCCAGCCGCTATGCGCTTCGTTGACATTGCCGGTCTCGTAGCCGGTGCTTCCAAAGGCGAAGGTTTGGGTAACAAATTCCTCAGCCATATCCGCCAAGTTGACGCTATTGCTCAAGTTGTACGTTGTTTTGATGACCCTAACATCACCCACGTAGCCGGTTCCATCGATCCGATTCGCGATATTGAAATCATCAACACTGAACTTTGCTTAGCTGACCTTGATTCTGTTGAAAAACGCAAACAACGTATTGAAAAAATCGCCAAAAGCGGTGACAAAGATGCTCGTATCGAGCTTCCTATTTTGGAAAAAGTCATCGAAGGTCTCGGCGAAGCTATTCCGGTACGCGCGCAAGGTCTCGACGAAGAAGAATTGGAAATTCTCAAAGAGTTGACTTTATTAACAGCTAAAAAATCTTTATACGTAGCCAATGTTTCGGAAGACGAAATCTCCGATTACGAAGCTAACGAATATGTGAAACACGTTGAAGAATATGCTGCTAACGAAGGTTCCGGCGTAGTTGTCGTATCCGCTCGTATCGAATCGGAAATCGCTGAATTATCCGATGAAGAAGCCGCTGCTTTCCTCGAAGAACTCGGCCTTACCGAAAGCGGTTTGACCAAATTAATTAAAGCCAGCTATTCCTTATTGGGCCTTATCAACTTCTTCACGGCCGGTGAAATGGAAGCCCGTGCTTGGACAATCGTAGAAGGCACTAAAGCACCGCAGGCAGCCGGTAAAATTCACTCTGACATTGAAAAAGGCTTCATTCGTGCCGAAATCGTAGCTTTCGATGACCTCGTAGCTTGCGGCAGTCAGAATGCGGCTAAAGAAAAAGGGCTCGTTCGCCTCGAAGGTAAAGACTATGTCATGAAAGACGGCGATGTAACGTACTTCCGCTTCAATGTATAAGAGTTTTGATAAGTAAAAACTTCAGGAATAAAACTTAAAATGAACAAATAATAAAAACCTTAGGTAAGAACTTCTTATAAAATATTTATAAGAAATCTATACCTAAGGTTTTTTAACGTTATATAACCTAGTTTACAGTGACCGGTCGGATGATTAATTGAAAATTGCAAAAGACCGCATTCAATATAGTGTATGTATTCCAACGAATCACCGGGTTTCCACAAATAATCGCCGTCCTTAAAATGAAACTCTTTAGTCGGCAATTCATCAAGAAACTCGCGAATAGAAAGGAAATCTTCTGAGAAAAAATACATTGGATATGTCATAACAACCACCTTCTATATAAATGATAGAAAGAAAATTAATACTTTTAATGTTAAAAGGAGTTTTATTATGAAAGTTATAGCAATTAACGGCAGTCCTCGCCCTAACAAAAATACAGTTCAATTATTAAATCAAGCATTAATGGGTGCCCAAGCAGCCGGTGCCGAAACAAAGATGATCTCACTCTATCCTTTACAATATCGCGGCTGTGTGAGCTGCTTTTATTGTAAACGCAAAGATAAGGAACACGGCACCTGTATTATAAAAGATGATTTAACAACGGTCATTGAAGAATTAAAACAAGCAGATGCCATCATCTGGGGCTCGCCCATCTATTTTTACAATATAACCTCCGCCCTGCAGGTACTCTTTGAACGCTTTCTCTTTCAAACTATATCTACAACAAAGACGTACCGTCTGTGCTTGGCAAACAAATTCCTTCTGCCTTTATTTATACCATGAACGTAACTGAAGAGCAAAGTTTTGAAACTCCTCTACGTGAAAGCTTAAAACCTATAGAAGCTGCTGTAGAACGTATTTTAGGTGTAGAGCCCATCAAACACTATGTCTATAATACCTTACAGTTTGATGACTACAGTAAATTCGAATCATCTATTTTTTCAGAAAGCGACAAAAATCCTACCATGAAGCTACTTTTGAAAAAAGCCTAAACGAAGCATATCAAATTGGTCAACAATTGGTGGCTGCTGCCGGCAAGTTACAATAATACAAAAAGCCTTCTTGAAAACCTCCGGAACGAGGCGTTTCTGAGACTAATAAACGACAACAAAAGGATGCCATACCTGCATGATTATGACATCCTTTTTTATTATATATAATTCAATAATTATATGTTGTTTTGACTTTAAAGCTTAAATTTTATTAGAATCTAAACTTAGTATTTCAATTTACCCATTGGCACATAAATCGTACCGGCCGACATAGGGCCTACTGTACCTTGCTGGAAAATAACAAAGATTTCATGGTCTTCCGTAGCATAGAAATCGGATGGCACTTTATCAACGGTGCGATTTTCAGGGAAGAATTGTGGTTTCAAATCTTCATCATTAGCGATAGCTTGATTCAATTCGTCTAATTTAACACCACCAAAATCGTGTAAAGTTAACACTTTACCGCTAGTGCTGTTAAATGTAAAGGCCTTCACTGTGTTCAAACCATTAGCTGCCTGATCACCAATGGAGTAAAATTTAAGCAATACACTGAAAATCCCTTTATCATTAGCTTTTACATCATAAGTCATGTAGAGATTTTCTTTAACGTCTGCTTTCAAGTTGTTTTTCTCTAAATTTTTCTGCAAAGTCTGCACATATTTGGTAATGCGGCTGTTAATTTCTTTTGTCACAACCGGGCTGACCGATGTTACTGTCGGATAAGTAATGTGAATGCGTTCACCGCTGATAGCAATCGGTTGCACTGCTACGGATAAGCGTTGGTAATACGCATTGGCTTCTGGTACTTTAACTAAATCAGCTTCACGGGATAGTTCATCAGATGCTTCCCACATAGCTTTATTAGATGCCGGCGAAATATCTGAAGATACGCGTTTAGTCATAACGCCTGTAGTATTATTATGAGCTTCGGTCGGTGTCTGAACCGCCACAATATCGCCATTATCATCGACTACGGCAGTAGCCGGTTCCGAATCCACTTTTACAACCGTTACGTCATTAGCATTAACGCCACCAAAACCACCCAAAGCAATAGAGCCGAATACGACAGCCATTATATATTTTTGCCATTTCTGTTTCATAAAAAGTCCTCCTTTATTTCCCTTTATGGCTAATGTACGGTAATACATTAAATCATGCCAAAATACACTATATATTTATATTTTAGCAAAAACCGGTGAAAAAATCATGATATTCTGCAATATTTCATGATGATTTATGATGTATACAATATAGAGTTAAATTTGAGATTGAATTTTGTCCACAATTCATGTACAATCGTCTTGTAGGATTATTATTGTTCTATTTTTTTATATTCTCTCAAGGAGGGTTAGTATGAAGCATGATTTTATGAGTCATGAACTGCATCTACCGGAATTGACGTTTCGCGGTATGCTTTTAGGCGTACTTATTACTATTATATTTACCGCGTCTAACGTTTACTTGGGCTTAAAAGTTGGCTTAACCTTCTCCAGCTCCATCCCGGCCGCAGTTATTTCAATGGCTATCCTACGTTTTTTCAAAGACTCCAACGTTCTTGAAAACAACATGGTTCAAACCCAAGCATCAGCTGCCGGTACTTTATCGGCTGTTATTTTCGTATTGCCGGGCCTATTGATGCTAGGCTATTGGCAAGGGTTCCCTTATGGCGAAACTTTATTACTCTGTGCCTGCGGCGGTTGTTTAGGTGTATTATTTACGATTCCGCTTCGTCGTGCCATGGTAGTAAACAGCGACTTACCATATCCGGAAGGCCGTGCGGCTGCTGAAATTCTTAAAGTCGGCAGTCAGAATCATGGTGACAGCGCTAAACAAAGTGCCAGCGGTATGAAAGAAATCGTAAGTGGTGGTATTTTTGCTGGTATCATTAGTCTTTTCACCAACGGTTTCCATTACCTGGCCGGTGAAATGAGTTTCTGGTTCGGTGTCGGCCGTGGGGTTACACAATTCCCGCTCGGCTTCTCCACTGCCTTGCTTGGTGCCGGTTTCCTTATCGGTATCTCCAGTGGTATCGCTATTTTAGTAGGTATGATTATTGCTTGGGGCGGTTTTGTACCGTACTTAACCAATATCTTGCCTATGGGTGATGCTAAATCCGTAGAATCCTTTGCTATGGCCGTTTGGAAAGAAAAAGTTCGTTTTATCGGTGCCGGTTGTATCGGTATTGCCGCTATTTGGACTCTTATTACCTTGGCAAAACCAATTGTTGAAGGTATGAAAATGTCCGTACAGAATATGAAAATGTCCGGTGAAGAACGTGCTACACATCGTATGGACACAGATATGAAGCCTTCTACTATCGCTATCGTATTCTTACTTATTTTAGTTGGCCTCATTATCTGTTTCTACTCCTTCGTAAGTGCTGTTGACATCAGTCCTGCTCTTATGTGGACATTAGTTATCTGCGGTATCGTTATCGCTCTTTGCATCGGTTTCTTCGTAGCTGCTGCCTGCGGTTACATGGCCGGTCTTATCGGTACATCTGCCAGTCCAATCTCTGGTATCGGTATTTTGGGGATCATCATTTCATCTCTCGTAGTATTTGCCATTGCCTCTGCCAATGACTTATTCGCTACGGAAGCAGGCGTTAAATTCGCTACTGCCATGGCCTTGTTCATGACAAGTGTGGTTGTTTGTATCGCTGCGATTTCCAACGATAACTTACAGGACCTTAAAACCGGTCAACTCGTAGGTGCTACACCTTGGAAACAGCAGGTAGCTTTACTTATCGGTTCCATTGCCGGTGCCATCGCTATCGCTCCGGTTCTTAACCTCTTATATGAAGCTTATGGTTTCACCGGTGCTTTACCTCGTCCTGAAATGGATCCATCCGCTGCCTTATCCGCACCACAAGCTACTTTGATGACAACAATTGCTCAAGGTATCTTCAGCTCCAACCTTGATTGGAACTACATCCTTATCGGTGTCGGTATCGGTGTTATCGGTATTATCGTTAACTTGGTATTAAAGAGCACAACGGCTACTTTATCCTTGCCTCCATTGGCAATCGGGATGGGTATCTATTTACCGCCTTCCCTCGAAATGCCACTCGTTATCGGTTCTTTGATGAGCTATTTCGTTGGTAAATATTTAGTAAAACGTGCTAAAGAACGTAGCGGTGAATTAGCTGACGCTGATGTTGAACAATGTAACCGTCGTGGCGTACTCTTCGCTTCCGGTATGATCGTTGGCGAAAGCTTAATCGGTGTAATTATCGCCGTTATCATCGTTATTTCCGTAACTTCCGGCGGTGGCGAAGATCCGCTCAGCATGGTCGGCAAAGACTTTGCTAACACCGCTGAATGGCTTGGCTTAGGTGTCTTCATCCTCACAATTGCTTACTTCGTAAATCTCGTATTATCGACTAAGTTCAATCGTGAAGAAGCACTTGAAATCCAACGCATTAACGAAGAAGAACATAAATAAAATCTTACAAACCTAATCATGAAAACAGTCACATCCATATGGATGTGGCTGTTTTTTTATTTCCAACAAAAAAATTACAAAACCTTAAAAAATTTTTATGAAATTTTACATTTTTCATCTTGAATATTTACATTGATATGATTAAATGAAAAATATGTGGTGCACTAAATTGTAATCTAGTATATTAAAACCTTATTTAAGGTAGGAGGAAATCATGAGATTAAAAGCCATTTTATCCGGCCTGTTTTGTATGCTGACCTTGCTTTTACTGGCAGGTTGCGGCAACTCAACTTCAAACAGTGGCTCAACAAATGACAAAGTCGTAGAAATTGAATATTGGCATGTAGCATCTGATAGTTTCGGCGGTCAAACAGTTCGAGAATTAGTTGCTGATTTTAATAAAACACATCCTAATATTAAAGTTACAGAAAAATTTAATCCGGATATGTATAAAGGCTTAACTCAAAATTTACAAGCTGCTCTAGCTTCCGGTCAAACACCTGATGTAGTACAAATGGGTTGGAACTTCTTAAACTATGCCCATGAAAACTTCGAAACGGAAAGTATTGATAAAATTTTTGCTGACGCCGGCGATCCTAATTTTATCAAAGATACCTTTGAACCTAATATTGCTCGTCTGGCTCAAACAGATACTGGTGATCAGGTTGGTGTTCCTTACTCCTTATCTTTACCGGTTTTATACTATAATCCGGACATCTTCAAGGCAGCCGGCTTAGATCCAAATAAACCACCTACTACTTGGACTGAAGTTGCCGAATATGCTAAACAAATTAAAGAAAAAACAGGTAATCCTGCATTCTTCATGCAAGAATATGCTGATACCTGGACAAACCAGGCTCTTGTTGAATCAAATGGCGGCACCATGTTAACTCATAAAGATGGTAAATGGCAAGCCGGTTTTGATACGCCGGAAGCTGCTTATGCATATCAAGTAATTGCCGATATGGTTAAAAACGGCACAGGCTTACACGCAACTAACGAAGAGGGTTTCCAAAGCTTTACTTCCGGTAAATTAGCAATGGTAGCAACTACAATTGGTAAACGTGCTAACTTTGAAAAGTCATCCAACTTTAAAGTAATGACTACTACCTTCCCGGCTTTCGGTAATAAACCTGTAAAAGTACCTGCCGGCGGTAACTTCCTCATGATTCTCAGCAAAGATAAAGCAAAACAAAAAGCTGCTGTTGAATTTGTAAAATATTTAGAAAGTGCTGAAAACTTAACTAAATGGGATACAGGAACAGGCTACTTGCCACCACGCAAAGGTATGGCTCAAGAAGGCCCTTACAAAAAATTAATGGATGAAAATGAAAATATTAGAAAAGCTATGGAAATGCTTCCTAATGTAACACCATGGGCTAGCTTCCCGGGCCAAAACGGCTTACAAGCAGAACAAATCTTAATCGATGCCCGCGATGTTATTCTTAACGGAAGCAAAACTGCATCCGAAGCGCTCCATGAAGCAGCTTTAAAAATTAATGATTTACTGAAGTAAAATTTTAAAAACTATCATATTGTAAAATTAACGCCATTAGAATCAGTAGACTTTAGCCTTTGTTTTCGTCTATTGATTCTAATTGTGCTTAAAAGGAGTCTTACTATGAATCGTCTTTCAAAATCAGGCTACTTACTGTTCTTACCGGCAGCATTTTTCTTTTTAATCTTTTATTATTGGCCTTTACTTGTCAATGTAGCTCTTAGCTTCTTTTCTTGGAATATGGTGAGCTCAAAGATTAAATTTGTAGGAATTTCTAACTATACGGATATCCTCCAAACAGCAGAGTTTTATTCAGTTATCGTAAATACAATATTATTTGTTCTAGTTCTTCTGGTTTTTAACTTTGTACTACCTTATATATATTCATATATTTTAGCTTATGTTCTTAAATACGGAAAAAACCTGTATAAAGTATTTTTCTTTATACCATCGCTATTCAGTCTATCCGTTGCCAGTATTTTATTTTTGTGGATCTATAATCCGTTAGCCGGACCGATTGATGCGATTTTACAAATGGTCGGCCTGGATTCCCCTCGTTGGCTCAAAGAACCGGTTTTAGTTATTTTTTCAATTAGTATGATTATTGCTTGGAAAGTATTCGGCTATAATTTCATTCTAATGTTGGCTGCTATGATGTCTGTTTCAAAAGAAATGATAGAAGCGGCTCGTTTAGAAGGAGCCTCTGATTGGGTAATTTTACGTAAAATCATAATCCCTCAAACTTCTTCGTCTGCTATTTATGTCTTCGTTATTACTGTAGTGTTCGGCTTACAATATGTCATGATTCCGGTTAACATATTAACTCAAGGCGGTCCAAATCAAGGCAGTGCCAACCTCGTATACGTTATTTACCAATACGCATTTGTATTCTATCAAGTCGGCAAATCAGCTGCATATGCTGTAATGACGATGTTAATATTCGTTGTTTTTGCTTGGTGGCGTAACAAAGTATTAGATAAGAAGGTATACTATGAAAATTAATCTTAAAAAGGAACTTATTGGCCATATCATACTTATCATTTCTTTGCTTATTTGCTTATGGCCTATTGTATTTTTAATTTCAGCCTCTTTAAAAGATTTAAATCAAATCTTCCAGTACCCTTTAAATCCGCTACCGGAAAATCCATCTTTATCAAACTATCTTACGGTACTTGATCGATTCCCTATCTTCCAATTTACCGGGAATACGTTTTTTATTGCTATTACCGTTACTCTTTTTAAAATTATAACCAGTTTGTTGGCAGGGTTTGGATTTGTTTATTACCGATTTAAAGGAAGAGAATTACTATTCAATTCCATGGTTCTTACGTTTTTTATCCCTATGTCTGTATTAATCATGCCAAATTACTTGTTAATTTCTTCTTTAGGATTACTTGATACTCCTTATGGCGTTATTCTTGTAGAAATTGTAGATGGCATGGGAATTTACTTAATGCGACAAACAATGCGAAGCATCCCGAAAAGTATCTACGAATGTGCAATTTTAGAAGGTGCATCGCCTCTGTATATTTTATGGCATATTATCCTACCTTTAGTAAGACCATCAGTAATTTCCATTAGTATTATGTTTTTTATCAATGCATGGAATGAATATTTTTGGCCGTTACTTATCTTAAAAAGTAAAACAGAATACACTTTAGCATTGGCTTTGCCGATGTTTATAAGTGCCGAAGGTGGCAGTGAATGGGGGTTAGCTATGGCCTTAGCTGTACTTACCAGCATCTTACCTTTTATTTTATTCATCATATGCCAAAAATACATTCTCAACACATTTATTCAATCAGGAGTTAAAGGATAATGCATAATATAGTCTTCAATAAAGTCAGTAAAACCTATCATGAAAAAGAAATCATCAAACAACTAAGTTTTGAAATTAAAGAAGGGGAACGCGTAGTTTTATTAGGTCCTTCCGGTTCCGGTAAAAGCACCACGCTTCGCATGATTGCCGGTTTAGAGGATATTAGTGACGGCGAGTTATATATGGGTGATACACTCATTAATGATGTACCCGCCGGCGACCGTAATATAGCCATGGTATTCCAAAACTATGCTTTGTTTCCTCATTTTAATGTATGGGACAATATTGTATTTGGATTAAAACTCCAAAACCTTCCTAATTCAGAAATTAAAGAACGAGCCAATGCGGCCATTAAAATGTTAAATTTAAAAGGTTATGAAAATCGCTTAATCCAATCCTTATCAGGCGGTCAAAAGCAGAGGGTAGCATTATGTCGAGCTATCGTCAAACAATCCCCTTATTTCTTATTAGATGAACCGTTAGCCAATCTGGACGCTCAACTTCGTCAACACGCTCGCCAAGAACTGATAAAAATACATGAAAGTTGTAATTCCACTATGATTTATGTAACCCACGATCAAGTAGAGGCTATGACCATTGGCCAAAGAATCGCCATTTTGCATGAAGGTGTTTTACAACAATTCGACAAACCTGAAACAGTATACGATAATCCTGCCAATTTATTTGTAGCTTCCTTTATAGGCACACCGGCTATGAATCTGTGGCCATTGATTATTAATAACGGACAAGTCACTATTGGTTCTTCAACGTTAGATTTACCGCCGGTTGTTCAAGAAAATATTACATCTTCTGAGATTACTGTAGGTATTCGCCCTGAAAAATTACACCTCGCACCTTTAGAACGTGCTATGCTACACGGACAATGTCAGTATGTTGAAAACATCGGTAATATTCAAAATTGTTTATTTCAAATTGATGATACGATTAAAGGTTTTATTCAATTTTCCGAATCGGAAAACAAACTAAATGTCGGCGATTCCATAGGACTTAATTTCAGCTGGTCAGATGCTTGTTTCTTTGACAGTGAAACCGGCAATAATTTAAATTTAAAGCTAAAATAAACATATTAAGGAGGAACCATGAATACAATTGCTATCAGTGATTTACTATTTCCTGCATTTGAAAAATACATGCTCAGAGCATTACCGGAAACCTTTGGTATGGAGTTTTTTGTAGAATTTGGACCTGTCGAATATTGGCGTGCTTTATTAGCACAATTTAATATTCAATCACGAGCTATCTCTTTGCACGGACCATGTGTAACCGTCAATTTAGCCAATCCTGATGATACACAGTACCTAAGCCGTTATGAAAAAGACATTACGTTCGGCAAAGAAATTAATGCTCATTTTATCGTTGTCCATACCAACGAACAATGGTCAGGAAATAAAGAAGATGTACAAAATTTAGTTATTGAACGACTTCAGGAGCTCGATAAATTGGCACAAAAAATAAACGGACCTCGTTTGGCTGTAGAAAATGTAGGTTTATTAACCAATAATTTATTTAATGAATCCGAATATCTTGAACTCTTTACTAAATTCCCTAACATTGTTTCCTTAATTGATGTTGGTCACGCTAATGTAAATCAATGGAATTTGCCTCATGTAATTCAAACTTTAAACGAAAAGATTATTGCTTACCATTTACACGATAACAATGGTAAAAAAGATCAGCACCAACCTATCGGTACCAGTTCTATCAATTGGACCGAATTATTTAAAGCTATCAACACATATTCACCAAATGCCACTAAAGTCTTAGAATACGCCAACGGTACGTTCAAATCTATGGACGAATTATTACAACATTTGAACGCCATAGAATCCTTAATGACAACAAAATAAAATAAAAAACAAATAGAAAAACGGTCATACTTAACTTATAAAGGTTAGTATGACCGTTTTTGTATTTCTAACTTTATTTTGTTATAATGAAATCAATTACAAACTGATTTTTAAAGCTCTCATTCCCATTAAAATGTTGTAATCAGTATTAAATTTCAATTGAAAATATTTTCACATACACACTGCTACAGGAGGTGTAACAATGAGTCAAACAATAACTAAAGAAGAGTTTTTAAGTCGCTACGCCCTTGATCGACGCGGCTCCAATAGTATTAAATGGGACGGTTTAAAACAACGGTTTCGCACCGACGATGTCATCCCTATGTGGGTGGCTGACATGGACTTTAAAGTGCCCGAAACGGTAACCGCAGCCCTTACAGAACGCATCAATCACGGTGCTTTCGGCTATGCTCTAATCAGCCCGACCTATCATCAAACATTTATTGACTGGCTGACTCGCCATCATGGCTATACACCTAAGAAAAACTGGCTTCGTTTTACCAGCGGTACAATTACTACTTTATTTTGGATTCTGCACGCCTTCACAAAACCTAAAGATAATATTCTGATCCTGTCACCGGTTTACTATCCGTTCTACAGCACGCCGCAGGATACCGGACGTACGCCAATCTGCAGTGAACTTAAACAAGACAAAACAGGACGTTTTTATATCGACTTTGACGATGTAGAAACTAAGATTAAAGAACATAATGTTAAAGTCTTTATCCTCTGTAATCCGCATAACCCGGTGAGCCGTATCTGGTCGGAAGAAGAGCTGGTTAAACTCTTTACCCTATGTGAAGCCCACAATGTACTCATCGTAAGCGATGAAATCCATGAAGATTTTATTTTTGGACCGGATCCGTTTATTCCGGCCTTAGCTGTACAGGACGGGCGCTTCAAAGATTCCATTATCGCCATTACGAGTGCGTCTAAAACATTCAACTTGGCCTCTTTACCGGTAGCGCATACCATTATTCCGAATGAGGCACATCGTAAGCAATTTGATGCCTATGTTGCCACTATCGACCATACGCAATTACCGGTTCTGGATTTACTGGCTACGGAAACAGCTTATCAGACAGGTGATGCTTGGCTAACCGGACTTTTAGCTGTTATTAAAGACAATTACGAAATTTTGAAAAACACATTGCTTGAAGCAGCACCTAAGTTAGTATTTACACCGCTCGAAGCAACATATCTCGCCTGGGTTGATTTTAAAGCCTATGTGGATCCCGAAGAACTGGATAACTTCATGATTAAGCAATGCCGCGTCGGTGTTAATACGAGTCCAAACTTTGCACCTGCAACACCGGGCTTTGTCCGCTTCAACTTGGCGGCTCATCCCGATACTGTTAAAGAAACAGCCAACCGCATTATTAAAGGACTTGAGGCTATTAACGCAAAGTAGCATTTTAAAACGAGTCTTCAATAATTCCTTCGATTTTTATAAAGGAGATGCCCATGCGTCGTCACGATCGTCAGATTACACCGGCAAAAATCAATGGGAATATAAACCGGCTATGTTAAACGCCATCGCTGTTATAAAACTGGTGCCACGCGAACTTACGTGCAAAGCAAATCGGCCACCGGTATAAATCTTTTGATAGGTTTCAATAAATTTCAAACTATTGAAAACTATCAACAGTATACACTTAAATCAATAGGACGGAAATATACGCCCTTAATACAAAACCTCCTACACCAACAGGTATAGGAGGTTTTATTATATTTGAAAGTTTATAATTTAACTTTCAATTTTAATTCTTCTATAAAATCTAATTAAAGATCGCCTAAATAGCGTTTAGCTTCGCAATAATTAACCATACCTTCTACTACTTTTTTAGCAGCACGCATAGCAAGTACTACGGTGGCCGGTTTATGTACAACATCACCACCGGCAAACACGCCTTTACGGCTCGTCATACCATATGGCATTTCACGGGTTACTACATAACCGTCTTTATTAACTTCAATACCGTTGCCCGGGCCTACTAAACGAGCATTCGGTTTATGACCGATAGCAATAATAATCTTATCGGCCGGGATTACTTCATAGTGACCGGTTGGTTGAATAGAACCGTCTTCCTGCGGTTCCTGAATTTCACAACGCAAGCCTTCTACCACAACATCCCCTTCTACGCTAGATGGAGCCGCATAGAATTTAAACTGAATATTTTCTTCTTTCGCTTCTTCGTATTCAGATGGGTTAGCGCTCATGTTTGCTTCGCCGCGACGATACGCTACCGTTACAGATTCAGCACCTAAACGTACACAAGTACGGGCTGCATCCATAGCCACATTACCGGCACCGATAACAACAACACGATCACCTTTTTGAACCGGAATTGCATCATCGCCGACACGGCCGTTCTGATGTAATTGAACCGCTGTTAATAAAGCCATAGCCTGTAATACGCCCGGCTTTTCATCACCGCGCATAGGAAGTTCCATCGGCACATGAGTACCGGTAGCGATGAAAATAGCATCATAGCCTTCTTCAAATAAAGAATCGATAGTTTTATTCGGACCGATAACGGTATTACATTCAAATTTAACGCCCAATGCTTTAAGACGATTAATTTCACGATGTACTACTTCTTTACTCAAACGGAATGCCGGAATACCATAAAGCAAAATACCGCCCGGTTCGTCTTGTTTTTCAAAAATCGTCACTTCATAACCGAGTTTTGCCATATCACTGGCTACAGTAAGGCCGGCAGGGCCGGAACCGATAATACCGATTTTACCTTGATCCTTAATAATCGGTTTCATACGACGCAAGCCGTGCAAACTTTCAAAATCCGCTGCAAAACGTTCCAATTTACCGATATTAATCGGTTTATTGGCACGATTCAAGATACAATGCCCTTCGCACTGTTTTTCACGAGGGCAAACACGACCGCAAACGGCCGGTAAATTACTGCGTTCACCGATAATATCGTTAGCTTCGCCAAAGTTACCGCGAGCAATTGCTTGAATAAAACGAGGAATCTCATTTTCAATCGGACAACCGGTACGACATAAAGGTTTCGCACAATTCAAACAACGTTTGGCCTCAGCGAGTGCCTCCTCTAATGTATAATCCGCATCGTCCAAATACGCATGACGACGTGCTTCAGCTGCCGCATTATTTGTCGCTGCATTGGCGGCTTTTTGATTGGCAGCTTCATTTGGTCCAACCATGGAAATCCCTCCTCTAATTCTCACTTATCAATGACTTTATTGATGAGTCTATCTATACTATTCCTTTTCCCTATAATCAATTGAAAAACTAATTCTACTATACCATAACGCCTGTAGGTAGTAAATAGTTGACCAAATAAGACATGATTGAAAAAATCATCTTATATCAATCATCGTAAGAATTGCGAGAAAATAAAAAACCGCCATCTAAGATATTCTCAAATGGCGGGTTACAAACCTAATCATGAACTTTTTAAAACTAATTACTGGATAAGACCGTAGAACATAGCGGCTACAGTGATAACACCGATAGTGATAATAAAGTAGTTCGTTACGCTGCGGTATTTTTTCATTTTTGGTACTGTGAAAATGGCAACCATAGGCATTAACAAGAGAATGAAGGCGATAGCCGGACCACTCAATGTTTCGATAATACCCAAAATGCTTGGGTTGATGTATGCAATCAAGCAGCAAGTAATAAGCATGAATGCTAAGATAATACGATCAACTGTTTTAGCATTTAATTCTTTTTTATTAACACGACCCAAATCAATAACGATATCGCGTAAACCTTCATAAGCACCTACATAGTGGCCCAAGAAGGATTTAGTGATTGCTACGAAAGCAATGATTGGAGCCAACCAAGCAATAAATGGTGTGTTAAAATGGTTAGCTAAATAAGATAAAATGGAGATGTTCTGATCTTTGGCAGCCTGTAAATCAGCAGGAGATAAAGCGAATACACAGCTGTAAACGAAGAACATAACTACGCTAAACATCAATAATACAGCATATTTTTGAATGTCATGGCATTTTTTATCTACATGTTCATCACCATATTCCTGGCGTTCTTTCATAACAAACGCGGAAATAATTGGGAAATGGTTGAACGAGAATACAAGAACCGGGAATGTCATCCACAAAGTCATGAGCATAGCACTGCTGCTACCGCCTTCAGGCTGGTAGGTTAAAATAGCGGTGTTCCATTCAGGAATAAGATACAAACCGATAATTAACAAGGTAGCAATGAATGGATATACCAAGTAACTCATGATGCGTACGATAATATCCTGACCCATGCGAACGATGGCCAATAAACCGACAATAACGGCTACTGTGATTAACGCACGGTCAACACCGGCAATCCCCATCTGATTCTGCAATAAACTGTCGGTCGTATTGGTAATCGCTACGGAATATAATAACAAGATAGTATAAATACCAATAAAATAAACTACATTGAAGATACGAGCAGCTGTAGGGCCCCAGAATTCTTCAACAGCACCGATGATACCTTTATCGGCTGTAGAAGCGGACATAACGAAACGAGCTAATGCACGGTGAGCCAAGAATGTTACCGGGAATGCAAATAAGGTAATCATTAACAATGGCCAAATACCGCCGATACCTGCATTAATCGGCAAGAATAATACGCCGGCACCAATGGCTGTACCGAATAAGCCTAACATCCATGTGGTATCTGCTTTGTTCCATTTGGAGGCATCTAATGTCTTAGTAATACTTTCGCGAATTGTTGTTTGCTCGCCATATACCGGTAATTCCTCCTGAACCGGTATGTCCTTTTGGACTACTGTTCTTTCATCTAACATACCTTTACTCCTTAACCTAGTAAAACCTGTAAAACCTAAAAACAACACTTTTCGACGCTTTTCTAAAACCCTGCCCCCAACTATCCGTTCAGAAAAGACATTTCATGTATGTATGATAGCATAGCATGCTTAAAATAACAACTAATCATCATGATTGTATTGCATAGAGTATACTTTTAGAGTGTTCAATTATTTATTATCTATTTTTTATTGAAAAGTTACCGAAAATTACAGAATAAAACAGAATAATTTTGTCATATTATGATATTTTAATATAAGTTAATTTATAATTTAGTTATTTTACTCTTTATTTCTTTTATTTTTATTAAAATAAGGTATACTATTCACTCCTAATAGACATTGTAAAAATCAACTTATTTTTATGGTTTTTATCTATTATTCTTGATTAGTTTCTGTAAAAATTACTCAAATAGTTCATTAATCACTCGTCTTATGAGTATTCTGTATAATTACTAACCTATTTGTGAATGAATATCAATTGTGTACATCTTCCATTGCTATTATACTTTATTACATATATAATGAACTTATAGCAATTATTATTGTTTTTTTACTATAAATGTTTTTTACGGTTAATATGTTACTGTATTTTTATGAAAAGGGGGTGTTATATTATAAGTGGCCGTTACGAAGTAAAATTTAGATATAAAACTAACAGTACAACCTCACGTGCCAGTGTGAGCACAACTTGGGTTAACGCATCAAGTTCTTCGGATGCTCGCAATCAAGTCATTGCTTCACACAGCAGCGGTAACGGGATTACCATTATTTCAGTGGTGAAAAAAGGATAAAAAACTATAGACTAAAACTCCTCACAGAATAATTCTGTGAGGAGTTTTTATTAGCAGATTATAAGCCTACTTATGCCTTAACATCTATGCCTATAGAACTATTATATTTATTTTCTAAAACATATAAAAAATGAGTGGCTGCCAATAAATCAGCAGAACCACCGGGGCTAATCCACTGCTCAATAAATTGCCTATCTAAATCTTTAACTGCATCAAAACCATCCAGTTGTAAAATATCATCATTGCTCAATAATTTTTTTGCAGATTTTTGAACCATGATTAATGTATCTTGATCGTGTCTATTTATAATAGTTGTATCTTCCGTAGCAGTCATAATGGATAATAAAGTATAAATCAATAAAGCATCATCAGTAGCTCCTAATGAAATAGCCTTTTTATAAGCAGGTAGAGCTATATCTTGAATGATAGGTAACCCATCTTCCAATTCACCGCGAATACCTCTGATACCATATTGATGATACAACCGTTCACCGGAAGTCAGTTTTCTATCATAGGGTAAATTACCTAATTCTTTTGCTACTAATCCCTGACACATGATTTTTACTGCATCAAAAACTAAAGTACTTTTGATAATATTATATTTTCGATATACATAACCGGCCGCAGCACAAAGAATCCCCATAAGAAAAATTAAACCTTTTTGTGTATTTACTCCTTTTGTAGCTTTAAACATAGCAGCTTCCGCTTCAATACCCAAAGGCCTAATAAACGCTAATAACGTATCTAATGCACCCTTATGCATATAGCCCATATACACAAAATTATGCATATACGAGCTTAATGCTACTGAACTTTTTATAAACGTATAAATGTCCATATCATTATGGGCACCACTGTTAAAACGGTCTACCAAACCGGGAGCGGGTGCACAATTAGCCTCTAATAACATAGCTTCTAAAGCTAAACAGCCTATATTTTGTATTGGTTCGGGAATATTCTCCCAAATATTCATGTTGCACCCTCCCAGCTTTAATACCTTAATCCAGTGTTACCGGTTTTATTCTACGAACTACATCTAAAATGCTACCATCACGAGCTTCTACAATAGCAATTACCTTATCTTCCCATTCCAAATCATCAGGCCGTCCCACTAATGAATAAGCTTTTTCCTTCAAAGATTCAATTGTTACATGTGGAATACCGGCCTTATCTAAACAGTCAATAATATCCTGGCGTAAAGGATTTACAGCCGTACCATAATCAGTAACCAATACATCAACTGTATCGCCCGGAGTAGTAACTGTAACTACTTTTTCACAAACAGTCGCCATACGACCGCGTGTTAACGGCGTAACGATAATACAACATTTACTACCGGCCGCTGTATCCGGATGACCACCCGGTGCTCCTCGTAAAACACCATCTGAACCGGTAATAACATTAACATTAAAATCTGTATCAATTTCCAAAGCAGACAACACTACATAGTCTAACTTATTTACATAAGCGCCTTGATTTGAAGGATTAGCATATTCATCCGTCGTAATTTCAATATGTTTATCCGGATTTTTAGCTAAATGCTCAATTGTCGGTTTATCAAAACACTGAGTATCCAGAATTTTCTTTACCAAGCCTTTATCCTGCAATTGGCACATAGCATTACTGATACCACCCAAAGCAAAGCCCATTTGAATATTATTTTTAACCATATGTTCTTCTAAAAACCGATTTACAGCTAATGATGGGCCACCTACACCGGTTTGGAATGAAAAGCCATCTTTAAAATATGGAGTATTAGCAATAATATCCGCAACGTTACGAGCCATCATCAATTCA
>OBVB01000501.1_pt1 | contig 21071 bp, 16 predicted proteins | sample 1475891 | NCBI WGS metagenome assembly OBVB01 (sample SAMEA2579943, study PRJEB22360) | human gut metagenome | biome: human gut; feature: human-associated habitat; material: faeces | place: Denmark | collected 2008/2010 | reverse complement strand
AGTGGATATAGGTCGAGTTAATGATCGTTACTTTGTCAATACTGTTGCGGCAGGTGTAATGCCCGAAGCGGTGGGAAGCGTATCTATTGAACAAAAGACGCGTCTCGGCCCGATGGCGTACTTCCTTACAGGTCTTAAGGCCTTGCAATCACGCAGAACATCACTTTTTAAGATTGAGTCGGATGAGGGAACGGAAGTGCGCAGATCGCCGCTTATCGTGGCAATGCTCACCAGTTCTGTCGGCAGTTTTAACAACATAGCGCCTAAGGCCAAGGTCGATGACGGTACGATTTGGCTGGCTGTGTTTAAGGAATTTAATTACCTGGATGTATTAAAGGTTATCCCGGAAGTCCTGGCGGGGTTACCCATAAACTCGGAGTATATGACGCTGACACAGATAAAAAAAGCACGTATTTCCATTGTAGACGATGAGAAACTGTCGACTAATATGGACGGGGATAAGGGACCGGATTTTCCGCTTGAACTGGAAGTCTGCCCTTCGTTTCTAAGTGTTTATGTGCCTAGAAAGGCCGTTCAGACAGGGTTTAATCCTATTGTTGTCCCCAAAGAGTTGTTCCATGGGTAACGTATTTGACCACTTCTGTAAAGGGGCAGTTTTATTATTAAATAGTTAAGACTCGAAGGTAAAATGCACCGGTGCGTAGTACCTGGTATGAGTTTATTAATTTCATATGCAAGTTAGTCCAAACAACTTAAAATGGTGATGAAGCCAGATAAAATATAGCTTCATCACCATTAAAACCAACACGAAATGTCCTATAACTCGACAATGAGTTTTGCAAAATGAAAAGGCTGAAACTGTATGCAGTTTCAGCCTTTTGTTCGTTATTATTCTGCTGTGTACGGCAACAATGCAATTGCACGTGCACGTTTAATTGCTACTGTGAGTTTACGCTGATGTTTAGCGCAAACACCGGATACACGGCGAGGAAGAATTTTTCCTCGTTCCGTCGTGAAACGACGGAGTTTAGCCGTATCTTTGTAATCGATTTCTTCGATATGATCTACGCAGAAGTTGCAAACTTTTCTTCTAGGTCTTCTCGAACGATCTCTTCTCATTATATAATTCCTCCCTCTATTGGATTTGAAGGGATGTATTTGACTTTAGAACGGGATTTCTTCGTCCGACTCGCTGCCTAAGCCGTCAAAACCGGTATCGGATGATGCAGGCTTACTTACAGGAGCCCCCATACTCTGGGACGAATCGGAGCCCATCGGCTGTGCTACAAAATCGGCAACGACTTCCGTGCGATAGCGTTTCTGGCCGTCTGCTCCTTCGTACGAGCGAACGGAGATACGGCCTTCTACGAATACACGCTTGCCTTTGGCCAAATTGTTACCACAACTTTCTGCCAAATTACCCCATGCGACACAAGGAATAAAATCAGTTAATTCGCGTTGTTCCGTACTTCCTGCAGGAATGTACGTACGTGTGCAGGCTACGGTAAACATTGCGACTGCTTTACCTGTCTTGGTAAAACGGATTTCCGGGTCACGAGCTAAGTTTCCCAATAATTGTACTGAATTCATATCCTTTGCGCCTCCGGTTATTCGCCGATCTTAACGATCAAATGTCTCAAGATTTCTTCACGGATTTTAATGACACGGTCAATTTCGAAAATCGCATCCGGTTCAATTTCAAAGTTGATCAAGACATAGTAACCGTCGTTTTGTTTTTTGACAGGATATGCCAAGTGGCGTTTGCCCCAGAGATCGACTTTTTCAATCTTTGCACCGTTTTTTGTGAGAAGATTGCTGATAAACTCTACGATAGGAGTAACTTCAGCTTCTTCGAGCGGTTTTGCGATAAACATGACTTCGTACTTTTTCACGAAATCACCTCCTCTTCTGGACATATGGCCCTTTTTCGAAAAAAAGGGCAAGAAAGATGCTTGACCCAATCAAGCTTTTATATTCTATCACATTCGGAAGGCGAACACAAGGAAAGAGGTGTGGAAAGGGAGAAGGTTACCGTTTATTGCTGTACCGCCAAATTTTGAAAGCCTCTGCTTCTTTAATCAAGTCTTCGCGGAAATCGGGATGTGCCAAGTTAATAAGTTTTTCCGCACGTTCCCATGTGGAGGCGCCCATCAGGTTGGCAATGCCGTATTCCGTTGCTACATAATGGGTCTGGGAGCGAGGTACGGTCGTGATTGTACCGGGAAGTAAGGTGGGACGAATTCGGGATTGCATTTTTCCCGACTTGTCCGTGAAGGTGGCATGGAAGGCAATGATGCTTTTTCCGCCCTTGGAGCGATAAGCACCGTCGGCAAAATCAAGCTGCCCGCCACTTCCGCTGATGTGCTTTGTTCCTGATGATTCGGAAGAAACCTGGCCGAACAAGTCTACTTCGAGACAGTTATTGATGGAGATAAAGTTATCCAGCTGAGCTACTACACAAGGGTCATTGACATATGAAACGGGGTAAGCCGCTAAATAGGGGTTATCATCCAGCCATTCATACAATTCTTCGCTGCCTGCAGCAAAAGACCAAACGGCTTTATTCCGGTCAAGGCTCTTGCAACGGTTGGTCAGACGGCCTTTTTTATACATGAGTAAGAACGCGTCGACGAGCATTTCCGTGTGCATACCCAAGTCTTTTAAGTCGGAGTCGGCGATCATGGCGCCTACCGCGTTGGGAAGACCGCCAACGCCTAACTGTAAAGTAGCTCCGTCAGGAATTTCTTTCAAAATCATTTTGGCAATCGTCTTATCTGTGTCGTTGCCGTCTTTGAAAGGAATAATAGGCATGGGGATAGAACCGGCTTCGACGACCAGGTCGACATCGGAAATATGAATGCATTCGTCGGAGCCGCCGAGAACGCGAGGTGCCGCTTCGTTAACTTCCAGGATTACTTTTTTCGCCTTTTTACAAATTTCAGCCGTTGCGGAAACCGTAGATCCGAAGGTGAAGAAGCCGTGTTTATCCATGGGGCTTACCGTAATCATCGCTACGTCCACATCCAGAATATCTCTATAAATAGACGGTTTGTTACGGTACATCATGGGAATGAAGTTGCTGAGTCCCTGCGAACAAAGTTTGCGATCGTATCCGCTCATATGCCAGTTCATGGCCGTAAATGTTTTTCGTTCCGGGTCTTCATCTATAATATGCCGTGGAGAGAGCGAAAAGGCCATGCGGACTTTAATATCTTTTAATTCGTCCTTGCGAGCTGCCAGGGCCTTATCAAGCACAATCGGTTGTGACGTAGCCATACCGTAGTCGACCCAATCATGGTCTTTTACAATTTTAACGGCCTCTGCGGCACTGACAGTCTTTTCTTTGTACATATCTGTCCATTGAGACATTGTAATCACCAAACCCTTCATATAAGTTGTTATTATGACTGTTCATAAGTACTCTTATTTTTAATTATAATTTTTTGTGACAAAAAGGACAAGGTAAACAATGCGATAAACGGTTAAGCGATATACGAAAAAAGAATAGCACCCCCGCCGCTTATGCAATGGCAGAGGTGCTCATATTCTATTCCTGTTTTTGAGCGGCCTTTTCGGCAATAACCGAATCGATTACTTTTTGAGGAGCTTCTTCGTAAGCATAAAATTCCATGTTGAACGTACCCTTGCCTTGGGTCATGGACCGCAAGGTTGTAACGTAACCGGTCATTTCGGCTAAGGGGACCTGAGCCTTGACGACTATGATGCCGCTACGATTGCGATGATGTTCCATACCGAGGATTCGCCCTCGACGACTACTGAAGTCACCCATGACATCGCCCATAAATTCTTCGGGTATGACGACGTCTACATTGTATATCGGTTCAAGAATGACGGGCTTTGCATCAGGCACACCCTTTTTCAAGGCCAGGGCGGCAGCTGTTTTGAAAGCCATTTCGGAAGAATCGACAGGATGGTAGGACCCGTCCTTTAAGGTTACTTTGATGTTAATCATAGGATAGCCGGCTAATAACCCTTTGTCCAAGGTCTCGCGTACACCCTTTTCAACGGCCGGAATATATTGCCGCGGTACAGCACCTCCGAATACGGCATCGACGAACTCAAAAGATTCACCGTTGTCGGACGGCTCAATTTGTAAAAACACATGTCCGAATTGGCCATGGCCGCCACTTTGCTTTTTATGTTTCCCTTCAGCCGTTACGGAGCCGCGAATTGTTTCTCTGTAAGGAATGTACAGCTTTTCTTGCAGAGCTTTGATTCCGTATTTTCGCTCTATTTTTGTAAGAATGTGTTCCAAATGAACGTCACCCATACAATGTAAGATAACCTGATGCCCTTCAGGGTCCTTTTCCATACGGCAGGTAGGATCCTCTTCGCTGATGCGCAGGAGAGCAGCTGTCAGTTTTTCTTCTTCGCCTTTTTTTGCAGGAACCAAGGCTATCGTGTGAAGAGGTGTGGGGAAGCGAACGGGTTCGTACACAATGGGGAAGACCGAGGTTGCCAGTGTGTCACCTGTTTTGGCATCGCCCAGCTTCGGCAAGACGACAATATCACCGGCCGTAGCCTTATCTACAGGAATCTGTTCCTTTCCTACCAGAGTAAAGACTTTGCCGATTTTTTCCTCTTTTTGCTGATTTATATTGACAATGCGGTCGCCTTCTTTTAATTCGCCCGAAAAAATTCGAATATAGCTTAATTTTCCGGAGAACGGATCGATGGACGTTTTAAAAATAAAGCCGGTAAAGGGCTTATTGGGATAAACCATGACCGGTTCATTATCCGCCGTGTTAGTGCCCATAATTACTTTTTGGGAAGCGTCGGGCATATAGCGAACCAGACGATTCAGCAGTTCCGTAGTACCCATGTGGGTTGTGGCGCTGCCGCACATAACAGGGCAAACGCGTCCGGTGAGCATGCCTTGACGTAAGCCGAAACGTAGTTCCTCCAGGGTCAGTTCTTCGCCGTTCAAATATTTTTCCAGTAAAGTGTCGTCACCTTCAGCCGCCGCTTCCATACACATTTCACGAACTTCGCGCGCCTTTGCCATATATTGAGGAGGTACTTTGATTTCCTTGACCTCTGCACCGGTCCACTCCCAAGCCATCATTTTGCAAACGTCGATAATGCCGCGAAAATCATGCCCTTCGCCTATAGGTATTTGTAAGGGCATAATGGATTTGCCGAAAAGGGAACGCATTTTTTCCAACGTTCCGAAGAAGTCGGCATGTTCCGTATCCATTTTATTAACATAAATCATACGCGGAAGTTGTAATTCTACGCCATAGTCCCACGCACGTTCAGTATCCATCTCAATGCCTTCTTCAGCCGATACGACAAGCAAAATGCCGTCACAGGCCCGTAAGGCGGCACGCACTTCTCCGCAAAACTCGGAGTAGCCGGGCGTGTCGAGGAAATTGAGCTTATATCCATCCCATTCACACGGAGCGATGCCGAGTTGAATAGTTACATTCCGCTTAATTTCTTCAGGTTCGAAGTCCATAATGTGCTTATTATCTTTGCCTGTTCCTACGGCCGATACGGCGCCGCCGGCAAGGAGTAATGATTCTACGACGGCCGTTTTGCCGGCTCCGTCATGTGAAAGTACAGCTACGTTACGAATTTTATCGCTTGCATATTCTTTCATACATTAATCGCCTCCTAAGAAATACGTTATTGTTATAATTCGGCGTAGAGTAAAAAAATCCTTCTTTTTTAATGAAACTTTTCAGGGCCTTCTATGCCGATTCGGAACGACATAGTCAAGAAGAATTACTCAACTGCATGAAATTCCGTGCTTTTCAAGGAAAACCGGAAGAAATTATTAAAAATATGAATGAACAGCCCTGTTTATTTCAGTATGATGTATTATAATAAAGAAGATTCCGATACGGGTTATGAGCGCTTGCGGTCGGAGTGAACTGTATAAGAAGCTTATGAAGTAGGAGGAAGAGAATGCAGACTTTTGATAGAGAACATAGCGTATGGGCCAGATTTGATGTGCAGAAACGGAGAAAGGTTGATGAATATTGTAAAAATTATCGTCAGTTTCTTGATACGGCACGGACGGAACGCTTGGCAGCTAAAGAAATTCTCGGACAGGCTGAGAGTGCGGGATTTCGTTCTATAGACTCATATACGAGTTTGCAAGCGGGAGATAAGGTTTACTGGAATCAAAAGGACAAGTCCGTTATTTTGGCAGTCATTGGAAGACGACCCTTGGAAGACGGAGCCAGGATCGTCGGCTCACATATAGATTGCCCGCGATTGGATTTAAAGGTAATGCCGGTTGTCGAAAAAAATAAAATCGTTTATTTTAAGACCCATTATTATGGTGGGGTTTTAAAATACCAGTGGGTATGCCGGCCCTTAAGTTTAATCGGAGTTGTATATAATACGGACGGCCGTAAGACGGAAGTCTCCATCGGTGATAATCCGGACGATCCCGTATTTTTCATTAATGATTTATTACCGCATTTGGGAAAAGACCAGGCGGCAAAAAAGTTAAGCGAAGCGATTGAAGGTGAAATGCTCATGCCGGTTGTCGGGCTTTGCGGGGAAGAAGAGGAAGTTAAACCGGCAATACTGCAGATTCTTAAAGATAAATACGGCATTGAGGAAGAGGATTTTGCCAGTGCGGAACTGGAAATTGTTCCGGCCCAAAAGAGCCGTGACGTAGGACTGGATCGCTCCATGATTATGGCACACGGACACGACGATCGGGTGTGCTCATATGCCAATTTGGCGGGGATTTTGGATGCAACGGCGGGAGAATTTACCCAAATTGCTCTTTTTGCGGATAAAGAAGAAATCGGGTCAGTAGGAAATACCGGTGTTCAAGCATCGTATTTCCAGGATTTTGTAGCGGAACTATTGGCTTTACAAGGGAAGAAGGAAGAATTATTTGTTCGCCGTATGTTGCGCCATAGCAAGGTCCTGTCAGCCGATGTGTGCGCGGCTTTTGATCCCGTGTTTCCCGGAGCTTACGAAGAAAATAATTCGGCACGCTTGGGTTACGGTATTTGCTTATGTAAATATACGGGAGCTCGCGGTAAAGCCGGCAGTAATGATGCGAATGCCGAGTTTTTGTCACAAGTGCGCCGAATTTTCAATGCAAACGGTGTTCCGTGGCAAACCGGGGAACTCGGTAAGGTAGACCAGGGGGGCGGCGGTACGATTGCCTATATTATGGCCGACTGGGGTTGTGAGGTCGTTGATTGCGGCGTAGCCATGCTCAGTATGCACGCACCGCTTGAATTGGTTGCCAAAACTGATGCGTACTGTGCGTATCTTGCCTATAAAGCCTTCTTTGAAAGCAAGTAATAAAAATATAAAAACGTCCTGTCAATATTTGATTTGACAGGACGTTTTGTATTATCGTTTGTTGCTTTTGCGCCAAATTTGTTGCTTTTCAGCGGCTTGAATCAACTCTTCGCGGAAGTCGGGGTGAGCCAAACCGATTATTTTTTCGGCCCGCTCCCAGGTAGGTAAGCCGACGAGTCTGGCTATGCCGTATTCCGTAACCATGTACGGAGCTTGCGTGCGCGGAGTCGTAATAATGTCTCCTCTCGTAAAATGCGGAAATATATTGGAGTGGCGGATACCTTTTTTGTCGACATACATGGACGGCATGGCGAGGAATGCCTTGCCGTGAGCAGCGCTATAGGCTCCGGTTACAAAGTCGAGTTGTCCTCCGGTACCGCTGATTTGTCGTGTGCCCGATGATTCGGAACAAATTTGTCCGTACAAGTCCATGGAGATACAGCTGTTAATGGAAATAAAATTATCCAGTTCTGCCATGACAGTCGGATTATTTACATATGACATAGGGGCCGAGAGTATTGACTCGTTTTGGTGAAGAAAGTCATATAACTCTTCCGAACCCATGCAAATGGAGAAAACACCTTTGCCGCGATGGAGGGTTTTCTTTTTGTTCGTGATTTTCCCGGCCTTGTACAGCTCCAAGTACCCGTCACTCATTAATTCAGTGTGCATGCCCAAGTCTTTCAAATCGGATTGGGCAATAAGTGAGCCCAAGGCGTTAGGCATACCGCCAATACCGAGTTGAAGTGTCATGCCGTCGCGTAAATACGGAAAGATGTGTTCGGCAATTTTAATGTCAATGTCTCCGGGATTGCGATTAGGCATAGTCGGCAACGGCGTGTCCGATTCGACAATGTAGTCTACATCGCTAACGTGGATATGGTCATTAGCCAGGCCCGAGATAACGGGCATGTGCTTATTCGGAATGACGATAATCTTGCGAGCCGCATCTAACATTTCCTGTTGGCAACAGTTCGTGAGGCCGAAGCTGAAATTACCGTGCCTGTCCATAGGGGAGACGGTAAGCATGGCTACATCGACGGGAGCGATGCCCTGTTCATAATAGGAACCGCAGTGGCGGAAGAGCATGGGTTCATGGTAAGCCATACCCTTGTCAAGATAGGTTCGATCTAAACCGGAACAGTGCCAGAGGTTATACGTAAAAGCCGTCTGGTCCGGGTCTTCTTCTACGACAGCAATCGGGAGGGCGGAAATGGCGTTACGGACCTTAACATCCGTCAGTTCATCTTTACGAGCCGCCAGAGCCTTATCCAAGTCGGTCGGGAAAGAACAACATTGACTGTAGTCGACCCAATCACCGTTTTTTACAATTTTTGCAGCCTCTTCGGCAGTAATTAACTTTTTTCGGTATTCGTTGAGAAAATTCATGAAGCACCTTCTTTTCTATAGTAGGTAAGCGAAGAACGAGATTTAATGATAGGACTTCATCAATTCGGCGAATGCCGGGAGAGAACGGCGAATCATATCGGGCTGTACGCAATAGGAAATACGGACATAGCCGGGGCATCCGAAGCTGTCAGCCGGTACAATGAGCAGGTTAAGCGCCTTTGCTTTTTCGGAGAAGGCATTAGCATCCGCTTCGGGAGATTTGACGAATAAGTAAAAGGCCCCGCTCGGATATACACATTCATAGCCCAATTCTTTAAGACCGTTGTAAAGCAATTTTCTGTTAGCGTCATAGACGGAAATGTCCGACGTTTGTCCAAGGCATTTTAAGACTACGTCTTGGAAGAGATGGGGAGCGCATACGAAGCCCATGATGCGGCCTGCACCGCAGACAGCCGTATAAATTTCCTTACTGTCCGTAGCCGAAGGAGGGACGAGGATGTAGCCGATGCGTTCGCCCGGTAAGGACAAGGATTTACTGTACGAATAGCAGATAATCGTATCCTTATAGTAGTGAGGAACATAAGGGACGGTCAGGCCGTCATAAATAATTTCGCGATACGGTTCGTCGGCAATTAAATAGATTGTATGTCCGATTTCGCCGGACTTCTTTTCCAAGAGAGCGGCTAATTTCTTATACGTATCTTCAGAATATACGACGCCGGAAGGGTTGTTCGGAGAATTGATAATCAAAGCTCGTGTTTTCGATGTAATCGCCTGTTCCAAAGCATCGAAGGGAATCTGGAAGCTTTCCATATCGGGCGGTACTACGACTTTTTCAGCTCCCGAATTTTTTATAAAAGCTGTGTATTCCGGGAAATACGGAGCAATGACGACGATTTCATCGTCCGGAGATTCTACAAGGGCCTTTAACGTAATAGTCAAGGAAGCGGCAGCACCGCAAGTCATGTAGAAGTTACCTGCTTCGACGCCGGCATTGAAGGTTTTATTCATATAATCGGCTAATCCTTTGCGGACGACAGGGTCGCCGGCTGCTGCCGTATACCCGTGAACAGCAACAGCTGTGCGGGTTTCCATGATTTCCGTAACGGCGTCTTTGATACATTCCGGAGCCGGCACGGTAGGGTTACCGATACTGAAGTCGAATACGTTTTCGTCGCCTATTTTTGCGGCTTGTTCACGACCATATGTAAAGAGATCGCGAATTACGGAGCTTTGAGCCCCCCATTGATACATTTCTTTAGATGCCAATGAAATCACTCCTTTATAAAGAGAATATCATGTTAACCGTTCCTACGAAAGGGAGATAAACGGTGAAATAAGTAGAAAGAAACCGAGTAAGGCTATGGGTACGACCTGGAACGTGCGGTATTTCTTAAAAACGTCAAGTTTATATACAAGACAAAGGGGTAAGAAACAAGCGATAATTCCGATCATAGGACTTAACAGGGATGCAAAGCTGAGTACCGGTGCATTAAAAACGATGACGGCCCAACAAAGGGCTATGCAGAAAACACTGGTGCCGTATTTAATGATTGTGCGATTAATTTTATCTATCGGAATGATCCGTTCCAATATGTTAACGGCAATGCCGCAACAAGAATCGCGGAAACTGAGGAACATAGCGAAATATGCCGTGACAATGGCAAAAATATTAAGTAAGAGACTGAAGACTTTTACTAACGAGCCGTCAATATCTTTCGCCGCCATGGCCAAGGAGGAGATATTGGCGTGATATGCCTGAATGGCTTGCTCTTGAGAGATTGCCAAGTTGAAGGATACGGTGTAGAAAATTACGACTACCAATAAGATAATGTAAGCGTAATTGTAAGTACGTAATGCCTTATAGTGGGCCACGGTCTTATTTTCGGCATGATTGCGGTAGTAGATAACCGTAGGGCTGAGATTGGCGAAGAATTCAATAGACAATGCGGCAAAGGGTAAAATGATGATGAATTGCTTAATTATATACCCGATATTATGCACAGGAGCGATGTTGGCGACGTTCCAGTATTGAACCATTAAAACGCCCATGGCGGCAATGACGAAGACCTTCGTAAGAACCATGCCCGATGCGACTTTAAATAACAGCTTTTCACCTTGAGAGGCAACGGCTACGAGGACACAAATGATGCCCAATCCGTAGAAAATGTTATCAGCCATGGACGTTTCCGTGACCCCGAAGGTTACGAGGAAAGAAGCGCTGTCATTGGTCAGTGCGGTTGAATAGAGAAAGATGAGAATCGTCGTAAAGATAAAATAAATAGCACCCAAGGCGAAACCCCAGTTCTTGCCCAGGTATCCCGAAATGATGCCTGCAAAGTCTTCACACTTCGGCGCATCGGCCAGAATATTTAAGAAGAGTTTCTGGTGTTGATACATAATAGGATAGCCGATGAGTGCGGCAAGAATATAAATCCACAAGCCGGATAAACCGACCTGTACGGGAAGAAAGACAATGCCGGCGCCGATTGCCATGCCGATGTCCATAATAATTTCTCTATTCAAAATAATCCACCCGATGTCAATACCGCCGAGCTTTGTTGCGGCCTTCCATTCGGAAAGGGTCATACCCGCTTCTTTAGCCAGCTCTTCTTGAGAAGGGCCTGTGAAACGGTTGATGATAGGAAGCTTTTCAATGAAAGACATAATACCCTCCTGAAAACTCTCTCTTACGGGCCTCCCCCGACCCGTAAGAGGAGTAAAATTGTTATACGGCAGCCATACCTGCATCGAATGCTTTTAAGTTTATATCAACGAATTTAGGCTTCACTGTACGACTGATAATAGATTTCCAATCAATATCCGTTAGATCCAATGCTTTGATTAAGGCTCCGAGAAGAACGACGTTGGCACTTTTGGGGTTGCCGATATCCGTAGCAATCTGTGTGGCATTTAAGGGTAACACGGTAGTCCGCGCTTTTAATTCTTCCAAGACGGTTTGCGGATATTTTCTTTTTCCCGATAAGACGGGCATAGACGGGATCTGGAGCGTATTGACAACAACCTTGCCTTCGGGTTTTAAGAACTTCAGGTAACGGGCCGCTTCCATTTCTTCAAAAGAAACGAGTAAGTCCGCTGTTCCCGGACCGATAATGGGAGAGTAGACCTTCGGACCGAAGCGTACTTGAGTACTTACGGAACCGCCGCGTTGGCTCATGCCGTGTACTTCCGACATCTTTACATCATAACCGCTTTCTATTAAACCGATAGTGAGAATTTTGCTGGCAAGAATTGCACCTTGTCCGCCGACGCCGACAAAGAGCACGTTTTTGATTTCGCTCATATTAACGAGCCTCCTTCCGGGAAATGGCGTTGACCGGGCAGACCTGGGCACAAACGCCGCAACCGACACAGTCTACGGAAATATTCGATTTTCTGCTTTCGTCGTCAAAACGCAATGCCGGGCAACCGGTAGAGAGACATTTTTTGCAACCGATGCACTTGCCCTGGTCAACGACGAAGGGCGTCGTATTTAAATCAAATTGCTCTTTATCTTCTTTGGAGAATTTCTTCAAAACACAAGGCCATTTGGTGATGATTACGGACGGTTCATCCGTAATAGCGTAAGCCCAGTCCAGTGCTTCGTTCATGGCTTTTAAGTCCAAGGGATTGACGATGCGAATATTTTTCAAGCCCAAGGCACGAACTACTGCTTCGATGTCGATAAACGAGGTTGTATCACCCTTGATGTTATAGCCTGTACCGGGGTTTTCCTGATGACCGGTCATGCCCGTAATACGATTGTCGAGGATGACGTTGATTGTCGGAGAACCGTTGTAGGCTACCTCTATGAGAGAGTTAATCCCCGTGTGGAAGAAGGTAGAGTCGCCCATGATGCTGACGACGCGTTTCGGCTGGTTGCTCTTTTCAAAAGCATGAGACATGCCGTGCCCTAAGGAGAAAGCGGCACCCATACAGACTGCCAGGTCGATGGCATTTAACGGGTCGGCACCACCGAGTGCATAGCAACCGATATCGCCGATCATAACCGTATCTTTACGCTTGCTGAGGGCATAGAAGAAGCCTCTGTGCGGACAGCCGGCACAGAATGTAGGAGGTCTGGGAACCAATAAGTCTTGAGGTACATCGTTGAATTCCCGGGTTGTCCCAAGAATGGCTTCGGCAATGATATTGGGGTTTAATTCATCAATCTTGGGAATGACGTCTTTGCCGTGGCAGTCGATACCGGCCGTGCGAAGAATCTCTTCCATATACGGATCCAACTCTTCGATGACATATAATTCGTCTACCTTTTCGCGGAATGCACGAATTTTCTCAACCGGCATGGGATAGGATAACCCGACCTTAAAGTAGGATGCTTTGTCGCCGAACACGTCTTTGGCATACATGTAAGCGGCACCGGATGCAACAATACCGATTTTCGTATCATGCATTTCTTCGTAGTTCCAAGGACAGTCGTTGCTATAAGCTTTTAATTTTTCTTCGCGAGCTTCGACGATATGTCGGCGTACTTTGGAAACGGCCGGAATAGCATCATTTCGTTCAGGATGCTTTTCGTACAGGACAGGGGCAACCTCTACACGATTGCCTTCAGTAACAAGGCTCTTGGAATGACAGACACGTGTCGTCATACGAATCATGACAGGCACTTCAAATTCTTCACTGAGACGATATGCGTCTTTGGTCATGTCGAGACATTCTTGAGAGTCCGAAGGTTCAAGCATGGCGATTTTCATGAATTTCGCGTAGTTTCGGTTATCCTGTTCGTTCTGGGATGAGTGCATACCCGGATCGTCTGCGGAAACGAAGGCAAATCCGCCGTTTACGGCTAAATACGAGAAGGTAAAGAGGGGATCGGCAGCTACGTTTACGCCTACCATTTTCATAGCGGCAAAAGAACGTACGCCGGCCATTGATGCACCGATAGCAGCTTCCATGGCTACTTTTTCATTAGGAGCCCATTCGGAGTAAATTTCATCATACGTCGATACGTTTTCCAATATTTCCGTACTGGGAGTGCCCGGATAGGCCGAGGCAAAGAGGACGCCGGCCTCGTAGAGGCCTCTGGCGACGGCTTCGTCACCTGTTAACAGTTTTTTCATCGTACAACCTCCTGGTTTAATAAAATATGACGTTTTTACGTCTTTCATTCTTAAACTTATGAATGAAATTATCGTGCCAACATATAAAAAGGCGGATTTATGCGAAAGGTAGATTTTAAAGATATTAAAGACATAAAAAAATGTAAAAAAAATAGACATGACTTTACATGTCGGTGTATTCTAAAGAAGAGGAGGCTATGCTTATGGGAAAGATCGTATTTTTACTTGCCGATGAATTACTGAAAAAAGAAGTAGAATCTATTCTTTGGATTTATAGACCGGAAGAAGAGAAAAAACAGATTGATACGGAAATTGCAATTATTGAGTTGGAAAGGGTGGTCGAACAGGCTGAACAACTTATTGCCCAAGGAGCACAGGTCATTATTACCAACAGCGGGTCTTATCAGATTTTAAGTGCCGCCGTTAAAGAGATTCCCGTCTTATGTCTTTACAGTTCGACCAGTGACACGTTGTATACATTGCAACAGGTAAAAGACTATGATACTATACACCTTTTATTGAGCAAAAACTTTATGTTTAATGCTGCCGCCTGTCCAGCGGAACTTGAGCAGAAGTTAAAAATACATGCTGCTTATGCGATAGAAACGACATACCAGGAATTGCGTACTATTGTGAATCGCATTCCTGTGACACAAAATACGGTTATTGTCGGCTGTACTCTGTTGCCGCAAATTGCTAACACACCGATGCCGATTATGACGATTCGCCCCAGTGAGTCGGCTATTTTATCAGTTTACCAGTATGCGTGTGAACTCGTTGATTTTAAGCGACAGGGGCAAAGTTGGGGGGCTACGATGAGCGCCGTCTTGGAAAACTATCATGACGGGATTGTTGTTTGCGATGAAGAAGGAAATATATATCATGTCAACAAAGCGGCTAAGAAATATTTACATTACGTTGATCAGGGAAAGAATATAGCCTCGGCTTTTCCGTCAGCATTAAATATAGAACCTCGTGCACTGTGTGATAAAGAAAAGGTCATCACAATTCGTTCTTACACTCTGGTTTTGACGGCAACGATCTTTAAAGTTGACAATGACACACGCTATATCTTAAATATTCGAGACGTAACGGAACTTCAGCACTTAGAGAAAAATATTCGCTATAAGTTGTCTCGTACGGGCTTGGTGGCAGCCCATCATTTTGAAGATATTAAGACCTGTGACGAAAAGATGAAAAGTGTCATAGAGACGGCTAAGGTGATGGCAACTTATGAAGCGCCCGTATTGATTCAAGGACAAAGCGGAACGGGGAAAGAACTCTTTGCCCAGAGTATTCATAATTACAGTATACGTCATAAGGGCCCTTTTGTGGCCGTAAACTGTGCGGCCTTGCCGTCGGACTTGTTGGAAAGTGAGCTCTTCGGTTATGTCGGCGGCGCTTTTACAGGGGCCAGAAAAGAGGGGAAGGCGGGACTTTTCGAATTAGCTCATACAGGGACTATTTTTCTCGATGAAATAAACAGTATGTCCGCTAATATACAGTCTAAACTGTTACGAGTTCTGGAAACGAAAGAAGTCATGAGAATAGGTTCCGACTTCGTCATTCCTCTGGACATACGCATTATTTCGGCGGCCAATCAGGATGTTGTCAAAGAGGTATCACAGGAGAGATTCAGAAATGACTTATTTTTTCGTCTCAATACACTGACGTTGAATTTACCGACGTTGGATGACAGGCCGTCCGATATAACGTATCTGTTTGCTTCGTTTATGGAGCAGATATCGAGACAACCGTATAGTGAGGAGTGTATTCCGCAAGCCCTAAAAAAGGCGTTGCAAAGACATCGTTGGTGGGGAAATATCCGTGAACTGTACAGTGTGGCATTGCGTTATCATGTTTTAGGGGAAGAAGACAAGGGGGACTACGGCTACTTATTTGATACACCTGAAGAAGCAATTGACATAAACGGAGAAGGGCTCCCCGATTTAGATATGAAAAAACTTCAGCACTTATTCCAACAATCGCTCATTCATGATTTGAGGGCACAAGGATATACGCAAAGTCAGGTGGCTAAAATTCTGCATTTGAGTAGGCAGACGGTTTTTACGAGATTGAAAGAAAAAGAGTAATTTATATAAAAAACGGACCGCTATGCGGTCCGTTTTCATTCAGCTTTTAGAGGATAATGTTTTGCTGTTTTCCTGCCAAGAAGGTGTGAATATTTTCAAATACGATGTGAGCTCGTTTATTCATTGATTCATGGGTAGCGAAAGCGGCATGAGGAGTTACAATAGTATTTTTTGCATGAAGCAGGGGGTGGTTGACATCAATGGGAGGTTCCGTTTCGAAGACATCGATAGCGGCACCGGCAATAGAGCCGTTATTAAGCGCGTCTGCCAAATCCTGTGAATTCACAACCGGACCGCGAGCTTCGTTAATAAGGTATGCTGTAGGTTTCATATAGGACAGACTTTCTTTATTAATGATTCCCCGCGACTGGTCCGTTACGGGGCAGTGGAGAGAGACGATATCGGCTTCCTGCATGAGTTCTTTTAAAGGTAAATATGTAATGAGCTCCGTATCGGGTTTAGAGGAAAATCCGTTATAAGCAATAACGCGGGCTCCGAATGCGTGTACCAATTGAGCGACTTTGGTGCCGATAGCTCCAGTGCCGAAGATGGCTACTGTTTTTCCTTCCAATTCGCCCCCGATCAGGCCGGCCTTCGTTTGTCCCCGGCGGCAAGCGGCATCGATTTGCGGTACGTTGCGGAGTAAGTCGAGCATCATGGCTAAGGTAAGTTCTGCAACGGCCACCGTTGAGTATCCCGAAGCATTGCTGACTTTAACACCCATTTCTTCAGCCGCTTTAAGGTCTACATGATCGACTCCTGTAAATGCTATATTAATATATTTCAAGTGTTTGCAGGCACGAATGACTTCTCCGGATAAAGGCATGTTGGCTATCATTAGAATATCCGCGTCGGCACTTTCTTTAATTAATGTCGCCGTATCATCTGTCCGTTCATAAGCGGTGAAGGTATGGCCGAGATTTTCCAATTCTTTGGAATAAGATTGTAGCGTTTGGGAAGTAACTCCCAGGGATTCAAGTAAGACAATGTTCATGGTAAATAACCTCCTTAAGATGATATAGTAATGTACTAGAAATGCTTTAATTTCAGCCCCGTGCGAGTCAGTAAATCCTCGACGGATGAGGCCCCGGTACGTTCGGCTGCGGCACAAACGATTCGGGCACAAGCACGGGCATCGTCTAAAGCTTGGTGGTGACGGAAAGTAAAGCCCAAATGGCCAGCAACCGTATCCAGTTTGTGATTGGGCAGATCGGGCCAAACCTTACGTGAAATTTCAACGGTACAAGCGTAAGAGGCATTCAGTCCCGGTAGATTGTAGCGCTTAATCAAGCTGCGCAATACGCGTGTATCGAAGACCGCGTAGTGGGCAATAAGAATTCGTTTATTCAGACGTTTACGTATATCCGGCCATAAAGCGTCAAAGGTCGGCTTGGCAGATACCATTTGCGGAGTAATTCCGTGAATTCGAATATTGTCCTCGTCAAAGCGGTTAAACGGCGGCTTAATTAATGTATATCCCTCATGCATCACTGACTGACCGGCTATACTTACGGCTGCCAGTGAGCAGGCACTGTCGGCGTAACGGTTGGCCGTTTCAAAATCAATGGCCGTAAATTCCAACATAAAATCCCTTCTTATAGTGAATATATTAAAGAGGTGAACGGAGAATTATCATGAAAACAACAGATACTCTACGCATCGGTGAAAATGTATACGAATATGAATGGCGACGTAAACCCATCAAAACCTTAAATCTTCGCGTCAGACCGGACGGAAGTTTATATGTATCATCGCCGCCCTTCGTATCTAAAAAAGAAGTAGAACGGTTTTTGCAAGAGCGTCGCTTATTTATTGAAAAGGCATCTATGCGGGGGCTCACTCTGGCAGACGGTACGAGTGTGCATATTTTCGGTAAGGAAATGCCGTTGTTCATTGAGCCCGCCACTCGTCGTCATCATGCGTGTATAACGGAAAACGGAGTATATCTGTACGTTTACGAAAAAGATAATCGAGATGAACGAGTCAACCTTTACCGAAATTTGTTAAAGGAAACGGCGGAACACGTTTTTCCACAGGTGTTAGCACGCTTGTATCCTGTGGCGGCTCCGTACGGTGTTCCCTATCCGCAGATGAAGTTGCGTCGCATGCGCTCTCGTTGGGGATCTTGCATACCGACTAAAAGTTTGATTACTTTAAATACCTATTTGGTTATAGCACCATTGTCCTGTACGGATCAAGTTGTTTTACATGAATTATGTCATTTTTTGGAGCCCAATCACTCGGTACGATTTTATGCGTATTTAAGTCGAATGATGCCCGAGTGGCGTAGGTGGCGAGAGGCACTTAAAGAGTATACCCCTTATTGTTTATAAGGCGACTGCGTATCCAATAAAGCAGGACTGCCCTGCCAGAAGGTAAAAATAAAGGCGGGATGAGTTATATGACGTCCTTGTACGGTTGTCGGTCCCGCGGCACCGGCATAGTCGGAAATGGAGGATAAGGCTTTATGTACATTTTCCGGGGCAGTCGAACCGGAAAGCTTAACCGCTTCGGCGATCAACATAACAGCATCAAATCCTGAAGCGGCGTATGAGTCGGCAGAAATTCCGTACTTCGCGTAATAGCGCTCGGCAAACTCTTCGCCTGCTTCATATGTCGGGTCATTTCCGTATGCTTCCGTATAAAAAAGACTTTGTAAATAAGTAGGCGGCAGATACTGTTCCAAACCGTCGTAACTCCATAGAGAAGATCCCAAGACAACGGGAGAACGGCCGGCCTGTCGCAAGAACGTTATAAAAGAAGCAGCTTGACGTCCTGTAAGCGGCATATAGACGGCATCATACGAGGCGGTAAGCAAATATTCGCATAAATCGGCCGTACCATGTTGATGCATGTCCATTGAAAAAGTTTCCATATTGTCAGTGGCGGAGAAGGCCTCGGCGGCAGCGGTAGAACGGGGAGAATCTCCGGCGTAGATGACTAATATACGGGATTTATGTAGTTTTTGAGAGGTAAAGGCTGCCATGGCACGCCCTTCTTCCGCAGAGGTGAGGGCTGCGGTAAACACGTAATTGTAAGGGATCCCTGTACAAGTGTCCGTCCACATATCTGTATCGACGTGTGCCGGAGTAATGATGGGCAAGTCTCTGTTTTCGCCTACGATAGCTGTCGGAGAAAGCAGTTTTGAATCTAAAGGGCCGATTAAGGCTGCGGCATGGCGTAAAGCCGCGTTTTCAGCCGCAATTTCACCGCCTTTTTCATTTCCCTTATTATCCAGTGTCATAATTTCTAGACGACGACCGTTAATGCCGCCCTTTTCATTGAGTATGTCGGCGGCTAACTCGATACCCTGTTCCATATGTAACTCGGCAGGGTCAGCCGTTTCGGAAAGGTTTAGACTGACACCGATGCGTACGCTTGAGGTTATACGTGTATAGTGAACCCAAAGTGTAAAGAGGATAATAATTACAGGTATGAGTAATAAGGGGCGTTTTTTTCCGCTTAATACCATAGAGGCTCCTTTGAATGAATCATGCCGAAATGATTAAATGGATACGGCGCCGTCAAGAGATTTGTAGATTTTGGCTCCGCCGTTTGTTGTAGACACGGAAAGAGATTTGTTTATTGAACTTGAAGAGTGGGGGCGATCTCTGGGAATTCGTTTGTACGGGAATTCATCGAGAAGTCTTTTTACAGCCGGTCTCAGTATATCATCGGGATTATTCAAGTCGACGGCTTCTTTACTTCCTTGTCCGTTTACGGTGTAAGAACGGAAGGAAGCGGTTTCTTTATCGTAAGCATAGAGACTGAAACGATAAGAGTATTCCGTATACCAGTCGTCGTTATACGGGAAGAATCCTTGAAATTGTCTGAAGTACCAATGGTTGACAAAGGGAACGATGACGAGGTCCGCCTGATAGCGAGTAGCCAATTCGGCCAGATTCGCTTCCGTAATGTCGGACGAAGAAAGAATTTCATCGGCGTTTATAACATTCCACCAAGGAATCCGAAAGGGCTCCCTGATACCTTTATTTAAGTAATGAGACGCATAATTATTTTGTGTCGTACGGCAAATCAGTACGTTCCGACTACCGTCAAAAGTTGCCGTATCAGCTGCCAAAGATGTAAGACAGATGACTTGGATTAGAAGTAACAGAACGAATACTTTTTTCATAATATATCCTTTCATGAGTATATCAATTAAAAACCACCGGTATTATTGAGGAGAGGTACCGTATTATCCAGTTGCGGTTTGTATAAACTTAGCTCGGATAAAAGAGCACTTTTATCTTGGGGCAACGTGCCGGCGAGGGCAAAGAGATTGGAAACATGATTGCTGCGGAAAATACAAGGGGAAGTCATTGTTGTTTGTTGTAAAACGGCTTCCAGCTCGTCGAGAAAACCGCGGGCTGTTAAGGGAGTAAATCGTCCGGCTCCGACATCGATAGATAAAGGGGCCGTGCGAGGAATCATGAGTGTTAAGGCACTGAGCATGGTCGGATTCACATCCGAGATGAGGGATGCTGTTTCAGTTGCATGTTCTTTTGTATATTCTTGGCCTCCCAGTCCTAACAAAATCATGGCGGAAAGTTTCATGCCCGCCTCTAACACCTTGTGACAGGCCAGGCGCGTTTCATGAGCTGTGACTCCTTTGTTGATGAGTGATAAGACTTTATCACTGCCGCTTTCGATGCCTATGTAAATAATTTTTAAGCCGTGCTCTTTCAACGTTTTTAATTCTTCTACCGATTTTCTGTTAATATCAGCTGCAGTTGCATAGGCGCCGACACGAGTCAAAGACGGGAATGCGGTACGGCATTTGTCGAGAATTTGCAACAAAGATTCTGTCGGTAAGACGAGAGCATCGCCGTCGGCAAGAAAAATTCTGCGAGTATAGGGCATAGCTGTTGCAGCACGATTTATAATACCTTCTATTTCTTCAAGGGGGCGAATACGGAAGCGAGAGTCTTTATACATGGTGCAAAACGTGCAGGCATTGTGGGAACAACCGATAGTAACCCGTAAAATAAAACTGCGAGCTTCGCTGGGAGGTCTGAAAACAAGACCGCCTGCATCATCTATAAGCATAAGCTCCTCCTTATATAACTAAGAATGTATGTCTTTATTATATACAGTGATTTTAAAAAATAATAGAGCTGAGTCATTTGAAAACAAAGGATACGACGGAAAGTCGTATCCTTTGTCACCTTTTTTATGTATTTCAACATCTACGAAGAGAAGTTGTTACGGGCAAGTACTTACCCATTGAGTAAATTCGCGTTGAAAACGGCTGCCGCCGCCATTAGCCGGATGCCGCATGGCT
>OBVB01000479.1_pt1 | contig 22384 bp, 20 predicted proteins | sample 1475891 | NCBI WGS metagenome assembly OBVB01 (sample SAMEA2579943, study PRJEB22360) | human gut metagenome | biome: human gut; feature: human-associated habitat; material: faeces | place: Denmark | collected 2008/2010 | reverse complement strand
TTGTCTTGCCATAGTAAAAGGCCCTCCTAATGATATTTATTTTATCATAGAAGGATCTTATCGTAGTTAATTTTACAGAAAAAGTTTCACATTCTCGATGTAGCTGGATATATTATAAGGCTTTGGAGCAGAACCCATTAGTGAGAAACTTCCGAAGCCTAGATATATGAAAGAGTCTCACTCTGCTAATTTCAGAAAACCTTCATAGATTCGCATGTCCGTATCCAACTCCGGATGAAATGCCAGTGCAATCTGTTTTTTGTATCTTACGGCAACTTTTTTACCATTCACTGCAGCAAGAACCTGAACCTCCGGATCAGCAGATTCTATGTAGGGTGCTCTGATAAAGGTCATCGGAATTTCGCCTATACCCTGAAATGGAGCAGTGGTATGGAAACTTCCAAGCTGTCTTCCGTAGGCATTTCTTTTTACTGTCATGGGGATAGACTGGAAATAGCGCTTGTTATCATTAGACAGATTCTCTGCAAGAAGAATCATACCTGCACAGGTGGCAAGTACAGGCAGATCGGACTCGATCTGCGCTTTGATGGTATCAAACATATCCAGCTCTTTTAGGAGCTTCCCCTGGACGGTGCTTTCACCACCGGGGAGAATTAAACCATCATATCCTTTTGATAAATCTGCTTTTTGACGAAGCTCAATATATTCAATACCAAGTTTTTCGAGCATGTTTTCGTGTTCAAGGAAGGCTCCCTGAACAGCAGCAATACCAATTTTCATCATATTCCTCTTTCTGCCATGAGAAGTTCGATCTCCTGTTCGTTGATGCCAACCATAGCTTCACCAAGATCCTCGGATAATGAAGCGAGCATAGCTGCATCCTGATAATTTGTTACCGCCTTTACGATGGCATTTGCACGTTTTTCGGGATTTCCAGATTTGAAAATTCCGGAACCGACAAAGACACCCTCTGCCCCGAACTGCATCATGAGTGCTGCGTCGGCAGGAGTTGCAACACCACCGGCAGCAAAGTTTACAACCGGAAGCCTGCCATTTTCGTGGACATATCTAACGAGGTCAATGGATACCTGAAGTTCCTTGGCAGTGTTAAAAAGTTCGTCCTCGCGCAGGCCTTTGATTCTGGCAATTTCGCTGTTCATCATTCGCATGTGTCTTACCGCCTGTACAATATCTCCGGTTCCGGGTTCGCCTTTTGTACGAATCATGGAAGCACCTTCACTGATACGCCTTAATGCTTCGCCAAGATTCCTGGCACCACATACGAATGGAACATTGAATTTTGTTTTGTCTATGTGATATGCGTCATCTGCAGGAGAGAGCACTTCACTTTCATCAATATAGTCAATCTCAATGGCTTCGAGAATTTGTGCTTCAGCGAAGTGACCGATGCGGCACTTTGCCATAACAGGGATGGAAACGGCTGCCTGAATTCCCTTAATCATTCTTGGATCGCTCATTCTGGATACACCACCGGCCGCTCTGATATCAGCAGGAATTCTTTCTAACGCCATTACAGCGCATGCGCCGGCAGCTTCAGCGATTTTTGCCTGTTCAGGTGTGGTTACATCCATGATGACACCACCCTTTAGCATCTGAGCCAGGTTTTTGTTTAATTGATAACGTTCATTATGCATCATTATATCCTCCCATATTTCCTTATATTTTGTAGACAAGCTATGGAAAAGAGTATATAATCAATCTGACTATATTAAAATATCCAGTTTGCATATATTCAGAAATATCAGAATGAGAGGAAGTGAGGAGAATTGTTAACATATTCATTTGCAAATATAGGGTCAGATTCACTCTATGAGCATTTATATAAATCTATCAAGAAAGACATAATAGCCCGTAAAATCAAGCCAGGGGAGAAGCTTCCGTCAAAGAGAAATTTTGCAGGAAATCTGGGTATAAGCGTAATAACAGTAGAAAACGCATATGAGCAGCTAATTTGTGAGGGATATGTATATTCCATTGCAAAAAAAGGGTATTTTGTCGCAGACATAAATAGTGTTATGGCTAAAACACCTATCGTTCTTACGGAAGAAAACGTGGTTATGACCTCAGATGAGCAAAGATACTTAGCTGACTTTTCCAGCAACAGATCCAATGTGAAGCAGTTTCCGTTTACGGTTTGGGCTAAATTGTTAAGGGAATGCCTGACGGATTATCAGGAGGCGCTGCTTGAAATGCCGCCCAGTGGCGGCGTATTAGCACTTAGAAAAGCAATTGCAAATCATCTGTATGAGTTTCGTGATATGACGATAGATCCTGAACAGATTATCATTGGTGCAGGAACAGAATATTTGTATGGTCAGATTATACAGCTTCTTGGCCAGGGCAAGATATATGGGGTAGAAGACCCCGGGTTTTCAAAACTGTCACAGGCATATATGGTAAGCGGTGCCACGGTAAAGCATATTCCTCTGGATCAGGAAGGAATCAGTGTGAAGGAATTGGAAAAGGAAAATGTGCAGGTAGCACACATATCCCCCTCTCACCAGTTTCCAACAGGAAAGATTACACCAATCAGCAGAAGGTACGAGCTTCTGGGCTGGGCATCAAAAGCTGGGGACAGATATATCGTAGAGGACGATTATGACAGTGAGTTCAGAATGACCGGTAAACCAATACCGGCTCTTAAGAGCATTGATGTAAATGAGAAGGTCATCTATCTAAATACGTTTTCAAAGTCAATATCTAATACAATACGAGTCAGTTATATGATATTGCCGAAGCATCTGATGAAGCTGTATTACAAGAGGCTTTCCTTCTATTCGTGCCCTGTTACAACAATCATTCAAATGACTGTGTCCAGATTCATAAGTGAAGGCTTCTTTGAAAAACATATTAACCGTATGCGAAATTACTACAGACAGCAAAGAGACTTTCTTGTAAATACAATCGAGAATAGTAAGATGGCATCCTATGTGAAAATAATGGAAGCAGATGCCGGGCTTCATTTTATTATCCATCTGGATGTTCCGTGTAGTGATGAAGAATTTGTTGGAATCATGGAACGAAAAAAGATTAAACTATGTGCTTTATCCGAGTATTATCAGAGAACCGAAAACAGAAGTGAACATGAGTTTGTTATCAATTACTCATCGCTGTCTGAGGAGCAGATAAAAGAAGCCATTGATTTCATGAGCAAAGAGGTTGTCAGGCTGGCCTTAAAAAATTATTAAATTTGGAGTAAAAAAATGCAAATAGAGATTCAGCTAAGTGAAATAGAAGAGAAAATAAGAAATGGATATGTTTTGATTGATATGCGGGATGAAGTGAGCATTCAATACGGAATGATTCCCGGTGCGGTTCCTCTGCGTATGGAGAATCTGCTTCAAAATGCAGGACAATTTCGTCAGCATCCCGGAGTGATCATCTATTGTACAAGAGGAGAAAACAGCATTTATGCAGCGGAGGAACTGAGAGAAGAGAATATTCCTGCATATAGTCTGGCGGGTGGATACAATGCCTGGCTGAGAGAGCGAATGCAGCAGGAAATCGATACGAATTCTGTCAAGAAAGAAGAAATTGAAAGAGGTATTCAAAAAAGGTGGCATAAAAAACTGTTCTCTCCATTTGCAAAAGCTGTGAAAACCTATGATATGCTTCAGGATGGGGACAAGATTGCCGTATGTATTTCCGGTGGAAAAGATTCCATGCTTATGGCAAAGCTTTTTCAGGAACTGCAGAAGCATAAACAAAAGAATTTCAATTTGGTATTCCTGGTTATGGATCCCGGGTATAGTCCGGAAAACAGAAGGGTAATTGAGCATAATGCAAAATTGCTTGGAATACCGATTACGATATTTGAATCAGATATTTTCGATTCTGTTTTGGGTATCGAAAAGTCACCATGTTACATTTGCGCCAGAATGAGAAGAGGACACCTTTACAGTAAAGCCAGAGAACTTGGCTGCAACAAGATCGCTTTAGGGCATCATTATGATGATGTGATTGAAACTATACTTATGGGAATGCTTTATGGAGGCCAGATGCAATCCATGATGCCAAAGCTGCATAGCACAAACTTTGAAGGAATGGAATTAATCAGGCCGATGTATTTGATAAGGGAAGATGATATCAAAGCATGGAGAGATGCCAATGATTTGTATTTTCTGCAATGTGCCTGCAAATTTACAGATACCTGTTCTTCCTGTCAGGAGGACGGACAGAGTAATTCAAAGAGGCTGGAAACGAAAAAGCTGATTGCAGAGTTAAAGAAAACGAATCCATTTATCGAGGGAAACATATTTAAGAGTGTAGAAAACGTTATGCTAGATACGATGATAGCTTATAAACAGGACGGTATCCGGCATCATTTTCTGGATGAGTATGATAAAAAAGAAAAATATACTCCTTAGCCTACATGATAAGGAGTATATGGATAGTCTTAAATGTTATAAGTGAATTCAGAAACCTGACGGTTGATACTGTCTTCTAAGGTAATACTGTCAAAATATTTTGTGACAACATCGTACAGGCCTTCGTAAATTGGTAAAGTAACACAGTCCGCACCCCCGAACGGTGTGCCGCTCTTTTACGCTGTGAGTTATAAAAGCTTTCATAGATTTGCAAATAAATATTATTTTTTGTTTTGGTTTTCTTAAAAAATAAGCCATAAAATCACCCTTTTCCAGTACAGCACTATATAAGCAAGAAGAAAATAAAAATTTTGTCAAGTCTTTAAAAATCAAAAAAAAGCCAGCAGTTATGTGGGCTTGAATGAAAAGGGAACTGGAATTACTCCAAAAGAATATAGTGCTAACTCTCAAAGACGGGTTTTATGCCCTAAAAACCTGCAAAAAGCGGTTGACACAGGTGGGCAGATATTATATAATAAGAAACTGTGACATTAAGAGTAAATGCTCATCCAAAGCCCCGGAGCGGAGCATTTCATTGATAAATACTTCCCATATTTATCACATATAGCGGGCGCAGAGCGCCAGATGCATAACAGGTTGAGATTAACAGGAGGTTGACCAATGAAGAGTTTTATGGCTAGTCCAGCAACAATTGAGAGAAAATGGTATGTAGTTGATGCTACAGGATATACATTAGGACGTTTATCATCTGAGATCGCTAAAGTATTAAGAGGAAAAAATAAGCCGATCTTTACACCGCACATGGACTGCGGCGATTATGTAATCGTAGTAAACGCTGATAAGGTAAAGGTTACAGGCAAGAAGTTAGATCAGAAGATCTACTACAATCACTCTGACTATGTAGGCGGTATGAGAGAAACTACTCTTCGCGAGATGATGGCTAAGAAACCTGAGAGGGTTGTAGAGTTAGCGGTTAAGGGTATGCTTCCAAAGGGACCTCTGGGAAGAAGTATGTTTACAAAGCTTCATGTATATGCAGGCCCGAACCACGAGCAGGCAGCACAGAAACCAGAAGTTTTAACATTTTAATGAGGATTGGAGGAAGAAAGTATCATGGCTAACGCAAAATTTTACGGAACAGGCAGAAGAAAAAAATCCATCGCCAGAGTATATTTAGTACCAGGTACAGGCAAGATTACAATCAACAAGAGAGATATTGAAGAGTATCTTGGTCTTGAGACTTTAAAGCTGATCGTTCGTCAGCCGTTAGTTGCTACAGAGACAACAGAGAAGTTTGATGTATTAGTAAATGTTCGCGGCGGCGGTACAACTGGACAGGCTGGTGCTATCCGTCACGGCATTTCCAGAGCACTGCTTCAGGCAGATGCTGATTACAGACCGGTTCTGAAGAAGGCGGGATTCTTAACAAGAGATCCGAGAATGAAGGAAAGAAAGAAGTACGGTCTCAAGGCAGCTCGTCGCGCACCTCAGTTCAGCAAGAGATAATCGACAACCTAAGAGTATTGAAAAGTTCGAAAAACTGCGGTTTTTCGAACTTTTTTGGTGTATCCGCCAGCACAAACTTCTGATGGATAAAGATTTTCGCAGACACAGCCTCCAATGTATTACAGGAGACAAAACAGCTGTATTTTACCATATAAGAAAGAGGATTTTCGACTCACGAACGTGAATTGAAAATCCTCTTTTTATTCAGAATGCCTTCCTCTATTTGATATTCCTCAGAGAATCAAGGGCATTTATGCTCAATAGGAAATGGATTCCTATTCCTGTATATGCAATAGCGGAATTACACATTTGTTTTTAGAATTCTGGTTCAATCAGTCCATATGTACCATTTTTTCGTTTGTAGACTACATTTACCTGATCTGTATCAGAATTTAAGAATACATAAAAGTTATGTCCCAGCATCTCCATCTGGAGGCAAGCCTCTTCTGGATTCACCGGCTTAACGGCAAATCTTTTTGTCTTGACAATCAGGATCTCGTCGTCGTAGGAAGTTTCATCCTCCTCACCCTCATCAATAAAATTCTGGGAGAAGGAGAGAGCTGCCTGTTTCTTGTCAATGAGTTTTTTCCTATATCTGCGGATCTGGCGTTCAATGATTTCCTCTACCAGATCAATGGATACATACATATCGGTACTGGATTCTTCTGCCCGGATGGTATTTCCCTTCACGGGGATCGTGACCTCAATTTTCTGCATATCCTTCTGTGCGCTGAGCGCTACGAACACTTCGGTATCAGGAGTAAAGAAGTGTTCCAACTTGCCGATCTTCTTTTCGACGGCAGCTTTCAAGCCTGGAGTTACCTCGATGTTTCTTCCTGTAATGGTATAACGCATAAAAATCAACTCCTTTTTCTGAGATATGCATAGTATACCACATTTGTTGCGAAATTACAATTAAAAAACAATAAATTAACTAATAATTTGTGTGAATTTTTTATGAAAAATGTTTTCAGAAGCCGTAATATGTATATTGAATCACTAATAATCAGCATTCCAAAATGTCAATAGGTAAAAGCAAAAATCTGTAAAAAATAAGTAAATTTATCAGATCTGTACAAAAAAATAACACCACTGTTCACGGAGAAAAGCAGAAAAAACGAGAGTTATAAACTTGTGGATAATGTGGATAAGTCGGTGTATAAGTCGAAAATGCCGAAAAATCATAATAAAGATGGTGTGGATAACTTTGGGGGAAACGGAAGTGGAAAACTGTGGAAACTGTGGACAGATACCTGTCCGAACATGTGGTTTGTGCATATTGTTAAACATCGGGCAAAGAGTGAAAGGTTCTCCGCGTTTCTGTCTGAAAAAGATACATGATATGAGTCGAAAGGTATGTTTTTGTTTGCCAGAAACGGCAGCTTGAGGACTATCGGGAAAGCAGCTATTCAGCCATGCCATTTTCTGTTTTCAGAAAGCATGAAAACAAGGCGCTTGGACTGTTCGGCATATGTCAATTTGTTCAGAAATATACTTATGCAAGCCAACTTGCAACACGTATTTCCGCACAAATTGCCGCATGGCTGAATAGTTACCCGGGAAATGTAAATTTTTTATGAACAAGTTGAATAAATTCGTCTCAGGTGCTACAATGTATTAGATTGTACCATAGCATACTGCGTGCATTTACAGGGAATAAAGAGCATTTTTCAGACAGATACTAACAGACAGCAGCTCCCCGGCATGGCAGCCGCAGTTTGAATAAAATAGAGTTTATATAAAGGAAGAAGTTAGGAGAGTAAACCATGAACGTAATTGAGAAACTGTTCGGGACTCACAGTGAAAGAGAACTTAAGATGATCCGGCCCATCGTTGCCAAGATCGAGAGCCTGCGTCCGGAGATGATGGCAAAGTCAGACGAGGAACTGCGCGATCAGACCAGGATCTTCAGGGAGAGGCTGGCAAAGGGTGAGACGCTGGATGACCTTCTGCCGGAGGCATTTGCCACCGTTCGGGAAGCTGCAAAGAGATCGCTCAATATGGAGCATTTCCCGGTACAGCTGATCGGCGGTATTGTGCTTCATCAGGGACGTATCGCTGAGATGCGTACCGGTGAAGGTAAGACGCTGGTATCTACCTGTCCCGCATACCTGAATGCCCTGGCAGGAAAAGGCGTACAGATCGTTACGGTCAATGACTATCTGGCAAAGCGCGATGCGGAGTGGATGGGACAGGTACACCGTTTCCTTGGACTGACGGTAGGTGTTGTTTTAAATGACATGAACAGCGCGCAGCGTAAGGAGGCATATGCCTGTGATATTACGTATGTTACCAACAATGAGCTGGGCTTTGATTATCTGCGAGACAACATGGCGATCTATAAAGAGCAGCTGGTGCTGCGTGATCTGGACTACTGTATCATCGATGAGGTAGACTCTGTGCTGATTGATGAGGCGAGAACCCCTCTGATCATTTCCGGACAGAGCGGAAAGTCCACCAAGCTTTACGAGGTCTGCGATGTACTGGCCCGCCAGTTAGAGCGCGGTACGGTTTCCAAGGAATTTTCCAAGATAGATGCCATCATGGGTGAGGAGATTGAGGAAACTGGTGATTTTGTAGTAGATGAAAAAGACAAGGTGGTAAACCTGACAGAACAGGGTGTTAAGAAGGTGGAGGAGTATTTCCATATCGACAACCTGGCAGATCCGGAGAATCTGGAGATTCAGCACAATATTATCCTGGCTCTGCGGGCCAATAACCTCATGTTCCGCGACAAGGATTATGTGGTAAAGGATGACGAAGTTCTGATCGTAGACGAATTTACCGGACGTATCATGCCGGGCCGCCGCTACTCTGACGGTCTCCACCAGGCGATTGAGGCGAAGGAGCACGTCAATGTCCGCCGTGAAAGCCGCACTCTGGCGACCATCACATTCCAGAATTTCTTTAATAAGTTCAAAAAGAAGGCTGGCATGACGGGTACCGCTCTGACAGAGGAGAAGGAGTTCCGTAATACCTATGGCATGGATGCTATTGCGATCCCTACCAATCGTCCTATCCTTCGTAAGGATCTCAATGACGCTGTCTACAAGACAAAGGATGAAAAGTACAAAGCAGTGGTGGATGAAGTGGTAAAAGCCCATGAAAAGGGGCAGCCTGTTCTGGTAGGCACCATTACCATTGAGACTTCTGAGCTTTTAAGCAAGATGCTCACAAAGAAAGGCATTCCTCATAAGGTGCTTAACGCCAAGTTCCATGAGTTAGAGGCTGAGATTGTAGCAGATGCAGGTATCCATGGCTCCGTAACCATCGCTACCAATATGGCAGGACGTGGTACGGATATCAAGCTGGATGACGAATCAAAAGCATTAGGCGGCTTAAAGATCATTGGTACGGAGCGTCACGAATCCCGCCGCATTGATAATCAGCTGCGCGGCCGTTCTGGCCGTCAGGGCGATCCAGGTGAGTCCAGATTTTATCTGTCTCTGGAGGATGATCTGCTGCGCCTTTTCGGCTCTGAGCGCCTCATGCATATGTTTGAGGCCATGGGCGTGCCCGAGGGCGAGCAGATCGAGCACAAGATGCTGTCAAATGCCATCGAGAAGGCACAGATGAAGATCGAGGGCAACAACTATGGTATCCGCGAGCAGCTGTTAAAGTTCGATGAGGTAAACAATGAGCAGCGAGAGGTGATTTACGAGGAGCGCCGCAAGGTGCTGGACGGCGACAATATGCGCGATCTGGTGCTTAAGATGATCACAGATATCGTGGAGAACGCAGTGGATATGTCCATCGCTGATGATCAGACCTCTGATAAATGGGATCTGAAGGAGTTAAACACTCTCCTGCTTCCTATCATCCCCTTAAAGCCGGTGATGCTTACGGATGAGCAGAAGAAGTCCATGAAGAAGAATGAGTTAAAGCACAGCATTAAAGAGGCTGCCATTAAGCTTTATGAGACAAAAGAGGCGGAGTATCCTGATGCAGAGCAGATCCGCGAGATCGAGCGCGTGGTTCTGCTGAAGGTAATTGACAACAAGTGGATGGCTCATCTGGATGATATGGATGCGCTGCGCGAGGGAATCGGGCTTCAGGCGTACGGCCAGAGAGATCCGGTGGTAGAGTACAAGATGCAGGGCTATGAGATGTACGAGGCAATGATGGCTTCCATCCAGGAAGAGACGGTTCGTATCCTGTTCCATATCCGCGTTGAGCAGAAGGTAGAACGTGAATCTGCCGTTAAGGTAACTGGTACTAATAAGGATGCGACTCCGGTAGTTCCACAGAAGAGAGCCGAGCAGAAGGTCTACCCGAATGATCCCTGTCCCTGTGGTTCAGGTAAGAAGTATAAACAGTGCTGCGGCCGAATCAAATAGGCTGTATAAAAATAATAAAAATCTTATGAAAAGAAAGTGGGTGAAGCTGTGGTTGAGTTAGATAATTTTAAATATACGTTATCAACGTATGACAAACCATTAGTGGAAGTGAGGGATTCACTTTGACCTGGACAACAAGGTCAGACGAATCAACGAATTAGACCGGTCAATGGAGGAGCCGGGGTTCTGGGATGATCCAGACCGTTCCACCAGACTGGTGAGAGAAGCGAAACATTTGAAGGATGAGGTGGGCACCTTCAGAGAGCTGGAGCAGGAGTATGAGGATATCCAGGTGATGATACAGATGGGGTATGAGGAAAATGACCCTTCCGTGATTCCGGATATCCAGGAGATGCTGGATCATTTTACAGAGACTCTGGAAAAAATGCGCATGAAACTCCTTCTCTCCGGTGAGTATGATGCATATGATGCCATCCTCCGCTTAAACGCCGGAGCCGGCGGCACGGAGTCCTGCGACTGGTGCAGTATGCTCTACCGTATGTACTGCCGCTGGGCAGAAAAGAAGGGCTTTAAGGTGGAAGTCCTGGACTATCTGGATGGTGATGAGGCGGGAATTAAATCCGTTACCATTCAGATCAGCGGAGACAATGCCTATGGTTATCTGCGTTCCGAGCATGGTGTGCATCGTCTGGTGCGCATCTCGCCTTTTAACGCTGCCGGCAAGCGCCAGACATCGTTTGTATCCTGTGATGTGATGCCGGATATCAAAGAGGATATCGATATCGAAATCAATCCCGATGATATCCGTATTGATACCTACCGCTCCAGCGGTGCCGGCGGACAGCATATCAACAAGACGTCTTCCGCCATCCGCATTACCCATTATCCCACAGGGATCGTGGTGACCTGCCAGAATGAGCGCTCCCAGTTCCAGAATAAGGATAAGGCCATGCAGATGCTGAAGGCAAAGCTGTATATGCTCCGTCAGGAAGAACAGGCGGCCAAGGCTGCGGGTATCCGCGGGGATGTAAAGGATAACGGCTGGGGCAGCCAGATCCGTTCCTATGTTCTGCAGCCCTACACCATGGTAAAAGATCTTCGCACCGGAGAGGAGACCGGCAATGTAGACGCTGTCCTAGACGGCGGACTGGATTCCTTCATCAGCGCATATCTGCGCTGGATGAGTCTGGGATGCCCGGATCGCAACTCACGGTCAGAGGATTGATCCTGAAAATGGGGATGTCTCCTTCAATAAGAAACTGGAAAAAGCCGGATTAAGTTCCCGGCTTTTTTCGCGTCTGCCCAGTTCTCGCCTTTGGGTATAATTTCTCTTGGCAGTGAAAAATAGATGAAGAGTCTATTTTCCTGTGAAAAATGGTTGCATTTCCGCGGAAAATATGTTACCATCTTCCACATGGGTACAGATGTATTTCTGATACGGACATGATAAGGAAGGAAGAAAAAGGCTAGATGGAAGACAAAAGCAAGTATTTTGTGGTGAAGCAGAAAGCGGTTCCGGAAGTTCTTCTGAAGGTGGTAGAGGCCAAAAAGCTCCTTGAAAGCGAACGTGCGATTACGGTACAGGAAGCAACAGACAAGGTAGGAATCAGCCGCAGCTCCTTCTACAAGTACAAGGATGACATTTTCCCCTTTTATGATAATACAAAAGGAAAGACCGTTACCCTGGTGGTGCAGATGGATGATGAGCAGGGGCTTTTAAGCGATCTGCTCCATGTAGTGGCTGTTTACAGGGCTAATATTCTGACCATCCATCAGAGTATTCCGGTCAACGGCGTAGCCACGCTGACGCTCAGTGTGGAGATACGGGAAAACACGGAAAATGTTTCCGGCATGATTGAGGAACTGGAGAATCTGAATGGGATCCATTATGTGAAGATATTGGCCAGAGAATAAAGGGTCAGGCCGGACTGGGGTATGTGTCCCCTTATCTACCGATGGTAAAGAGTATACAGTATAAAAAAGCAGGGAGCAGAGGATTATGATCAAGACAGCAGTAATGGGATATGGAACCATTGGTTCCGGAGTGGCAGAGATCCTGGAAGAAAACCGGGATGTGATCGCCGGTCAGGCCGGTCAGGAAGTGGAACTGAAATATGTGCTGGATCTCAGGGAATTTCCCGACAGCCCGGTAGCCGATAAGATCATCCATGACTTCAAGATCCTTGAGGAGGATCCGGAGATTCAGATCGTAGTGGAGACTATGGGCGGTTTAAACCCGGCCTATCCCTTTGTAAAAGCCTGCCTGATGGCGGGAAAACACGTCGTTACCTCTAACAAGGCCCTGGTGGCTGCCCATGGCACAGAGCTGCTGGCCATTGCCAGGAAGAAGAAGGTCAATTTCCTCTTTGAAGCCAGTGTTGGAGGCGGTATTCCCATTATCCGCCCTCTGTACCGCTGTCTCATGGGTGAGCGCATTGAGGAGATTACGGGCATATTAAACGGAACCACCAATTATATCCTTACAAAGATGGACAAAGAGGGAGAGACTTTTGAAAATGCTTTAAAAGAGGCTCAGAACTTAGGCTATGCCGAGCGAAATCCGGAGGCGGACGTAGAAGGTCACGATACCTGCCGCAAGATTGCCATCCTCACAGCCATGGCTACAGGAAAAGAGGTCAACTATGAGGATATATATACAGAGGGTATCACAGGAATTACAGATATCGACTTTAAATATGCTGAAAAAATGGGAGCGTCTGTGAAACTGTTCGGCACCAGCCGCATGAAGGATGGGAAGGTAAATGCTTATGTAGCGCCTGTGATGATCGGAAACAGCCACCCTCTCTGCTCAGTGAACGACGTGTTCAACGGCATTATGGTTCGGGGAAATATGCTGGGGGTGTCCATGTTTTACGGCAGCGGTGCAGGTAAGCTTCCGACAGCCAGCGCTGTGATTGCGGATATCATCGAGGCGGCTCAAAACCTAAAGAAGAATGTTCCCATGGGCTGGAGCAGTGAGAGACAGACCGTAGAGCCTATGGAAAAAACGCGTTTCCGCTATTTTGTACGCTTTGCGGGATCCTTCCGCAATAAGGAGCAGGAAGTAAAGAGTATTTTTGGAAAGGCCGAGGTCATTGAACTGTACGGTATGGACGAATTTGCCATTCTTACTGCAGAGATGGAAGAAGGGGCGTTTAAGGCAGCTGCAGCCGCTTACAACGAAAAGGCCGAAGCCCAGTCAGATTATGGGATCAAGCAGACGATCCGGGCTATGATGTAGAAATGTGAGAAAGCCGGTATTTGTATAAAATTAAGAGGTGTTTTCCTGACTGGTCAAGCCAGTGGAAAACACCTCTTTTGCGTAGCGTTATTTATGAAGGGGAATCTTCAGTATTCTAGTGAACCGGTGTATTCACCTGAAGCTGCTCCATCATTCGTTGCTGAAGCTGGTAAAGAAATTGATTGATCTGAGGGCCTTTTACCGGATCGCGCAGCAGATCGTAAAACTGGATCAGCTGAGAGAAGAAGAAAAAGGTCAAAAGAATGGAAAAACAGCTTAGCAGAAAGCCAATCATGGCTTTGGTGGGAACAGATCTGCGGGAGGATGAATCTGAATTCCGGGCCATAAGAGCAAGGACAATACCGCCCGCTCCGCAGATCAGCCCTGCTGGATAGTTTCCGCCGATCAAAAGGGATACAGGCAGATACAGCAGGCTGAGAAACACGCTGATAATGCCGCAGATGAGAGAACAAACGGCATATTTTTCCGAAGAAACCAGAGGATTCTTTTGTTTTTTATAAATACTGCTCATAGCGTTAAATAAGATCGCCTTTCTTTGATAATGTATGGGTCAATGTGCGACAGACAGGCTCCCTTTTTAGAACCTATCAATAAACAAGGCCTATTCTAACATGAAAACGTCTGCCTGTCCAGTGCGTCCGGGGAAGATTCATAAGGCCCGATATGGGGAAATGGAAGCACAGGGCTTTGGCAATAAAATCAGATTCTCCGGCTTTTAATGCCCGTTTGTAAGGGGAGTCTTGCATAAGCCTGTCCGATGAATTATAATAAAACAGTTACCGAATGAATAAAGACAGTGAGGAAAATTCATGGATATTATTAAAACACTGGCCGACGAATTAAGCATCGGCCGCCATCAGGCAGAGGCTGCCGTAAAGCTGATCGATGAGGGAAATACTATTCCGTTCATCGCCAGATACCGCAAAGAAGCCACGGGTTCATTAAATGACGAGGTTCTGCGTACACTGGATGAACGTTTAAAATATCTCCGCGGCCTGCAAGACCGCAAAAAACAGGTCATTGCAACGATTACTGACCAGGGAAAGATGACGGCCGAGCTGGAGCGTCAGATTCTCAGCGCCGCCACGTTGGTTGCTGTAGAGGATCTTTACCGTCCCTATAAGCCAAAACGCCGCACAAGGGCCGCCATTGCCCATGAAAAGGGATTGGAGCCGCTGGCAGACCTGATCCTCCTTCAGGCGGTAAAAGAGCCTGTGGAACAGGCGGCGGCCAGTTATATTTCCGGGGAAAAGGGCGTAGAGACGGCTCAGGATGCCGTTCAGGGAGCCATGGATATCCTGGCAGAGAGGATTTCTGACAACGCAGTTTACCGCACCTGGATCCGCAATATGACGATGAACAAGGGACTGCTCCAGTCTGCTGCCAAGGATGAGAGCGTAAAATCTGTTTACGAAACCTACTATAATTACGAGGAACCGGTTAAAAAAGCTGCAGGACACAGAATCCTTGCCCTAAATCGGGGCGAGGGCGAGAAGATCCTGAGTGTAAAGGTGGTTCCTTTGGTGGATCAGATTGTGGGATATCTGGAAAAGCAGGTAATTACAAGGGATAATCCATATACATCTCCGGTGCTTAAAACCGTAGTAAAAGACAGCTACGACCGTCTCATCGGGCCTTCTGTGGAGCGGGAGATACGGAGTGAGATCACAGAAAAGGCAGAGGAAGGAGCTATCCGTGTATTTGGAAAGAATTTAGAGCAGCTTTTGATGCAGCCTCCTATTAGCGGACGGGTGGTTTTAGGCTGGGATCCCGCCTTCCGCACGGGATGCAAGCTGGCCGTGGTAGACAGCACAGGAAAGGTTCTTGATACTGTGGTTATCTACCCCACTGCTCCCCAGAATAAGGTGGCAGAATCAAAAAAAATCTTAAAGGACATGATTCACAGATATAACATTTCCCTGATTTCCGTGGGAAACGGCACTGCCTCCAGAGAGTCAGAGCAGATCATTGTGGAGCTTTTAAAGGAAATAAAAGAACCAGTGCAGTATGTGATCGTAAATGAGGCAGGCGCCTCCGTCTATTCCGCCAGCAAGCTGGCGACAGAGGAATTCCCAAAATTCGATGTAGGACAGAGAAGCGCCGTATCCATCGCACGCCGCCTTCAGGATCCGTTAGCGGAGCTGGTTAAGATTGATCCAAAGTCCATTGGCGTAGGCCAGTACCAGCATGATATGAACCAGAAGAATCTGGGAGCTGCTTTAGAGGCTGTGGTGGAGGACTGCGTGAATAAGGTGGGCGTAGACTTAAATACCGCCTCCGCCTCCCTGCTGGAGTACGTTTCCGGCATCAACAAGACACTGGCAAAGAACATCGTAGCTTACCGGGAGGAAAACGGTGCATTCAAGACGAGAAAGCAGCTTTTGAAGGTAGCCAAGCTGGGCCCCAAGGCCTTTGAACAGTGCGCTGGCTTTATGCGCATTACAGGAGGAGAAGAACCCTTAGACGGCACCAGTGTCCATCCTGAGAGCTATGGGGCTGCAAAAAAGCTGCTGGAGACGCTGGGATACAGGGAAGAAGAACTGATCAGAGGCGGTATTCCAGGCATCAGCCGCCGGATCAGGGACTACAGGGAAATGGCAGAGGAGATAGGGGTAGGCGAGATTACGCTCCGGGACATTGCGGGAGAGCTGGAGAAGCCGGCCAGAGATCCAAGAGACGAGATGCCAAGACCTGTTCTGCGCAGTGATATCCTGGAGATGAAGGACTTAAAGCCCGGTATGGTATTAAAGGGCACAGTTCGCAATGTTATTGATTTTGGCGCTTTTGTAGACATCGGTGTACATCAGGACGGGCTGGTGCATATTTCACAGATGACCGACCGTTATATCCGTCATCCTCTGGAGGCTGTCAGCGTAGGGGATGTGGTTGAGGTAAAGATTCTGGGGGTAGATCTGGAGAAAAAACGGATCTCGCTGACCATGAAAGGGGTAAAGGATGGTAATTGAGACATTTGACCCAAAAGAGACATACGATCTGGGGGTGAAAATGGGCTGCGAGGCAAAGCCGGGACAGATTATTTGCCTGAACGGAGACCTGGGAGTGGGAAAGACCGTATTTACCCAGGGCTTTGCGGCGGGGCTTGGAATCACTGAGCCGGTAAGCAGTCCCACCTTTACCATTGTACAGCAGTATGAGGAAGGCCGCCTGCCCCTCTATCATTTTGACGTATACAGGATTGGGGATCCAAGTGAAATGGATGAGATCGGTTATGAGGATTATTTCTATGGCCAGGGCGTTACCCTGATCGAGTGGTCAGAACTGATCCAAGAGTTTCTGCCTGGTCATTTTACGGAGGTAACCATTGAAAAGGACTTGGAAAAGGGATTCGACTACAGACGGATCTGTGTGGAGGAAAGAGCATGAGGGTGTTAGGAATTGAAAGTTCATCCCTGGTTGCCAGTGTGGCACTGGTGACTGACGATATTCTCACCGGAGAATACACTGTAAATTTTAAAAAGACCCATTCTCAGACGCTGCTTCCCATGCTGGATGAGATGGCAAAGCTTCTGGAACTGGATCTGAATACGCTGGACGCTGTCGCGGTGGCCGGCGGCCCCGGTTCTTTTACGGGTCTTCGGATTGGCGCGGCTACGGCCAAGGGGTTGGGGCTGGCTTTAAAAAAGCCTCTGATCCATGTGCCTACCGTAGATGCCCTGGCATATAATATGTGGGGAGCTTCCGGACTGATCTGCCCTATTATGGATGCCAGACGATGTCAGGTCTACACAGGCCTGTACCACCTTGAAAACGGAATGGAGATTCTTATGGAGCAGCAGCCCATGGATATGGGGGAACTGGCAGAGGAGCTAAACCGCAGGGGAGAGAAGGTTATTTTTCTGGGAGACGGCGTTCCGGTATACAGGGATATGATCCGGGAAAAGATAAGCGTTCCCTGCTCCTTTGCGCCTGCTCACATGAACCGTCAGCGTGCGGCCAGTGTGGCTGCGCTGGGAAGTCTGGCTTTGGATCAGGAAAAAAAACAGGGCGGCTATCACGGCGTTTTTGTGGTGCCGGCAGGCGATTTTACCCCTGATTATTTAAGAAAATCCCAGGCAGAGCGCCAGCGGGACGCTGAACGTTCGCCGGAGGGAGAAACAGGCAAGCTTCCCGGGGATTATTGATTCTGACGGATCAGAAGGAGAGTATATGGATAAGAACGTTATTCTGCGCCCCATGGAGTCGGCAGATCTGGATCAGGTGGAAAAGCTGGAACAGACGTGTTTTTCCCATCCCTGGTCTAAAAAGCTGCTTGAAGAAAGCTTAAACAGCCGTCTCGATACCTGTTTTGTATGCCAGTTTGAAAATAAGATTGCGGGTTACTGCGTAGTCCGAATCCTGGCAGGAGAGGGAGAATTGCAGCGCATTGCCGTCTTTTTGCAGTATCGCAGACAGGGCTTTGCAAGGCGCCTTATGGATGAAGTGATGGCCTTTGCGCGCGAAAATGGAGTTTCGGCCATTTCGTTAGAGGTTCGGGAGAGCAATACAGGGGCCAGACATCTGTATGAAGCCTATGGATTTTGCCAGGAGGCGGTGCGAAAAGGCTATTATCAGAATCCGTCAGAGGACGCGGTCATTATGTGGAACCGCGGAATATAGGACAGAATGAGGAAAACTATGTTTCCTGGGGAAATATACAGCAATTTCCACTTAAAATTGCATATAACTGCGTATATAATGGAGAGGAATCGAAGGTTCCTCTCCGTTTTGCGCTGTGCTGTATCCCGGGAAACAGCCGATTTTGTTTGTCAGCCGGATGTTCAGTCATATTTCAGGCACTGCAGAGGTGTACGCGGCAACAGGAGGAAAATGAGAGATTATGAAAGAGAAAAGCGAGGCATATTGATGAAAAAGTACCATAAGAACGGGCAGCTGGAAACACTGATCTGCAACTGCTGCGGAAAGAAACTGGCGGTAGACCACGGCATCCTGCGTGAAGGAGCGATATCTGTCGACTATACGTGGGATTATTTTTCCGAAAAAGACGGACAGATTCACAGGTTTGATCTTTGCGAGGAATGTTACGATGAGCTCATTGGAGGGTTTAAGATCCCTGTAGATATAAAAGAGCAGACGGAATATCTGTAAAATGCATCCGGAGTACGGTCAGCGTTTCATGAGCCGAAGAAAGGAACGGTCTGGATATAAGAGGTTTTGCCGGATTTTGCCCGGATGCTTGATTATTATGCTGTATCTGTGTTATGATTTGAAAAAGCCGGCTTTTACCACGTCTATCTGTTAAGGGCGCAGGTAATTCCGGCGCTACTGACATAGAAAATGAGGATAATAATATGCTGGATATATGTTTACTGGGAACCGGAGGGATGATGCCCCTTCCATACAGATGGCTGACCTCCATGATGGCAAGATGCAGCGGAAGCAACCTGCTCATTGACTGTGGGGAAGGTACCCAGATTGCCTTAAAGGAAAAGGGCTGGAGCCCTAAGCCCATAGATACCATCTGTTTTACTCACTACCATGCAGACCACATAAGCGGTCTTCCGGGGCTGCTTCTGACCATGGGAAATGCAGAGAGAACCGAGCCTCTGACCCTGATCGGCCCCAGAGGCCTGGAACGGGTGGTAAATGCCCTTCGCATGATCGCGCCGGAACTGCCCTTTGAGCTGCGTATGATCGAGTTGACAGAGAACCGTCAGCAGCTTACTATCGGTCCCTATGTGATTGATGCATACAAAGTAAATCATAACGTGCTCTGCTATGGATATACCATTCAGATTCCAAGAAAGGGACGCTTTGACGTAGAGCGCGCCAGGGTGCAGCAGATTCCCCAGAAGTTCTGGAACCGTCTGCAAAAGGGAGAAACCATTCCGTACGACGGCAGGATTCTGACTCCCGATATGGTTCTGGGACCGGACCGCCGCGGTCTGAAGGTAACTTACTGCACTGATACCCGTCCGGTTCCTGTGATCGCTGAATATGCCGCCGGATCCGACCTGTTTATCTGCGAGGGTATGTACGGTGAGAGGGAGAAGGCTGCCAAAGCCAGAGAATACAAGCACATGACTTTTTATGAGGCAGCCACTCTGGCAAAAGAAGCGCAGCCGGGGCAGTTGTGGCTGACCCATTACAGCCCCTCTCTTACAAGACCCGATGATTATATGGACGAGGTGCGAAAGATATTTCCGCGGACAAAAGCCGCCAGAGACGGCTGGAGCATGGAACTGGAGTTTGATGAGGAGTGAGGATAATGAACGTGACTGAAACAAAAGATATACTGATACTTGCGATAGAAAGCTCCTGCGACGAGACGGCAGCCTCCGTAGTAAAAAATGGCCGTACCATCCTTTCCAATGTGATCTCATCCCAGATCGATACTCATACAGTTTATGGAGGCGTGGTACCTGAGATTGCTTCCAGAGAGCATATTAAGGCTATTAACTATGTGATCGAGAGGGCGTTGACAGAGGCAGCGGTGACCTTAGCGGACATTACTGCTATCGGCGTTACCTACGGTCCAGGCCTGGTTGGCGCTCTTCTGGTAGGTGTGGCAGAGGCCAAGGCCATCGCATACGCCGCTCAAAAGCCGCTTATCGGTGTTCACCACATTGAAGGCCATGTTTCTGCTAACTTTATTGAAAATAAGGATCTGGAGCCGCCCTTTGTGTGCTTGATCGTATCCGGAGGCCATACACATCTGGTGATCGTAAAGGATTATGGCGAGTTTGAGATCATCGGACGTACCAGGGATGATGCGGCTGGGGAGGCTTTTGATAAGGTGGCCCGTGCCGTGGGGTTGGGTTATCCGGGTGGTCCTAAGGTAAACAGGGCTGCCAAAGAGGGCAATCCCCATGCCATTGAGTTTCCAAGGGGCAAAGTGGCTGATTCCCCCTATGATTTTAGTTTCAGCGGTTTGAAGTCAGCGGTTTTAAATTACATTAACCACGCGAAAATGACCGGGGAAGAGATTTGTGTGCCGGATCTGGCGGCGTCTTTTCAGAATTCTGTGGTAGATTCTTTAGTCAGCCGTGCCATTCTGGCAGCTAAGGAATACGGCTATCAGAAGCTGGCCATTGCGGGAGGTGTCGCTTCTAATACCGCCCTGCGGGCCGCCATGGAGGAAGCCTGCAAAAAGAACGGGATTTCATTTTACCATCCGTCCCCTGTTTTCTGTACGGACAATGCGGCCATGATCGGCGTGGCGGCTTATTATGAGTATATACGGGGAAAACGTTCAGGCTGGGATTTAAACGCGGTTCCCAATTTAAAACTGGGAGAGCGCTGATATGAGCAAAGAAAAAGGAAAGGTTGGAGCAATTGTCCTTGCCGGAGGTCATGGCAGCAGGATGAAGAGCAAGATACAAAAGCAGTATATGTTTCTGGAAGGAAAGCCTCTGATCTGCCATACATTAGATGCTTTTGAGCACAGCGTGGCAGATGAGGTAATCCTGGTAACTGGTATGGCAGAAATTGCTGCTGTGCGCCGGGAGATCGTGGAGGTATACGGTTTTGAGAAGGTTAAGGCTGTAGTAGCGGGAGGGGCAGAACGGTATCATTCTGTATATGCCGGTCTGCGCGCCCTGACAGGCTGCCCATGGGTGCTGATCCATGACGGAGCGCGTCCTCTGGTAACGAAGGAAATTATCAATCGTGCGGCAGAGTGCGCCCGCCTTTATGACGCCTGCGCCGTGGGGATGCCTGTAAAGGATACAATCAAGATTGCTGATGCCAGTGGGTATGCAACAGAGACTCCGGACCGCCGCCTTTTATGGCAGATCCAGACCCCGCAGGCATTTTCATATGACCTGATCCGTCGGGCCTATGATGAGATGATGGCAGATGAGCGCCTGCAGCGGGGAATTACAGATGATGCCATGGTGGTGGAAAGCCGAACGGACCGGAGGGTACGCCTGATCGAGGGCAGCTATGAAAACCTGAAGGTGACCACGTCGGAGGATCTGGTACTTGCCAGTGCCCTGTTAAAGGCGCGGAAGGAGCGTAATGCAGCGGACGGCAGAGAACTCTCATGACATATATAATCAGTTCCGATAGTTGGACGGGGGGGGGCGGAACTTTCCGGCAAACTGGATATCAGCCTTAAGATGGTTCAGGAGGAGAGCAGGGAAGCAGTCAGGAGGCAGATACTCAGCCGCACCAGGATTCAAGTCTTAAAAACAGTTGTATTTTTTGATTGGCTGTATGGAACGCTTTATAATCCATGTCAAAATAATTTTCCTACATCTGCGTACAGAAGGAGGGAAAAGCTTTGAAGGAGTTTCTGTAATAGCCTGCAGCGTATGAGACCTCATTGATCGGATGCAGATATCCTGTAGCACTTTAGAGATGGGCAGCCGCTATGGGGGTAGCCGTGTGTATCATAATTATGAAGGAAATAAAAAAACAGCATTCCAAAAGGGGAGGCTTGTACGGATATAAGGAAGGTATGGGCGTTAATGGCAGATTCTCTGGAAACATGGTAAAACGGGGAAAGAAGAGCTGTGTCTGTCTGCCGCCGAAAGGATGCTTGAATCTCTTTCAGAGAGGCAGTAAAAAATCAAGAATAAAATGAAAAAAAGTGTTGACATATGTCGAAAGACGTGATATTATAATCAAGCTGTTGCTGATACAGAAAAGTACAGCGCTCAAGAAGAAATGAAAATTAAAAAAATGAAAAAAGTTCTTGACAAAATGCTTTTGATCTTGTAAAATAGAAAAGCACATTTGGAGAGATATCGAAGTGGTCATAACGAGGCGGTCTTGAAAACCGTTTGTCCGAAAGGGCGCGTGGGTTCGAATCCCACTCTCTCCGTTGCGGACAAGCAAAAAGGCTGTCCGGTAAAAGAATAGAAAAATAAATCAACCAAGCAGAAGTACCCAAGTGGTTGAAGGGGCTCCCCTGGAAAGGGAGTAGGTCGTTAGTAGCGGCGCGAGGGTTCAAATCCCTCCTTCTGCGTTCGCAGCTAAAAGCTGTGACGAACCTTGAAAATTGAAGATTAAACAGTATGTAAAACCCTGAAAATTCTAACAATTCA
>OBVB01000477.1_pt1 | contig 22447 bp, 14 predicted proteins | sample 1475891 | NCBI WGS metagenome assembly OBVB01 (sample SAMEA2579943, study PRJEB22360) | human gut metagenome | biome: human gut; feature: human-associated habitat; material: faeces | place: Denmark | collected 2008/2010 | reverse complement strand
TCCGCGGGCCGTTCGTGGCCGAAGTCGGACCGGCCGCCACCGTCGAAACGTCGGTGGACGGCAATGTGGTCGGCCTGCGCCAAGGCAAGATCCTCGCCACGGCGTTCCATCCCGAGCTCACCGACGACACCCGCATCCACGAGCTGTTCCTGAGTTTGTAGCTTGCGATTCTGTGTAGCGCGCGGTCTGCGTTGCTCACGGTCTGCGTAGCACGCTGTGTACTCGCTTGAGCCCGTAGCGCGACGCACGCAAGCATATCGGCGGCTTCCAAGGATATTTCCTTGGGGCCGCCGATTTTTTATCTGTGGACTTTCAGCATCTTTTCAATCCCAACCAATACTGGGGAATTCATCGGAAAAATAATCCCCCGTAATACACCGACTTGTCCACATGCGTCCTGCCCACCCGCAATACGCTTTCGGGCTGCGCGCCTCCGGATGGTGCGGGCGGGTCGTCGTCCGCTGTCGACGGTGCTGCCGGTATACGACACGCCGATGTTTTGTAGGGGTAGCGGTCGATGGGATGCAAATTTCCTTGTTTGAATTGACATGGTACACCGGAAAACCTATACTGTTTCAACAGGTACACAGTTATACCAAAAAGGGAAGGAAATATCCCGAATCAACTGAATGGTCAGTTGAAGACATATTGACGTGTATCTACCGCAGCTGGAGTGGGTTCGACGAATGAACGCACGTAAAGCGGGTGCCAACGATGGGACACAAGGAGGAGTACATCATGGAGAAGAAATCCATCAGGATGATTGCGGCGGTGGCCGCTGCGGCGATGCTTGTTCCGCTGGCCGCGTGCGGTGGAGGAAACGCCGCCGACGGCAAGACCACGCTGTCGTTCTTCTCGAACAATTCGCAGGACAAGTACCAGCCGATCATCGACGCGTTCGAAAAGGCCAATTCGGACATCAAGATCGACTACAGCACCACCACCGGTTCCCAGAGTGGCTACCAGCAGACGCTGCAGACTCGAATCTCCGGCGGAAACCTGGCCGACGTCTACATCGTTCCTCCGGAGGCGTTGAGCGATCTGGTCAAAGGCAACTACGCCAAGGACCTGAGCAATGAAAGCTTCATGGATAAAATCGGCGATGCCGCAAAAAAGGCCTATAGCGTGGATGGCAAAGTATACGCCATGGGCGTGAGCACCTGGACCAATGCCTGGGTGTACAACAAGGATCTGCTGAAGAAGGTCGGTTACGACTCCATCCCGGCGACGTGGGATGAATTCCTGACCATGTGCGGCAAACTCAAAGCCGCGGGAATCACCCCATACCTTGAGCCGAAGGATGGACTGGGCAACGCCGTCGAGGGCTGGATCGGCGCTGAATCCGCCAAGCAGGGCGAGGCGCTCGACGCCAAGATCGACGCCGGTAAGGACACGTTCAAGAACGTGTATGGCAAGTACTACGGCGAATGGGACAAGCTGATCAAGCAGAACCTGATGAGCTCCGACGTGTCCGGCCTGAGCGGCGACCAGGTCAAGTCGGAATTCACCGCCGGACGTCTTGCGGTCTATCCTTCCGGCTCGTGGGACATCGACAGCTTCAATGAGACCGGCCTCAACTACGGTTTCGGCCAGATCCCTATGCTGAAGAAGGGTGACACCCCGTACGCGCCGGGCTCCATCGATCCGGCCTTCGGCATCAACAACAAGATCTCCGGAGACAAGCTCAAGGCCGCGGAGAAGTTCTTCACCTTCCTGACCTCCGACGAGGGCCTCAAGCTGTACCAGAAGCAGCTGGGCCTGATCCCGTCCGTCAAGGGCTTCAACGCCACGGTGGACGACCACTTCAAGGACGCCTACGACCTGTACATCAAGACCGGCAACGTGTACCTGAATTCCGCCCACTGGAGCAAGGGCACCACCGCGCTGCGCGCCGAGACCTTCACCCAGCTGCAGCAGGTAGCCCTCGGCTCCATCAGCCCTACGCAGGCCGCGGAGAACCTCGATTCCAAGCTCAAGACCCTCTCCTGATCCATCGCGAACAGACATCCATCGCGGCAGGCTGGCGCGGACCCTTCCGTCCGCGCCACGCCTGGACCTGCCAATCTCACGTTTTGTAGAAAGCAACCAACATGTCAGTATCAACAGCGTCAGCGGCGCGTCCACATTCCGCTGATCAGGTAGAGGCGTTGCATCTCAAGCAGCGTCGTCACCGCAACTTCATGGAGAACTTCGCCTCGGCACGCTTCCTGCTGCCGATCATGGTGGTGTTCATCGTGGTGATCCTCATCCCATTCCTGCAAAGCCTGGTGTTCAGCTTCACCGATTACTCCGGTTACAATTTCGCGGACGCGAAGTTCGTGGGGTTCGCGAACTACGTGCAGTGCTTCAAGGATCCGACGCTGCTCGCGGGCCTCGGCTTCACGCTGCTGTACACGGTGGCCACCACCGTGCTCATCACCGTGATCGCCCTGCCGCTGGCTGTGGTGCTCAACCGCAAGTTCTTCGGCCGTAACTTCGCCCGTTCCCTGTTCTTCTTCTTCTCGGTGCCGTCCATGGCCGTGCTCGGCTTGGTCTGGCAGTACATCTTCTCCCCGCTGAAGTCCGGCGTCGTCAACACGCTGCTCGCCAAGATCGGCATCGATGCGATTCCGTGGTTGTCGAATTCCGAACTTGCCAAATTCTGTGTGATTTTCGTAGCGGTATGGGCTCAGATCGGCTGGCACGCCACGCTGTATCTGGCGTATCTGCAGGCTATCCCCGCCGATATCTACGAACAGGCCGCCGTCGATGGCGCAAACCGTCGCCAGCAGTTCTTCAACATCACACTGCCCCAGATGGTTCCGGCCATGGGTGTGAGCATCTTCATGCTGCTTACCGGTGGTTTGAAGGTCTATGATCTGCCGTATGGCCTCACCAGCGGCGGTCCGGGCTACTCCACCTACACCGTGACCCAGTCCATCATCCTCACGGGCATCGGTTCGAGCCGGTACGGACTGGGCTCCGCACTGGGCGTCATCTTCTTCATCTGCTGCGCGCTGTTGGTCGCCCTGCAGCAGGTAATCACCAATCTGGTAGAAAAGAGGCTGTCATGACTCTGCAGCAACGCGAGCGTATCGGCTCGATCATCCGTTCCGTCGTCGTCATCGCTATCGCGCTGATCTGCGCGGTGCCGCTGTACGTCATCGTCATCAACACGTTCAAAAGCAGCGCCGAGATGTCCATGGACCCGATTGGGTTACCAAAGACATGGAATTTCGAGAACTACACGTATGCATTCGGGCATCTGCCCATTGTCAACGCCTTCAAGAACACCATCATCGTGACGGTGGTCGGCGTCGGCCTGCAGGTGCTGTTCGGCGCGCTCGCCGCATACGGCATGATCCTGAAGAAGAGCAAGTTCACCGCCGTGATCGGCGTGCTGCTCATGCTGTCCTTCATCATCCCCGGCCAGACGCTGCTGATTCCGCAGTACCGCATGGAGGCGCAGGTGGGTCTTGTCGATTCGCTGCTCGGCCTGATCGTGCTTTACACGGGCGGCGCGACCTTCTGCTACTTCTTGATCGTGCAGTACATGCGCGGCCTGCCGTATGAGATCATCGAGGCCGCCCGTATCGACGGCGCCGGTCCGTTCCGCATCTTCTGGACGATCGTGCTGCCGCTGATCCGCCCGATCCTGACCACCGTCATCGTGTTCCAGACCATGGGCACGTGGAACGACTTCATGACGCCGAGCGTGTACATCTCGTCGACCAACAAACAGACCATCGTGCTGCAGGTGTTCAACGCGATCAGCACCTTCACGACGAACTGGCCGTTGTTCATGACGGTCACCACCATCGCGCTCATCCCGGTGTTCGTGTTCTTCATCTTCTGCCAGCGTTGGATCGTGGCCGGCCTGGTCGCCGGTTCGGTCAAGGGCTGACCGGTCCTCCTGCTTGCGGGAATTCGACAAGGAGCAGCGTTATGCGCTATGAGGTTGATCTTTCGGAAGCCAGCAAGTTCGCGCGGACGCCCGCATACGGGATCCCCGTCATCCGCGCCGCAGCCGCATGCGGGCCGGATGGCGGGACCCTGGGCGCCACGAACCGCTTCCTGACCCGTGACGGATCGCCATGGATCCCCATCGCCGGCGAGATGCACTATTCGCGGATCGCCGCCGAACGGTGGGACACGGAACTCGCGAAGATGGCCGCGGCGGGCATCGACGTCGTATCCACCTACGTGTTCTGGAACCACCATGAGGAGCGCGAGGGGGAGTGGGATTTCTCCGGCAACAGGAACGTGCGCCGATTCGTGGAATTGTGCGCCCGGCACGGACTGCACGTCATCGTGCGGCTGGGACCGTTCTGCCATGGCGAGGTGCGCAACGGCGGACTTCCCGACTGGCTGTACGGCAAGTCGTATGAGGTCCGTTCCCTCGACGCCGGCTTCCTCGATGCGGTGCGCGGTCTCTACGCGCATATCGCGCAGCAGCTGCGCGGCCTGTATTTCAAGGATGGCGGGCCGATCATCGCGGCCCAGGTCGACAACGAGTACATGGCGTCGTCGGCTCCTTGGGAGATGACCACCGGCATCAGCCGTGAATGGGTGCCGTCCGGCCACGATGGGGCCGGCTACCTGGAACGGCTGCGCGACATCGCGATCGAGGAAGGCATCGACCCGCCGATGTTCACCTGCACCGGCTGGCAGTCACCGGTTCCGGACGACATGCTGCCGCTGTGGGGTGGATACGCGTACCGTCCGTGGCTGTTCTACGACGGCGTCGGGGCCCAGGGGCCCTTCGGGCGATGATCGCGGCGTCGGTGCCGAGGGGATGACGGAGCATCCCGCCACCGACGAGTACCGATACCGGAGGCTGCATGGCTCCAGCACAAGCGACGGCTTCGATCCCCCGTACGATCCGGACAGCCGCCCGTACGCCTGCTGCGAGATGGGCGGCGGGATGTTCAATTCGTACGATTACCGTTTCGTGCTGCCGAAGCGCTCCGTCGACGCGATGGCCAACATCAAGCTCGGCTCGGGGTGCGATTTCCTCGGCTACTACATGTTCCATGGCGGAACCAACCCGAAGGGCGCGGCCGGATTCCTCAATGAGGGGCAGACCCCGAAACGCTCCTATGATTTCCAAGCGCCCCTTGGCGAATTCGGACAGGTGCGGGAATCCTACCGGCGGCTGCGCACCCTGCACGAGTTCGTCAAAGCCTTCGGGCCGGAACTCGCCGGAATGCCGGTCTCGTTGCAGGACGGGCAGGACCGCATCGATCCGTCCGACTCCGAGACCCTCCGGTATGCCGTGCGCAGCGATGGCGAACGGGGTTTCGTGTCCATCGACAACTTCCAGGACCATGCGCGCGTGCCGAGCCGTCACGGTGAGCAAATCGACGTGACGACGGGTACCGGTGAGCGCATACGGTTCACCGGCATCGGCCTCGCCGAGGGGGAGAACTGCATATTGCCGTTCAACATGGATCTGGACGGCGTGCGGCTCGTCCGCGCCAACCTGCAGCCGGTCACCGTGCTGCGGGTGCCGGGCCGACCGTTCCGCACGTTCGTGTTCCTCAAGCCCGATGGCATGGATGAGCTGACGTTCCATTTCGAAGGCGACATCCAGGACGTCACCGTCGGCAAGGCGGATTTCGAACGCTTCATGGTCCGGGACGCGGCGGAGATCGTATGCGTCACACGAGCGCTCGCCGGGCGGATGACGGTGTTGGACGGAGGCCTCGCCTTCGTCGACGACGACAACGCGTTGCTGTACGAGGACGGCGATGGGTGGACGCTGGAATCGCCCCGCGCCGAAAACGGGATCGCCGCATATCCGGAAGGCTTGCTCGGCTCTCCGCGGCCGGTGGAGCCCGTATCGGTGTATGCGCGTCTGAGAAGACTGCACGCCGATCGGTACGAAATCGCTTTGCCGGCTGGCATGGGACGGCTTTTCCGCGATCAACGGCAGGTCGCCGATGTCATGCTGAACATCGCATACCAGGGCGATATCGGCTGGCTGTTCTGCGGCGATGTGCTGATCGCCGATAATTTCTGCAACGGCGAGACATGGCAGGTCGGATTGCGCGATTACGCGGATGCCATCGATGCCGCTGGTGGAAAGCTGACGCTGGTCGTCACGCCGCTGAGGCGCGGGGTCCGCGTGAAGGTAACATCGTCGATGGCGGCCCGCCTGGAGCAGTCCGATGCGTGCGTCGCTGACGTCACCGACGTGTATGCTACACCGGTGTACCACATGCCGGTGGGCGAATAACGAATGTAATATACAAAAAACCATGGCTTTATGCCAATTACCAAAGGAGATAATCGTGAGTGCGCGACGCAACTTCGAATGGCCGGAACTGCTGACCGCGGATGGCCGCGGCATCGCCTTCGGTGGCGACTACAATCCCGACCAATGGTCCGAGGACATCTGGGACGACGACATCCGCCTGATGAAGCAGGCCGGCGTCAACACCGTGGCCCTCGCCATCTTCAGCTGGGATCGCATCCAACCCACCGAGGATCGTTGGGATTTCGGCTGGCTCGACCGCATCATCGACAAACTCGGCAATGCCGGCATCGTGGTCGACCTGGCCTCCGCGACGGCGACCGCGCCGCTGTGGCTGTACGAAAGCCACCCGGAGGTCCTTCCGCGTGACAAGTACGGCCATCCGGTCAACGCCGGCTCGCGCCAATCCTGGAGCCCGACCAGCCCGGTGTTCAAGGAATACGCGCTGACCCTGTGCCGCAAGCTCGCCGAACGGTACGGCACCAACCCGTATGTGACCGCATGGCACATGGGCAACGAATACGGGTGGAACAACCGCGAGGACTACTCCGACAACGCGCTCGAGGCCTTCCGCGCATGGTGCCGCCGCAAGTACGGCACCATCGACGCGCTCAATCAGGCGTGGGGCACCACCTTCTGGGGCCAGGAGATGAACGGCTTCGACGAAGTGCTCATCCCACGGTTCATGGGCGCCGACTCGATGGTCAACCCCGGCCAGAAGCTCGACTTCGAACGGTTCGGCAACGACATGCTCCTCGACTTCTACAAAGCCGAACGCGACGCGATCGCCGAAATCTGCCCCGACAAGCCGTTCACCACGAACTTCATGGTCTCCACCGACCAGTGCTGCATGGACTACGCCGCCTGGGCCAAGGAAGTGAACTTCGTATCCAACGACCACTACTTCCACGAGGGCGAATCCCACCTCGACGAGCTGGCCTGCTCCGACGCTCTCATGGATTCGCTCGCGCTCGGCAAGCCGTGGTACGTCATGGAACACTCCACCTCGGCGGTGCAGTGGAAGCCGCTTAACACCCGCAAGCGCAAGGGCGAGACCGTGCGTGACTCCCTGGCCCATGTGGCCATGGGCGCCGACGCCATCAACTTCTTCCAGTGGCGCGCGTCCGCGTTCGGTGCCGAGGCGTTCCATTCGGCCATGGTTCCGCACGCCGGCGAGGACACGAAGCTGTTCCGCCAGGTGTGCGAGCTGGGCGCGTCGTTGCACACGCTCGCCGACGCCGGCGTGCAGGGCACCGAATTGGCGCACTCCGACACGGCGATCCTCTTCAGCGCCGAATCGGAATGGGCCACCCGCTCCCAGACCCTGCCGAGCATGAAACTCAACCACTGGCATGACGTGCGTGACTGGTACCGCGCGTTCCTGGACGCGGGCTCGCGCGCCGACATCGTGCCGCTCGCCTACGACTGGAGCTCGTACAAGACCGTCGTGCTGCCGACCGTGCTGATCCTGAGCACCGCCGACACGCAGCGGTTGGCCGACTTCGCGGCCGCCGGCGGCCGCGTGGTGGTCGGCTACGCGACCGGACTGATCGACGAGCATTTCCACACTTGGCTCGGCGGATACCCGGGCGCGGGCGATGGCCTGTTGCGCTCGATGCTGGGCGTCCGCGGCGAGGAATTCAACATCCTCGGCGCCGAAGCCGAAGGCGAGCCGGGCGAGATCCGACTGTCGTCCGCCGACGATTCGGCCGCGCTGGACGGCACCACGACCCGCCTGTGGCAGAACGACGTGAACGTGACCGGCGAACACGCGCAGGTGCTTGCCACGTACGCCGGCGAGGAAGCGGACGAATGGGAGCTCGACGGCACGGCCGCGGTCACCCGTAATCCGTACGGCTCCGGCGAAGCGTATTTCGTCGGCTGCGACCTGGATGTGGCCGATCTGACGAAGCTGGTCCGCGCATATCTCGCGGCCTCGTCGCAGGAGAATGCCGACGTGCTGCACACCGTGCGCGCCTCCGCCGACGCCACCTTCGACTTCTACCTGCCCCGTGGCAAGAAGACGGTCGAATTGCAAGGCATCGAAGGCGAGCCGGTCATCCTGTTCCAGACGGATCGGGAGGAAAAGCCCGGCTCGTACACCGTGCGCCGCAACGGCGTGCTCGTGGTAAGGCGGTAAAGTCGGAAGTCGAATATCGATGACGGATGCGGTTAGGGGGAGATATGGCCGAAGTGAAGCCGGACAAGTCCGACAGGAAACGCGTCACACTGCGTGAAGTGGCGCAAGAGGCCGGAGTCTCCCTCAAAACCGCGTCGAACGTCATCAACCATTCCGGCCGCATGGCCGACGCCACACGCGAAAAAGTGCAGGACGTCATCGACAGGCTCGGCTACCGCGTCAACGTGTCGGCCCGCAATCTCAATCGCGGCAAAACCGGCTTCATCACGCTCGCGGTGCCGAGCCTGACCGCGCCATATTTGGCCGAACTGGCCAACCGGGTGATCGACGCGGCCCGCATCTACGGCTATTCCGTGTACATCACCACGTATGCGGAAGGATCCGCGCAGGGTGCCCGCGCGCTGTTGCGAAACTTCAATGCCACGGTGTCGGACGGCATGATCCTGTCCATCTCCGAAGTCGAGGATCTCGATCCCGAGGACCTGGACGTGGATTATCCGCTGGTCTGCGTGGGCGCGCGGTCCACGCATGGCAAGGCGGACCATGTCACCCCGGACGACGTCCAGGAGGCGCGTCTCGCCGCGCAATACCTGTTCGACCACGGTGCCACGAATCTTGCGGTGATCGGCTCGCGAACCGATCCGGAGCATATCCTCGAGCTGCGCGACGCCGTGGAAGGCAACGCGCAGCTGCGCATGCGAGGCATATTCGAAGCGTGTGCCGACCAAGGCGTCGAATTGGACACACGGCTAGTGCCCAACGTCGGCCAGGATTGGACCATCGGCTCGGGCGCGCGCATGACGCAGCGCATCGTCGACTCCGGCATCCCCTTCGATGGCATCGTGGCGTTCAACGACCAGCTTGCGTTGGGCGCACTGTTCACTTTGGCAGCGAACGGCATCGCGGTGCCCGACCGGGTGCAGGTGATCGGCTTCGACAACAACGAGGAAGCCGCATATTTCCAGCCGCCGCTGACCACCATGGATTCCTGCCTCGACTGGATCGCGCCGACCGCGGTCAGCCGCATCATCAACCGCATCGACGGCAGCCGTACGTTGGAACCGGAGCTCATCACCACCCAATCCCGCATCATAGCCCGCGCCACCACCCGTGCCTAGTGTCGCGTGTTTGGTTTCGCGCCGCCTAGTGCTCCCGCTTTCCGCATGCCTTCTCCTCCCCTGAGTGCCCTCCTCGCTTCCGTCGCAGGCCTTGATTCCGCTCTTCCGGCACTGCCCACGCTATCTGTGCGCCAGCTCCGCCCTTTCCAGAGCAGGCCTTGGACCTACTCTTCCGGTACTGCCCGTGTCGCTTGTTTTGTGTCACGATTCGAAAAAATGGCCAAAATTTTGGATCGTGACACATCGCTTTCGGTTCGGGGGTATGTTTTTTGAGGCATTTTCCTTGGAAATGCGCCGATTTATACCCCCGTATTGTTTTTGGGGAAGGAAAAATGTGTCACGATTCGAAAAAACAGCCGAAATTTCGAATCGTGACACATTTCGGGAGACTCCGCCACTCACCTACGCTTCACCGCGCACCTACGCTCCGCCACCTGCCACGCGCCTCACCGCTCCGGCACGCTTTGCGCCGGGCAGCCGTGCAGCACGGAAAGCATCGCCCGCTTCTCCTTCGTCGTGACGGTCAGCCCGTACTTGGCTTTCACGCCGATCTGCCGGGCCACGTAATCGCAACGGTATGCGCCGTTCGTCGGCAGCCAGTACGCGGCCGACGCGGAACCCTTCTCCTGATTGGCAGGCCCGTCCACCGCCAGCAGGTTGTACATGTCGTTGCCGAACCGGTACCGCTTCGTACGGTCCCACTGGTTCGCACCCGACTGCCACGCGTTCTCCAACGCCACCACATGGTCGATCTGCACCGCTGACGACGTTTTCACTCCGCGCGTGAACCGGATCGTCGTACCGGTGTACGGGTCGGACAGCACACCCGACTTCACCTTGCAGCCGGCGCCGGACCCGGAACCAGAATCAGAGCTAGAACCAGAACCCGCTATATACCGCACATCCGTCAAATCGCGCGCCAACACGTCCTCGCGCACATCGCAACCGTTGCCATCGTCATCGGTCTGCCGGAAACCGAATGAATCGCGGTCGTACCCGGCCCGGCTGGGCTGGTCGTCGATTGTCAACGATTGCAATGTTTCCGCCGCGCTGCCAGTCGCCACATACTCGCCCGTCATCTCGCCGACGGTCGGGTTGACCTTCGGCATGAGCAGACCGATCGAAATGCCGGCGACCACCGCCACGACCAGCAGAATCGCAATACGTTCCGCTAGCCCGTTGGCATTGAAACGCTGCCTGCGGAAACGCGAGTCACGCATACGTAAACGTCATCGGATCATGTCCCGCACGCGTCGGCCCATCCAACGCGTCGATGGCCGCATGCTCGTCCGGGTCAAGCACGAAACCGAACAGGTCGAGATTCTGCCGCTGCCGGTCCGCATGCACCGACTTGGGAATGATGATCGTGCCGTTTTCGATATGCCATCGCAGGATCACCTGCGCTTCGGTGACGCCATGCGCCCGCGCGATGCGTTCGATCACACCATCGCCGGCATTGAGATCCGCGCCACGCGCCATCGGCGAATACGCCTCGACCGCGATATTGTGCGCCTTGCAATACGCCACCACCTCGCGCTGCTGCCACGTGGGATGCAGTTCGATCTGGTTGACGGCCGGATATTCGCCCGTTTCCTTATGCAGCCGCTCAAGATGCTCCGGCAGGAAATTGCACACGCCAAGCGTACGCACGCGACCCTCCGCGCGGAACTCGTCGAACGCCTTCCACGTTTCGCCGGAACGCCAATTGAACGGGGTGGGCCAATGCAGCATATACATGTCCACATAATCGAGCTGCAGCAGGTCAAGCTGACGGTCGAACGCCTTGCGTGCGGAATCGTACCCCTGTTCCGAATCGCGCAGCTTCGTCGTCACCCACAGGTTCTTGCGATTCTCACCCTGCGTGAAGCCCGCGTTCTGCAGCGCACGTCCGACGCCGGCCTCGTTGTTGTACCCCGCAGCGCCATCGATATGGCGATAACCGGCTTCCAGCGCGCTCTCGACCACGGGGGTAACGCCCTCGTCGTCGATGCGCAGCACGCCCAAGCCGATCTGCGGAATCAGATTGCCGTCGGAAAGCGTCACCATCGGAGTGTGGAAAACAGTCATGGAACAACCCCTTGAGTCGAAATGCGATGTTCTCTGCACCAGTTTAGCGGCTTCCGTGATCGCGGCCTGTCCGCCCCACAATCGGCGCATGTTCGGCAGCTGTTCAGCTTTCCGTAACAGACGTAACAATTCTGCGCGGAAAACGCACTATAACGTTGCGTGGATATGAAGAACGATATGGATTCGAAGAATATGACGATCACTGCGCAGCATGACCGATCCGCCCGGCCGTACCACCACGGCCACGCGCTCGCCGGCATCCTCGGCCCCGCGTTCGTGGCGGCGGTCGCATACGTGGATCCGGGCAACGTGGCGGCGAACATCACGTCGGGCGCGCGCTACGGCTACCTGCTGGTGTGGGTGCTGGTGCTGGCCAACTGCATGAGCGTGCTTATCCAATACCAGTCCGCGAAACTCGGCATCGTCACCGGCAAAAGCCTGCCGGAAATCCTGGGCGAACGGCTTGGCGACGCGGGCCGTTTCATGTTCTTCATGCAGGCTGAGGTAATCGCCATCGCCACCGATCTGGCGGAAGTGATCGGCGGTGCGATCTCACTGAAACTGCTGTTCGGTCTGCCGCTGTTCGTCGGCGGTTGCATCATCGGCGCGGTGTCGACGGTGCTGCTGATTTTCGAAAAAGGCGCCACGCATCGCATTTTCGAAAAACTGATCATCGGCCTGCTGCTGGTGATCACGTTCGGTTTCATCGCCGGCCTGTTCATCGTCCCGCCAAATCCGAAAGAAGTCGTCGCCGGCTTGATTCCACGCTTCAAAGGCACTGATACCGTGCTTATGGCCACGTCCATGCTGGGTGCCACGGTCATGCCGCACGCCATCTACCTGCATTCCACGCTCGTCAACGACCATTACGCCCCCGGCGAAGCGAAGCCGAGCATCAAAAAGCTACTTCACGGCAGCAAAATCGACGTTGCCTGGGCGCTGATACTGGCCGGTTCGGTGAACCTCGCGCTGCTCATCCTCGCCGCGAACTCGCTGTACGGCATGACCGGCACCGACACCATCGAAGGCGCGCAACGGGCCATTCAGCATGTGCTCGGCCCGGTGATCGGCACGATTTTCTCGATTGGTCTGCTTGCGTCGAGCCTGAGCTCCACGTCGGTCGGCACTTACGCCGGCAGCGAAATCATGCACGGCCTGCTACGCATCAAAGCGCCGATGTGGGCGTGCCGTGTGGTGACGCTGGTACCCGCGTTGGTGGTGCTGTGGTTCGCCAACAATCCGACGGAAGCGTTGATCGTCGGCCAGGTCGTGTTGTCGGTCGGCATTCCATTTGCGATTATTCCGCTGATGCGTTACACGCACGACCGCACGCTGATGGGGGAGTATGTGGACGGCCCGATCAAGCACGCCGTCAATATCGCGATCGCCGTGCTGATAGTCGCGTTGAATATGGTGCTGATCGTGCTGACGATGCTTGGAAAAGCGTGATTTCCGCCGCACCGACACTTCCGTTATACGAGACTTCCCGCACCCTTGCCGCACGCTCCGGCTACCCACGGTATTAGACTTGTGCAGTCTGCGAACGGAGGGACTTAATTGCTGAAGAATATGGAACCGGAGACAAAACCGCGTCCGAACCGCGATGTCCACGGAAGCAACGGCAGCGACGGCGGCCACAACAACGGCGGCAACGGCAGTAACAACAGCGGCAACAACCGCAACAACAATCGCCACAGCCTATCCTGCCCGCTCACGCGCGAGGAATCGTATAAAAACGACCATCTTACGCACGCCGCGTTCGTATCGATCGCCATTCTTACGTTCATCACGTTCGTCGGCAACTTCACGCAGCTGCAGTTGAGCGCCGCGCTACCCACCATCGTGTCCGATTTCGGCATTTCCGTCACGACGGGCCAATGGCTGACGTCGATTTTCCAGCTCGTCATGGGCGTTATGGTGCCGCTGACCGCCTATCTGACACGCCGCTTCTCCACCCGGCAGATCGTGATCGCGTCGATGGCGGTGTTCACGGTCGGCTCGGTGTTCGCCTGGCTTGGCCCCACGTTCGTGCTGGTTTTGATCGGTCGTCTGCTGGAGGCCGTGGGCACCGGTGTGATGTGGCCGGTGCTGCAGATCACGGTATTTTCGATTTACCCCCTTTCGCGCCGTGGCATGGCGATGGGCACCGTCGGCATGGCCATGAGCGTCGCGCCCGCGATCGGCCCCACGTTGGGTGGTGTGCAAACCGATTTGAACGGTTGGCGATCAATCTTCCTCACGCTGACGGTCATCGGCGTGATTTCACTGTTTTTGGCGATTTTCGGCTTGCGTAATTTCGGCACGCGCGACGCGTCCGCAAAAGCCGATTTCTTCTCCGTCGGCCTGTCGATTTTCGGCTTCGGCGGACTCATGTTCGGCTTCACGAACATCGAATCGTATCCGTTCACGCATCCGATGGTGTGGCTTGCCATGCTTATCGGCCTGGTCGGCATCGTCTGGTTCGTGCTGCGGCAGATCCACGGCGCTCGCAGGCAGGCGGCCGACCCGTCCAAGCAACCTCCGCTGCTCAACCTGAGCGTGCTGAAAAACAAAAGCTTCACCGTCGGCACCGTCACCGCCGCGCTGTCGTTCTTCGCCTTCAGCTCGATCATGGTGATCATGCCGCTCTACATTCAGGATTGCCGAGGCTATTCCGCCACGATCAGCGGCTTGGTGATGCTGCCCGGCGCGTTCGGCCAGTGCATCGCGCAGTTCTTCGGCGGCAAGGCACTCGACCGTCTCGGCGCGCGTCCGGTGGCGCTGATCGGCTCGATCACCCTGCTGTTCGGCACCATCATGATGAGCCTGATTTCCATGACCTCATGGATCTGGTGGGTGTCCATCTGGCAGTTCGTGCGCCAGATCGGTATGGGATTCGTGCTTATGCCGATCACCACATGGTCGCTGAACTGTCTGGAACCTGAGGAGGTGAGCGCCGGCTCGGCCGTCACGAACACGGTCCGTCAGATCGCCGGTGCCATCGGGGCACCCGTGCTGGTGATTCTGATGGAAACGTTCACCGCCCTGCGCTGGGCTGCGATCGGTGGCGCGAAGAGCATGTACGCGGCCGCGAACGTGTTCGGCATCCAGTGGGCGTTGCGCGTGAGCGCCGCCATCTGCTTCATCATGGTGGTCATGGTCTTCTTCGGCGTCCGTGGCAACGGCGCCGGCTCCACCCGCGACACCGTCCAGCGCGCACTCAATCGCGTCCACCCCCACGCCGCCTAGCCTTACCTGTCCGCCCTTACCGCATTTTCGCCGTTCCGTAGGCATGTCATGAGCGTGGTTTGCTCAAGTGCCGCCATTCCCCGCAGTAGGAAATGAGAGAGAAATGTCCGCATAGTGGCATGCGGTACGGGTGCACGTAAAAGCACTGTGAACCTCGCGGGAAGGAGGTGGCGCACCCGTGCCGTGTTGCGTATGGTGAACGGGAACGTAATGAAAGGCAACCATGCGGCAAACCTGCGAAAGCGAGCGTGAGAACGGCGGCAATAACGATGCCGAACGCGAACGCACAAGCGAAAGCGAAATCGAGGATCTGGGCGCGCAGCTCGACAAAGCATGCGCCAGCCGCCCCCTCGACCGCGCGCAACATGGCATGACCCGCCGTACCGCAGCAACACACCTTCTGACCGCGGTGCTCTGGCTGGCCACCGCCGTCATCCTGCTGGCCATGCTGCTGCGCATGCTGCCCAACAACCTCGACGGCAAACGGTACGTGCCGCTTATCGTCGCGCTGATGCCGTGGCTGGGCATACTGTCTTTGATTATTGCGATCACCGCGATAGCCGTCCGTGCAATAGGCGGACGCGTCCTGCTCGCCACCGTCAGCGTGGTGTGCGTGGTCGTGCAAATCGGCTGGCATTGGGGTTATATCAGGCCGCAGCAAACGATTTCCGACGCGGCCAGCACCGCAGTCACGCAAGTCTCGTCCGACGGCTTGCCCAACACGTCCGACCGGTACGCCCGCATCATGACCTTCAACACCAAGGAAGGGCATGCCGACGCCAATCGGATCGTCGAAATCGTCAAAAACGAGCATGTGGAAGTGCTCGCGCTGCAGGAAGTGTCATGGGACCTGCTCAACCGGCTCAACAGCGCCGGAATCGCCAATTATCTGCCGTATTCCGTGGCCGCGCAGCAAACGTGGCATGACAACGGCGGTGTGAACGTGCTGTACAGCGCCGCGCCGATGGAAAACGCCAAACAGAACCTCATTCCCGTGGAATCAAGCAGCGTTTCCGCCGCGACGATCGATTTCGGCGGCAGCAAGGTGCGCTTCGGCTCCGTCCACCCGTTCTCGCCGCGCCCCCGCAACCAAGGTCTGTGGAACCGTAGTCTCGACTCGCTCGCCCAACTGCAGCATTACGACAATCTGTACGTGCTGATGGGCGATTTCAACTCCACATGGGACCACGCCAGCTTCCGATACCTGCTCGGCAGCCGTTTTCTGGATTCCGGCCAGCAGGCGGGCGAAGGCCTGCACATGACGTACCCGGCCATGATGCCGATCGCCGAAATCGACCACATCGTGCATGACAAAGGCGTGACCGTAGGCAACCTCAAAACCGCATACATCCCCGGCTCCGACCACCGCGCACTCCTCGCCACCCTCGAAGTCGCCTGATCCGCACCTAATCTGCGCTTGAACATATCTGCGCATAGCAAACATATCCGCACGTATCCCCACATATGCCCCTCAACGTACCAATAGCCGCAAACACGCCTGCTGCTATACCGACATTTTTGACATTATGTAGGTATGGGAATAGTCTATATTCACCCCGAACCTGCATATTCTGCACAAATGACGGTTATAAGGATGATGGTTATGGAGTACAAAAGCATACGGCAGACATTGGCAATGTCATCATCCACGGCCAAGCCGAAGGATGCGGCTGAGGAGGAATACCAAAAAAGACTCAACGGCTATTCAACATACCGGTCAGGTATTGAATTCGAAGGTCATGAGATGTTCGCCGTGGCGTTCAGGGAACTGTTGAACGTCATGGATTCGGTCCGTGGCATGGAAGTGCAGGTCGAATCGCTGTGGGCCGCATTGCCGCCGATTGCCCGCAGGGCGTATCTGATGGAACTCATCGGCGCGGAAATGCAGAGCACGAACTCCATAGAAGCCGTGCACACCACGCGCAAGGAAATCTCAGACGCGTTGGATGCGGCGGTCGCGGACGGGCCGCACAAGCGGTTGAGTGAGCTTGCCAAACTCTTTCTCGGACTCTCCGGCGAAAATTCCGCAACGTTGGAACTACCGAAAACGTTGCATGACATACGTAATATTTACGATCAGGTGATGGCTGGGGAACTACGGGAGGAAGACAAGCCTGACGGAATGGTATTCAGAGCCAAGCAAGTCTCTGTGTGTGACGGCTTTGACCGGGAGATTCATCAAGGCGCATGGCCGGAATCGGAAATCCAAGTGCAATTGACCAAATGGCTGGCGTTGCTTTCGGATGAGGCGATTCCTCCGCTGCTGCGGGCTGTGATGTGCCATTACGCCTTCGAATGCATTCACCCGTTCTATGACGGCAATGGCAGGACGGGCCGGTTCCTGCTTGCTCTGCAGCTGAGCAAGCACCTGTCCATACCGACGGCGATCAGCCTGAGTCCGGTTATCGCCGACGCGAAAGGCCGGTATTACAAGGCGTTTGATGATGCGCAGCATCCGCTGAACTGTTCTGACGTCTCGCTGTTCTCATATCGGATGATCCGTTTTATCGCCACCGCCCAGAAGAACATCATCTCTGTGCTCGGCGAGAAGAAAACCCTGCTTGACACCGCGCGGAAGAGGCTTGAACATTATGCGCGAACGCAGGGCATTACGGAACTGCAGCGGAACATGCTGTACTTCCTGCTGCAGGAGGAGCTTTTCGACGATGCTCCGAAACCCATATCGCGCCGCCTAATGCGCGAATGGCTTGGCGTGGGGGAGCGGAAGACCAACACCGCGCTCGCGGAACTGGTGAACAGGAACCTGCTCGAGTTCCACGGCTCCCGCCCGATCCGCTATTCGCTGACCGCCACCGCCCGCGCCGAATTTCTGCAATGATTCTGCGCGTATTGGACGATTTGCCGCATGCGGGGAACGCCTCGCGCTAAAATTTCCGTTTGGCGGGTTGCGGAAGCCATGGTGGATTTCGCAAAACCGCAACACGAAACGTTGGAAGAACGGTTAAGGGGTTTAGGCATGCACATCATGTTCGTCTGCACGGGCAACATTTGCCGTTCCCCTATGGGCGAGCTTCTGATGACCCACTATCTGAACGGCACCACCGTGCAGGTGTCAAGCGCCGGCACGCGTGGTTTGCCGATGCATCCGATCGATCCGTCGAGCGGCCGCCTTATGCAAAGCGTCGGCATTGAGTCGAGCGGCTTCCGTTCCCGACGACTGACCCGACAGATGGCCGACGAAGCCGACCTGATCCTCTGCTTCGAAAAGCAGCAGCGCAAGGAAATCGTCACGTTGGCGCCAGCCGCCGTACGATACACGTTCCTGCTTGACGATTTCGCGAATATGTGCGATTACTGCGCTCGCAACAATATGATTGCCGGACTGACCATCCAGGAACGTCTTCAGTCGGTAATCAAGAAGTCCTCGATGATTCGTCCGATGATTCCCCAGCCGAAGGACATCGCCGACCCGCATGGCCGCGAATTCAGCATGTTCTGCGTCGCCGCCGAACAGACGAACGGTGCGATCCGTAAAATCCTGAAAAGCATGCGCAAGCACCGTACGGTAACCCCCGCCCCCATCCGCTCCCAAATCGTTGCCTGATAATTCTTTTAGGTCCATGGATTGATTCACCATAGCTTGGCCCTACTCTATTTTTTTGAGTCCGAGCGTGTTTGTGATATTCACCCATTTTTTATTATTGATATTTTGATTTGATTGGCATGTTGCATGCCATAAGAGGTAAAGAAACCCTTTTTGAGCATCTCTTGAAAGATTAATTTCAGGATTGTTGGGGGTGGGCTGTCGGTGGCGTGGGATGGGGCGAGGGTGCTTTGCGTCGCAAGGTGGTATTGGTTGGAAAATTTTCTGAAACGTTTGCATATGTGAATTTGCAACGATAGTGGGTGCTACGGGGTGCTGGTATGAGTGTATCTGTTGCTGACAGCGTTTGCAACAGAGCAGAAAACAATTGCGTTTTAACCGCCATTTTTCAATAAAAATCATTCATTTTTCAAAGGAAAAATGTGGTATTTTTGACGCAACGTCTGCTAGTGGCAAACGTTGTCAAAGTTAGATGCAAGGAAGCAGGGAGGGTAAGGTGCGACTCAGCACTCATACGTTCGCGGGTATGGCGAACGCACTCACCAGAAAAGAGCCTCCGCACGACGATCAACCGGAGTTGATGACCCGTGCAGAGCGTAGGCGCGCGGCCCGCAAGGCTCGTGCGGCCAAAACCTGGAAGAAAGTAGCGGCGGGAACGGTGGCGGTCGCCACGCTGTTCGGCGGTATGGGTGTGGCATCCACCGCACTTGCCGCCGATCGTGACAGCTACCAGGACACCATCGGAAATTCTTCTTTCGAAGCGGCCCGTAACCAGTACGGTCTGACCAAGCACATGAAGAACGGCGCCATCCTGCACGCATGGATGTGGTCGTTCAAGACCATCACGCAGCACATGCCTGAGATCGCCGCGGCGGGCTACACTTCCGTGCAGACCGAGCCTATGAGCAAGATCAAGGAAGTCGCCGCCAACGGCAAGAAGTTCACCGAGAACTGGTACTACGTGTACCAGCCGGCGAACACCTCCATCGGCAACTTCGTGGTCGGCACCGAGGCTGACCTGAAGGAAATGACCGCCACCGCCCATAAGTATGGTGTGCGTGTGATCGTGGATGTGGTCGCCAACCACTTCACCTCCGATTGGAACGCCATCGACCCCGATTGGCAGAACAAGGAGTACTTCCACAAGCGTACCGGCTGCGACGGCCCCAACGGTGAAATCAACGATTATTCCAACCGTTACAAGGTGACGCAGTGCCACCTGCTTGGCCTGTGGGATCTGAATACGCAGAACCAGGCTGTTGCCGATCGTATGCAGAAGTTCCTGAAGACCGCTGTGGCGGACGGCGTTGACGGCTTCCGCTACGATGCGGCAAAGCACGTCGAGCTGCCGACCGAAGTCTTCGACAATAAGCAGTCGAACTACTGGAACACCATTCTGAAGAACGGCTCCCAGTTCCAGTACGGCGAGGTGCTGCAGGGCGATTCCGGCCTTGACTACAAGGCATACGCCAACATGTTCCGCGACAATTCCTCCGATGGCGGCGGCAACACCGCTTCCAACTACGGCAAGACCATTCGCGCCGCTGTCGGCTCGAACAACCTTGACGTCAAGATGGTGAAGAACATCGATACCGGCGGCGCAAGCGAAGACCAGCTGGTCACCTGGGTTGAGTCCCACGATAACTACGCCAACGGCGACAAGGAATCCACCGGCCTCACCGACTATCAGATCATGATGGGCTGGGCGGTCGTTGGTTCCCGTAGGGCCGGCGCTCCGCTGTACTTCAACCGTCCGAAGGGCTCTGGCGGCACCAACCCGCAGTTCGCCGAGCAGTCCCAGCTGGGTGACGCCGGTGACGACATGTGGAAGAACAAGTCCGTCGCGGCAGTCAACCACTTCCGTAACGCCATGGATGGCAAGGGCGAGAACCTGCAGAACTGCGGCGACAAGTCCTGCCTGATGATTGAGCGCTCCACGTCTGATGGCATTCAGAACGATGGTGTGGTCATTGCCAACATGGGTGGCGACAAGAGCCTTTCCGGCATGGAAACCACACTTGACGATGGCACCTACCCGGATGAGGTCAATGGCGGCCAGCTTGTGGTCTCCAACCATAAGATCGTTTCCGGTACCGCCAAGGGCGGCGCGGTCAGCGTCTTCTACGTGAAGGGCGAATCCGATCCGAACGTGTCCGTGGAAGCGGCTTCCAAGGAATTCTCCTCCGACAATGTCAAGGTCACGTTGCGCGCGCAGGATGCCGACAATCTGAAGTACACCACCACCGAGGGCGAGAGCGGCTCCTTCACTGACGGAAAGGTCATTTCCGTTGGTAAAACTCTTTCCATCGGCGAGACCGCTACCGTCAAGGTGACCGGCACCGCCGCCAAGGATGGCAAGAAGGTTAAGAAGGGTCAGGCGCTGAGCGCTTCCGTGACCGTGAAGAAGGTGGAGGTCCCGAAGCAGAACCTTGCCGCGCAGTACAGTACCAACAAGGTGGGCATGGGCGTCAAGAAGACCATCAACTTCAACGCCGGGAAGGATGCGAGCATCGCTGACTGGGACAGCTCCATGCTGATCGCGCAGGGCGCCGCCAACGACGACCCGCGCGTGTACCGCCCGAATTCCATGTATGAGGTTCCGATCGATCTGTATGCGTTGTATGGCGCCTACGATGACGACAACCTGTACCTCATGTGGGAAATGACTAACGTGCAGGATGTCGTCGACACTGGCGACGACTACCCCCTGAGCCAAGGCCACCTGTGGCAGACCCAGAACCTGCCGTTCCACATCGCCATCGACACCAAGGATGACAGCACCTGCATCGGCAACAACGGCGGTCTGCAGACCGGCGGTTCCCTGTGGGCATCCAACATCACTTGGGGTGGCGAGCAGAAGCTCAATAACGTGGTGACCATTTCCACCAACGGTTCCAACGGGCCGTGGATTTACAAGGGCGACGAGAGCGGTCTGAACTCCAAGGCTGCGTATGGTCCGGCTGCTAACGCCGCCACCAACACCAAGAAGTCGAACATCAAGTTCGGCTATGGCAATGGCATTCTAAGCAAGGATGTCATCGGCATCGACGGTGGCTGGGGTGAAAACAACGGTCGTTTCATCGGCGATATGAAGGCCGAGAACCAGAACAAGGCCAAGTGGGTCAACTTCAACGAGAAGGGCCACAATTCCGCTCAGATGGATGATCACTACGAGATCGCCATCCCGCTGGAAGAGATCGGCACCACCGCTGACCGCATTGCCTCGAGCGGCATCGGCATCGAACTGGCAGCCACCTTCGGTCTGTCCGCCATGGATTCCCTGCCGTACGATCTGGCAATGAACGACAATGCTGACCTGCCGGACACCGGTTCTCAGGTGAACAACTCCTTCGAGAAGTCCGATGACGACATGTTCAGCGTGAAGATGGCCAACATCGGCGGCGAAGAGCCTCCGGTCGAAACCAAGTCCGTTAAGATTGATCAGTCGGATTACAGCGTGGACCTGTCCAATGGCGTGACCACCAAGCAGTTGACCGCCACGACCGATCCGAAGGGCGTGTCCGTGAGCTGGAGCTCGTCCGACAAGGACGTGGCGACCGTCAGCCCGAAGGGCGTGGTCACCCCGAAGAAGGCCGGCAAGGCCACGATCACCGCGAAGTCCGGGACCAAGACCTCGTCGATCACCGTGACCGTGACCGGTGAGCTTCCGCCTGACCCGGTCGCGAAGAACACCGTCTACGCTTCGAAGCCCTCGGGCTGGGGCAAGATCTACGCGTACGTGTACACGGGCGACGGCGCGACCGCGGCGAACAACGCGGCCTGGCCGGGCGTGGAGATGACCGCCCCGAGCGCGACCGACGGCTGCCAGCAGACCGACCTGTACAAGTACGTGGTCCCGGACAACCTCGCCAAGGGCGCGAAGGTGATCTTCAACGACGGCGGCAGCCAGCAGTATCCGGGATCCCGCCAGCCGGGCCTGGACTACAACGGCGGCATCGTGAAGTGGGACGGCTCCTCCGCGGCCCTGGCCGCGTTCGAGTGCGAGACCACCATCCCGGTCACGTCCGTCTCGGTCTCTGGTGATGGTGTGAAGGACGGCAAGCTCTCCCTGAAGTCGGGCGCGAGCGTGCAGC
>OBVB01000470.1_pt1 | contig 22646 bp, 14 predicted proteins | sample 1475891 | NCBI WGS metagenome assembly OBVB01 (sample SAMEA2579943, study PRJEB22360) | human gut metagenome | biome: human gut; feature: human-associated habitat; material: faeces | place: Denmark | collected 2008/2010 | reverse complement strand
CAGGCCTGCCGGGCGGCTGGCGGGGGTGGCGGCGGTGCCCTTGCCGCCGGTCGGGTTTTCGGCGTTGACGCAACGTGTACGGCCGTGGTCCGTCGCGATTGCTAGCGAATCGAGGGCACCGTTGCCGAAACCGGAAGTCGCCATAGTATTCATATTTGTTCTCCTTACTTGGAAATCTGAAAATCTTGGCAATCGGCCGAACGGGGCCGGCCGATGTTGAAACGTTTCGATTATCCGTATGAAATTATGCTGCCGATATTGCTTGGCCTTGCGATTGGTGTCCGACTGCGGTGCCGGCAATCGCAAGAAAATTTATTGTGTGCCGCCGGACCCCGCTTCCGCAACGGATCCGCGGCGCTTCAGCGCGGGTTCGATGAGCTTGACGGAACCGTTGATATCGGCGCGTTCCTCGATGGCGGAAGTCAGCAGATTCACGGCTTCGGCGCACAGTTCCTCCGGCATGACCGGCATTTCGGTGATGGGGAAGCGCGTAGGCTCGCCCTCGAAATACGTGCCGCACGACAGCACCGAAACGTCCTGCGGAATCGTCATTCCATTGTCGTGCAGCTCCACCAACACTTGGCTGAGCACGCCCGCATTCGCCTGGTTGATGATGGCGGATGGGCGGTCGGGCCGCGCGAAAATGGTGCGGACGAACCGCTTCGCATCGAAACTATCTTCCTCGTAATGCTCGGATTCGATGATTGTCATGCCACGCTCCTTCGCGTGCGCCAGCAGGCTTTCGCGGAAGAGGATGACGTAACCGGAACGGCGGTCGTAATCGGATTCGTTGTTGCGCAGGAACGCGACGGTGCGATGCCCCTTTTCGTACAGAAAATCGACGGCCTTGCGGCCCATCAGCGCGAAATCGATGTCCACGCAGGCGCAGCCGGCATGCGATGACGGATAACCAATCGCCACGCACGGCTTGGGGAAGGTCATGGCCGCGGCCGCACGTTCGTCGTCCTGTTCGACGTCAAGCAGGACGACGCCATCGACGAGATTGCTTTGCGTCACGCGACGAATGTCTTTCGTGGCGTCCGGGCCGGTCAGCAACATCACGTCATAGCCAGCGTTCCTTGCGGCCCATGCGGTGTGCAGAAAGTAGGCGTTGTAGCGGGCTTTGTTGATGTCGCCGCGAATCGGGGAGCTCAGCGCGATGAGCTGGTTGCGCATGCCGCGCATCTTGCGGGCGCTGGCGTCCGGAGTGTAGCCGAGCTTGTCTACGGCAGCCATGACTTTTTCGGTGGTTTTCGCGGAAATCGAACGCTTGCCGGACAGCACGTAGGAAACGGTGCTGGCGGATACTCCGGCTTCGCGGGCGACGTCTTTGATGCCTGTCATTCAGCTCGCTTTCTGTGGTTGTTCCGTACTGTGCGCGTCTGTGCGTCGAATCGTTTCGTCGAAACGTTTCACCTAGCATAACGCAGCGTTACGATTGCTGTCAATCTTCCGTTGCGTCTTTGGTTTCGTATCGTATTTTGCCGGCGATGCGGGGCGGCATAAAGAAAAAGTCGCACGATTCGGCGTCTGTATCGAAACGCCGAATCGTGCGACAGAAAAAGGCAATGCGACCGGTGGTGTGGCCGGCGTTGCGATTGCGGGAAATCAGCCCTTCTTGCCCACCTTGCCGAACGTGAACGCGCGGACGATCGCCACAATGCCGAGCACCACCAGCGCGCAGCCGCCGAAGATGATCATCCAGCCGGTGGACGCCACCGGGCAGAACAGCATCACGCAGCCAGCGATAATCGAAATCAGCGCGTAAATCACAGCCCATGCGGAACTGGGCATACGCCACGATTCCACCAGCGCCATCACGCCTTCCATCATCCAGCCGACGCCCACCACCATGGTGACGACCACTGCCAGCGTCGCGCCGGACAGCGCCGAATTCTTCAGCATGACCACGCCGCCGACGGACAACAGCAGGCCGACCAGAATATCCAGCACACGCCAGCCGCCCGGCAGACCGAGTTCCACGATCGCCGTGACGATACGAACCACGCCGGAAACCACGAAATACGCGCCCAACGCGATCGCTGCGATTTTAAGCGTCGCACCCGGCCAAATAAACAGCGCCAAGCCGAGTACGATGGCGATCACGCCGATGATGCCGTACGCGCCGCGAATCGCGTTCTTCGCACGCTGCGGCAGCCACGATTCCATCAGTTTGAAGGGGCTTACGGGCTTCCATTCGCCGTTGGAATCGTTCGGATTGGGTTGGCCGGGACCGTATGGATAGCCATACGGATAGCCGTAAGGATTATCGAAATAACGCGAGGTTTGCGCGTCGTCCTGTCCGCCGCTTTGCGGGTTCGGATTCATGTTCGGGTTGCTCATAATGTCCCCCTTTTTTCTTTGAGATGCGCCTTAAAACCACTGTTGTTTTAAAGTCGTGTCTCATATTTTAGTCATCATGTCCAATTTCAGCTTTCAACAAAACGCCGAAAACTGTACGGCAAGGCGCAGGACGCACTGCACTGCGCGACGTAAGGCAGCGGGGAAGAAGGACGTGGCGCGACCGGCGATTGTCTCGCAGGCCGCGCCACGTTGCGTAAGTGCGGATGTTGCTGATGTGCGAATACGCTTCCACAACATCCGCGCGAACCTAGAACAGCTTGAGCTGAACGTTGAGGCTGAGCGGCTGGTCGGCGGGCAGCTGGTACTGCTCATGCACCGGCGACATCCACGAATCGTCGCCGCCGACGCCCATTTGCGCGGCCAGCAGACGCAGGAACATGTGACGCGGCTTCGGCAGCTCATCCTGATGCAGCGCCTCTTCCAGCATCGTGCTCGAATACGGCAGTAGGCTCATCGCGAACGGCTTTGCGCCGGCACCGCGCTTCACGCGCACACCGTGGCCGGAATCGTCCGTGATCTCCGCCCAACGCACATCCTCATGATTGCCGGTTTCCTGCGGCAGCAGGTACGGCGCGCAATCATCGCCAGCCGTCGTGCTCCATACACCCAGCTTCGCGTGCCTGCGGTCGGCGTACGTCTCTTCCGGACCGGCGCCGTAGAATCGCAGGTTCGCATATTCCACCGGCAGCGCCCATTCGATACCGAACGCCGGAATCGTTGGCAGATCGCCGCTCTTCTCGCCTGGATACTCGACGTCGAGCGAAACGAGGCCGGCCGTGTCGGCAACGTAACGGACCGTCACTTTCGTGCGCTGCGGAATCGCCAATTCGTACGTATACGTGGCTTCCACGGCATTTTCTCCACGATTTGCGATCGCGCAGTCGACGCAACGCGCATACTTTCCTGCGACCGCCCACGCGGCACGTTCGAAAGCGTGTCCAGCACCGCGATCGTTGTCCGTCAGCGGACGGAACGTGGTGATCGACGGGCGGCGCAGCACGAATTCGCGCTCGCCGAACGTATATGAAACCATACCCCCTTGTGTGCGGGAGAACAGTGCTTCACGACCCTGTCCGCGCACGCCGGCGTTCCAGCGGCCAAGGGTGACGGTGCCGTCGGCCGGAGCTCCGGCCGCGTCAACGGCATCTGCAGTGGTCTTCGCACCTGCCACCACGCACTGGCCGAACGCCAGCTCGTAGCCGGCCGGTGCCCAATCGCAAGCGTTGCCAAGCTGCTGCGATACCTCCAAAACCAGTTCTTCGGCGTTGCTGCGGTAGTCATCAACCGGCCAATCGACTTCGAATGAAGCGCTCTCGCCGGCGGCCACGTCGAAACGGCGCGTAGTCGACCATACCGGCTTGCCGTCGGCCAAAATCCGCAGCACGAAGCGATAATCGCCCGTAGACACGAACAGATTGTCGTTCGTAATACGCGCTTCATCGACCGAAACCGCAATTTTCACGTTCGCATACAGCTGCTTGACTTCCTGCGCTTTCGGCGAGGGGGTGCGGTCGGCGAACAGCAGGCCGTCGCCGGAGAATTCGTAATCGCTTGGACGATCGCCGAAATCGCCGCCGTAGCACATGCGTGTCGTGCCGTCGGGCAGCTTGGTCTCGATTGCCTGGTCGATGAAATCCCAAATGAAACCGCCCTGGTACATCGGGTAGCGTTCCAACGCCGTGTATTCGTCCATATTGCCGCACGAATTGCCCATTGCGTGCATGTATTCGCAGGAAATGTACGGCTTCTTTGGACCGTCCGTATGTGCCGGGCTGCCGTCGTTCAGATAGCGTTCGATTTCGTCAGCATGCGCGTACATACGGCTTTCGATGTCCGTCACATCCTCGAATTCGCGCATGTGCACGGAACCCTCGTAATGTACCGGACGGTTCGGATCAATCGTGTGCGCGTGGCGATACATCGCACGAAAAACCTCGCCCGCGCTCGACTCGTTGCCAAGCGACCAGATCAGCACGCTCGGATGGTTGTAATCGCGGCGCATCATGCTGTTGATGCGGTCCACGCACGCGCCCTCCCATTCGGGGCGGCTGCCGGGGATGCCGTCTTCAGGACGCTCGACATTGTTTGCCACCCACGTGCCGTGCGTCTCCATATTCGTCTCGTCGATCAGATACAGACCGTACTCGTCGCACAGGTCGTACCAATACTCCTGGTTGGGGTAGTGGGAGGTGCGGATGGCGTTGATGTTGTGCCGCTTGCAGAAGACCACGTCGGAAAGCATGTCCTCGCGGGTGATCGCACGCCCGCGCTTCGCGTCGAATTCGTGGCGGTCCGCGCCCTTGAACACGATGCGCTTGCCATTGAGCGTCATAATGCCGTTTTCGATGCGGAATGTGCGGAAGCCGATCTTCTGCGTCACGGTTTCGATGATGGCGCCGTCATGTCCGACGACGCGTACGGTCAGCGTGTACAGCGTCGGCGATTCCGCGCTCCACGGCGCGATGTTCGTCATTTTGCCGGAATTAAGGGCGATTTCGCCGTTGCAGGCCTGCGTTGATTCCCATACGACATTTCCGTCGCCGTCGCGCAGCGTGCTTTCGATAGTCATCGCGTCGGCGGGGTTGCGCAAGGTGAGTGCCGCGTTGAGTTCGGCGGTGTCGGCCGTACCGGCGGTGTCGGCTGCGGTGTAGTCGGCTTCAAGCTGCACGGTTTCGACGTGCGTATGCGGCTGGGCGGCGAGCTCGACGGTGCGGAACAGGCCGTGCAGTCGCCAGAAATCCTGGTCTTCCAGCCAAGAGGCGCTCGAATATTCGTAGCAGGCGACGGTGAGCGTATGCTCGGCTTCGGGGGAATCGGCGGCGTTGCCATTGCCGTTTCGCAGCGCTTCCGTCACATCGAATTCGCTCGGCGTGAATCCGTCCTCGCCGTAACCCACGAACGTGCCGTCAAGCCATACGTAGATCGCGGTGGCGGCACCGTGGAAGGTGAGGCTGACCGTGCCGTCGTTTTCCAGCGTGCGCGCAAGCTGCGCGTCGAGCGCGAATCGACGGCGGTAGATCGCCACATGGTTGTTTTCCGGAATATTTGGCGCCTGCGGATCCTCGTGACCGTCCCACGGATATTGGATGTTGACGTACTTGTTCTTGAGATAGCCGGCCATCTGCAAGTGGCCCGGCACCTCGATCGCGCCGAAATCGCCATCCTCGAAATCGACGGCCGCGAACGGAGCGCTTTCCACGTCCACGTTGCGCGCTTGTTCGATACGAACCTTCCATTCGCCGTCGAGGCTCTGCTTCGGCTCGCTCGTCTCGCCGATGACATATCGGTGGCTGGAATGTGCCGGCTTGCGGTTCGCTGCGAACACCGTCGGATCGGTGAGCCAGCTTGCACTTGCCGTGGTTGCATGTACGATTGCGAGTTCGGCTGTATCTGCCATCTTGCATCCCCCTGTATTACTTGATGTCACTGCATCGTTGCGGTTGCGCCGTGCGATGTTGCACGACCGTTTAGTAATGAATTTTACTAACTACCGATAATATATCACACTTCATGGTATCGTGCACCCGTCGCGTGCCATGCATCGTTCCGCCACATGTCCATTTTTCACACGCCGAGGATGTGCGATAATAGCAGGATGCGCCGATGGCGTCCGCCCGGTGCCCACAACCGCGCAGCGTTGCCTCGCCTTTGCAAAATGCTTGCGATTCCGCGGATTTTCGATTTCCGCGATTCGAGGCATACGTAAGACGGGGGAGAGCTGACTACTCCGCGGCGCTCCCAAGGAGATCACCATGGATGATCGCAAGAAAGATCAGTCCATCCAGTCCCATGCCAATTTTGACGGCGATTCCGCTACGGGCGATCGCACGCAGATTCGGCAGGATCAGCAAAACCAGCAGCCGCCACAAATCGACCCGTCGCTTGCCGACGCGCAAGCCGTGGCCGCATCGCTTGGCGTCGATCCGAACACCGGTCTGAGCCAAGCCGAAGCTGAACGCCGACTCGCGCAATACGGGCCGAACGAGCTCGCATCCGCACCACCCGTGCCAAAATGGAAGAAGTTCCTGGCGCAGTTCAAAGACCCCCTCGTCTACCTGCTGCTCGCTGCCACCGGCATCTCGCTCATCGCATGGTTCATCGAAAAAGCCAACGCTGCGCCAGGCGCGGAAGGCGGCGAAATACTGCCGTTCGACGCCATCGTCATTGTGCTTATCCTTATCGTCAACGCGGTACTCGGCTACATTCAGGAATCGAAAGCGGAAGAAGCCGTCGAAGCGCTCTCCCAAATGACCGCGCCGCAAACCAACGTGCTGCGCGACGGCAAAATCGCACGCATCAACACCGTCGACGTGGTGCCGGGAGACATGGTCGTGCTCGGTGAAGGCGACTCCATTCCCGCCGACGGACGTCTGCTCGCCGCCGCCAGCCTGCGCGTGGCGGAAGCGAGCCTGACCGGCGAAAGCGTACCGGTCGGCAAGAACGTTGACACACTTGCCGAAGCCAAGGCCTTGGGTGATCGCGCCAATATGGTGTTCAACGGCACGTCCGTGACGCAAGGCACCGGCCGTGCCATCGTCACCAGCACCGGAATGCGCACGCAGGTCGGTAAAATCGCGGACCTTCTGCAGGCCACGGATGATGATGACAGTCCGCTGCAGAAGGAAATGAACTACGTTTCCAAGATTCTCGGCATCGCGGTGTGCATTATCGCGGCGGTCGTGCTGGTGGCGCTTGCACTGACCGAAGGCTTCAACGACATCCACGACGTAATCGATTCGCTGCTGCTATCCGTTTCGCTGGCCGTCGCGGCCGTGCCGGAAGGGCTCGCCGCGATTCTGACAGTCGTGCTCGCGCTCGGCGTGCGCCGCATGGCCGAACATCATGCGATCGTCAAGAAACTGCATTCCGTGGAAACGCTCGGTTCCGCGTCGGTGATCTGCTCCGACAAAACCGGCACGCTCACCCGCAACGAGATGACGGTGGAGCGTGTGGTCACCCCGAGCGGCGAGGTGCAGCTGACCGGCACCGGCTATGCGCCAGAAGGCAGAATGGTTGCGATTCCCGATGCCGGGCTTACATCCACCCCGTCGCCCGCGCAGGAAGCGGCACAGCTTGAAGCCGTCGCCACGCTCGCAGTGGGCGCGCTGGCCAACGACGGCGAACTGCGCGAAAACACAGGTGCCGGCGATGGTTCCGCTGCTTCCGACATAACGTGGGAAGCCGTCGGCGACCCGACCGAAGTGTCGCTTATCGTCGCCGCACGCAAGGTGAAGGCCGATCGCAAATACGCCAACTACACGCGCATCGGCGAGATTCCATTCACCTCCGACCGCAAACGCATGGCCGTCGTCGCGCAGGACAACGCCGATGCCGGGCGTCTCACCGTCTTCGCCAAGGGTGCCCCCGATGTACTGCTCGGCTACTGCAGCCGCATCGCGGTCAACGGTGCCGTACGACCGATGACGCAAGGCGATCGCCAGCAGATCCTCGCCGCCGTGGAACGCCTGTCCGCCGAAGCGTACCGCACGCTGGGCCAGGCCTACCGTCCGCTCGGCACCGCTTCGCTCGCCGCAGTGCCGGGCGTGCGCATCAACGCCGCCGGTCACGTCGCCGACATCGCCGACCAAAGCGATGTGCTGGAAAGCGACTTGATCTGGGTCGGCATGGTCGGCATCATCGATCCGCCGCGTACCGAAGTGCGCGATTCCGTCGCCGAAGCGCATCGCGCCGGCATCCGCACCGTCATGATTACCGGTGACCATCCGCTTACCGCGGCACGCATCGCCAGCGATCTGGGCATTATTGAAACGGACGGAGACGGCAGCTCGGTCGGCAGCGCCGACCTTAGTAGCAAAGTGCTCACCGGCGTTCAACTCGACGAGCTGCCGGATGAGCAAGCGTTCGACAAGGCCACCCGCGAAATCTCCGTGTACGCGCGCGTTGCGCCGGAACACAAGCTGAAAATCGTCGAATCGCTGCAACGGCAAGGCAATATCGTGGCCATGACCGGCGACGGCGTGAACGACGCGCCCGCCGTCAAAACCGCGGACATCGGCGTCGCGATGGGCATCACCGGTACCGAAGTTACCAAGCAGAGTGCCAAGATGATCCTCGCCGACGACAACTTCAGCACCATCGTCGAGGCGGTGCGCGAAGGCCGTGGCATTTTCGACAACATCCGTAAGTTCCTGCGCTATCTGCTGAGCTCCAACGTCGGCGAGGTGTTCACCGTCTTCGGCGGTGTGATGCTCGCCGGATTCCTCGGCATCACCCAGCCTGGCAGCCAAGGTGTCACCGTGCCGCTGCTCGCCACGCAGCTGCTGTGGATCAACCTGCTTACCGACGCAGCTCCGGCGCTCGCCATGGGTGTCGACCCGTCCACCGACGACGTGATGGCACGCAAACCGCGCAAACTCACCGATCGCGTGATCGACGGACAGATGTGGGGCGACATCATTTTCATCGGTTTGATTATGGCTGCCGTCACGCTGATTGGCATGGACATGCACCTCGCCGGAGGTCTGTTCACGGACCGTTCCGTGGATGCTGTCGGACATGATGCGCAAATGACTGAGGCGCGCACGATGGGCTTCACCATCCTTGTGTTTGCGCAGATGCTCAACGCGCTGTGCTCTCGCTCGCACGACCAATCGGTGTTCGTTGGACTGTTCGCTAACAAATGGCTGTGGGGCGCGATTGCGTTGTCTGCGCTGTTGCAGGTGGTGGTGATTTACGTGCCGTTCCTCAACACCGCGTTCGGCACGATGCCGCTGTCCGCCGGCGCATGGGCCGAATGCCTTGGATTGGCGATGGTCGTGCTCGTCGCGTCCGAGCTGCGCAAGTGCGTTCTGCGCGCTCTGCGCAAGTAGTCTTTCGTTTTTCCGTCTTCCATCCGCGTTCTGCCGTGCCGTGACCCGTTGCGTCGGCAAAATGCGGATGGATAACGTTGCGTCGGCTTATAGCGCCGCCGCGCTAGACTGGATTGCGATTGGCGGGCGCGCATTGGTTGCGCGTCCGTTCGTATGACGATTGTTCCGGCGTTTTTTGGAGGAATTTCGATGCTGCTGTCCGATCGCGACATTCTCGCCGCACAGGCCGACGGTCATATCTCACTCGATCCGTGGACCCCGGAGATGGTGCAGCCGGCTTCGATTGACGTGCGTTTGGACCGGTTCTTCCGTCTGTTCAACAACCATGCGTATACGTATGTGGATCCGGCGGAGAACCAGGGCGAGCTGACCGAGCAGTTCGAAGTCCGGCCGGACGAGCCGTGGATTCTGCACCCGGGCGAGTTTGCGCTCGGGTCCACATGGGAGTATGTGAAGCTCGATGCATCCATCGCGGCTCGTCTTGAAGGCAAAAGCTCGCTCGGTCGTCTCGGCATCCTTACCCACTCCACCGCGGGCTTCATCGACCCTGGCTTTGAAGGTCATATCACGCTGGAATTGTCCAACGTGTCGACACTGCCGGTGAAGCTGTGGCCGGGCATGAAGATCGGCCAGATGTGCTTCTTCCAGCTGAGCTCGCCGGCCGAGCATCCGTACGGCTCCGCCGGCACCGCACTACCAGGGCCAGCGTGGCCCGACCCCGAGCCGCTCCTACGTGAACTTCTATAAGGCCGATATCACTGACTGATGCATCACAGAATCCCCGGCGCGATGTCATGCACGGCGAGCCATCCGCGTAGGTCGCTGAACTCGTCGAGGCTGACGGAGTGGTCGAGCCCACGGTAGCTTTTCGCGGTGAGGAACGTGTGCTCGTCCAGCCAGGCGCTCATGGCGAAAAGCTCCGGCTTGGCGATCACCGTATCGCTGTTGCCGTAACCGAAGAACGTGGGAATATTGAGCGGCGCGATACGGTCGTCGGCAGGCGCGGTGCCGCGGACGAGCCCAGGCGCAAGGAATCCGGACAATGAAATCGACGCACGGTAGCGTTCCGGATGCATGCGCAGCAGATGGATCGCCAGCAAGCCACCTTGGGAAAAGCCGATCGGCACGACGGCACGGTCTTCGGGAACGTTCTGCGACACCCAATCGTCGATAGCCATGGATGCGGCGAACGCGTCGCGGTCGAGGTCTTCGCCGGACGGCACGCAATCATGGAACCAGGAGTACGCGCCTGGAGTGAACGTGCCGGCCGCCTGCAGCGTCAGCGGCGCGCGCAGTGAAGCGTAATCGTTGTATGGTGCGATGTATCGCATCATATCGGCAAGGTCAGCCTCATTCGATCCCCAGCCATGCAGGCACAGGAACAGCGGCCGTTTCGGTGTCGCGTTGCCGCCGCCGCGCGAATACTGGACGTGCGTCACCTGCAGCGGTTCGCCGAAACGGCCCGGCACCACATCCGATTCGCGTCCGATCAGCTCCGTTTTGTTGCTGTTGTCTGCGGTTTGCGGAATTTCATGTTCGATTGCGTCGCTCATACCTTCCCAATATAGCGTGCGTCGATAGCGTGAGAAGGTGGTCGTGAAAAAAGAAGACCCCGGCGGGATTGGCCGCCGGGGAGAGAAAGGAGAGAGAAGAAGAAAGGGTTCAATTGTCGGGAACTCTTGTGTTCCTGGTCAGCTCGTTGTGCTGACAGTTCATATATAACCATTCGATGCTGAGCGCATGTCTGGTGTTTTCTGAAAACTTCCTGAAAATCCGATGGCGATTTCGTTCAGGCGCAATTTGGCACAGTTCCCGACGAACACGATTTCGGCTGGATGCGATTCCAGCCGATCGTCCGCCATTGCGCAATCGTCCGTCGCCACGCGATCCGAACGCCGGAAATCGAAAAAACGTCAGATCTGCGCGTCCGCATCCACGCTCATCACATACACGTTGCGTCGCAGCTGCTTGCTTTGCGCGCGCGTGATGTCGCCCGCCTCGTACATGTCCTGGATCACGCCCAGCTCGATGCCGTAGCTTTCGCGCTTGACCTCCTCGGCCTGTTCCTGCGCTTCGGCGCTGATGCCCATATTCGGCCGCGCCCTCAACGCGGATTCGCTGCGTCGGTAGTCCAACAGCAGGCCGGAGCAGTGCTCGGTGTTGTACGTGTCGCCGCCCATCTCCTCATACAGTCGGTCGATCACATGTTCGATCGCATCCACTTGGACCACGCGCGTATGCGCGAACAGTTCATCGTCGCTGAACAGCGGGGTCGTGCGCCGGATACGGCTGTTCACACGCCTCACCAGCGTGCCTGTACGACGCTGCAATGCGCGCAGACGGCCCTTCAATCGCCAGATCGTACGACCGGAATTATGTTCCGTCTCGATGTGGCGCAGCGAGCTCATGATCTGGTCGAGCAGGCGCTCGCAGGCCTCGGCTTCCAGATCGTTCGCGGCGCGGTTCCCGGTCGGATTCGCCTTGATCGCAGCGCGCACGCCCGCCAGTCGATTCTTGACGTATTCCTTCTCCCAATTCAGCGCGTCGATCTGCAGCCTCATATACCCCTGCGGATCGATTTCGCCGGTGCGTTGCTTCAGTCGCGTGATGCGTTTCGTATACGAGTCGATGACCATGAGCACCGCACGTCGGTTGTCGGGCGTGACGCGTCCCGTCAGCTCCTCGACGGTCCGCCGCAGCACTTCGATGGTGATTTCCGTCATTTCCGTGGACGTGTCCTTATTGCGATTCGGCGCGAGCAGCGGCAGCAGGAAATTCGCCAGCAGCAGCGTCATCACGATCACACCGCCGGCGATGAAGATCAGTTCGTTGCGCATCGGGAAATTCGCGCCCGCCGCGATTGTGTACGGAATTGTGAACATCAGCGACAGTGTGATGGTGCCCTTCGGCCCGCCGAACGTCATGACGGCCGCCGATCGCCAGCGCTTCGCCGTCATCTTGCGTCGCTTGCCGGTGGTGGTGTCGCGCGCCAATCGCAGCATCAGCGAAATCCATAGGAAACGCATGGCGATCACCACGGCCGAAACGGTCAGAATCGCAATCAAAAGCAGCCAATTGCTGACGCGTGGATCGTCCCAGCTGGCGGTCATCGCGGTCGGCAACAGCATGCCCAGCAGAATGAATACGGTGCCGTTCAGCGAAAACGACAGCACTCCCCATACGCTGGACGAGACGATGTTCGTGCGCGCCACGTTCGGGCCGATGCCGGTGCGGTCGAAACGGATGATCAGGCCGGCGGCCACCACCGAAAGAATGCCGGAGACGTGGATCGATTCCGCGCCCAAATACAGGATGAACGGCAGGAACAGCTCCATCAGAATGCGGCTGGTGGTCGTCTCCCAGCCGAAGGAGCGCAGCGATTCGAACAGTATGTCGGCCATCACGCCCAGCACGATGCCGAAAATCGCGCCGCCGAAGAACGAGAACACGAAATGCGCAGCCGATTCGCCCACTTCGAACACGCCGCTGACGGCCGCCGCTATGGCGAACTGGAAGCCGACGATACCGGAAGCGTCGTTGAACAACGATTCACCCTTCAGTACGCTCGTTTGGCGTTCGGTCAGCGCCGCCTCCTTGCCGAGCGACGACACCGCGACCGCGTCGGTCGGACCGAGTGCCGCTCCGAGCGCCAACGCGGCGGCGAGCGGAATCACCGGCCATATGGTGTGCAGCGCGAAACCGACCGCCACCATGGTCGCGATCGCCAGACCGATCGCCAATGACAGCGACAGCTTCACCGACTTGAGCAGCTCCGATTTGTCGATTTCGTGCGCTTCCAAATACAGCAGCGGCGCGATGAACAGTACCATGAACAGTTCAGGGCTGAGCGTCACGTCCGGGAAAAACGGCAGCTGCGACGCCAACGCGCCCAGCGCGATCTGCACAAGGGGGGTTGAGACCTTGGGTATGAAGCGACTTATGAAGGAGGATAATACGACGGCAGCGATGATACATAGAATCAACTCGAATACTGCCAACATGCCTCCTTCGCGCGTGTTTCCAACCTTTTTCAAGGGTACCAAGAGGTAGTTATGAGCATGTTTCGCTGTGGGCGTGAGATGGGGGACCCGCCGTCGTGGCCACGCGCGTCACGTCCGCCACGTTTTCTGTCACGCAGACACGTCCTCCACTACACTGTGGGCTATGCGATGGGATGACGATATGGGGCTGGCGATCGCGCTCGCCAGCGAAGCCGCCGCGGATGGCGAGGTGCCGGTCGGTGCTGTCGTGCTTGCCGCTGACGGCCGAGTGATTGGCCGCGGGCGGAACCTGCGTGAGACGTATGCCGATCCGCTTGCCCACGCCGAAGTCAAGGCGATGGCTGAAGCGGCCGCCTCGCTTGACACTTGGAATCTCGCTGATTGCACGCTTGTCGTTACGTTGGAGCCGTGCCCTATGTGCGCCGGTGCCTGTCTGCAGACGCATATCGGACGTATTGTGTTCGGTGCGTGGGATGCCAAGTTGGGTGCATGCGGTTCGGTATGGGATATTCCCCGCGATCCGCACGTCGGACTTGTACCGGAAGTGATTGGCGGTGTGCGCGAAGCGGAATGCGGGCGATTGATGACCGATTTCTTCGCGCGCCGACGCTAATTACTTTCCGAAAGAAACAAACACGCAGGGCGATGGGAAGAAAAGCGGTATGCAGTATCATCAAAGCGTCATACCAACCAAGAATCGCAAGAAAAGGATGCTGCAATGACGCTCATTCAGACTTTCCACGGCACCGCTTCCAACGGCACACCCCTTACCGCCGTGTATGCCGAGCAGCCGGCTGCCGCCGCAGCTTTTGCTCTGGTGTTCCCCGGCAGCGATTTGCCGAGATTCGTGCATTGGGGTCGCCCGCTCACCGCACCGGAAACCGTGATCAACACGTTCGACGCGCTCGCTCCGCAGCGTGTTTCCGGAGCCCTCGACTACACCGCATGGCCGAGCGTGCTGCCGACACAGTCCGAAGCGTGGTCCGGCTCTGACCGTTTCGACGTGCGCCGTGACGGCGTGGAACTGTTCTGCAAGTTCCAGGTCACCGACATCAAAGCCGAAACCGTGGCCGCCGGCAAAACCTACACCATGGCCGAAAAAGACGGCTACCCCAGCTGGAGCGTGGCCTCCGAGCCCAAGCAGACGCCTACCGTCACCGTCACTGCCGAGGACGTGGAACAATGCGTGAAACTTACGTGGACCTGTGAGCTCGATGAAACCGGCCTCATCCGCCAGCATGCGGAGGTGACGAACACCGGCGAGGGACGACTCGAGATCGGCAAGATCGAACTTGCATTCAGCGTGCCCGCCGACGCCAACGAGATCCTCACCACCACCGGTCACCATCTGCGTGAGCGTTCCCCACAGCGCCAGGACTTCACCATCGGGCGCTTCGCCAAATCCTCCATGATCGGCCGCCCCGACTTCGACGCCACCCTGCTGCTCAGCGTTGGCGAACACGGCTTCGGTTTCACCCACGGCAACGTCTACTCCGCGCACGTGGCATGGAGCGGCAACAGCGTGCTGTCCGCGGAACGACTGCCCTACACCACCGGCGTGATCGGTGGCGGCGAAGTGCTCTTCGGCGGCGAAGTCGGTCTGGAACACGGTGAAAGCTACACCACGCCATGGCTCGTCGGCTCTTACGGCGAGGGGCTCAACGAAGTCGCCTCACGCTTCCATGGTTACATCCGCCGCGTGCACCGCGACTGGCTCGTGGACCATGGCATCGCGCCCAAGCCGCGTCCGGTCATCCTCAACACATGGGAAGCCGTCTACTTCAACCACGATTACGACACCCTGACCGCGCTCGCAGACAAGGCCGTGGAAAGCGGCGTGGAACGCTTCGTCGTGGATGATGGCTGTTTCGGTGCCCGCCGAGACGACACCGCCGGCCTCGGCGACTGGCAGATTTCGCAGGACGTCTGGCCCGACGGAGACAAGTCCCTGAAGGCGCTCGCCGACTACGTGCACGGCAAGGGCCTCGAATTCGGCCTGTGGTTCGAGCCGGAAATGGTCAACCCCGATTCCGACATGTTCCGCAACCATCCGGACTGGGTGCTGAAGCCCACCGCCGGTCGTCTGCCGATGCAGGGCCGCACCCAGCAGGTCGTCGACCTGACCAACCCGGACGCGTACGACTATATTTACGGTGCGATGGACAAGCTCGTCGGCGAACTCGGCATCGACTACATCAAGTGGGACCACAACAAGCTTGTCACCGAAGAGGTCTCGCCGCTGACCGGCCGTCCGGCGGCGCACGCGCAGACGCTCGCCGTGTACCGCATCTTCACCGATCTGAAGGCCGCGCACCCCGGTCTGGAAATCGAAAGCTGCTCCTCCGGCGGCGGCCGTATCGATTTGGGCATTCTTTCGATCGCCGACCGCGTGTGGGCGTCCGATTGCGTCGACCCGGTGGAACGCGCCGACATCCAGCGCTACACGTCGCTGCTGGTGCCGCCGGAAATGATCGGCGAGCACGTGGGCGCCTCCCCGGCGCATTCCACGCACCGCGCCACATCGCAGGAAATGCGCATGGCCACGGCCTTCTTCGGACACATGGGCATCGAATGGAACCTGCTCAAGGAACCGCAGGAGGACATCGACAAGCTCGCCGAATGGACCGCCGAATTCAAGAAGCACCGCGAATGGTTCGCCGTCGACACCGTCGTGCATTCCGACGCGGCCGACCCCGCCGTGCGCGTGGACGGTTGCGTCATGCCGAACAAGGCCGCCGCGATCTACCGTTTCACACAGCTGACCACATCGCAGACCTATCCATCCGCCCCCGTACGTCTGCCTGGCCTCGACCCGGACGCCGTGTACGTGGTGTCCCCGCTCGACGTGAGCCTCGACCTGGCCAAGCAGGACATCGGCAACGGCCAAAGCCCGCTCGGCTGGTGGACCGCCGATGGTGTGAAGATGACCGGCCGTGCGCTCGCCGCCTATGGCATCCGCCCGCCGGCGCTGCATCCTGCGCAGGCCGTCCTTTTCAAAGTAGTCCGCATCTGAGTATCTGTTTTGTATGGTGAGGCTGGTACTTTCGCGTACCGGCCTCACACTGCGACAGCGATTCCGAACGACTTACCCTACATACTGGCGAATGGCTTGCGCTGCGGCCGCTTTGCTCCACAGCGACCAGTCGTGCTCGGCGATTTCGAAATCGACCGGCGCGGCTTGACTATGCCGATACATATTGATGCCGTTACGCAGGTTGTCTATGCCGAGTTTCGCAATGAACGACGATTCGCCAGCGATCATGATTTTGTCGGGCATGGCAAGATTGGCGATGGTCGCGATCAATGTACCCAAACGGAAACAGGTGCGGTTCACCAGATTCGTGGCCTGCGTTTTGCTGGCGCGCGCTGCGGCCGCGAATTCGTCGAACGTCGCCGGATGTCCGATCATTTCCGAATATTCTGTTGCGATTGAATTGTCAGTTAGGCACGTCGCGCAACCTTTATGTCCGGAAATGCAGCGCGGCCCGTCGGGGTCGACCAGAATATGCCCGACCAGGCCATAGCTTTTGTCGGGATTGTCGATCGGCTCGCCGTTGACGGTGAGCGAATATCCTACGCCGATGCCGATCGTCACCACGGCGAAACTGTTCAATCCGACGCCCGAGCCGAACATGCACGCGTCCACCACCAATGAGTCGATGTCGTTGTAGATGCCGGTCGGCAGGCCGGTCGCCTCCTGGATCAACGCCGAAAACTCCACGGGCTTCGACCAATGCAGGAACGGCGCGAACGTCACCATCGAATCATCCACGATGTGTCCGCCCAACGAGACGCCGACCGCGCATGGCGAAGGCAATCCCGCCATTATCGCCTCGTCGGCGCAGTCCATGGTCAGCTGCCGAATAACGTCGACCACCGATTCCGGCGAATCGTCGTCGAGCGGCAGGTCATGGCAGCCGGTCACAATCTGCCCAAGCGCGTTTACTGTTACGGCAGTGATATGGGTGGTGTTGATTTTCATGCCGACGAACGTGCGCGCATTGGCGATGATGCGCAGTCCGGTCTGCGGACGGCCGCGACGTTCCGTATTTTCTTTCTGGATTGACTTTTGTGCCGATTTCCGCAAGAAATCTTTCGGTAACTTGCCGCCATGCCCCGCTGCCATTGGCGTCTCTTCGATCACGCCAGCGTAAATCAAATCACTGGTGATGCGCGATACCGCGCCTTGCGAAAGGCCAAGGATCTGTGCCAGCGTGATGCGCGAAATCGGACCGTACTTCATAATGCAGGCCGCAACCTTATGCGTGTACTCCGAGCCTTCAAACCAGTGTGGAATCGGGGAAATCGCCATATCGGACCGTCCTTACCGTCTATTTTCTTTCCAAGAATAACAAAATAACCGTTTTTTATTTCCGTACAGTGCGGGCGCGCGGAAACTGGGAATGAAAACAAGCCGATTCTACAATTAAAAAGCAACGGAGGCTGGTAATGAAGCCGGCCTGCCGTGAAAAAGGAAAATACAAAGGAGTCGAGAGAATGAAACCTGATTCCAATGCCAACACAGGCACCTTCAGGCGGATCGCGGGCCGTGCTATTACGGCTGCATGCGCGATTGTGCTGACGGTTGGGCTCGCGGGCTGCGGCAACAGCACCGCCGGCACGGTCACCTTGGATTTCTTCCAATTCAAGTCCGAGGCGGCGGATTGGTTCACCGCCAAGGCGCGTGAATTCGAGAAAACCCATTCCAACATCAAAGTCAATGTCAACAATTCGTCGGACGCCACCACCGATCTGCGCACGCGACTGGTGAAGAACCGCGAACCCGACGTCATCACCATCAACGGCGACATCAATTACGGCATGCTCGCCGAAGCGGGCGTCTTCCACGATTTCACCGACGACGAGATCGTCGACGAGCTCAATCCGGGCATGGTGAACATCGCGAAGAGCCTCGTGCAGACCACCGACAAGTCCAAGAAGCGTCTGTACGGTATTCCGTACGCGGGCAACGCAAGCGGCTACATCATCAACGCCGATGTGTGGAAGCAGGCCGGCGAGGATCCGGACAAGCCGCCGCAGACGTGGAGCGAATTCATCGCGCTGCTCAAGCGGCTCAAGGCCAAGGGCGTCACGCCGGTTGAGGCGAGCACCGCCGATCCGTGGACGTTGCAGGCGCCGCTTGCATCGCTGAATTCGACGCTGGTGCCGGAATCGGAATACGCGTATCTCAAGGACGGCAGCAAGACCTTCTCCGACTTGTGGACGCCCGTCAGCGGCAAGCTGATTGAAATTTACCAGAACTACACGCAGAAGAATCCGGCCGTCACCTACCAGCAGGCTACGCAGGACATCGCTTCCGGCAAGGCCGCGATTCTGCCGCTCGGCACGTACGCGATTCCGCAGATCCGTCTGATCAACAAGGACGCCAATCTGCGGTTCGCGCAGATGCCGGCCACCGACAACGTCAAGGAACAGCAGCTGACCGCCGGCGACGACGTGATGCTGACGATCGGCGCGCATACGAAGCATTACACCGAGGCTCGCGAATTCGTCGACTTCCTGATGAGCGAGGAGAACGTGCAGGATTACTCCAAGCAGCAGTCTGCGTTCACCCCGTACAAGGATACGTACGTCGGCGATGAAGCGTTGAATGGCGTGCTCGACTTCTACAAGGCCGGCAAGCTGGCTGATTTCTGTGACCACTACGTGCCGGCAAGCATCAACCTCGCCGGTTTCCTGCAGACGTTGGTGCAGTCGGGCAATACTAAACGATTCCTGAACAGCATGCAGTCGGAATACGACAAGATCGAAGCCAGGAACTTCAGGTGAGGGGAGGAACGACAATGACTGGCAATATCTCGGCCAAGGCCGACAAGGCCGCCGCAAAGAAGCCGAAGAAGGTTTCGAAATACTCCAAGCGCAAGGTCGATCCGGCGTTCTACTGGATGACCATTCCCGCGATGATTCTCGTGTGCATCTTCCTGTACCTGCCGTTCCTGCAGGGCGCGATGTACTCGTTCACCAATTCGCAGGGTTACGGCGATTACAAGTTCATCGGCTTCAAGAACTACATCGCGATGTTCCAGGACGCACGCGTCGGCCACGCGTATCTGTTCACGATTTTCATCGCGATTCTGATCACGCTCGGCACGAACATCCTCGGCATGTTCCTGGCGGTGCTGCTGAACTCCAAAATCGCCTTCAAGAACGGCTTCCGAGCCATCTTCTTCATTCCGTACACCCTGTCGGTGCTGGTCATCGGCTACGTGTTCAAGTACATCTTCATGACCCCGCTGCCGGCCCTCGGCCAGGCGCTGCACATCGATTGGCTGTCCACATCCATGATCTCCAATCCGGATCTGGCATGGTTCCCGATCGTGTTCCTGTCCATCTGGCAGGGTGTGGCCTACTCCACGCTGCTGTACTTGGCGGGTCTGCAGACCATCGACAACGAAATCTATGAGGCCGCGTCCATCGACGGCGTGAACGCCTGGCAGAACTTCTGGCAGATCACGTTCCCGCTGATTGGCCCGTTCTTCACCATCAACATGGTGCTGAGCCTCAAGAACTCGCTCGGCGCGTTCGACCAGGTCATGGCATTGACCAAGGGCGGTCCGGATTCCAAGACCGAAACCGTCTCCTACCTGATCTTCCAGAACGGCCTGGGCAACGGCGAATACTCCTACCAGATGGCGAACGCGGTCACGTTCTTCATCGTGCTGGCAATCCTCGCATTCGTGCAGCTGAAGTTCTTCAGCGGCAAGGAAAAGGTCTGAGAGTAAGGGGAAGAAATCATGACTAGCGCAACTGTTGCAACCAAGCCGGCCGCCGCGCAAAGCGGACAATCGCAAGCGAAGCCGGAGAAGATCCGCAAGGACCACAGCATCAACTGGTGGCTGACGGCGGCCGTCGAGACGGTTTGCCGCCCGCCGTGCTGAGCCTGACGGTGCTCGTGCCGTTGTACTTCGCCGTCGTCACCGCGCTGAAGACGCCGGGCGAAGCGGGCACGTTCAGCCTGCCGACCACGTGGGAATGGCATAATTTCGCGGACGCGTGGAACAAGGTGAACTATCCGAAGGCCGCGCTCAATTCCGCGATCATCACCGTGTGCGCTGTGGTGCTGACGCTGCTGACGAACACGTTCGTCGCGTACGCCGTGGCAAGGAACATGGATAAGCGGTTCTTCCGCTTCCTGTACTACTTCTTCCTGGCCATGATGTTCGTGCCGTTCACCGTCGTCATGCTGCCGATCGCCAAGGAAATGGGCACCCTGCACCTGGACAACCAGCTCGGTCTGATCATTCTGTACACGATTCTCGGCATCGGCACGAACCTGTTCATCGCGATCGGCTTCATCCGTTCGATTCCGATTTCGTTGGAAGAGGCGGCGCGCATCGACGGCGCTTCGACCTGGCGCATCTTCTGGACGATCATCTTCCCGCTGATGGGACCGATCAACGCCACGATCGCCATCCTGACCGCACTGTGGGCGTGGAACGACTTCCTGCTGCCGCTGATCACGCTGACCGACCAGAGCAATCAGACGATTCCGCTGGCGCAGTACGTGTTCCAGAGCCAGTTCACGTCGAACTACCCGATGGCCTTCGCCTCCTACCTGATGGCCATGGCCCCGGTCCTCATCGTCTACATCTTCGCCCAAAAGTGGGTCGTCGGTGGTGTGATGAGAGGAGCCGTTAAGTGAACAGTCCTGTGGACTGTTCATAGGTTCCTCCTGAGCGAGCCGATAGGCGAGCGAAGGCAGGAACAACGCGGCCGTAGGCCGTCTGCTTGTGAAGTAAAACTTCACAGCGCCGAGCGGGAATCCTCGTTTCCCCTTTTTCGAGGATTCCTGCTTTTCGTATGCATTGATGTGATTCCGAAGGGCGCATCCCGCTTGCAATATATCTTTCATTTCCTGCTTTGCAAAACGCGCCGCAGGCAAGAAAGAAAAAACGCTTTACGTACCATGGGATATAGCAAAGTTCATCCATTCCACTTAGGCAAAGGAGCTCAATCGCGATGACGAATTTCAATCGTTCCACTCTTCCTGACACCGTCCGTTCGAATGGCGCCACCCCGAATCCATGGTGGGCCAACGCGGTGGTCTACCAGATCTATCCCCGTTCCTTCCAGGATTCCAATGGCGACGGCATCGGCGATCTGAAGGGCATCACCAGCCGCCTCGACTATCTTGCCGACCTTGGCGTGGACGTGCTGTGGCTGTCCCCGGTCTTCAAGTCCCCGCAGGACGACAACGGCTACGACATCTCCGACTACCAGGACATCGATCCGCTGTTCGGCACGATGGCCGATATGGACGAGCTGCTTGCCGAAGCGCACAAGCGCGGCCTGAAGGTCATCATGGACCTGGTCGTGAACCACACGTCCGACGAGCACGCCTGGTTCCAGGCTTCCCGCGACAAGAACGATCCTCATGCGGATTGGTATTGGTGGCGTCCCGCCAAGCCGGGCCATGAGCCGGGCACTCCGGGCGCCGAGCCGAACCAGTGGGGCTCCTACTTCGGCGGCTCCGCATGGGAGTACGACCCGAAGCGCGGCGAATACTTCTTCCACCAGTACTCCAAGAAGCAGCCCGACCTCAACTGGGAGAATCCCGAGGTGCGCAAGGCCGTCTACAAGATGATGAATTGGTGGATGGATCGCGGCATCGATGGCTTCCGCATGGACGTGATCACCCAGATTTCCAAGGTCATCGACAAGAACGGCAAGTTGCCGGGGGAGGCAGGATCCGAAATCGCCGATAATCCAGTTGGAGAGGAAGGTTATTCCAGCCCGTATCCGTTCTGCTCCGACGGCCCGCGCATCGACGAGTTCCTCGCCGAAATGCGCCGTGAGGTATTCGAAGGCCGTGAAGGCTACATGAATGTCGGCGAGGCTCCGGGCATCACCCCGGCCCGTAACGAGCACGTCACCGATCCGGCCAACAAGGAACTTGACATGCTATTCCTGTTCGACCATGTCGGCATCGACCAGGAAGGCTCCAAGTGGAATACCGTGCCGTTCGAGGTCAAAAACCTGCGCGACCGTATGACCGAGCAGCAGGAGGCCGTGAGGAAGGCCGGTTGGGCCAGCCTGTTCTTCTGCAATCATGACCAGCCGCGCGTGGTCTCCCGTTGGGGCAACGACTCCGACCGCGATTCGCGCGAGCTGAGCGCCAAGGCGTTCGGCATGGTGCTGCACATGCACCGCGGCACCCCGTACATTTACGAAGGCGAGGAACTGGGTATGACCAACGCCCACTTCACCAAGCTGGAACAATACCGCGATTTGGAAGCCCTCAACGGCTATCGCCAGCGCGTGGAGGAAGCCAAGTGCCAGTCGTCCGAATCCATGATGGCCGCCCTCGCCCTCATCGGCCGCGACAACGCGCGTACCCCCATGCAGTGGGACGCCTCCAAGTATGCCGGTTTCACCCCGGCGGACGCGGCAGCCGAACCGTGGATCAGCGTCAACCCGAATGTCCGCAGGC
>OBVB01000457.1_pt1 | contig 23505 bp, 15 predicted proteins | sample 1475891 | NCBI WGS metagenome assembly OBVB01 (sample SAMEA2579943, study PRJEB22360) | human gut metagenome | biome: human gut; feature: human-associated habitat; material: faeces | place: Denmark | collected 2008/2010 | reverse complement strand
CTATTTGAAATCTGTTGAGCGGTCCGGCGGCATTCCCGTTATTCTTCCTTTTACGGAAAATGATGAGGTGGTTTGCGAGCTTATGGAGCATGTTGACGGACTTATTTTGTCGGGCGGTCATGATGTATCACCCCTTGCTTACGGAGAAGAACCCTTACAAGGCCTCGGTGATATTTGGCCGGAGCGAGATCACTTCGATATGATGCTGTTAAAGGAAGCGGAAAGACGAAATCTTCCCGTCTTTGCCATTTGCCGCGGCATGCAGGTTCTCAATGTTTATCGTGGTGGCAGCCTGTATCAAGATTTGAAGTATGCAAAGGTGCAGATGAAGCACTCTCAAGGGCAGACTCCCGGATTGGCAACTCATACTATTGAGATAGAGGCGGACTCTCGTTTAGCAGCTATCTTAGGAGTGACGACTTGTGTCGTCAATTCTCACCACCATCAGACAGTGCACCGGGAAGGTAAGGATTTGCGAATTACGGCTCGTGCTAAGGACGGGACTATTGAAGCTCTTGAAGATCCGTCGCGGTCGTGGTTTATTGCCTGTCAATACCATCCTGAAATGATGGCCTTCGAAGATAAGCGTGCGCAGGCATTATTTGATTCATTTGTTGCTGCAGCGAAGAAAGGATAAGTTATGAAAGAAGCAAAGAATAAATTCGGCTTTTGGAGCATTGTGCTTCTGGGCATTAACGCTATTGTAGGAACCGGGATTTTCCTTTTACCCAACAAGGCCTACGCCGTTATCGGTTCGGCCAGTCTGGGAGTTCTCTTTTTCGATGCACTTTTAGCGGGTTGCATTGCTCTCTGTTTTGCCGAAGCGGCGGGCTTTTTTACTCGTAACGGAGGTCCTTACTTATATGCGAAGCATGCTCTGGGAGACTTCTGGGGTTTTGAAGTAGGCGTGTTGAAATGGGTTGTTATCATTATTGCCTGGTCCACCATGTCCGTCGGTTTCGCAACGGCTTTGGGTGCCGCTTTTCCGATGTTGGGCGGTGATATGAATAAAAATATTATAGCTTCCGTTATTATCATTCTCTTAACCGTTTTGAATTTGTTAGGCGTCGATACGTCAAAACGCTTAAATGATTTGATTACGGTTTCCAAGTTGGTGCCTCTTTTTGCCTTTATTTGTGTCGGTATTTTCTTTGTAAACGGCAGTAATTTTACGCCTGTCTTTTTAAATGATGAATATACGCCCGGCTCCTTTGCTCAGGCGGCTGTGCTGCTTTTCTTCGCTTATACGGGATTTGAAGCCATTGCCGTAGCGGCTGAAGACATGGATAACCCGAAAAAGAACTTGCCCAGGGCTATTATTACGGTTATGGTCAGTGTTACCGTGCTGTATCTATTGATTTTAGGCGTATGTATCGGAGTTATGGGACCTGAACTGGCTTCATCTCAGGCTCCGGTGCAGGATGCTTTTTATAAGGCTATCGGCCCTGTAGGCATGTACTTCGTTCTGGCCGGTACTCTTTTGTCTATGGGAGGCATTAATTTTGCACAGGCTTTCATGGCGCCGCGTATTGCTACGGCCTTGTCTGAAGACGGTATGTTGCCGGCCGTATTGTCAAAAAGGGATAAGAAGAATATTCCTTATGTGGCGGCTATTACGACAGCCGTACTCAGTTTACTCTTGGCTTGGAGCGGCAGCTTTACTATGCTGGCAGCTATCAGTGCCGTATCACGGTTTACACAATATTTACCGACTTGTATTGCCGTTATCGTATTCAGGAAAAAGTGGGCCCACAAAGAACGGCCCTATAAAATACCCTTCGGCATAACCATTCCCCTTATTGCCGTCGTCGTTTCTTTGTGGATGCTGCTCCAGGCAACAGCGGCCCAATTGACTTGGGGACTTGGCGGATGTATTGTAATTTTGCCGTTTTACGTAATGTATTTGCGTAAGAAGAAGGCAGGACTTATTAAGGAATCGGAAGAACTGTAATCATACAGATACATCCGAATTAAAAAATTATGAAAAAAGCGATGTCTTACTTTTTTTAAGACATCGCTTTTTTCGCATAAAATAAGGGATTTGTGAAGCTATGCCGAATGAAAAAGAATAGGATTTGTATTGCCAAAGAACTTAATTTTGGCATACAATAAGAACACTGAAGAGAGGAGTTCTTACATGGCAAAGATTACCTTACCGACCGGATTTGTTTTCGATTTTTCGGGACTGTACGGTGACAAATATGTCACAAGTGAAGAAGTAGAGGCGTTCAAGTCTGAATGGGAAAGAGGTCATGAAGCTGTTTGTGAAATGCGGCGTACGGGAAAGGCCGCAGGGCATTTATCCAAAGACGGCGGACAGGAAAGTGTCCGCTTTTTTCAGCTACCCTTCATAGGTGCAGACAAGATTAATACGCCTGAACGGATTCACTTTATGGAAGCCTATGCACAATCTTTGCGGCAGCGAGCGGATGCTGTTATATTCTACGGCGTGGGCGGATCGTATTTGGGCGGTAAGGTATTGTTTGATGTTCATTGCGGCGCGGTATGGAATTTGTTAACAGCCGAGGAACGTAGCGGTTACCCGAAGATTTTCTTTGCCGGCAATAATGCGGACGGCCGGTCCCTTTGTGACCTCATTGATTTTTTTATACATGAAAAGAAACAAAAGTCCGATTACACAGTAGTACATATTGTTATTTCCAAATCGGGAACGACCATAGAGCCTATGGCTGGTTATTTGACAATGGAAGGATCTCTGCGAAACGCCGGTATTTGTACTGAAACGGCAGTGGTTACCTCGCCGACTGAAGGAGACGGGGAAACACTTTTGCATAAAACGGCTAGGAAAATGAATTGGCCTGTGTTTTATGTACCTGACGGTATTGGGGGGCGCTTTAGTGTTTTTTCCGAAACAGCCTTATTGGCCGGTGCGATCGTAGGCTTTCCCGTTCGGGAATTTTTGGCCGGGGCGGCGACTATGGATGAAGCGTGTCGTACATCTGATATTATGAAAAATCCGGCTTTACTGAATGCCGTATTAAAGTATTTGGCAGCGGTTCATCACGGTAGGACCATTGAAGTATTCATGCCTTATGCAGATGCATTAAAGTCCTTGTCGGAATGGTATGTACAGCTGTCTGCCGAATCATTGGGAAAACGCAAAAATCGTCACGGACAAAATATTTTTTACGGACGCACGCCTGTTGCCTCGGTAGGGACAACGGATATGCATGCTCAAACGCAGGAACATCAAGACGGACCGCATGACAAGATTGTACAGTTTGTAGCCTTGAAAAAATGGAAAAAAGATATGGTCATCCCTGAAAGATATGCTGAAGCGGCGGGACTTGAAGAGCTGAGCGGGTTAGCATTGAGTGATATTATGACCGCCGCCTGTGCTGCCAATGCGACGGCTTTGGGCGAGGACAACAGGCCACATGCGGTTTTTGAGTTACCTGAACTCTCACCTTTTCACTTAGGGGAGCTGATGTATATGCTGTGCTTGTCCGTTGCTTATGAAGGAGAGTTGGCCGATGTGGATGCATTTGACCAACCGGGTGTGGAAATTTATAAACGCCATTTACGAAATACCTTGAAAAATCTCAAAAAGAGGTGATTTCCGGGTTATGGTTCACATAGATAAACAAATAATGAATAAGGTTCGGAATCTGTCGATTCACATAAAAAACAAGTTTCTTCCGTACGGGATTATTCTTCTCGTTGTCGGCGGCATCGGTATTTTTTATGATGACAGATCGGCCGGGCCTATCAAGGAGGAGAAGCTTGCAGAAGCAGCTTCTCCTCCTTTGTGTTCTGCGCCGAAGAAAGAAGCAGGAAAGCAAACGGAAGGGACACTGGTATTCAGCACGGCCGGAACCGTACGTCGCAAACCTTTGCCGGATCTTTTTGTTACAGAGACGGATCATGAGCGTGAGCAGAAAAAGACGCCGGTCGGTATGACCGAGAAGGCGAAAGAAGAGCTGAAAAAGCAACCTGTCTTACCGCTTGTCAAAGGACGGTTTGTCAATGAAGGAGCTTATTTGGTTATTCTATCATCAACAGCTGATACTCGTGTTTGCGCTATAGACGAAGAGTTTGACGGATTTCGTATTGTCTATATATCTGCTATATCCGTCATCTTGGAAAAAGAGGGAAGGCAATGGAGAATTAACGGATAGGAGTGGGATAATGAGAAAAAAAGTACTGATTGCCGTGGCCCTTTTTTGTCTTCTTTTCGGCCCCGGCAAGGGATACTGTGCCGGTAATATTCAAATAAATGCTCATGATGTACCCCTTCGTACGCTTCTTGAAGGCTTGGGACGAAGTGCGGGGATGAACATTTTGATTGACGACTCTGTAAAGGGGAATATTACCGTATATCTGCATAATGTGTCGGCACAAGAGGCGCTACAGTCGGTCATTCACGAAGCGGGCTTATGCCTTGAAGAAAAAAACGGGATATTTTTAATTGAAGGCACAGGGGAAGGTCAGAAAACCGTTTCCGAGACAGTTCCTCTGTCTTATATGAAAGCAGCCGATGCGGCGGGGTGTCGCTTTACAGCAAGGCAGTGTGATGGCCGTCGGCGCCTCCAATGCGATAGTCATGACCGGCAGGCATAGCGATGTGACGGCGGCTAAGAGACTTATACAGGCCGTGGACTACGCACCTCAGCAGGTAGATGTGGAAGCGGAAATTTTGTCTCTTAATAAAGAAGCCGTCAAAGAGCTGGGGATTGATTGGTCCTGGTCGGAAGGCGGAGGCGGTGTGGGGAAACCGCGATTACCGTATATAGAGGCACGTCTTCATGCCTTTGTTTCCGACGGAAAGGCTTCGGTTTTGGCCAAACCTCATATAGTGGCGACAAACGGGACAGAGGCCAGGATTTTCATCGGCGATCGAATCCCTGTCGTGACGGAACGTGTAGCGGGCGGTGAACGCTATGCGACGACAGAATATAAAGAGGCGGGTATTTTATTGCAATATACGCCTTATATACATGCTGACGGCACGGTTACGGCTAATATTCACGGAGAGGTCGGTATGCCCGTGTATGTTCGAGATTTGAGAGCTTATCGGGTTGCAACACGACACGTGGATACGCAGATACATATCAAGGCGGGAGAGCGCATTGTAATCGGCGGACTTATAGGCAAAGAGGAAACCGAAAACCTCCGTAAAGTTCCGATATTGGGAGATTTACCACTTATCGGCAAACTGTTTCGCAGTCGCTATCGTTCGAAAAAAGAAACAGAGGTTATTATTATCATTAAGTCGGTTATTTTGCCGCCTGTCGGTTGACGTCCGGTTGCGGCGGTAGTATTCGAGCCTATATTCAAGGTACGTATTGTAGGAAAAAATGAACAATTATGCATATCGTATCTTGTTTGGGATTAGAGGTATTCAGTGATAAAATAGGCATGTGAGAATACATCTTTGGAGGCGGTAATGTGATACCTGTGTATATTATTTCGGGATTTTTGGGAAGCGGCAAGACGACGCTTATTCAAAGTCTGTTGAATCGTACGGATGTAAGCAAAGTAGCGGTTATTGAAAATGATTTCGGTGAGGTCAGCTTTGATGCGGCTGTTTTAAAGCGACAAGGCGTACGCCTTGAGGAATTACCGTCAGGTTGTATTTGCTGCACCTTAGTGGGAAACTTCAAGGAATCATTACGAACCGTATTAAAGGACGGCAGTGCGGAATTAATCGTTATCGAACCGTCCGGGGTCGCAAAACTGTCCGATATAAAAGCCTTGTGCGAGTCGGCGGAATTTGCCGGAAACATCGGGCCTCTAGTAACAGTTACCGTCGTTGACGGGTCCATGGCCGTCATGTATGCTGAAAACTTCGGAGAGTTTTTTGTCGATCAATTACGAGAAGGACAGGTTATTGTGGTCAATCGTATGGATGATAAAGCGGATGAAAAAGAGCTTCGACAGTTATTACAGCGGGAAAACGAAAAAGCGCAAATCCTTTTTGAAATTCCTGAAGACCTTGATTTTGCGTCTTTTGCGTCCTTAGCTTCGGGAATAAAGACGCATGGACACTTATGTACTTGCGGATGCGGGCCTGATGGACATGATCACCATTGTCACGAACATGAAGAGCATTGCCACGGGCATGAACATGAAGAAGCCCCGTTTCAAACTCTGACCGTAAGAGTAGATACTTGTCGCACTGAGGCGGAATGGGAAGAAACACTCAAGAGGTCATTGGAAGCGGAGCCGAATATATTGCGCGTGAAGGGCATCGTCAAAGTTCCTTCCGGATATGCAACGGTTCAATATTCGGGGCAGCATATCGATATTAGCGGGACGGTTGAAGCGGATACGGTTATGACCTTTATCGGGACTTCTTTGTCTGAAGAGGACCTTCGTCCTTTGTGGAGCTATTAATGAGACCGGTTAAGTTGTATATTGTCTGCGGTTTTCTGGGAACGGGGAAGACGCGGTGCATTCATGAATTGATGAAGGGATATAAGGGTAAAGTCGCACATATATCGGCGGAGAAGGGAAGGACCGCGTCTTGTGCCGATGATACCTTATATATTTATCCGCATAAAGGAACTACTCTGAAAGGGATGGCCTATGAAATAGCCGCGTTTTGTGAACGTGTAAGACCCGAGGCGGTTTGGCTTGAATGGAACGGAACCGTTCCTATTGAACAGCTCGTTCGATTACTCCAAGATAAGCGTTTGAAAAGCTTGTTTCGACAAGAGTGTATTATTTTTACGACGACACCGCAGAATTGTCGCTATCTTTTGACGTCGCCGGAAACGGCCGTGTACGGACAGATGTCCGAAGCCGAAAAAGTTGTTATATATGCTTCGTCAACAGCGGAATATGAAAAAACGGCAGCATTTTTGAAAAAGATTCACTCCGGCTGCCGTGTTTATTCCGGGGATACACTTAATAAAGACGAAACACGACAACGTATTTTAAAGAGTCGGGGAGGGTACGGCGGAATTCTGACTGTTGCGACATTAATAGCCTTTGCTTCAATCTATGCGTACTTATTGCTTAATACGGACCCGTATTATAATTCAGCACGTAAAGTGCTTACTTTTTGGACAGCCACCTTGTTGCAAGCCTTGCCTTTTTTAACGGCCGGAGTTCTCCTTTCTTCGGCATTGCAACTCTTTGTGCCTGCCGGGTGGATTGAAAAGCTGCTTTGCCGTAGTCACTTTACAGGGGTTCTTACGGCTTTAGTAGCCGCCTTTTGCTTTCCTCTTTGCGATTGCGGGGCCGTCCCTGTTTTTCGAGGCCTCATGGTTCGCAAGGTTCCGGTATCAACGGCACTCACCTTCATGTTGGCCGGTCCTTTAATTAACCCGGTTGTTCTCGTTTCAACATATGTCGCCTTCGCCGGTAACGAAGCTGTTTTTTGGTGGCGAACCTTGGGGGGGATGGCGACGGTCTTTGTTATAAGCGTTACCTTTTTTGCTTATAAGCCTGAAGAAACGATGCCTGTCGGAACCGTGCCGACGGCGGCATGTCGGCGCTTCGGTGAAAGAGAAAAGGAAAAGCGTTTCTTGCGCTATACGGATCACGGTAGAGGCGACTTTTTCAGTGTGATTCCTTACGTATGTGCCGGGGCTTTCATTTCAGCTGTTTTTCAGGTATATGGCGGGACCTTTTCAGCGACTGTCGGTGATTTGGGACTCCTCGTCATTCCTTGCATGATGGCGGCGGCTTTTTTCATGTCTGTTTGCTCGACGGCTGATGCGGTTATTGCCAGAAACTTTTCCGCCTTTGTGCCGACGGCGGGGATTATAGGGTTCCTTATTTTCGGGCCTATGGCGGATTTAAAAAATTACTTACTGATGCGAGCTTATTTTTCATCCTCCTTTGTGTATCGCCTCATAACGACGATTTTTATTGTCACGGCATTTACAGCAGCCATGTATGTTCTTGTGACTAAGGGGGTATAATGATGAAGACTTTGTTTTCTCGTCGTGCCGCTTGCAGTGAAGGAACGGCATTGATGGTTGTAGCGGCTTTGTTGATATCCTTAATAGTGACCAAACGCAGCGAATCATACATGAATCCCGTACTGGTCCCTTTTGTAGTGGCGACGGCTACCGTGTTCTTGTTTTGGGGCTTCAGTCGTATTTTGAGAGCGACCTTTACGCGTACTCGTTCCTATGCGGCAGCGGCTACACTCGGCATGATTGCCGTCTTGCTCGCCGGACCGGCTGTATTCGGTATCTTGCCTGAATCTCCTGCCGATCGACTGGAACAAAATGAAGGCGGTGAAGTCACGCCTTTCGGCATTGATTTTGAACATATACAAGGCGACGGTATTGACGATAATAAACGCCAAGTGGTTATCGGTTCGAATAATTGGTATACCACAATATTTAAACTGACAAAGTACGTTGACAAGTATGCAGGCTATGAAGTGTATATTACGGGATTTGTATCTTTTTATGACGACAGTTTAAAGCGACCGGATTTTACCATATCTAGATATTTAATGATTTGCTGTGTCAATGACATGTCTCCCTTCGGACTGCCCTGTATACTTTCGGACGGGCAAGAATACGGTGAATATCGGTGGATTGCCGTTAAAGGGAAACTTGAAGTAGGCGATTATCACGGCATGAAGAGACCCGTACTGAAGGTAGAAGAAATCAGGCAGGCCGTCAAGACGGTTGTATATGTGTATCCGTATAGATAGACGGACTTTTTTGAGTAGCTTTTTAAAAATAGAAATAATCGAAAGAAAGAGGCATAGGCAGTGCGGAAGCCTCTTTCTTTTTGTTACAGGAATTTTTCAATCTCTTTTCGAGAGTAGTTGAATATACGAAGTGTGTTAGAATATAAATACGAGTCATTCGCAATTTGCTGACTGAACGGATTATTTACTGTCCGAACGGAGTAGAAAAGGAAGACTTTCTTTGATAAGATAATCACATATCATTGATGTTGACTATCAAAATTATTCAAAGTCCCGTATAGATACAGGACGGACAAGGAGTGTAGTAAAAGATGGATAAGATTTATGCGGCAATACAGTTATTGGAAAGCGGCGGACCCGTAATGATTCCGCTTTTTATATTGTCGGTCATTACAATAGCCATTGCTATTGAACGCGGTATTTATTACAAGCGAAATCGGAAAAAGTCTCAATCTTTCTTCTCGCATATTGAAGGGGCGGCTAAAAGCGGTGACTGGAAGGTAGCCGAAGAAGTTTGCGAACACTCTCGGACCGCTATTTCCCGAATTATTGCGGCAGGCCTTCAAGACGACTCGACAGAAGAATCCATGAAATCCGCTTTTTCGGAACAAATGGCTCTGGAATCGGCAGCGTTTCAACGGTATCTTGACTACCTCAGCGCCATTGTTACGGTAGCACCGCTTCTCGGTTTGTTGGGGACGGTAACAGGCATGATTACGACTTTCAGTGTACTTGACGGAGGTATGGGCGCTTCCGCTATTACCGGCGGGGTCGGCGAAGCTCTCGTAGCAACGGCAACGGGCCTTTGTGTAGCTATCATTGCCTTTGCCGTTTATACTTTCTTTACTCATCAATTGGATACGATTGTTTCCGATACGGAACGCTTATGCATTACCGTCGTCATGGGGAAAAAGAAAAGTTGGGGGCGTAACTGATGTTTAAGAACTACAAGTCCAAAAGAACTCCGCAGTTCATGATTATCCCGATGATTGATATTATCTTTTTTTTGCTGGTATTCTTTATGATGAACAGCATGCAGACGGTGGCACAGAAGGCGTTGGCCGTTCAACTGCCTCAGGCATCGAATGCACAGACTCCGACGCAGATGCCGGTTATTATCACCCTCGATGAAGAAGGGCATATTACGATGGATAATAAGCCTGTGACTATTGATGAAGCATCGCGGATCATGACCCAAAGAATGGCGGAAAACTCGAATGCAGCCGTAATTTTACAGGCAGACAAACGTACCGCTCACGGACAAGTTGTAGCCGTCATGGATATGTTGAAAACGGCAGGTGTGCGACGGTTGGCGGTAGCGGCGGAACAGAAGGGATAGAGGTATATGAGAGACTATATAAGAGCAAAATCTTTTGCCTTGTCAATTGTCGTCAATCTCCTCCTTGTTCTCGTCGTAGCGCTCTTTATCGTACCTAAGATCATTATGGATCGGGAGGAAGAGCAGTTTTATGTAGTCGACTTACAGTCCGATTGGGCACCTGACAGTGAAGGCGGTCATTCCGGCGGCGGTGGAGGCGGGAACCTTTTTCCCGACAAGCTGAGCGAAGCGGACATGGCGAAGCGTGTTAACCAGGTTGTTCAGTCGCAGTCCGTGTTTGCCCAGCCGGTTGAAAATGCGGGAGAAGACAGTGTTAACGTTCCCGCGGCGTCGTCAGAAGGCGATCGTGATATGAGCTCCAGTACAACCGGTGGCGGTGTAAGCGGTAACGGGCCCGGGACGGGCGGCGGGGGCGGTAACGGCGGCGGTACGGGCTCCGGAAACGGTAACGGCAACGGGTACGGTGAAGGTACGGGTAGCGGTAGCGGTACGGGAGAAGCTCCGCGAGCTCCTTTCGACTACGAAGGATTTAGGGCGGCTGTAGAAGCGAATAAATCCTATCCGCCTATGCTTATGAAACGAAATATTGAAGGAACGGCGACTATCGGTGCCACTATTTTACCGGACGGTACCGTAACGGATGTAGTTGTTCTCGGTGCGAGCGACGGTCAGTTCGGATCGGCGGCTGCGGCAGCAAGAGCTGTCGGACATTACCCGAACCCGACAGGAGAAACGGTAGAAACACAGACAACCGTACGATTTGAAATTACGGACGGAGAATAATAAAAAAGGATGTAACATGAGGTTACATCCTTTTTTGTTAAGGAGGCTATTATGAATACGCTAATAGTATATGATAGAGAAAAGAATCACGGTCCGGCAGTAATAATCGGCTCTATAGTATCAATGAGTGCCTACGCCGGATTGAAGGACGAAATAAATGATAAGGCATACGGACGACTTATTGTGGTAGCGGATAAAGACAATTTTAAGGAAACGGCCAAAATCAGGAATCGATTTGCAGGAAAAAATATTGTCTTATGTCCGGTGCAAACGGAAGCGGATGAGGGAACAAACGTTGAAATCCGTGCGGATGAACGAGTTATGCCGTTAAAAAAAGAGTCGCTTACAGATGATGCTGTAGCCGTAGGGGAGCGCTTGGCTGATGAGGCGGATGCGACTAAAATGCCGCCTCGCGAAGAACGGTTTTGCGAAGTCGTCGGCCAATTTTTGCGGACTCATGATACGGGAGTCTTGGCCACGGGAGAAGAGAATAAGATGCGTGCGACACCTATTGAATATGTCATATATGACGGTGCCTTTTATTGTTTCAGTGAAGGCGGGCACAAATTTTCATATATGTGGAAAAATAAGAGGGCATCATTTGCCGTCAATGATCCTTTTAAGGGATTGCCTACCTTAGCCGGTGTACAGGCCACCGGACGAGTCGGGATTTTGTTGCCGGGACAGGAAGTTTACGAGAAAGTGTGTGCCCTTAAGGGAATTTCGGCACAGACAATTGAAAAGATGCCCGTTGTCTTACATCTCATAGAACTCCGCCCCGATCAATTGACCTTCCTGTGGGGACCTTTCATAAAGGAAGGCCTTCCCGTAAAACAAATATATGTCGGCGATATGAAAAAAATATTGAAATAAATACCTTAACGGAGCTTAATTTGTCCAAATGGAGTTGAAATGAAAATCATTACCCTGTAATCTAAAGGTACAAGCCGAGTCCCCGATCGGCATATACTTATAGACGACTGTGTGATACTACACCTTCCGCAGCCTGTCTACAAGGACAAAAAGCCCTTGCCGACAATAAATCGGCAAGGGCTTTTTGTTTGAAGACCGTAAACGTACGGTATCATTAGGGTCTAGCATAGATAACACGATAATGTTACAGAAATATTGATATAATCGATGTCTGTTCGGATTATTTTTGGTACGAACGGAGTAGAATCGTCAAGAGTTTAGATGATAAAATTAAGAAAAATTATCATGACATAAATATAAAGAAAAGAGGATTGCAGTATATGAAAAAGGTAACCGGGCGCACCCGCCGCATACAATCATATATGATGTTATCTTTGGCGATTGCAGCATGGTTGGCTATGCCCGTATATGCAGACGGAAACGGTCGTGTTGTTACTCGAGATATTATCGTACAGGCTACAAGAGCGGAAGAAGAAGCTAAGTATGAAAGCCAGCAGACATCGATTATAACAAGTAAAGAAATTGAAAAAAAGCAGGCAAAATCCGTTGAAGATGTCATCTTCCAAGAAACAGGCGTTTCGCGAACGGTTGACGCCATGGGACGTGTGGGTGTTTCCATTCGCGGTGCCGAACCTCGGCATACACTCATCCTGGTAGACGGGCAACGGGTTATGGGTGACTTGGCCAAGTATTACGGGGCCAGTGATGAAGTGACGCGACTGGGAACTGAAAATGTAGACCATATTGAGGTTATTCAAGGGGCTGCCAGTGCTAAATACGGTGCCGACGCCATCGGCGGGGTCATCAATGTAGTGACCAAAAAGGCGAAAAAGAAGCCGACGATTCAGATTAATGCCGAAGGTCGGCGAGTTCGCGGAGAGGGTGACATATTCCCGTACCAAAATGTCTTCTTCCGTGCCGACTCGGGAGAAATGGGTAAATTACGACTCGGCCTTTACGGAAGTAAACGAGATATTATGCCGGTTTATGCTGCACGAGGACGATCCAGCTCGGCTATGCAGACCAAGGTTACCAACTTCGAGAAGAACTCCCTCCGCTTTTACGGAACGGCTTCCGATACAGGGCTTACGGGGACGTATAAACTCGATGACAAAAACTCTCTCGATTTTCGTGCCGACAGATACAATGAAAACCTCGACCGTTACATGAAACACAGTGACAGCATGATGGAACCGCAGCAACATTTTAAGCGGAATATGGATAGAGATACGTACGGTTTTACATGGACGGGAAATAACGGCGGCAAAACCAATTGGTCCGTTGACGCCAATTACTCGCGCACGAGAGAAGATGACGTTACGGTCAGCAGCTATTACGGCAAGTCGTCCTATGAAGGGAAGAACCAGCTTGAGTATGTAGATGACGTGGATCATCGACAGTTGAGCATATCGGCCAATGCGTCGACACAGGTCAACGATAAGCATCTTCTTTCCTATGGCTTCGGCTTTTCGAAAGAAGACGGATCGGGAAGTCGCTTGAAGAGTGCTCCACATGTAACCTTGAAGCGTATTGATCCGTGGGATTATGATAAGAGCCTCTTCGTCATCTCCAAAGAAAGTCCTCTCGTTTCGGGTCAAAGCGGGGAAGTAGCTTCTAACGTCCATGCTTATGAAATATTGCGTGACGAAAACGGAATTCCCTACTGGAATAATGCGGCAGAGTGGTATAACTATGATCGCAATGACCCGACGAGTCAAAAAGCCGATTTTACGTATACGGACTATAAGCAATACTTCCCTAACGGTGCTTCACTGGTTTCTTATGATAACTTACCGGCAGCCGTCAAGGCGAAGGCCGATGCTTTTGCTGCCAAAATTCTGGCGGAAAATGCATCTAAGTTTGCCCCTTATCCTCCCTTTTACCATAATATGTTGGCTATTGAAAGCTATTACAATTCTCAAGCCAATATCCAGGGCGTTACCTTTAACGGCAAGCGGTTTAAAGAAGCCTTTAAGGATCGCAATAACATGGTCTATGTAGGTAAGGCATCCATTAATAAACAGTACCTGGTCTTGCAGGATATGTGGCAGGTGGACAAAGATACCATTGTTACTCCGTCTTTGCGTCTTGATAAGAGCGACCTATTCGGGGCCCACTTAACAGCTAACCTGGGACTTACTAAAAATATAGGTGGCAATGTACATCGTCGCTTTAAAGCTAATATCGGTACGGGTTACACGGAACCGGGCATGGGTGAACTGTACTATAATTGGGAAATGTACAGCAGCAGTCCGGTGGGCTCCGATACGGCTCGGTTGGGTTGGTACTTTATCGGCAACCCTGATTTAAAGCCGGAAAAGTCTCTTAACTTCGACATCGGATATGAAACGGAAAATGCCAAGACGAATACGCGTTTCAATCTCTTCCATAACCGTATAAAGGACTATATGTCCATTTACTTTACAGGCGCCTTAATGGATTTCCACCCGGAACTTACGACCGAATCCTTATGGGGAGCTTCCAAATTCCTCTATGCCCCTGATATGATTTACAGCTTTAAGAATATCGGCAAGGCTGAAATAACGGGTTTGGAATTTGAAGTAAAGCAGAGATTTAATAAGCACTGGAATGCTAAATTGGGATATACGTGGCTCCATGCAATCAATAAGACAGACCCCAATATGCCGCGGCAGCTCTTGGATAAACCTGTTCACAAAATCGATGTCGGCATCAATTATGAAAATGAAAAAAGCGGTTGGAGCGGAAGTCTTTGGGCCGACTACTATATCAATATGCTGGACAGCAACTCTATTGCCAATAACGGTAATTATATGGAATCTTATATTGCTCCCGACAGTCAGCACTCGGTTATTAACTACCACTTCGCCGAACGGGGAAAGCAGACGTACCAGAAGAAAACCTACGGCATTTGGAATTTAATGGTCCAAAAGAAGTTCAGAAATGATGCCATGATGTACTTCGGCATTGATAATATTTTTGCTCATCGCGATGATGACAGAGCTTTGCAGGACCGTGTGTATCGTTTCGGAGTAAATTTGAAATTCGGTCAGCACTACAAGGCCGACGGTGAAGACCGGGCCGGGACGGATACGGGCAAGGCGGATCATGCGGTTACAAACAGTGCGACAGCTGTAGAAACTGACGGAAAGAAAGCCGTTACAAGTGAATCTGTGAAGTTATCGAACTTTATACAGGCTCCCTTTGATACGACACGTGAAAAGGGTGTCGATTTCATAGGTGATTACAGAGCTCGTTGGAATGCCCATGACGGATCGGAACGGCCGGCAGCCAGAACCACTTTTGACTCTCGTGTCGGCAGTGCGGAAAAGAACCTGCGAGACAATGATGAACACGGGTTTGAACAACGTATTCGCGTCGGAGTGGACGCGAGAATTGATGATAAGACAAATGTCAAAGCCGTTACCAGCGCATCCGGCATGACGGGTGTGGATACGTCGTACGATATGTCTGAAAGCAAAGGCTTCAATCATGCTCGCCTTGATACCCTCGATATCACCCGACATGCTGCAAAGTGGGATTACTCGCTCGGTCGTCTGAATGAGCGAATGGGTGTAACCGGTTACTGGTTCGGCAAGGAATACGACGGAGCTCGCGCTGTCAGAACGGATGGAAAATCTCAGTTGCGATTAGGCTTCGGTAGTTTTAAGAACAGTACAGGTATCAGCGATTCCCCGTATACTCATGTTGTGAGAGAAAACTACATGCGTGTACCGACGATTGATGAATTCATTGGTCTTATTTCCAATGACGTGGGTATTAGTTTTAACGGTGAAAAACAGGTTGCAAATGCTCCCGACACGATTAACTTCTATCAACAATTGGAACGCGCAAAGGCAGCCGGAGCATCGACAGAAGAATTGCTGGGCATTATGCGCCATATGTACGATATAGCCAAGGCAACGTACGGTAATTATTTAGATGAAGCCGTACTGTCGGAAGCAAAGTTTGAAATTCGCCAGCCTGACGGAGTGACGGTTACGTATACGGACGATAACGGAAACGAACATACGAAGACCCTAACCTATGCGCCGTCTATGTATTATTCGGGCGCTAAGAAATTTTACATTCCTTATAATGACGGCAGTCCCTTGCAAGGACGATCCTTCTTCGATAGCTGGTGGGATGCTCATAAGAGCGAAATTGAAAGCAACTACGTAGAAGAAGGGTTTGCGGCTCTTTCGTTTGAAGACGGTATTGAGGCGGAAGATGCAACTGTCGATATGGATGCATTGAAAGAACAAATTTACAGAAACGATTTCGTATCACCGTCGTCGACGGATAGTCTCTTTGCAAGTCAGGGCATGCCCTATGTCATTAATGAATATTTCAGCGCCGTAGCGAAACGAATTCAAGAAACGGATGGCGGCAGTCAGTTGCCGCGTGAAGCCTTTAAGAACACAATCGGCGAAATTATCCCCGCCTTTACGGGCGTTCTCGTAAAAGATGATGTCCCGGCGTTGAAACGAGCGGCTTTCATACAGTATAAACGTGAAATTACGCCGACGGTCGGTATATCCGCTTGGTACTTACGCTCCTTCGGAGACTCGTATAAGACTGACAGGGCGACGGGAACGGTTAACGAAAAGCACGAATTTTCTACATTGGCTAATGTCTTCGGCATAGGCGCAGCTTGGCAAATCGGTAAAGACGTATCACTTTCCTTTGATTACGGGCAGAATCGAACCAAGTTCGGGCGCTTCCTGAACGGTCATACGACATACGAACATGCTTATGCTTCGCCGGTATTCAATATCACCGGCTATCAGGCAGGCGGAACCCCTCATTTCTGGACTGTCCGTTTCGATATGGGCAAGGCCGATACCGAGGTGCCCGGAAGTTGGAATGCCTTTGCGGACTACAAGTATTTTGAACATGGCTCTTTCTTCGGAGGTAACGGAACGGAAGGGGTACCGGATCGTTATATGGACGGTATTCGCAGCTTTACTTTCGGCGCCGGATATGTGCCTCGTAAAGATTTACTTATTGAAGCCTTCTATACCTTTGATGCCAAGGGGACGGGCAAACGAGATACGTTGTACGGGCCGGAAAACTTCCGCCTCGGCAATTACACTCGTATACAGGCAACGTATAAATTCTAGTATTTTTGAAAAGTCGGCACTTCGGTGCCGACTTTTTTGGTGGGTATATTTCGGATTTTTAGAAAGTGCACTTTGCCGAAACGAGTGATACGATGTAAAAATTTTTGTCGAAACGGATTATTTATGAACTGAACGGAGTAGAAGGAGTATCTATACCCTAGTATCATAAAGATAACGATATTCAAAATACCAAAGAGCATGGAAGGACATCATGTCCGACCGGGGAGGTAATTATGAGGTATCCTTTAAGGCACACGAGACGGTATACGCTATTGCTGTGTGCCTTGATTTCCTGGCTGGCGACGCCCGGATATGAGGCAACGGCCGCAGAGCGAGTAACTACGAGAGATATTATCGTTCAAGCTACGAGAGCTGAAGAAGAAGCTAAGTTTGAATCTCAACAAAAGACCATAATTACAAAGGCTGAAATTGAGAAGAAACAGGCCAAATCCGTTGAAGACATTGTTTTTAATGAGACGGGGGTCACCCGTACGGTCGATTCTATGGGGCGTGTGGGCGTCTCTATTCGTGGGGCCGAGCCTCGACATACACTGATTCTTGTAGACGGGAAACCCGTTATGGGGGACTTGGCCAAGTATTCCGGTGCCGGGGACGAATTACAACGACTGGGAACGGAAAACGTAGACCATATCGAAATTGTTCAAGGTGCAGCCAGTGCAAAGTATGGGGCCGATGCTATCGGCGGCGTCATTAATGTCATTACGAATAAACCGAGTAAAAAGTCGGGGCTTCGTTTTAATTTGGAAGGACGGCGAGAAAAGGGAGACGGGGATATTTCCCCGTATTCCAACTATTTTTTACGGGCCGATTCGGGACAGGTGGGTAAGTTCCGATTTGATGTATACGGCAGTAAACAAGACATTATGCCCGTCTATGCCAGTCGTGCCAGAAAGAACAGCTTTTTGGCATCTGATGAAGACCATGGTTTTTTAAAAAATTCATTACGGTTTTACGGGACCAATTCGAATGTCGGTGTTTTCGGCATCTATGACATTGATAAGAATCGATCCGTATCCGTTCGCGCAGACCGGTATAAGGAAAATCTGGAGCGGTATGTTAAGAGAAGCAACTCTTACGTAGAGCCGCAGGTTCATTACAAACGCGACTTGGATCGAAACAATATGAACCTGACGTACAAAGCTAAGTCGGGTAAGAGCAATTGGCAGGCGGAACTTACATATGCCCGCGTCAAAGAAAATGACATTACCCTGACGAGTGACTACGGCAACAGTACGTATGAAGGCAAAAATACTCTGAACTATGTGGACAATGTGGATCATCGGCAATGGAGTTTCGACGTGTCGGCAGATACACAGATAAATGATAAGCATCTTTTGTCGTACGGCGCCGGTTATGCCAATGAAGAAGGGGAAGGCAGTCGACTGAAAAATGCTCCGCATACGTATGTGCGCAACATAGATCCGTGGGACTACGATAAGAGCTTGGCTGTTAAACGAGGTATCCCGTCATCTACCGTGTATCGGCACTCCTTTGCTAAAAACAGTGCCGGAGTTGAGCAGTGGGATAAGGAAAAGGAATGGTATAACGGAGATAAAAACGATCCGGCTACCTTGCCGCAGTTTACGTATGAAGAATATTTGCAGTATTTAGATCCCGATTCGGGACAGGATCCGGCGGCGGTCATGGGGCTCGTCGACGGCCCGGTGACGGAAAAAACTTTACAAAAACGAAATCCGGAGGCCTACGAACGGTATAAGCAATTTGCCAGAACCTTATTAGAAAATAATAGGGAGTTTATTGAAGACTATCACAACAATAAAGAAGGTCGACGAGATGAGCACGGCAACTATTATCCGGCTCTGTATGATGCTTACTTGCCCAGTTTTTATTACGGGGCCGTTCCGTCCTTTGACTCGACAAAGTTAAAACTTAACGGAGCTTATTTTAAGGAAGAATATAATAAACGTATCAATCAGGTGACCATGGGTCAGGCAAAAATTAAAAAGCAACATTTTTATTTGCAGGATATGTGGCAACTTAATAAAGATACAATCCTTATGCCGGCCTTGAGATTGGATCACAGTGAACTGTTCGGGTCCAATATGACCTTTAATCTGGGTATGACCCATAACGTAAAGGGTAATACGCATCGTCGGTTTAAGGCCAATATAGGGACGAGCTATACCGAACCGGGCATGGGAGAGCTGTATTATAACTGGGAAATGTACGGGCCTAATATTGTCAATGCCACCATTGGAGGCGGTGAAGCTCGTCTCGGATGGTATTGGGTGGGAAATCCGCGTTTACAGCCTGAAAAAGCGGTAAATTTCGATCTTTCGCTGGAAGGGGAAAGTAAGAACACCTATTCGAAGGTGACCTTGTTCCACAACCGTATAAAAGACTATATGTCCATTTACAATACGGGGTATTTAATGGATTTTTACCCTCAATATGATGAAAGTACCCCTTATGGAGCTTCAAAGTTTTCGCATGCTCCCGACCTGATTTACAGCTTCCGAAATATCGGGAAAGCGGAAATTACAGGCCTTGAATGGGAATTAAAACAAACCTTGTCCAAACATTGGAAGGCTCGTTTCGGCTATACGTACCTGCATGCCGTAAATAAGAGCGATAAGGATATGCCGCGTCAGCTTTTGGATAAACCGCAACATAAGATCGATATAGGTATAGATTATAATGATGAAAAGAGCGGTTGGAGCGGCAGCCTATGGGGAGATTATTATATTAACATGTTGGACAGTAACTCCCTTAAGGGTGGCGGTAACTACATGGTATCCTATATGGATCCGACGAATCCGGACAAGTCCGTCATTCATTATAACTTTAACACCACACGCACGGCCGATATGTATCAGCGCAAAACTTTCGGCATGTGGAACTTAATGATTCAGAAGAAAATCAACAAAGATTCAGTTGTGTACTTCGGGATTAACAACCTTTTCAATCATCGTGACGATGATCGAGCTTTTTCGGCACGTGTCTATCGCTTCGGAGCGAACTTCAAAATCGGATCGGATGCACAATCCAAAAACGGAGCTATACCGAATGATACAATCGTAGAACCCTTGAGTTGGGAAGATTTCCTGTCACGGCCTTTTGATAACGCGGCTGAAAAAGGAGTGGAAGTTTTCGGTGATTACAGAGCCCGTTGGGACAGTCATTTGGGCTCTCAGAGACCGACAGCTCGTGTGACGGCGACCAGCTCCATTGATATCGATGCGGCCCGTAATTTAAGAGATGAAAAGGAGCATGGATTTGAAAACAGAGTGCGTTTGGGCGTCAATGCCCGTGTAGACAAGAACACGAATATACGCTTCGTGGGCAGTGCTTCGGGACAAGTCGGCGTAGATACGGGGCATGTTACGGAAGGCTCACAAGGGTTTTCTCATCAGCGTCTTGAAGAAGCCGATTTGACAAAACGTCGCGGCAAATGGGACTTCAGCTTAGGTCGATTACATGAAAGTTTCGGGGTCACCTCTTATTGGTTCGGCAAAGAGTTTGACGGAGGCCGGGCTGTATGGACGGGAGCGAAGTCTCAATTTAAAATCGGCTTCGGTGATTTCAGTCATTCTACGGGTGTTAGTGATTCAGCTTATACCCATGCTGTTTATACGGGTTTCTTAAGACCTCCTACGGTAGATGAATTTGTAGGAACGACGCTTGACTCGGATGGCGGGCGCAAGGAATTGGTAGTAGATAATGCTCCAAATACGGTCAACTTCTATCAGCAATTAAAAGCACTAAGAGATCAGGAAGCTGCCCTGGCAAAGGCTGTAGATGACGCAAAAACGGCGGCGGAGAATTTGGAAAGCGATATTTGGTCGAAGCAGTACCTGGACGGTGAACCGGAAAGTGTTCTTGCCCCCTTACGGCAACAGTTGGCTCAGTTGCAAGCGGCAGTTACAGCTGCTCAGGCTCAGTATGAGGTGCAGACGGCGCCGCTTAGAGAACGGCAGTTTGAAGTTGTACGCAGAATGCGGGATATTGCTATAAAAGCGTACGGATCCGCCATAGCAAAAAAGACTGTCTCCTTGCGTATGCCTGAAATACAGGCGACTTATTCATATCATACAAGAACGTATGATGAAGATGACGGTCAGTGGTATGACGAAGATAACTCATTTAACCAAAATATTGCACCCGGTGTAACAGGACTGAATACAAAGGACCCGCTTTTTGAAATTTCTTTGGCCGATCCGTCGCTCTTTGATGAAAACGGCAAGGTTTATATTGATAAGTGGTATGATGCACATGCGGATCAAATCAAGGAAGCCTATGAAAAACGTGCCAAAGACTTGGGAGATCTTACTTTTACAAATCAGCCGTATACAGTAACTGTCGATACGACTCAGTTGGACGGACTAAAAGAAAAAATCTATAAGCTGAACAGCGTGGAATTGCCTGAATCGGGTACAAGAGGCACCATTTCGGTTAAAGGTAGTGATTACTACCCCAGCTTGTTAGCCGATTGTTTTAATGAAATTGCGAATGTACTGAGACAGACGGACGGTTACAGCACTTTGCCGCGTGAAGAACTGGGCAAGTACACGGGAACCATTATTCCTTCTCAAGGCATTGTGTTACAGCGAGATTATGTACCGCCTATTGATCGAGCCGTGTTTGTACAGGCTAAGCAGGTAGTAGGCGACAAACTTGGACTGACGGCTTGGTACTTGCGGTCTGTCGGCGGAAATTCGTATAAGGCTCATTATGCCGAAGGGCGTGCGACTAAGGAACGGACTTTTACTAATCCGGCTAATATTATAGGCTTAGGTGCCACTTATCGTCTGGGTAAGAAGGCTGCCGTATCTGTTGACTACGGTCAGAACCGGTCCGACTTGGGGAGATACTTGAACGGGCATACGGCTTATGAGCATACGGCGGGAACGTCCGACTTTGAAATTACGGGTCGTCACGACGGCGGTACACCTCATTTCTGGACACTTCGGTTTGACGTGGGCAAAGCGGATATGAAGGTACCCGGAAGTTGGAGCGCCTTTGCGGATTATAAGTATTTTGAACACGGTTCCTTCTTCGGAGGAACCGGAGCAACCGGTGTGCCGGACCGATACTTGGACGGTATTCGCAGCTTTACGCTCGGGACGGCTTACGTACCGACTAAGAACTTCCTGTTGGAAGCCTTTTATACCTTTGATGCTAAAGGGATAAATCGACGCGATACTTTGTACGGGTCGGAAACCTTTACGCTGGGTAACTATACACGTGTACAGGCCACGTATAAATTCTAGTTCCGATTGATGTAAAAAGACGGTCGTCTTCGCAGTATTGCGGAGACAACCGTCTTTTTAGGGATGATGAGAGCGTGGATTGCAGGCGGAAACTACAATTTATTTTAAGAAAAAGTGACATTTTATTAACAAAGAAAACACAAAAATCATCTCCGATTGACCGGTTTAACAAAATGTGATAATTTTTATGTAAAAGAGTTATCAATTTCTCGAGAACTCAACAGAATAAAGGAGTGTCGTTTATGAATGCAAAAAAATCTGTTCGCTTACTTGTCAGCGCTCTCGCCGTCACCTTGTGTACATCTTTTTCGGCGTTAGCCTCGTTTTCACCGGTCCATTCCGTGGTCTTCGGGCCGGAACGCAACAACTACGATGATTCGTTTAAAGATCACGGTAACAAATTTCATATTTCTTATGCTCGCGAAAACGGCGTAGCTCAGATTATTGTTAAACAACACAGTAAGGTTATTTATACGAAAGAAGTACCGTCTCTCGGTCGTTACTATACAATGGAAATACATCAAATTGTAAATAACGATGACGGTCGTAACTTCTATATCGTTCAATCTAAGGATTCGGAATTTGCCTACCTCATGGGTTATGACGAACGCACAAAATCTTGGCAGACATATACGGATGCTCGGAACTATTATTCGCCCGTAGCCGGTGAAGCCGTACATGAAGGGATTACCTTGCATTACGGTGACTTGGGCGTGTATCATTTTAATAATCTAAATGATCAGTACCACTGGTATAAGCTTTTCTGGGATAATAAAGCTCAGTGGTTCGGCTATAAAGAAGGGGCGGAAAATCGTCGTACGACGTATTTCAACAGCTCTTTGGTCTACAACGAACAATATAGACCGATTTACGCACAAGGCGATTATGAAACTTATTTGGATATGAATTCCATATCCACAGATACGGATAAAGACGGCGTTTGGACTTTTACGGCACGGAAACACGAAACCATTATGGAATCGGATATTCTCACCGGTGAAGGCCAAAAAGTGAAGTACCGCGTCGATACGAATAAGAGCAAAGCGTATGTTTACGATAAATCGACGAAACAGTGGAATGAACTCACGATGCATTCTACGCCGTCGACGGAACAAATGGCCGACAGTGTTGCTGTTAACTGGGCGTGCCAGCAGCATTTCGGTTACTTCATCGGTGACCTGGGCGGTGCTATGGCAAGATACGCTGCCGATTATAAGGGATAAAAAGTACGGTATGCTTTAGTTTTGGAATTCGGTCGGAGTTTTTTAGCGGCTCCGACCGAATTTTTCTTTTGTAACAGTGATGAAAATCCTTCGTTCTTTACAAATGACCGGTTTATTGCTATACTGAACATGTTTCGTGCGGATGTAATTCAGTGGTAGAATACGAGCTTCCCAAGCTCGGTACGAGGGTTCGATCCCCTTCATCCGCTCCAAGACAAAGAGGCTCGACACG
>OBVB01000455.1_pt1 | contig 23805 bp, 11 predicted proteins | sample 1475891 | NCBI WGS metagenome assembly OBVB01 (sample SAMEA2579943, study PRJEB22360) | human gut metagenome | biome: human gut; feature: human-associated habitat; material: faeces | place: Denmark | collected 2008/2010 | reverse complement strand
CCTCAACTTTCCCCCCCGCGCTTTCGTGACCTCCCCGGAGCCGCAGATGTGGCAGGACACCGGCTACTCGCGCATTGATTCCACCGTGCGTAAGATCGGTGGCTACTACTACCGATTCACCAAGAATGAGCAGGGCGGTGCCGCTGGCGATTACATCACCACTGGTAAGAGCATCTTCCTTGAGCGTTCCAAGGTGCTGACTGCACCGACCACCGAGGCATCTCCGGGTCAGGACCCGAACACCGGTTGGCAGCTGCTCGAGCAGGCGTTGCTGCCGTTCGAAGGACCAGAGACCATCAAGCTCAACAAGGATGACGAACTCAACACGAAGGACGACGACGGCTACATTCTGCTGTCCGACAACTTCGCCTACCGTGCATTTATGACCACGGGTGCCGAGCTTTCCAAGACCACGTGGGACAACCCGATGACCAAGCGTTACCCGGACTTCAACAACGAAAAGAAGCCGGTCAAAGCCGAGCCGGGCGCTCAGGGCTACATCACTCAGGGTGCTAACGGCGGTCTGCCGGACAAGGTGCGTCACGGTGCGTTCGTGAACGTGCCTGAGTCTGTGCTCAAGGTGACGAAGTCCTGGACCGCTGCCAACCCGACGCACATCGAGGCTGTTGACTCCACCACCAAGGCCGTGTACAACGCCGGCACCCGCGAGCTCACCGCCACGGTGACCGCCGCCGATAAGGGCACGCTCGCCGGTTCGGTGAAGTTCTCTGCTGGCGACTGGTCCAAGACCGTGAAGCTCGACGCCGAAGGCAAGGCCACTGTGACCCTCCCGGCCAGCGTCTCTGGCACTGTTGCGGTTGCTTACGACGGCTACGCCGATGGTTTGGTCAATCCATCCGATACTACGGTTGACGGCATTGAACAGGGCAAGGTCGATTTGGCTGAGCTCAACAAGCAGATCGCCGCTGCCGAAGCGCTCAAGGAATCCGATTACACGGCTGATTCCTGGGCTGCGCTCGCCAAGGCACTGCAGGCCGCCAAGGCTGCGCTCGCTTCCTCCGACCAGGCTGTGGTTGACAAGGCCGCCGCTGATCTGAGCGCCGCCATCGCAGCATTGCAGAAGGCGGAAACGCCCACCAAGCCGGATACCGGCGATGGTGACAACAAGGGCGATAACGCAGGCGACAAGACCGACAACAAGACCGATGACACCAAGTCTGACGGCAAGTTGCCGGCCACCGGTGCCGCCGTATATGGCGTGAGCGGTGCCATGGTGCTGCTCGCCGCTGCCGGCACTGCGCTGTCCATCTGGCGCAAGCGCCGCGCATAACTGAGTAGCTGCTCACTGCAACGCACAGAAAATCGCACAGTATATGTGTGATTTTCTGTGCGTTTTAATGTATAACAGCACATGCGTCATTTTTTTTGGCTATTCGCTGTTTGTGGTGGGTGATGGTCAAGTGGTGGTGACGGCTTTGAGGTCGAGTCTGCCGCAGGTCAGGTAGATCATGGTGGCGAAGTAGTCCATGTTGCGGAAGCCTCTCGCCCGTCGTTTGACGTTCTGGATGACGCTGTCGGCGCCCTTGAGCACGGCGTTGGTGTACGGGTGCTCGAAGTAGGCGACGATCTCGGCGAAGTGGCGTCGGATCATGCGGGCGAAGTCCTTCATGGGCTCGAGCCTCGAGTGCATCATCCACGAGCACAGGCGATGCAGGCGCACCCATGCCTCGGACGGGGTGCGGCTGTCCGTGTAGATGTCCTGCAGGACCTCGCGCATCCGGCAGGCGCGGCCGGTCTTCAACCGTTGCCTCGTCAGGTTGCGCTTGGTCTCCACCTGCAGCTCGGTCAGGCTTTCCTCGTTGCGCAGCCACAGGTACTTGGTCCGTTTGAGCAGCGGGTTGGAGCGGCCTTCCGTCTTCCCGGCCTTGTCGACGGCCTCGTTGGCGTGCCTGGCCACGTGGAACTTGTCGACGATCCGCCGCGCATGGGGCAGATGCTCACGGATGCCCTTCCGGAAGCCCAGGCTCATGTCGCAGGCGACCAGACGCACATATTCCGGGACCCCGTTGTGGTCCATGAAATCACGCGAGAACCGTTCGACCGTGGCCGGGTCCTTGCCCGGCGTCACGTTGATGACATCGTGCTCCACGAGATCGGCGACCACGGTGATGTAATTGCGGCCCCTGCGGCTGGTCTCGTCGATGCCGATGGCCTCCACACCCATGTAGTCCTCCAGCCTCCTCGCCTCGTCGACGTAATGGGCGATGAACCGCCACAAACGGGTGTCGGTCTCGTCCAATTGCTCGGCGAGCGTGCCGGCGGGCAGGTGGCGGGCCATCTCCACGGCCCACGCCTCGAACAGGAGCGTGAACCCGCTGCCGGGCCTGGCCCACGGGGCGGGCACCGTCCTCCCCCCGCACCCAAACCACCCACCACAAACAGCGAAAGGCCAAAAATTAGTGACGAAACACGAAACACCGACTTGACTAAAAACACCGCCCGCCGGGGCATGGGTCAGGCTATACCGCCTGTGCTCGTGGATGATACACTCGAGGCTCGAACCCGTGAAGGAACCCGCCCGTCTGGTCCGCCGCCGCTTCGCCGAGGTCGTCGCGTACTTCGAGCACCCGTACGCCAACGCCGTCCTCGAGGGCGCCGACAGCGTCGTCCGGAACGTGAAGAGACGGGCCTGCGGCTTCCGTGACATGGACTACTTCGCCACCATGGTCTACCTGACCTGCGGCAAGCTCGACCTCAAAGCCGTCACCACCTCCCCCTCAGTGAGAGTTTTTTGCAAATTGGCCCGTACCCCGCACCTCGTCACAGCTTGTATAATCACGATTATACTAATCGTGATACAATAAATCGTGATGCGATAGAAATACGCCGGCGTATGGCATAAAGGAGGCGGGCAGCATGGCATTCATCGGACGAGACGATGACCTCAAGCAACTGCAGGAATGTTTCACTGAGCGTAGGGCACAGCTTGTGTTCGTCTACGGCCGCAGGCGCGTGGGAAAAACAGAGACGCTTATTCAACTCGCAAAAGACAAGGAAACCTTATTCTTCGCGGCGCAGAATGCCACTAAAGATGAACAGCTGGCATCGTTCTCCCGTCTCATGTTCGAGGCGGGTGCCCCGGGCAAGGATTATCTGAGTCAATATCCTTCTTGGGAAAGGGCGTTAACCGAGTTAACCCGGCTGCCAGAGCCGAGCGATGGCGGCCGCAGGCTTGTGATATTCGATGAGTTTCCTTATCTGGTCAAATCTGATCCGTCATTGCCGTCAGTGCTACAGAATCTTTGGGACCACACGTTGCGTCATGCAAATCTGATGATTGTGATTTGCGGCAGTGCCATGAGCTTCATCGAAAAGGAGCTGTTGGGAGAAAAATCGCCGCTATATGGTCGTGCGACCGGCATCCTGAAGATGCTGCCGATGCCATATTGGGATGCAGCGCAATTCTTCCCCAACTATAGTGGCGAGGATAAGGCGCTGGCCTACGCAATACTGGGCGGTATCCCGCGTTACCTAGAGGAATTTGACCCAGATGAGACCATAGACGCAAATGTCAAGCGGCATATTCTGAGACGCATTGCTCCGCTATACAGCGAGGTTGAATTTTTGTTGCACGAAGAACTGCGGGAAACTGCGAAATATAACAGCGTGATACGGGCGATCGCGCTCGGCTCAACTTCGCTGAATGAGATCGCGACACACACGATGATGGCAAACGCAACAGTATCGTCGTATCTCGCCAATCTTATGGAACTGGGGATTGTGGAACGTGAGTTCCCAGTCACGGCGAAGCCTAAGGAGCGGGCGAAAGGTTCGCGTGGGCTGTATCAGCTGAGCGACAATTTCTTCCGATTCTGGTATTCGTTTGTCTTTCCGTATCGTTCGGAATTGGAGCGGGGCGATGTGGAAGGCGTATACGAGCGTCATATCAAGCCGGTATTACATGATTTTGCCGGCAAACCGTTCGAGGGTCTGTGCCGTGAATGGATGTGGCGTGAGAGTGCTGCTGGACGGTTGCCCTTCCGTGCGCGTGCGGTTGGCCGTTGGTGGGATCGTCAGGATGAGATAGACGTGATGGCCGTTGACAATGCGTCTGATGCTGCCATTGTGGGCGAGTGCAAATTCCGCAATGCGCCGGTGGACCGTTCCGTGCTGAATCTACTGCGAGACCGTGCTGCGCGAACCGGTATCGGCCAGCGAACATACCTGCTGTTTTCGCTCGGCGGTTTCGATCAATCACTGGTCGACGATGCTGCGGCGTCTCAATCCGACGTTCAGCTCGTCGGCATCGATGAGCTGTTTCATGAATAAATCCCATTTGCGAATAGCTCTCACTGAGTGCTCATCAGTGAGAGCTATTCGCAAATGGAGCCTTACTTCTTCGCCTGAGTGATCTGGTAGGCGGCGAAGAGGATGGCGAGCCAAATCACGCCGGCGATGACGGCGACGCGGTAGCTGGCGGAGAAGCACATCAGCACCACGACCAGTGCCAGGAACGCCAATACCACCCACGGGGTTACTTTGGCGAACGGCAGCTTGAAGTGAATCGCGTCGAGCGCTTCCTTGCCAGACTTGCCGGCCAGCTCGGAATCCTCGGGAGCGCCGCCCGCGGCGACCACCTTACGGAACTTCATTTCGGTGAACATAATCATCGTCCAGTTGATGATGCCGGCGATGGTGGCAATCGACATCAGATAGTTGAACGCGAACTCAGGCCACACGAACACCACGACCACGGCGATAGCGGTGATTACGGCGGACGTCAGCACGCCAGTCACCGGCACGCCCTTGGCGTTGAGCTTGCCCAGATACGCGGGCGCATTGCCCTGCTTGGCCAGCGAGTACAGCATGCGGGAGTTGGCGTACAGGCCGGAGTTGTAGACGCTCATCACAGCGGTCAGGCACACGAAGTTGAGGATGCCGGCGGCCGCGTGGATGCCTACGGAATCGAAGATTTGCACGAACGGGCTGGGAACATCGTCTCCGCCGATGGTGTTCCACGGTATGACGGCCATGATTACGCCGAGCGCGCCAATGTAGAACACGAGAATTCGCCAGATAATGTCATTGGTGGCGCGGGGAATCGTACGACGAGGGTCCTCGGTTTCGCCGGCGGTGATGCCGATGAGCTCGGTGCCGCCGAAGCTGAACATCACCACGACAAGCGCCATCAACAGGCCGGTCCAGGTGCCGTCTTTGGTCTGCTCCATGAGACCGTTCGGGAAGAAGCCCCCTTCCAAGGTGAACCAGTTGGCAAAGCTCGCTTTGATGCCGGATGCGGTGGGCAGAGCGAAGATGATGACGGCCAGGCCGCCGACGATCATGGCAATCACGGCCACAATCTTGATGATGGCGAACCAGAACTCGAACTCTCCGAACTTGGAGACGCCCAGCAGATTGGCGGCGCAGATGACCACTAGGAATACGGCTGCCGACACCCAGGTCGGAATCGCCGGGAACCAGTAGTTTACGAATTTGCCCACCACGGACAGCTCCACCATCGAGACGAGGATGTAGTTGAACCAGTAGTTCCAGCCGGAGATGAAGCCGGCGCGCTTGGACCAGTAGCGAGTGGCATAGTAGCTGAACGCGCCCGCCTTCGGATCCTCGACGGACATCTCGCTCAGCGCGCGCACGATCATGAAGATCGCGAGGCCGCCGATCAGGTAGGCCAGCAGAATCGAGGGGCCGGCCAGCGCGATGGATTCGCTGGAACCATAGAACAGGCCGGTTCCGATAGCGCCGCCCAGTGCAATCAGCTGGATGTGACGGTTCTTCAGTGACTTGCGCAGCGTGGCCGGCACCGGCACATCGTCGGTTTCGCGCGACTTCTTAGGTGCGTCAGTAGTACTCATTGTGCTCTTCTCTCGAGTCTCTTTGATCTTTAGCATGACCGGCGGGAGGTCGCCATGCGCAACGCTCGTCATTGTAAGGCGCGGCATGCCGTAATGCCAAAGAATGCCGATGCCAGCCCATACCGGTATTCGCGTTTGATCGAAACAGCTAAAGTCGGCAGTGGCCTATCAAACCATCCCCACCAATTCACTGCGAGACGGGCATGCCCATGGTGAAAATGGTGTGGGCCACTGATTCCGGAGATGCTGCGAGGTCGGTGGCGAGCCAGTATTGCAGTAGGCCGATGCTGCCGGATACGGCGAAGCGCATGCGCATTTGGGCCTCGACCGGGTCGTTGGCGGCGGGCTGCAGCTGCTCGGCGACTGTCTGCCGGCTGTAAATAAGTCCCAGTAGCTGCTGTTGGAAGCCGATATCTGCTTTCGGGCTCATCAATACCTGCAGATGCTTGCGATTGTCGGCGATGTATTGGCAGATACGTTCGATGACGTGCTCGATGCCGGCTGAATCAGGCTGCGCGAGCAACTGGTCGAGCGCGGCAGTAACCCAGGCCATGGTCTCGTCTTCGATATCGTGCAGTAGATCTTCAATGCTTGTGTAATGCGCATAGAACGTGGAACGGTTCACGTCCGCCCGCTCGCACAATGCCTTGACGGTGATGGACCCAAGCGGCTGGTCCTGCAGCAGCTCGACGAGCGCGTCTTGCATGGCGAGCCGTGTGTATCGGGTGCGGCGGCTTTCCGTCAATTCTTTGGCCATGGCCTTCTCCCCAAATTCCGACAACCCACAATCCAACTGTTGGTTGCAGAACCGACATAGTGTTGTTTTACTTGAGTATAGCAGGAAGTTCTGGCGGGGCCTATGGGGCTAGGTGGCTGCCACGAGCGCGTTGGAGGTGTGCGATGGCGTATATCGAATTCGACCATGTGGTCAAGGAATATCCTTCTGGTAGCAGTGTGATTCGCGCGCTCGACGAGGCCAGCTTTACCGCCGAACAAGGCGAATTAAGCGTGATTCTGGGACAGTCCGGTGCCGGCAAAACCACGGCATTGAACATTCTGGGCGGCATGGATACCGCCACAACCGGCCGCGTAGTGGTCGGCGGGCGCGATATTACGGGCCTGCGGAAAAAGGGACTGGTGACTTACCGGCGCAACGACATCGGCTTCGTTTTCCAGTTCTACAATCTTGTGCCGAACCTTACCGCGCTGGAAAACGTGGAGCTTGCCTCACAGATTTGCCCCGACCATTTCGACCCGGTGGAAACCTTGTACAAGGTCGGGTTGGGGGAGCGCATGGGGAACTTCCCAGCGCAACTGTCCGGCGGCGAACAACAGCGTGTATCCATCGCCCGCGCGATTGCCAAAAAGCCGAAGCTGCTGTTGTGTGATGAGCCGACCGGTGCGCTCGATTACGAGACCGGTAAGGAAGTACTGCAGCTGCTGCAGGATATTTGCCAAACGCAAGGCATGACCGTGATGATCATCACGCATAATTCCGCGCTTGCACCGATGGCTCATAAAGTGATTCGCTTCCGCTCCGGCAAGGTGGCCAGCGAGGAGATCAACGCAACGCCGCAGCCCATCGCCGATATCGAATGGTAGGTGATTGGCGATGCTCACTGCAAGACACTCTGTGAAACGCCCCGTGAAACAAGCGAGGCGATTTGTGAAACATTCTGTGAAACGGCGGAACCTCGACGATAGCGGCGGTCGAGGAGCGGGCGTTTCTGCGGTATTTGCCAAAGATACGTTGCGTTGCTGGCTGCGCAGCTGGAAGAGGTTCGTCTCGATCGCCGTCATCACGCTGCTTGGCGTGGCCGTGCTGACCGGCATCTACGCCGGATGCCGCGATGCTTTTCTGGCGGCCGGTCGTTTTTACGATCAGCAGGGACTGCATGACCTGCAGGTGCTATCCACATACGGCCTGACCGATGATGATGCGGCGGCACTGCGCCGAATCGACGGTGTGCAAACCGTGCAGCCCGAACGTTCTCAGACGGTGACCACGTTGGTGGACGGCACCAAGAAAACCGTGACCATGCAGGAAATCGGTACCGAAGGGCTTGATCAGCCGTACCTGCAACAAGGCAAACTGCCGAACAAGGCCGGCGAAGTGGCGGTGACTCAGCAGTTCCTGAACGATAGCGGACTCAAGATTGGCGGCACCATTACTGTGACGCCACAAGACACCTCTTCATCCGTCATATCGGTAGCGGCCACGGAGACTGACGATTCCAATAATGATTCCAATGACGATTCCAATAATGCCGATACGGTAGGTGTCGCCGCCAATACGGACGCCGACGCCGAGCAATCCCCGCAGTTCCCCACGAAACTCACCATCACCGGCGTCGTACTTGACCCGCGCGACCTCAACAATCCAGACGGCTATTCGGGCATGACCTCCTTCCGGTCCACCTCATCCGAGGACTATACGTTCTTTGCACCCAGCGACGGCGTGACCGGCAATATATACACTGCGATATCGGTTGCCGTCACTGGTGCGTCCGATTTTGACACGTTTTCCGATGCCTACGATGAAGCCGTCAAAACCGTGGCCGACCGTATCGAACATCAGATACAGACCACACGCCAGAAAGCCCGTCGTCAACAGATCGTCTCCAGCGCGCAGCGCAAACTGGACGATGCCCAAGACGAGGCCAACGAGCAGCTGGACGAAGCCCAGAAGCAGATCGACGACAACTGGGCCGAGCTGGAAGCCAACGAAACGACATTGCAAGATAGCCGTACCGAATTGGAGAACAACAGGACAACCATTACCGATGGCGAACGGCAGCTCGCCGATGGACGTGCGCAGATTGCAACGGCCCGTCAACAGATCGCGCAAGGTCGCCAGCAGATAGCCGAAGCGCGCACCCAGCTCGAATCGGGCAAAACGCAGCTCACCTCGGCTCGCAAACAGCTCGATGCGGCGCAAACGGAACTGACCGCCAATCGCACGAAAATCGAACAGGGCATTACCCAAATCGACCAAGGCATGGCGCAAATTGATCAGATGCTGCCCATGATTCAACAGGCCAACAATCTACTGGCGCAACTTGACCCGAATATCGACCTCAACTCACCCACATGGCAGGCCATCAAGCAACTGCTCGCGCGCCTTGGCATTACCGTGCCTGAAGTGCCGTCAATCAGCGATCTGCGGCAACAGCTGACCGCCAAGCAAACGGAACTGCAAACGCAGCGAGACAGTCTGGCCCAGCAGAAAGCCGATTTGCAGCGCACATTAAACGAAACCATTGCCCCCGCACAATCCACCTTGGACCAGCAGAACGCGCAACTGACCGCCAAGGAACAGGAAGCGGCTGCAGGAGAGGCACAGCTCAATACCAAATCCGCGGAACTCGAAGCGAATGCCGCAACCCTCGAAACCCAGTCGGCGCAACTTGAAGCGCAGGCCGCCCAACTGGCCAGCGGCAAGCGGCAGCTTGAAGAAGGCGAGCGGCAGCTGAAAGAAGGCGAACAACAGCTCGCGGACGGCAAGGCGAAACTGGATGATGCGCAGTCTGCACTCGATGCGATGCGAAGCGAAGCGGAAAGCGAATTCGCCAAGCAGCAACGGCGCATCGACGATGTGGCCAACGCACGTTGGTATGTGCAGACGCGCGCTTCGATCGACGGATTCAGCTCGCTCAAATCAGACGTCAGTTCCATCGAATCCATCGGCCGCGCATTCCCGATTGTGTTCCTGCTGGTCGCCGTGCTCATGAGCCTGACCACCATGACCCGCATGGTCGAGGAAGATCGCGGACTTATCGGCACCTACCTTGGACTCGGCTATGGCGGACTCGCCGTGTCCAGCCGGTATCTGCTGTTCGCGTTGCTCGCCTGCTTGGTCGGCGGCGGCATCGGTCTGCTGGTCGGATTCCTCGGCATCCCGGCATTCCTGATGGTGGTGATTGAGGGACTGTATATATTGCCCGGTGTGCGACTTGAATACGACTGGCTGTACGGCTCGGCCGGCATCGTGCTGTTCGTGGTCGGTGTGGGCGTGGTCACCGCGCTCGCCTGCTGCGAGGAGATACGGCACACGCCCGCCGCGCTGATGCGCCCGAAGGCGCCGAAGGCGGGCGCTCGCATATTGTTGGAGCGGATTCGCCCGGTATGGAGCCGGCTGAACTTCCTCGGCAAAGTCACTGCGCGCAATATCTTCCGATTCAAGTCGCGTTTGATTATGACCGTGGGCGGCGTGGCTGGTTGCACAGCGCTGATTATCTGCGGATTTGCGATTAACGACACCGTCGACACGACTGGCGTCAAGCAATATGAGCAGATCTACCAGTATGACTTGATGGTGGTGGCCAATGACGATGACGCCGCCGCGATGCGCAAGCAGGTGGCACAAGATGGCCGGGCCACCGAAACGCTGAATCTGCGCGTGGATAGCGGCGAGATGAGCAATGCGGCGCAGGAAAGCGAAACCGTGCAGCTGATGACGGTGCCCAACAATTCGTTGAACAAACTGAACGACATGGTCACGCTGGAAGAGGCCGGTGACGATGGGTGGTTCGAGCTGCCCAATATCTTCGGCAAAGCGGGTGGCGGCACTGTAGCGCTGGACGATAGTGGTGTGATTGTGGCGAAGTCCGCAGCCAATTCGTTGGATATTCATGCGGGCGACACCGTCACGTTGAGCAATGGCGGCAGCGGGCGGGCCAAGGTGAAGGTTGCGGCGGTGACGCGCAACCTCATCGGCTCTGATGTGTACATCAGTGAGCGACTGTACGACCAGAAGTTTGCGGCCGACGGTGTGACGTCTTCGGCTTCGGGAGATGGCACTGCCTCGACCTTGACGTGGAACGCGATGCTCGCCAAGCTGAAAGGTTCCGAGACCGAACAGGCCGAATATGCGGATCGGTTGGGCGAGGAATCGTCGGTGCTCAAGGCCGTGAGCTGTGCGCATCTGGCCGCCACGTTTAAGTTCGATTTGATGGGTGCCGTGGTGGCGCTGATTGTGGGGCTCGCCGGCGGCCTGGCGCTGGTGGTGCTGTTTACGTTGGCCAATACGAACGTGTCCGAACGCATCCGCGAGATGGCCACACTGAAGGTGCTGGGCTTCTATGACCGCGAGGTGCACAACTACGTGAACCGCGAGATGATGATATTGACCGGTATGGGTGTGGTGGTTGGTCTGCCGCTTGGCAGGTGGATAGGCGGATTACTGACTGCTGCGTTGAATATGCCGTCGCTGTATTTCGAAGTGGAAGTGCACTGGTACAGCTATGCGATTGCCGTGGTGGCGACGCTGGCGTTCGCGCTGCTGGTGCAGCTGTTCACCAACCCAGTGCTCGATCGCGTAGACCCGGTCAGCTCGCTCAAGTCCGTGGAATAGAGGTAGAAGTTCAATTTGGTGTTGATGAATTGAACTTTTTGGCGGAATATTTACAGTATCATCGCATGTATTCTTGAGCTGAGCGGTTTTCGTGACATATTTCGGTGATACAGTTTGAACTTGTTTTGAACGAGTATCGCGTCTGGTGCGTAACAATCGGGCGGCAGAGAAGAGAAATGAAATCAGTATGGCCGATACGAATGTGAATGGTGGTACACAGCAGGCTACGGGCAAACTCAAGTCTGTCGAAAGCCTGGACCAGACCAACGAGATGGAGCGTGGCCTGAGCAATCGCCACGTACAGTTCATCGCCATTGGCGGCACCATCGGCACCGGCCTGTTCCTGGGCTCGGGCAAGTCAATCTCGCTAACCGGCCCCTCGATCATCTTCGTGTACATTCTGGTCGGTGTCATCATGTTCTTCCTGATGCGCGCCATCGGCGAAATGATGTACCGTGACCCCAGCCAGCACACCTTCATCAATTTCATCACCCGTTACCTTGGCAACGGGTGGGGGCATTTCGCCGGCTGGACGTATTGGGCCGCGCTCGTGCTGCTGGGCATGACCGAGATCACGGCCGTCTCCACGTACTTCATCACCTTCTTCGACACGTTCGGCATCGACCTGACCCATTGGAAATGGCTGATCGAGCTGTGTTTCCTGGTGTCGCTGGTCTCCATCAACCTGATTGCCGTCAAGGTGTTCGGCGAGGTGGAATTCTGGTTCTCGATGATCAAGATCACGCTGATTTGCGCGATGATCGCCACCGCCGTGGTCATGATCGTGATCGGCTACCATTACCCAGCCGTGCAGATTCACGGCGTGGACCACGTGAGCCCGGCCGGCCACGCCGGATTCGACAACCTGTTCGCCAACTTCTCGTTCGCGCCGAACGGTTGGATGGCCTTCCTCATGAGCTTCCAGATGGTGTTCTTCGCCTACGAGATGATTGAATTCGTGGGCGTCACCGTCTCCGAGACCAAGAATCCGCGCAAGGTGCTGCCCAAGGCCGTCAACGAGATTATCGTGCGTGTGCTCATCTTCTATGTGGGCGCGCTCGTGGCCATCATGTGCATTGTGCCGTGGACCTCGTTCAAGCCGAACAAGGACGGCTCCTTCGCATCCCCGTTCATTATGGTGTTCCAGTATGCCGGGCTGAATTGGGCGTCTGCGCTGGTGTTCTTCGTGGTGATTACCGCCGCATCTTCCGCGCTGAACTCGCTGCTGTACTCGGCTGGCCGCCACCTGTACCAGCTGTCCGAGGTGTCGCCGAACCCGATGCTGAACAAGCTCGGCAAGGTGTCCGATCGCAAGGTGCCGGCCCGCGCCATCCTGGTGTCCGCGGCGCTGATACTGCTGTCGCCGATCGTCAACGCCATCCCCGGTGTGTCCGGAGCGTTCGTGCTGTTCTCGTCCGCCAGCTCCGCGGTGTTCCTGTTCATCTACATCCTGACGCTGATGGCACACCGCAAGTACCGTCGCTCCGCTGATTTCATTCCGGACGGGTTCGTCATGCCCGCTTGGAAGGTGCTCAATACGGTGGCAATCGTGTTCTTCGTGTTCATCTACCTGACGTTGTTCCTTGCGGACGATACGCGCAATTCCGCGATTGCCGGCCTGGTGTGGCTTGTGGGCTTCGGTGGATTCTCTATGCTGCGCGAACGCTACCGTAGCCGCGATTTGAAGGCCGCACTGGAACACAAGGAGTGATTGGACGGGCTGATTGGCTGGCGGTTATTAGTTGGGTGGCTGTTGGCGGCTGGCGGCTGACTGGCTAGCGGCCGATAGCCAATGACTGGGCTGATCGTCAGCCAATCGGCTGCCTATAGGTCTCATTGATACATTCGGTCATCCGATTAGTGCATTTGCGCGGACAATTAGTGCATTCGATCATCGGATTAGTACATCAGTGTGCAATTATTAGTACAATTAGCCGCCTAATTAGTACATTAGGACATAAAACAATGTCCTAATGTACTAATTAGATGCTAAAATACGATAAGTGTCATGTCCTAATGTATGAATTATCGCTATGAAGGGCGGAATGCGATGACGCAGGATGAACTTATGCAAGTGCTGCAGGCCGGTGAATCATCTATGGTCGAGTTCAAGCGCTGCAGCGAATTGCCTCATACGGATACTTTTGAGACTGTATGCTCATTCGCCAATCGTTCTGGTGGCAGCATTTATCTTGGCGTTGACGATGACGGTCAAGTGCTCGGCGTCGATTCTAAGCGCGTTAGTGAGATAGAGCGCAACGTTGTCAACGTAGTGTCTAATCGTAAGATGTTCGAACCGGCTCCAATGGTGGAAACGGAACATATCGAGTACGACGAACGGATTATTGTTCGTATTTGGGTAGCTCCGAGTTCTTCGGTTGTGCGGTTCAAGGGCGCAGTGTTTGATCGCATTGCTGATGTGGATACACACATCGAAAGCGATATCCAGATTAGTCAAATGTATATTCGCAAGCAGAACTACTATTCCGAACGGCGAATTTTCCGTTACGTGACTCCGTTTGATTTGCGTCCTGAGCTGATTGCGCGAATGCGGCAGCTGGCGGTCGCTCAGCGAGCTGGGCACCCTTGGGGAACTATGTCTGACGAAGAACTGTTCCGCAGCGCCAAGCTATACGATCGTGATTACACGACCGGCGAAGAGGGCTTTAATCTTGCTGCAGTGCTGCTCTTGGGCAAGGATGAAGTCATTTCCTCGGTTTGCCCAGCGTATATTACTGATGCCGTGGTTCGGCGAGACAATATTGACCGATACGATGACCGACTTATGGTGCGGACCAACTTGTTCGATTCGTACGAGCAACTCCGTGAATTTACTGAGCGGAATCTGCCTGACCGCTTTGTGTTAAAGGGCGATAAGCGAGTGAGCCCGCGTACGATGATCGCCCGTGAATTGGTGGCAAACAGCCTCATGCATCGGGAGTATTCCAGTCCGGTGGTGGCGCGTGTCACCATTGATAATGAATCCATCCGGACGGTTAATGCTTCGCGCTCATTCTTTGAAGGTCGAATGAAGCTGGGCGAGTTCACGCCAATGCCAAAGAATCCGATTATCGCTAATGTGTTTGTGCAGACCGGCATAGCCGAGCAGCTGGGTAGCGGACTGCGGAATCTGATAAGAGCGTCCCGGCAATATACTGAGCGAGAGCCTGAGTTCCGCGATGGTGACATATTCGAGGCGACGATTCCTATTGTTCCTGCGCTGAAGACCGTGGATGGTTCTGGTTTTGCTAGCGTGAGATCTGTAGTTGAGAAAGATGCCGAAGAGGGTGCGAGGCTCATTGGCGGGGAACGTGTGGATGGTAAGAAAGCAGATGCAACCGCATCGGGTGAAATTGATTCGCGGGCAGCGATGCTGTCGGCGATGAATCGACGCTTGACAGAGGTTGACTATGTGACTGTGCCTGAACTCGCCAAGATAACAGAGCTCGATAACAGAACAGTCCGCAAATTCCTAAACGGTTTAGTTGCGCAAGGAAAGCTGATTGCTGAAGGCAACACGCGTGGTCGGCGTTATCGGAAGGGATAGCGGGCGCGATATCTCGATGCAGTGGGATTCACTTAAGGGCTACGGCAAATATGATTCGTAGCGATTGGGCCAGCGCAATTCGAATGGCTCATGACTTTGTGCGTCGTTTGTGGTCTCTGAAGTTGTTTGCTGGGTGACGGTTTTGTGATAAAATCGCTCATATCAAAATGTTTGCGTAAACATTTTGGCTGCGCCGAAAGAAGGAGTCGACGTAGGTCATGTATCAGGCAAAGAGGCCGGCGCAGTGAAGCAAAGGCCGATTTTTCCGGTATAAGGCGGATAGCAGGAACACTAAGGAGACCAATGAAGGTACTGAGCAAATCGCTTGCTGCAATGGTTGCGGCGGCAACACTAGTGGGAGGAGGGGCGTTTGCGGTTGCCGGCACTGCGTATGCGGCTGATAACGATGCCATTACCGTGACCCCGAACCCGTGGTATGCCAACAGTTTCGATGGCTGGGGCACCTCGCTGGCCTGGTTCGCCAACGCCACCGGCAGCCTCGGCGAGGAATCGGCCATCACCACCAATCTCGGCGATGACGCTTCCAAGGCTAAGGCTGTGGAATACGGCAAACAGCTGCGCGAACAGTTCTACCAGTCCATCTTCGGTGATGAAGGACTGGACCTGAACATGGCCCGCTACAACGTGGGCGGCGGCAATGCCTCCGATGTTGCCTACGGCTACCCATTCATGCGCCAAGGCGCTGCCGTGCCTGGCACGTGGAAAGATGACGCCACCGGCTCCGGCACGTATGGCAATGGCGTAACCACCAAGCAGGCCGACAAAGACAAGCTGGCTGCGGCATTCGACCCGACTGACGACAACCAGTATGACTTCTCCAAGTCCGCCGCCCAAGACTGGTGGATTGAGCGCGGTGCCACCGGCGATAACCCTGACATCACCGACGTAGAGGCCTTCGCCAACTCCGCTCCGTGGTTCCTGACCAACAGCGGTTACGCCACTGGTGGACGCAACTCCGGTAGCAATAATCTTGCAAACCCTGAGAAATTCGCTCAGTACATGGCCAAGAACGTCGAGCACCTCGAAAGCCTTGGCGCAAACGTTGACACGGTCGAGCCGTTCAACGAGTCCGAGACCAGTTACTGGGGCACTCCGGGCGACATGGCTTCGAAGTACACCGATGAGAGCGATGACAACACCAAGCTCATTAACAACTACTGGGATAAGTACTACTCCGACAAAGATAAGTCCGTCACCCCATACTCCAACGCGCTGAAGAAGCCGCAGGAGGGTATGCATGTCAGCAACGCCCAGCAGCAGCAGACGATTACCGCACTCGCTGAGGCGCTCAAGGACAATGATGACACCATCATCGCAGCCACCGATGCCACGAACTCCGCCGACTTCGTCAAGTCGTACAACCAGTACCCGCAGGCGATCAAGGACCTTATCGGCCAGTACAACGTTCACGCCTACTCCGACAGCAACCAGATGCAGTCGCGCGATATCGCTCAGGCAGACGGCAAGAAGCTGTCGATGAGCGAGGTGGACGGCTCCTGGCAGTCTGGCTCCTACAACCCGTACGGTTTCGACAACGCGCTGGGCATGATGAGCAAGATCAGCTCCAACGTCACCCGCCTGCAGTCCAAGGACTTCACCTTCTGGCAGGTGGTCGAGGACCTCTACAACATGCAGATGGGCTCGAATGTGAATCCGGCCGGTGAGAACACCAACTGGGGCACCGTGCTCATCGACTTCGACTGCACCGTGGCTGGCATGGACGGCAAGCTCTACTCCGAGCGCCGCGTGAACAACAACGGCGGTACCACCGATGGACTTGAACCGTGCACGGTTATTGCAAACGCCAAGTACAACGGCGTCAAGGCCATCACCCACTTCATCCACGCGGGCGACAAGGTCATCGCCAACAACGATGAAGACAACAACATGACTGCCACCTCCGCCGATGGCAAGACGCAGACCGTCATCCACCGCAACTCCGGCACCTCTGACCAGACCTTCGTCATCGACCTGTCGAAGTACGGCGAGATTGCCGACAACGCTTACGGTGAGCTCTATCTGACCACCGAAACCTCTGCCGAAGACAAGAACGTGGGTGTCGATTCCGCCACTCCGGAAGTCTTCGCCAAGACCAGCAACGTCAAGCAAGCTGAAGGCTCTGTGGTGATTGACAAGGCTGCCAAGACCGCTACGGTCACTGTGCCCGCCCGTTCTATCGCCTCCATCCAGCTCACTGGCGTGACCGGCTACGCTAAGGATGCTGCCGTCGAGACCGGCGATACTTACCAGCTCGTTGGTAAGCAGTCCGGCAAGGCCGTGGCTGATACCACTTCTGGTGATTCCGCGCTGTCCCTGGCCAACGTCGCTTCCGATGCCGAGAACGCCAAGAAGCAGACTTGGACCTTTACCCAGATCGAGCAGCCCACCGACTCCGAGCGCCCTGATCTCAAGGCTTATGTGATTACTAACGCCGAAGGCAAGGTGCTGGTGTCCAAGGATGGCACGAACGCGCTTTCCAACGAAACGGTTGGGGCCGCTAAATCCGACCCGGCTGCCAAGTGGATTCTCAACACTTCCGATGGTTCGACCTACCAGCTGCTCAATGCCGCGACTAAGACGAACCTTGATGTGGATAACTCTGGTACCACAGTCGGCACGAAGGTTGGCTTGTGGCAGTCACCGAGCGGCACTTCGCCGTCCGCCAACCAGACATGGACTCTGCGCAATGTAACGCCGACCAGCCAGAAGACCGTGAACGTGCAGACCGCCGTTAACGAGAAGGCCGTGCTTCCGGTCGAAGTCACGCTCTACTACACCTGGGGCGAAGGCAAGGCCACGGTTGCCAACTGGGATACTTCCAAGGTCGATGTGGCCAAGGAAGGCGCCTACGAAGCCACCGCTACCGCCACCGATGTGTACGGCAACGAGTTCAACGTCACCGCTACGGTCTACGTTGGCGCGCCCACCGTCCCCGATCCGGTATCGGCTACAGTGCTGGCCGGCACCAGTGCGAGCGAGGCGAAGGCCGCGCTTGAGGCTGCGCCGGTGTACCTACACGTCAAGGCATCGCCTGCATTCGAGGGCGATGCGGCTAAGGTTACGTGGAACTTCGATGGGCTTGATACCAAGCTCGCCGATGCCAAGGCTGGCGACAACATTGCCGTGACCGGTACTTACCAGCTGGACGACGCGACCACGATTGCACTGAAGGGCGCGATCTATGTCACCGCCGCCACGCCTGAGAATGTGGCCGACACTGCTTCCAACCTGACCGTGACCAACCAGCAGACGGAATACAGCAAGGGCGATCAGTGGAAGAAGCTCACCGATGGTGACACGTCAGCTGAAGCCTGGGTGACGTGGAACTCTGCTGGTGACTATTCCGCCAGCCCGACCGCCACGATTGACTTCGGCTCTGAGTGTGAGCTTAGCAGCGTGACCATCACGTATGGTGACAAGGCTCCGGCTTCCGCCAAGGCCGAGTACGCCACTGATGGCGAGACGTGGATGCAACTCGGTAGCGATGTTAAGCCTGCCGCAGGCCAGACGGTGACGTTCAAGGCCGATAAGGGCACAGTGAATGCCACGAAGGTGCGCATTGTGAACACCGTGAACAACGACTACATGAACGCCACCGAAATTCAGGCATTCGTGACGCCGGTTCAGGGTGCTGCGAAGAACATCGCCGCGGCCTTTGGCACGAACTTCTCGGTGAACTTCCAGGAGGGTGCCTCCGCTTCCAAGGCCATCGATGGTGACACTACGTCAAAGGGTTGGTCCACTTGGGCTTCCACCGCCTCGACGGTGGACCCGGTCGCCACGTTCACCTTCGACGAAGCTCAGACCATCACCGAAGTGAAGACCTTCTTCTACTACGATGGCCGTGCGTCTTGGCCGAAGAGCCAGACGCTGGAATACCAGGATGAGGCTGGCGCATGGCATGGAGTCGGTACCAAGGATGGCTGGAAGATACAGGCCGGCGATGCCGGCTCTGGCTCCGACGGCATCACCGCCGCCGACACCCCGACCGTTGACTTCGTGCTCGGCACTCCGGTAAAGGCCAAGGCCATCCGCCTGACTAACACATTGCAGGACACCAAGGTGTACATCAACGTGGCTGAGATCCAGGTGTTCGCACAAGACAGCACGGTACTCACCCCGCAGCCAGCATCCGATGCCACGCTGGGCGACCTGCGTCTTGACGGTGAAACCGTTGAAGGCTTCGACCCGGCCAAGACCGACTACACGGTTGATCTGCCGGTCGACGCCGAGGCAAACCCGGTGCTGCAGGCCTTCGCCACCGACAATGCCGCCACCGTCAAGGTGACTGGCGACGCGGCTGAGAACGGCAAGCTTGGCGGCAAGGCCACCATTACGGTGACCTCAGCCGACGAGTCTGAGACGAAGACCTACACAGTGACCTTCAACGCCTTCACTTTGGCTTCGCTCAAGGTGACCGGCCCCACGAAGACCGAGTACGCCATCGGCGACAAGCTCGATACCGCCGGTCTGAAGGTTACTGCCGTCTACCAGAGTGGCGATAAGACCAAGGAAGTGCCGGTCGCTCTTGACGACCCGCAGCTTGCGATTGGCTCGTTCGACTCCACCACCGCAGGCAAGAAGGCGATTACCGTCTCCTACCGTGGTGTGACCGCGACCTTCAACGTCACGGTCAAGGCCAACGCAGTCGCCCCTGGCCCTGAAGAACAGAAGCCCGGCAACACCAACAAGCCCGGTGCCACCGGCAACGGCAACAAGAACACGGTGGCCAACACCGGTTCCAGTGTTGCCGCCATCGCTGGCGCTATCGCTCTGCTGGCCGCTGCCGCGGGTGCACTGTTCATGCTGCGCAAGCGTGCATAGCACCCTCGCGCAGTAATGGGTGAAGGAACAAGCCGGCAATATTGACTATTGCCGGCCGGTTCCTCCGCTCTTTGACCATAATTGGTCCGACAAGTTGAATACTGAGTTTTCAGTATCGGTATATTGATTTGTCGAACCTTTTCTGGCTTCGCGGATAGCGACATAACTGTTTGTTCAAAAAACCGTTATCATCAATCAAGGAACCAAATCAATGAAGATAAACAATAAGGGCAAGGGCGCTCTTATCGCGGCAATTACCGCCGCGGCAACGCTATTGTCATGCGGGCTGGCCGCTGCAAGTGCCAGTGCGGCAGGTGTGGATTACCTGCCTACCATCGGCCAAGTGCCGACATACACCAAGTTCCAGCCCACAGCCGATCCGGGCAAGAACGCTAGCGATTACTTCCAGCCATATTGGTATGCCAAGAACGCCAATGATAATGGCGGCACACACATCCAAGCGCACGGTGGCCAAGTGGTCAAGGTTGGCGACGCCTACTACTGGTATGGCGAAGACCGTTCTAACGGTTACGACAACAGCCCCGGTGTTCATGCTTATATGTCGACAGATCTATACAACTGGACCGATCTTGGTGTGGCGCTGCGTGCGGTGACCAGCAAATCTCAGTTGACGGATAAGAGCAATGCCGATTACGCCTACTTCGACAAGGCCTACAACCTGACCAAGTCCGACGGCAGTGTGGACGCTGCCAAGGCCGACGCAATCTTCCCGTACCTCAACACCAACCCCGATCAGGATGGTGATGGCGCGGTTGATTCCGTACAGGGCATTTTCGAGCGTCCGAAGATCATCTACAACAAGAAGAACAAGCAATACGTGCTGTGGTGGCATTCCGATGGAAGCACCACGCCGGGCGGTTCCAACTATGCACGTGCACTTGCGGGCGTGGCTGTTTCCGACAATCCGGCGGGCCCGTTCACTATGGTGGGTGCCTATCGTTTGCCTAACCAGAACAATTGGAAAGAAGCCGCAGGTAACCCCAGCTGGGGTGAGAACGGTGACAGCCGCGATATGACTGTGTTCGTGGACCCGAAGGACGACAGTGCCTATGTACTGTATTCTTCCGAAGCCAATGCCACGCTGTACATCGCCAAGCTCAACGATGATTACACCAATGTAGTCAAGACCACGAATGTGGACCAGTCCGAGGGACAAAAGCAGTACTCTGCTGACGGGCAGTACCCATACATTCTTGCAGACGCTACTACGGATGCCCCGGTGCGTGGCGAAGATTTCCAAATCGTCAAACAAAATGGTTCGCTGGAAGCTCCTGCCGTATTCCAATATGACGGGCGTTACAACATCATCGCATCTGGTGCAACCGGCTGGGCCCCGAACAAGCAGACCTACTACACCGCCGACTCCATGCTGGGAAGCTGGACCCGTGGCGTGGAAAAGGACGATGTCAACGAGAACACGTGGTACAACAACATGCCGGAAGGCGCGGATGGTCTGTTGTCCGTGGGCGATACCCGCGGCACCACATTCGGTTCGCAGTCGGCTAGTGTGCTCGCAGTAGACCAGGAGAAAGGTCACTTCATCTACCTTGGTGACCGTTGGGATTCCGGTAAAGCCGATTCCACCTATGTTTGGCTGCCGCTGACCATCGGTGAGAACGGCACCATCGAAATGCACAATCCTGCTCAAGAAGGCGAGCCCGACGGTTGGGATCTGAGCTATTGGGGCAACCATGGTAGCGCCAAGGGCAAGCTGGTCAACTGGACTGTGGAAACCGGCGATGATCTCCCGAAGACCGTGAACACGGGCGGAACCGTTACTCTGCCGGACACCGTCAACGTCAAGGAAGGCGACGATACCATTGCTACCAAGGTGACATGGAATGTGGAAGGCGGTACGGCAGTCAGCAAGTCGACCAAGGCTGCTGGTAACACCTACGCATTCAATGTGCCGGGAACCTACACCATTACGGGCACTCTTGCCGAGAGCAGTAACTTCAATCCGGGCCGTACATTCCGTAGAACCATCGATGTTTCCTGCTCCAACCCGATTTCCGGAAGTTGGAAGGAAGCTCATTGGAAGGGCGGCAGCGCGTGCCAGGTTTCTGCGTCCGGCGGTGCTTATGACTTCACGATTACGGACAACGCCAATCGTGGCGTCTGGACGGATCGCAACGAGGGCAGTGCGGTGTACCAGCCTGATGCTCTGGACGTGAACGAAACGCTGGAAACCACGGTCAAGCCGCTCGACTTGGGCGGTAATGGCGATCCGCGCGCCGGTCTGGTGGTCCGTAACGGTCTTACTGGCGCTAACGGCGGCAAGGGATATGCCACGTTACTTGCCAGCCCAAGCGGCGTTTACATGCAGTACGATTCCAATGCCGATGGCTACATCGATAAGGAAACATCGCATGTTGGTACCGGCTTCGGCGACCAAGTGCAGCTCAAGCTGGAGCGCACCTCAACCGATACTCTGAAAGGCTACTGGCGTGCTTCCGCGAACGATGAATGGCAGGATGTCGCTACGGTAACGCTGACCGGTGCGGACGTAACCGGGCTCGATGCCGGTGCTTTCGCCACGTCGAACAGCAATGCCGGCGCATTCACCGTGGCCTTCAACGGCACTGCGTTCGGTTCGCAGACTGCTGCTGTGGAGTCCATCGCGGCCAAGGGCCCTGAAGCCACTATCGCCAAGAGGCAGACGCTCGCGCATAAGGACGTGACGGTTACCGCTACGCTCACCAATGGCAAGACGCGTGTACTGGAGCCAGATGAATACACGTTGGAAGGCTTCGACACCACCAAATTGGGCGAGCAAACCGTGACGGTACGCCTTGTCACTGATTCTTCAGTAACTGCCACGCTCACCGTGACTGTGGAAAGCAACCTTGCCCGGTTGTTCTGCTCGTCCGCCGCAGCCTCGAAGTATGAGCCGGCCAGCAGCTGGGCCTCCGCTTCTACGGCCGACCTGACTTGCGACAACAATCTGAGCACCAACTGGTCGAACTGGGGCACCGGCGACACCTCGCCGTGGCTCAGCTACACCTTCGATAAGGCATATCAGCTGGGCAAGCTCAGCGTTGCGGTGGATAAGGCCAAGGGCGAGGCCGCTCCGAAGAGCTTCACTGTATCGTACCTAGCTGAAGACAACGCCACGTGGACTGATGCCACGCTGCCGGCAGTCACTGTGAATGGTGCTGCTGGAGCCGTGACGGAAGCCGATGTGAGCGCTCTGCCCGTCACCAAGGGCATTCGCCTCAACTTCACCTACGCCGATGGCAATGACTATGCCAAGATCGCTGAAGTACGCATCGCCGAAGGTGAAGCAACGCCAAAGCCGCAGCCGTCTAGTAACGCCAATCTTGCTGATCTGACTGTGGATGGCAAGACGGTTGACGGATTCTCCGCGGATATCACCGAATATGCCGGTGCGCTGGCCGGAGACGCTGCTTCTTACCCGACGGTGGAGGCGACTGCTGCTGACGCGAAGGCTACGGTGCAGGTGGAGCAGGCTTCGACCGAGAACAGCGGCGTGGCCACGGTGACTGTAACTGCTGAGGATGGCACGGCGGAAACCTACACAGTGACATTCGGCGAACTGCCTCAGTTGGCCGAGCTTGCTGTGGAAGTGACCAAGGATTCCTATCAGGTAGGCGATAAGTTCAACGCTGCCGATGTGAAGGTATCCGCCATTTACAAAGTCGGCGATACCGAAACGCTGCGCAAGCTGATTGATCCAACTGATGGTGATCTGAAGTTCACTGGCTTTGATTCTGCCACCGCAGGCACGAAGACCATCACCGTCTCTTATCGTGGCGTGAACGCGACGTTCGAAGTCACGGTCACGGCCGCGGAGGTCACTCCCGGCCCTGGAGAGCAGAAGCCCGGCGATACCAACAATCCTGGCAACACTGCTAAGCCCGGTAACACTGCCACGAATAAGCCGGCTGCTAATGGCGCTGCGCCCCTTTCGAATACGGGTGTTGCCGTGGCTGCCATTGCGGTCGTGGTTGTGGTGCTGACAGCTGCGGCTGGTGCCTTGCTCGTCATCCGCAAACGCCGCGCATAACCATGGCAACTGCTGAGTGGCGTGGATTGCGTTGCTATTGAGCAATCTGCGATTCACGCCACTCAGCGAGTGCACCCGAGTGCGCCCGAGCTTGCGCAATGCAGGCGCAATACAGTGCGAACAGTACAAAGCAACAATAATGGCCGGTCTGAGCCAGCTGCTCCATGCGAGGGCAGCT
>OBVB01000450.1_pt1 | contig 24429 bp, 27 predicted proteins | sample 1475891 | NCBI WGS metagenome assembly OBVB01 (sample SAMEA2579943, study PRJEB22360) | human gut metagenome | biome: human gut; feature: human-associated habitat; material: faeces | place: Denmark | collected 2008/2010 | reverse complement strand
AAGTGAGCGTCAACTGATGTGAGCAATCTGGTGACAGCTCATGAAATCACTAACAACAAATAAGAGGGTGAAGATTAAATAGATGAAATGATATCTACCAGTTCACGTAGTGTGTTTACAGACATGATTTTACTCTCAGCATTTTGGAAATACTCTTCCATTAATTCTTTAGCTGCCTGTGTAATTGTGAGATCTAAAGTATCTAATTGACCGCCATCTATCTCTTTCAGATTTAAGTCATATATGGTGTAATCATATCCAGTCTCACATACTTGAATATAAAAATATCCTTTCTCTAAAGAATAAGCCACTTCTTCCTGTTTCAAATCAATATCTTTCTTTTGAATATTCATATATCTTCCTTCCCTTATACACTTTGGTGAATCCTGATTTTTTCATAATACTCTCTTGTGATTTCACTTACTTTTTCTTTCCATTTCGGGCATTGATCCAGTTCTATATCCGTTAATACTACGGAACTTATCATATAATATTTTGGTTTGGCTGGATATTCCTTCCATGTATCCCAATACAAACAATGATTGACATATCTTGGACCGGTTATGAAAATCCGAGTCTGTTTAGCTGCATGGATAAGAAATTTCCCATGCAACATATTGGGACCGTCAATATAAATTTGATTATCCATTCCAAAAACATATTTTCCCGAAATTACACTCTCCAATATTTTTGTTTGAACTTCATTTACTGTACACATATAAAACCCGGTAATATCTCTACTTCATAATCTTTAAGATTCTCTGACACTTTAGGTCCAGCAATAATCCAAGTTGCCGCAATTTGCCCATCTATCTGATACAAATTACTTTCATATTGCTGCTGAAGCTTTTCACGATATGTATTGAAAATACTCTCTTTTATATTGTTAGAAACCAAAATCTTTCGGCAATCATATTTTACTTTTCCTTCTATATGCAACAATATTCCTATCAGATCATAAAATTCGCCGATTGTTTTACCGGAAAGTTGTTTTTGCGTTAGTGACAAAATTGTATTTCTCATACCTTTACCCCTCCCTACTTAAAGCGCATAATTTTGCCAGGACAACTTTCAGTGCAATTTCTTGTTGATAATATCCTCTTTTAATTTTTCGAATTGCATCATCAATGATATCCATCGATTTACTACAGGTTTTCGCTGATAACCTGGGAACATAACTATTCCCATATACCCCAATTTCTTTTAGAGAACAGTTACATGTTCTTATTTTATATGCCAACCGGTAATTCCGCAAAAGCAATGACAATACATTGATTGCATTATTGGATTGACCTTGTAGAATAAGAGCAACCTGATGATAAATCTCATCATATTGTTGATTCATAATTAATTGAATTAAAGAGAAAACATTTTCACTCTCATTATTGACAACTGTTTTCTTTACATCATCAACCGTTATAGATTGGGAAGTACATAAACGTTCTAAAGAGTATAGAACATCATATAGATTTATTTCTTCAGAATAATAATTGATTTGCCGTAGGTATTGTTGATACGCATCTTCTGTTATTTCACAGCCGGCATTCTTAATATGCTGGATTATGGTTTTTTGTAAAACTTCCATCCGAACCTTATCAAATATCTTAATTTCGTCATTAGAAAATTGTTTATATAGTTTTGTTCGCTTATCTACGCTTTTAGCAAAAATGTAGACCTTTGCTTTTTTCCCTTTTTTAGAAAGAAATTCAACAAGCTCAGAACAATCTTTCAATGTTTCCGCATGATATATGAGGACTTTTACATTCCCCAAAATCGGAAGCTGGCATAAAAAACTGCCTACCTCTTCTGAAAACTCATTGGTTTCTAAATAATTAAATTCCGGTGCTTCTATATTTTGGAGAATTTCTTTCTTATACTTATCAATCAGAAACGGTTCTGTTCCGTAAATTAACCACTTAGGCATAGCGTAACCCTCCTATTTCCTCTACATGTAATTTTATTTCTTTCAAAAACATACTTTTCCCTTTACAAACTTCAGTCAAGTAAAGACGTTCTTTTGCACGTGTCACTGCCACATAAAGCAATCGTCTATCTTCCTGCAAATTATCAAGTTCAAAGTCATCAACGCCGTAAACAATCACAGCCTTATATTCTTTTCCCTTAGAATCATGTGCTGTCAATAAGTGTATGGCATTGGTGCTATCGCCCTCCATATACACTCGCGTTTCATCATCAAAAAACTTTATTGCTGTCATATAATGCCATAATTCCGATGCTGTACGAATGTGTCTCTCCCGTATCATGGTTTCCAGTATTTCCCGTACTTCTCCATTGCATCTTCCTTCATAGAAAAAATCTAAAACCTTTGAGATGGCATCTGCAGCAGGCAGGGAAAACAAACGGCTTGCCTTATATAATTTTGCTACAACATTTAAAAGCTGAGATCCACCTTCTGATACTAAAAGATATCTTCCAGCTTCCTCACCAGTAAATGGATAAATTGCCTGATCTTCCAAATAGCTTTCATAAATACACTTATCGGAATGTGCTTTTTGAACAGATACTCCGAGTTTAGACAGTAAACGGTACCATATATAATCATCTGTTAAGATGCCTTGATGAAGACTAAGCAGATCCAGTACTGTCTGATAGACGGAATCCTGATACAAATAATACTTAGGTTTAAAAAATCTTAGCTTCTCCGAATTCTGGTGTTCCATGTTAAATGCATCTATCAATTTGCCCAAGCCTAACAAATCCTTATTGGTTCTCGCTATAACTGCAATATCACCCTGTTCATAACCATCTTCTAATAGATCATGCAGCAGTTGACCAATACGGTTAGCACGAAAGTTTGATAACACCATTGGCTTTCTTCCTGTACTTAGGTGGGATACCATCTGCATCGGAACTCTTGTTTTATTATGACTAATCAACCTATTTGCCATATCCAGTATTTCTTTCGATGATCGGAAATTATCATTTAGCTTAATCTCCAATGCTTCCGGATATAATTGTAGAAATTCTAACATAAATTTGTTGCTTCCACCCCGGAAACCATATATTGCCTGATCGGTATCTCCAAAAATTGCTATTTGGGGGTTGGATTCTTCAACTAGTAATCGTATCAGCTTTCCTTGCATTTCATCGATATCCTGTGCCTCATCTACTAATATGTATGAATACATATTTTGTAATTTTTTTCGTATACCGGGAAACTGTTCCAATAACCAGACTGCCAAACTGATTTGCTCATCAAAACGGATATAACCACCTGCCTGAAATTTCTGATCATACAATTTTTTTATTGCTACTATTGTTTCTATATCTTTTTTCGGGAACTGCTCTGCATAGGCTGCCACTCCAAATTTTTGTATGAAGCAAAAATCTGATAAAAGCAAAGCAAGCAGTCCCTGTTTTCCTGTCAGCTTTTGATAATTTACATTTTTAATAATCGGACTGCAGTTCAATACCTGCAGCAGCAACTGTTGACAATCGGTCTGGTTCACAAGTTTTCTTTTTCCCAAAATATATTCATGTTGTCGAATGATTTGAAATGCAAGCGCATGTATTGTTGATATATTGGGTTTCATATCATGTGAAATCCGTTCTTCGACTTCTTGTGCTGCCTTTCTGGTAAATGTCAACACAAAAATTCTTTCAGGAGAAATCCCATTTGTGAGCATATAGTCAACCCTGGCTACTAATGTTGCTGTTTTTCCGGCCCCCGGTCCTGCACACACAAGCATCGCCTGGTCAAACCGCTCTATAGCCATTTTCTGATTTACAGTCGGCTCTTTTAATGAATATCTATCTTTTCTTTTTAATGGAAGCGCTGGTGAAAGTTCTTCTTGTATACAAATTTCTTTATAATATCTACAACCATTACACCCGTTTCCCTTAATCCTATTTAGAAGACGAGTTAATAAATTAACTGCACAGCCCTGTTCTTGCAAAAATAAATCGTGACTTGTAAATGTCATGATATTATCTCCTGGCCTAGCTTCAAACGTAGACAAAAAATCAGCTGTATCACGAAGTGATACAGCTTGAATATAAGAAACTTTAATTATTTTATTTGGATATTCTTGTTGCAAAGCAGCTAAAAAACTTACCATTTCCACTGTGTTCCATGAGCTTTTTTCAACATTAACGGAATTAGAGCCGCATAATCGTGGGAATTTTTGGCATAGAAAAATTCCCCATATTACTTCTTCATCCATTCGGATAACAAAGTCTGCTTTCAAAGTAATTTCATGTACTTCAATCCCATTACATATAATATCTGGTTGCACAACAAACGCTTGGTTTATCGCCAGTATCTCCCCTTTTACATGAGAAATCAGCCAATCATATAAACGTTCGATGATATCCATATAGCGGTTTATCGTCTGTTTCTTCTGCCACACTAAATCAAACCATTCATCTTTCAGTTGTACAACAAATATCTGTTCAATAGCTTTACACCATGTTTTTTTTTCTGTTTTCTCAATAACAGATACCAGCAATTGATCCAATGCGTTTCGAAATACTTGTTCCTGTTGTATTTCCTTACTTTGAATGAAGCAACTCATTTCATACTTTTTTCTACATTGTAGTAAATCTCCCAATTGCTGCAGATTCAACGTAACTCCTCCTCTCCTTTACCTTTTACTATCTTTTCTAATTTTAATTTAAAGTCATCAATTAGTAGTTTTGCTACAATACAGCTTGTAATCCAATTCCAATCGAGTGCCATAAAATTGAGCTCCTCATACCCATTACATCCCGTATCAAAACAGATATAAAAATGGCCTTCATCAAACCTTGACAAATGAGAATTATAGAAATGCAAAGGATAATCTAATTGAGCGATAATCTTTTCGATTGTCCTCCTTTCTTCCTCCAAATATTGTGCAACTAAAGATTCATGCTTCTTACAAATCTTTTTAAATATTGCAAAATCCTTTTGGCGCATAATATAAATACTTCCATCTTCCATATAAGAGTAGGAATATTCTATAACATCTTTACATTCTTCAACAATATTTCCCCACTCCGGCATATCCTGATGTACCTTTTTCATAATATATGCTATATTTTCTTCCACACTAGAAATCGTGAGGTCTTCTTCCCATAGTGTTGCATCGGAAGGAAACATAAGCATTTCAAATCCACAAGAAGTTGCCGTAGATATAAAAAAATTCTCATTTTCATAGTTAAGACCACACCAATATTCTGCCATTTTATCTTCTTCTGCTAAGTTAAAAACAAGGTCTGCAATATCCATATCCAAAGGATATATTTTTATTAAATCAATTTGATATTCTTCTAAAAATTTTTCCATATAGCGATAAAATAGAATATTCTCAAATATCCTATTTGCGGATATTGTACTCATTACTCCATAATAGTCCGCATAAAATTCATCTAAATTAAATGGCTGGCTATCAATAGACTGTATCCGTTGAAAATTCAAAATATAACCTCCTTTTAAAAATGGAATTCATCTGAAGCATCATCTAACAATTTTTCCAAAATAAACAACGCAAGAAAAAAATTAAAATTATACCTACACTCACGTGGGAAGCCATTACGCACAGCACCGATAATATACATTTCTGCAGAACGGGTATAACAGTACGTATAATATGAATCTGCCATCATTGCATTAGAAACAAAGTTTAACAAATGTAATATCTGCTTATGCTCAGCAGAAAATTTATGTTGTATTAGGGATTTATGTTGAGACATAAACTTCAAATACTCCTCTACACGATAGCTATAGGCATATAATATTTCTACCGAAAAAGCGTTCCTCTGTACTCCTTGAAGAACTGGATCTGGCAAATGGAAAAATAAATTCTTTATAATATCATTTTCCAACATTCCTGATTTTCTAATTTCATCTATGGTTTGCTGTCTTTTTTCGCCACGCAAATTTTCTTCCGTTATATCACTTATACCATATTTCTTTTGTATATCCTGAACTTTGATGATTTCAAATCCAAAAGACGTATGCAATGCGCAATAACTACAAAGACATTTTTGATATTCATATAAATATTTTTTAAATCCTATAGCATCTTCTTCATAAAAATACGAGAACGCGCATTGAGGAAATTCAAATTCAACTTCAGGAAACAGTTTTTCTAAAAACTGTCCCATTATTTGAATATAAACATAATTTCTTTTCACATCAGCCTTCATCTCATTAAAAAAATTTTGGGGCATAAATGGTATCCGCATATTCTTATAAGTTACCATATATTTTTCTCCCTAAATTGTGAATATCCCTTAAATGCATCAAAATAATAAATACCTCCGCTACAGAAATCATCTATCAAAATATCAATTGTACATTTCAACAAAAGATTTGCTGCAACAAGATTCGTAAGAATGTGCTGAGGTGCTGAGATATTAACTGTTTGGCAACTCTCCTCACTTTTTGGCACAGCGTTGTCTTCCAATATTTCTGGAAAATATTGTACCCGGTCCGGATAGATTTCATTGCCAGATATCTTAACTCCCACAACAACTTCTCCTGCAGAATACTCATTTGCTGCATCGAAATAGTATAACGTATTTGCTTCTCTAAAATATTTATGCATTACTTTACGACACGCATGGTTATCAACAGCTCCCACTAATACTGTACATATGTTTTCCTCTTCCATCCTTTTTAATTGAAAATGATTGTCAATAAAATCTGGGGAAAAACCACATTCTATATGGAATGTATTTGTTAGAATTTCTGCCATAACTTCCGCTTTATTGCGGCCTATATCCTCTGGAAGAAAGGGCTGTCTTGAAATATTGCTTTCTTCAACCAAATCACCGTCAACAATAATAATTTTACATTGCTTGGCTAAATTGTTTTTATATAGAAATCGCCCCAGTTCTTTCACATAGTTTCCACCTATTCCTCCACAACCAACTACAATTATTTGATACATAGTTTCCCTTCTTTCTCAAAAATTTCATCCATCTCTAAATCCCCAAAAATTCCCGCCATACCAGCTCTGATTTTATAGGTATGGTTCTTCTTATCCATGTTCCCGATAACCATATATAAACGTATCCCTTTTTCATCTCCATCATCAATCATAGAAAAAAATGCAGGATATTGACCATGACTATGCACATCCATAACCAAAATCTTTTCTGACTCTTTCTCTGTATTTCTATAAAACACAACTGATGCAGCAGTAACATATTGTTCTGGGATATGTAATTCGTATTGTTTCTTGTCTAGACTATAAAAAATTTGAACCGCACATTCTTTGTGCGGTTCAGCTTCAAAAATTTCTATTATTTTTTCTAAAAAATAATATGGGATCTTAGGAATCAAAAATTCAAATTGAGTACTTCCCTTTTGTGATAGATTTGCTGAAAAGATACCAAAAGGTGTTGTCTCTTTCCTCCACTGTTCACCGTATTGATCTGTATAGAGTTCATGCTTCCAACCAGGTTTTATTGACTGAATTTGAACGCCCTTCCTCGAACTTTTAAGAACAGGAATAATAAAATGTCTCTCATCATATATCATTTCTGTCCGTTCTTTTGAATATTCCGGATAAATTCCTTCTAAAACCTTCCGTATCTCATCCAAAGTAGCAGATGAATGTCCTTTTATATCACCAGGCTCAATATTTAACTGAAATCCGCCGGCACGTACAAGAACCGGAAGTGAAATTTTAGTTGGTTTTTCATTGCTCTTTTTTGATAAAATCGGAAAAAGGAGATTCATTTCTTCCTGATAGGCAAATCCACAATCTTTATATTCGGGATATGATTTTAAAAATATTTTCCTAATGTTATCTTCCGTAACGGAAATATCTTCTGACTCAGCAAACATATCTTCTGTATAAGTTTCTTTCAAATTGAGATATCCAACTGTCACTGGCAATGAATATACCTTTCCCTGTGGAGCATTTGCCTTCATAAAAGGCAACAGATACCTTTCTTTTTCTAGATAATGGAATTTGCAATCTTTGTATTCCGGATACTCCGATATAAGAATTTCTTGGATTTCTTCAAAACTCTCTGCATGACTTAAAGGAATGACAATTTCCCCCAGTCTTATTTCCGCTGGAAACTGCACCTTCTCTATCTCTGTCAGTTCCGTATAATTTATATATATGGTAATAAAAGTATTCACTTCTTCACTGACAATATCTTGGTTTAGTTCTCCCTCTATTACATCTATCTCGTAAGATAAACTCTGTAATTCACCAAAAACCTCACCTAGCTTTATTCTTAACATATCCTCAGACCACTCTTTTTCATTTTCATCAGAAAAAAGGTGCCGAAGATGTCCGGCTCCCAAATAAATCGGCAACGCATATTTTTTTTCTTTCTTGGATGTTTTCCCTTGCTTTTTATTTGCACTCTTTTTGGGTTTCTTTTTCTCACTTTTCTCTTCTTCTTCTAAAAGATCAAATAAACCTAATAAATCGTTCATAAACCATTCCTCCGCTTATTTAAAAACTGAATCTAAATAGGTTCCTATGTTACTATATTGACTCGGAACCAAAATATGTTCTGGGAAGCTATCCCTCTTTTTCAAACGCTCCAAAACGCCTCGAAGATTATCATGTTTCCATTTCGTTGAGACACCTTTTGTATAATAATCATTATTTGTCGAACTATCAAAAAATAGAGAACACACCATATCCAGCTGATGAAGGCTATCTATAACTGGTAATTGATTTCTTCCCCAACAAACTTTATGGCTCGATGTACTTACATTTCCAAACGGATAATTATACAATCGACTATTCCGATTCCATTTTTCTCCTTTTAATGCAAATACATACGTATCGTTAATCCTGCCTTTCCGAAGTGAAAAACAGAATAAAAATGCCGGGAAATAAATCTCATAAGAGGTCTCTTCAAATTGTACGGTTCCTTTCCTTTTTGGTATGGTAAGTACGATTTTACCACTCAGTCTTTCATCATCATCCCTGTTTATCATTCCATCAAAATAATATTGAGGAAGTGTCCCAATATGATGTTCTCTGTTTTTTTCTTCATACTTTGACTTTGATAATAATTTTAGCAGATTTTCAATGGAGATATATTTGCTATAATGTATCTCCCTATCATCAATGACTTCCACATGTGCCGCATTGAAATACTGCCCTTCAAAATTTTTACTATCCATTGTAATATGCACTATCATTTCCGCACCTCTGTTATTAAAGAACCCTTCTAGCTGCTGAAGGTATCGACGAGTAGTCAGTCAAATTAAATACTGGTATACTCGATGAGTTTATATCTTCTAATATTCCCTCTGCGTTCTCTATCAGCTCAGCAATCTCCTCTAGTGATACCTTATCCATTGCAGATTTAACTCCAAGAGTAATCATCATGAGCTTTTGATATTCCTGCTTAATTTCAGATATTTCTAACTCCTTCGTCATCTTCAAATTATCCAATAGTTTACTTACTGATAATTTCATCTTTTTTCTCCTTTTCACTCATAACTTCCATTCTATTTTCCCAATATGTATGATCGAGAAAATAATAATTAATTTCCTTTCCGGCAAGGTAAAAGATCCACAACGCTGCTTCATATAGAAAAATTTGTCTCAGACTATATATCTCGTCTGACTTTTTTCTTCGCTCCGGCAGCCATTGTTTTGCAGTTGCAAGAATGTCCTCTACATCACCAGTCAGTTTCCCAAGTTCCAGCTTTCCTTTTTTAAAGCAAATCGTTTCCGAAGTACGAAAACGGCCCGTTGGAAGTCCCAGCTTCTTTTGAAAATAGCGAAGCGTATTTTCTGCTATATACAGATTCATAATTACAATACTGACTTCCATTTCATCAAACAACTCACCATTTTCCAGCATCTCAGCTAGTCGGTAAGCATCTGCGGAATAAGCATAATAAAATCCCAATGCCATATGATAATTACAGGCATCGCTATTTCCTATCATTTGATGATTTTCCATAAACTTCTTGATTTCTTGTTCCATTTTAATCTGTCGTCATACGACTACCTCCTTTTATAAATTTTTGCATAAAAAAAGCACCTGACATTTTCAGTCAGATGCAGAGTTTCTTTTGCATAACCCACTGTGTAAAGATCAAAACCTGTTACCAGGGATTCTGTCTTTATCTATTCCCTATGAAATAGATTATAAAAAAGAAACTTTTATATAATGATTATAGGGTATCTGAAATAGAAAGTCAAAGGCTTTAAGAGCGAATTTTCTATTGTATTCTTGTTTCTCCTGTTTTATACTAAAGATAAGATATAGAAGGTGGTGATTTAGTGAAGCTTGAAACAACTCTCTCCCAAACACTTTACACTGCAGGAAATAACTCAGATTATGATGCTGCTTGTAAACGACTACTTTCTGAAAAGATAATTCTTGCTTGGATTATGAAAAATTGTTTGGAAGAATACCGAGATTGTAACATTTCGGAAATTATTGAAAATTATATCGAAGGGGAACCACAAATTGCAGAAATTCCGATTCAACCGGATCAGACAAACACAGTTAACCGTTCTTTAATTAGAGGTGGACAAACAGAAGACAAAACAATTACAGAAGGAACTATTACCTATGACATTCGTTTTATGGCAACTGCACCAAAATCCGGTGAATTGATCCGTTTAATTATCAATGTAGAAGCACAAAATAATTTCTATCCTGGTTATCCATTGATTAAACGGGGCATATACTATTGTAGTCGTATGATTTCTGCCCAATATGGAACTGAATTTTCTGCCTCACACTACGAAGACATAAAAAAAGTATACAGCATTTGGATTTGTATGAATCCACCAAAATACAGAGAAAATACTATTACGAATTATTCCATTACGGAAAAACAACTTGTGGGACATGTCACAGAAAAAGTAGAAAATTATGATCTAATGTCTGCTATTATGATTTGTCTCGGCAAACCTGATAGTGAGAATTATAATGGGGTTTTAAAATTATTAAATGTCTTGCTTTCTTCTGAGAAAGCTCCAGACGAAAAAGAAAAAATTCTCCATGACGATTTTGATATTGAAATGACTCAGAATTTAGAAAGAGAGGTGTCGCTGATGTGTAACTTAAGTCAGGGAATTGTTGAAAGCACTACCGAACGAAATACTTTAGACAGTATCCGCAATCTAATGGAAACACTAAACTTGACTATAGAACAGGCTATGGCGGCTCTGAAAATCCCAGAATCAGAACGCCCAAAATATGTCTCTATGTTAGAAGATCAGTGAGAAAAACTGGAGCTTGGATTATAAAATTCAGGCTCCAGTTTTGTTAGATAAAAAATTTTCCTTATGAGTTCCAGCGAATTCCATCTAACTTTATTAATAATTTATCCCATTCCTCTTTCGTGTTCCATACGAAAGTTCCATTATCATATGTCCCCAAAATAATTGGACAACTTTCTTGCAAAAATGAAGTGTTATAAAATCTCCATTCCAACCCATTTGTATATATTACTTTTTTATAAAAACTAATATGCCCACTTAATTGGTTGAGATAGTCCTGTTTATCAAGATTTTCGGAAATATATTTTATTTCTACTGCACCATAAATCTTGGCAGTGTTACTTTTTTCCCTTGAACGAACAACAAAATCTGGGAAACCTGAATCCCCCATATATTTTCTTGAAAAATCAGTTTCCCTTCGTCCAGTTACGTCTCGTAAGGAAATATTCTTAGCTGATTTTGCACTTCTAATAATATTGGCAATAATAGAGTATAAATCTAATTCCACTCTATTTTGGGTATCTATTAATTCCAATTCTTCTTTATATCTGTCAAAATAATTATCAACCATCATTTAAAACACTACCTATTTTTCATCTAGTGCAATTTCTAAAATATTAATTATAAGTGCTCTTTTTATATTTTTCCCTGTAAGTGCATCAAGAACTTTTTGTAAACTATTTGATATACTATTCGCAGTCTCAATTCCGGAATCAATATCTTCATTCAATAATTTCAACTTAAACAATACGAATTGAATGTCTCGTTTGCTAAATTTGAGAGCAACTTCTATGCACTCATTAAAAAACACTTGCGTAATGTCTTTAGATTTCTTGTGTTTATACATATCGTCAAGCTTTCTATATAATTCGCTTTCATCCCTTAACCCTGCCATAAGATCACTCCTTGTAATGTACTTTCCAGAAAACGATATTATTTTCTATCACGTATTTCTAACACCTCTTCTTCGGAAATATTCAAAAGTTTACAAATTTCAGAAATTGGATAATCATTCTGTAACATGGTAAGAATAACTTCTTTTTTCCCTTCCATTTTTCCTTCTTCTTTTAACTTCTCTAACGCTGTGCACATATTATTTACCTCCCTATTTCTACTCATACGAATCAGTTCCTTTGAGCCTGCCATCTGACCAATGACTGTTAATAAATCCGAACCCAGCTCCTTATTTCCATACTTTTCCTGAATTCTTTCAAAATGTCCGGCAAAGATGTCTCTAGTAATTTCAAAAACACTTTGAACATCTGTATTATTGAACACATATCGATCTGAATTTCGTACTTCCAAAAGGTTCATTTTATAATAAGAAAAAATAGCAGCAATTTCTTCCGGCATTTCTACAATCATATCTTTCAAACAATACGGTCCGTCCCACTGCTTTTCTCCATAATATACTGTCAATGTAATAACAGGATGAAGTCTATCTTCTTTCCTCATCTTTGATAAAAACTCATCCTCTGTTTTTTCTCTGTACCTTTTTTGTATTTGCGTGTAATCTCCTGATACTCCTTCAGATAGCTCATTGCATCGTATACCATATGACGCAACGGCATGGCATAATGAATATGCTGTTGGTTCTCAATTCCAAGGACAACAAATTCCACTCCATAAGCAGTCTTTTTAATCACATCTCTTGTCCTGGATAATGTTTCTTTATAGTCTTTTAATTGAATGGCACCAGAAACATCAATATCCATTTCATGTAATGCTTCTGGCTTAATAACCTCTTTCCCGCCAAACACAACCACATTAAAAAGATCCGCAAACCGTTCATTGCTACGCCAAAAATCTTTAAATATAATATCTGCTTTTGTATGCTCCACGTAAAATTCTCTCTTCTACAACGAATCACTCTTTTTGTTAGCATTATTATATCAAACTTTGAAAGACCTGGCAAATTGATTTTCCTATATACACCAATCCTTAACTCGGAGGTTCTACTTTGATTTTCACAAGATTTCTTGTTTCCCTGGAAGATGTATTCATGTAATTTAGATTTTTATATCTCCGGATCTGGGTTTCTGTGACACCCATCTCCTGAGCCACCTCTTCTGGTTTTGCATGATACGCAAACATCGTATAAGCACACGAATTTCTAAGTGCCTCTGCACTATAGGAAGGAACCCCCGCTAAAGAAGTGTACTTTTTCATTAACCGGCTAAAATACATACTATTTATTTTATTCCCACGTTTGTTATAAAACAAGTAAGTTTTCTCCTCAGATTTTGAAAGATAATCCTCTAAAATGTGATAGACATCTTCTGGAATAAAACAGGCATCCTGTCTTCCGGGAACAAACAAATATGCACCATTATCATATAGCGAAATATCATTTCTGTGCAGCTCTCCTATTTCTGTTGTAGAAAGTCCCATTCTATATAAAAGTGTAAGCATACAATACGCCATACTATCTTGCTGTGCTGCCACAAATATTGCATCTATATCCTCAATAGGAATTGCATTTGCTTGTTTACTTACTTTTTCAATAAGTTTCAGATATGGCTCAAAGTAATTTCTATAGTCTTCATCAATATCGTATAATCCCCTATTATCAAATAGATATGAAGAAAAAGAATTCAATTCTCGTATCTTCTTCGCCAATGTTGAGGGCTGCAGGATTTTGGCTGACACTTTTTGCTGCATAAAACTATAATAAGATGCAACATCTTTAGCAGTTATCTGATCCATTCCTTTATCAACATAATCTATAAACTCTGAAATATCCGTCTGATATGATAAAATTGTGGATTCACTTTTAAAATGTGCAATAAAATCTTGCCAAATATCTTGCATCTTTTTATCTGCAAATATAAAATTTGACATGCCATTACCCCCTTGTTTGTAAATTTCCGCGTAAGCGGAACAGCACTAAAATGTTATTTGTATATATCATACTATAACATTTTAGTGGTTGCATAGCAATCTAATTTTTACTTAGAAAGAGTTCCCGGATATAATTACATACCCGGGAACTTGTTTTATAATATGTTTGATAACTCCATGTGCTGCACTTCTTCCAAATCAATCCAGTCCGCCTCAAATATTTCTACACTTTCTCCTGTTATTGGATTTGAAATAAGATCGGAATCGCCCAGCACAATTCTTTCTTTTTTATAACTCTTTCTGACATCTGCTAATGCTTCTTCTAGATTATCATTATCTTCCACAATGAGTACTCTTCTTAAAATTTCTTGTACCGCTATTGCTCGCTTCATCTGTATTCCTCCTTTAAATTACACCTGCACTTTGAAATAGCCATTCCAGTTCCTCATTTTCGTATGTATGTTGCACATAAACAGGCACATCTTCTTCTGAAGAAATCTTCTCTTTTTCAAGCACCTGAATATCTCTTTGTTTCATTTTATGCCGATATAGGACACCCACTCCAAATATATAATGGAACGGCGTATACCATTTCTCCATATCTTCGATGTTTCCTACAAGCGTATCTCCTATAATCACTACACCAGGACATCCCATAAGTGACATTTGAATATAGCACATTTTCGCTACCAGAGAATCAATATCCTGAGCAATAAAATACGCATTTCTCTGATAGTCTATTCCACGCTCTTTCATGGTATTGGCCGCTGCTATCACATTTACTCCAGATCCACAAGCAGGTTCGTTAAGCAGGAAAGGGGCTGATATGTCTTCTTTTTCCTCTATCGTAATTTCTGCCATAAGTTTTGAAATTGGATAGGGTGTAAAAAATTGCCCTTTCTGGTTATCCGATATCCGCAGCTGCATATATATTTCCCCTAATAAATCCTTTTCGGGGTTACGCTCCATGCCACTGACAACCATTGCAAACATTTTGCTAAATTTCTCTTGTTCGTTTCTCTGGTATTTCTGAATTATCCGAAGATATTCCTGCTCTCTAGAATCTTTCTGTTCATGGTTCCAACAATTTGAAATGGATATTGCACAAAGATTAATAAAGTCGGACCATACTTCCCATCGTGGATAGCATCCACTTATTTCTTCAATTGCCCGTATTATGTCCTGATCCACGAAATCCTTCCTCCTTCTTTTCACTATATAGTAATTATGGATTTGGGGCACAAACAGTTCCCCAAATCCATATCCCTACGTTTCCATAAATAATACTTTATTCATATGATAGTTTCTTAACTTTGCCCTACGCTACTTTCCTTTTCACTCATCTCCTCAAAAAGCAGTTCAAGAGCTTGTCCTGCATCATGTTCATCTAGTAACTCAATATATTTATCAATACATTTACATGCAATCTCCATCTGTTGCTCAATACTATGTTGCAAATCATAATTTGCATAAAGCAGAATAAAAAAAATATTATAAAGCTCTTCTGTACATTTATTCTCATTTTGATGGATCCAGTTACCAAGTCTTATTACCATGTAATTCCAGTACTTTCCGCACTGAATTCCTTCTTCGCCCAAAAAACCTGATACCCACTCGCCTACCGTTTGTGTATTATCTCTTTCCCCACATGATACATCCTGTAAGAAATATAGGACTTCTTTTTTCTCAGTATATGCCCTCCCCAATGGGAACAATCCACAAATTGTCGGCTTCGCTTCATGAACAATACATTTGTTTAAAAAAAGAAATGGACACCGTTTCTCTTCTCCTACTGGAAGGAGACGGATCAATGGCATTTTACTGGTTGGTCCAATATATACTGCTGCATACTTCTGAATCAATTCTTCTAGTGTAATATCCAGCTTTTTTCTAATCCGAAATATATCATAAGCGTTCAATATAATATCTTCCCTATTTTTACAACATTTGCCACAACCATCACAACGAAACCTCATTTTACTCTTTTCACTCATAGGTTCGTATCCCATCTTTCGTAATTTGTTATACATATAAATCCTCCTTTTATAAATGACCTATCTTTTATCTACCCACCTGCATCTCATTTGCATACACTTTTCCCATTCCAACAACATTCCAATGTTATATTGAATACCTCAAAATACTGCTTACAAATTTCTCTGAATATAGTCTTCTCTTTCCAATATGAATTCCGGCAGCTGCCGGAATCCTACATCATTCACATAATATGCTGCTATCGTTCCATCTCTTCGTAATACGATTACATCACTCACCGATAATGAATGTCCACGAAAATCTTTTGGATGTTCTACATTAAATTGATAAAACAATGTATCAAGGGTCTCATTTGCGGATAATCTGTTTCCATATACAAACTGATAATCACTCCCTTTTACTTGTAGTCCTTTACTATTCACAAAATCCAATCCCATGAACCGGTATTCACTTCCTCTTCCATCTGAAAGCTGGTAGATTCCATAGCGGTTCTCCGTACCATGAATTAGCGATCGTTCCTTTTGCAATTCCTCTACTCGATTTTTCAACCTATTTCCTCCTTATTTTTGCAAATAAAAAAAGCACCACAAACGGGTGCGTTTTACTTACTACTGTATTTTCCATTCTTATAATATAGATTATTCTCTTCCCTCCTTTTATATTAAAATAGCCCTTCACGAAGCTGTGAAGGGCTTACATGCCAATAACCTGTTACCAGGAATTAAGCTACTGTTATCTACTCATAGCAGACACCATAAATAAAAATCTATATTATAAATACAATATATCATTTTTCTAGATTTGTAGCAATATTACCTCTTACATTTCTAACATTAATTGATATTTCATATTTCTCATCTCTATAATATTTTTGCAACAACAGCAATACTAAATAAATAGTAATAATATTTAAGACGAATACTCCTATTTCCATTTAACACTTGAATATTTTTTTTTTTATATTAATATTACCTTGTAATTGCTTCTCCTTTTTTACAACCATAATAAGAACAAATATCTATTTTTTACAAAGGAGCTAACTATGTTATTATATTATTGTCTCCCGATTACTTCTCAATGTTGGGGAATAAAAGAAGATAATTTATTTTCTTTAATATCTTCTGAACGAAAAGATAAAATAAAAAATTATCACCATACTATTGACAAAAAATTGTCTTTATATGCCGAATTGTTAACTCGCATTGGTTTAAGCCATATGAGTGGATTACCAATTTCCTCGATTCAATTTTCATATTCTTCTAATGGTAAACCATTTTGGAAAGGCTACCCTTATTATTTCAATTTCTCTCATACAAAAAACTTTATATTATGTTGCATTTCTAATCTAGGAAACATTGGTGCAGATGTTGAAAAAATAGATATTGCACCCTTTGAAATTATGAAAATAGTCTTTCATCCTTCCGAAATCAGTTATATCCAAAATGCTCCTATTGCAAAAAAAAATTATTATTTCTATAAAATATGGACTCAAAAAGAATCATATACAAAATTTACAGGAACTGGAATCATTGAAGATTTAAGAAAAATCAATGTATTAGATCCAGTATATTCCCCCTATTTTTATACATGGTTACAAGATGATTACTTATGTTCAGTTTATTCTGAACGCCCCGAAAAACATCAATTGGTTCACATATCTGAAGACGATGTGATGTACCATTGCAAATTTTTATTAAATCCATCCTTTAATTAAAGTACTAAATTTTTCAAAAAATCTAGCCTAAACAAAAATAATTTGCTATAATGAAAAATGTTGATTGAACTCTTCTTTCAACTATCATTGTTTTAATTTTTAAAAATTATTTATGGAGTATGATTATATATGGGAATTAATATCTCTTTTAAACCGGATGAAATTTTTGAAACGGTTGGTCTTATTTATGTAAGTCACTATTTTAATAAAATAAAGTCCGAAATCATTAAAGAGCTTGATTTAATAGGTCTAGGAAATGAAAAAGAATACGTTCGTTATCTTAACTTTTGGGAAAAATATGTTAAATCCTTTTCTAAACATTGTTCCCTTTTAGACGACTTGAATTTCTTTCTAGAAATAAACGACGCAACAGCATTTATGATGTTTTCAATTCCTTTAGTGAAAAATAGCCAGTGGTTTAATGATCTTACTAAGATTACCAATACACAGATAAACAAAGAACTCTTTATTACTTACTACGAAATTTATTGTCAGCAATATCAATTTGAAGATGAGGAAATTAATATTTCATCACTCCAAGATATTTTTAATTTTGTGAACAATACAGAACTACCTCAAAATTTAAAATGGAAATTGATGCAGATAATGACTTCACCGCAACAATATTACCAAAAATTTATTAATGTTATAAAACAAAACATTCCCGCCTACAAGAAAGCACTTGACAATGTAAACGCCCAATATATGCGCTTTATTTCAGCGTTTGATCAATCTACCTCTGAAAGTTTGGACAACTATCAAGCAATATTTAACGATGAAATCAAGCAAATTGTACCGTCTGTTGTATTCATTTTCTTGCAAGTATACTTTAACAAGACATTATTTTGTGGCTTACTTTCAAATATCATTTTAAGAGACGAAAACAAACATACTAGTAAAAAGGAACGTTTACTTTCAGTATTAAAAGCTATTAGTGATAACAGTAAGCTAGATATTTTATTATCTCTCAAAAAGAGACCGAAATACAATTTAGAAATGGCTGAAGAATTAAAGGTCACTCCTGGAACTATGTCGCATCATATGAATGCACTGTCCGCCGCCAAATTAGTAGATGTAGAAAAAAAGAGAGGAAAAGTATACTATATCCTAAACGAAGAAAATATTAGAATTATTTTAAATGAATTAGAAAATTTATTATTGCACTGATTGTTTACAAGCAAAACAAAATTTGACGGCTTTGAACTGGATAGTCAAAGCCGTCATAAACAATATCTATTTTTTTAACTGATAAAAATCAAAAAATTTCGCACGTCTATTTACAAGTGTTTCAAATGTTCCATGTTCGATAATTTCTCCATCTGTAATAAAAACTATCTCATCATATTGATTAAGAAGATCTTTATTCATAGTATGTGTAATCGTAATCAACGTCAAATCAGGTATTTTCAATAATCTACTCTCAATATCATAAGCCGTTTGCATATCAATAGCAGATGTTCCTTCATCCAATATCAAAAGAGGCTTTTTCCGAATCAAAGCTCTTGCCACAGCAATTCGTTGCTTTTGTCCTCCTGAAAGATTCGAACCATTTTCTCCAACTATATAATCTTTCCCGTTTGGTATTTGTTCAATAAACTCTAATAGCCCACTAGCAAATAATGCATCTGATAATTCTTCTTCAGTAAAAGATTCATGTAAACAAATATTATCAAAAATACTTTCGTCAAACATAAAAACATTTTGATGTATAACTGAGGACAATGCAGTTATTTTATCCATATTTAAAGCAGAAATACTCTCTGAGTCATATCGTATATCTCCTTCAAAATTCGAATAGTATCCTGCTATCAATTTAATAAGTGTAGATTTACCACATCCACTTTTCCCTACAAAAGCATATTTTCGCCCTTTCTCAATCGAAATATCAACCCCATGAATAACCTCATTAACTTTATCATAAGAAAAATGCAGATTTTTGATACTAATCTTTTGGTCAAAAGTGGGAATAGTCTTAATCATTGCATCTTGTCTCTGGTAATCTGCAAATGCATTTAATTTTTTAATAATTGGATCTACACTCTTAATTTTAGGAATATTACTAAAAATAATCAAAAGAGGATTTGCCAGATTACTACTGACCTGTACCATTCCTAATAATGTCCCAGCCGTAATCCTACCAATAATAATAAAATAGGCAGAAAGAAATACGACAACAACCTGAACAAGAAGTGCAAGAACCATAGAAACTGCTTCATTTGCTGCAATTGTTTTATCCGCTAAATATTTTGCTTCTATAGTATTCTCGTTACTTGATTCAAAACGTTCGAGAACATATTTTTTCATTCGATAGGATTTAATGACCTCGAAACCAGTTAATAAATCTTTCACATGATTAGTAAATCGAGATAACATATCGGAATATGCATCTTGTCGTTTAGCAAGCATTTTGCCAAAAAGACTAGGTACAACAAACATGAGAGCAATTGCAACAACCACACATATTGTAACAATAATATCAAAATAAATCATAATAGCCATAGATGCTAAGAATATGATAGTATTTTGTATAACTTGTAATAGCGGAAGTAAATAGTTATCTTCTATCATCTTAACATCATTTGTAATAGCAGAAAGGTAATCCGCTGTATGATTTTCCAAATAATCCTCAAGAGTATGACTCTCAATTCCTGCAAATGTTTTTGAACGAATATTTTTCATAATTTTGCAAACAAGCTTCTTGCTAAATAACGATTGTAGATACATAAATACTCCCATCAATGCAAAATAATTCAAGGAAAAAATAAGAATTCTGACGAAACTATTCATGTTACCAGTATCCACAATATCCATCACTTTTTGTAATAGGATAGCAATAAAAACATAGGATAATGAACTAATTGCAGTAAATAGTGTTGCAAGAAACAATAGGAACTTATTCTGTTTCAAATATCTCCTCATAATGACTCCCTCCTACTTTCGATTAAATAATAGATCACAAACAAGACCCGTTACACCTAAACCAAATAACCAGGTAGCAACTGATTTATAGCCTTTTTCTGATAAATGTATTGCACCAATCATCATCCCCACCTCTATTAAGGCAGATACGGATTTTGATAAAATACGAAATGATCGTTTTTTCCATGCGTCATTAGCAGAATTTTCAATTTTGTTGACAACATTTTCAATTTTTCTCTCAAAATTATCCGTTGACATAATATTCTCCTTTCTAATCACCGTAATCATTACATTTTTACTTTTATTAGACTAAAGAAGGAGCTATCGCATTAAGCAACAGACAGGAATATTTTGATAATTTTAGCAAATTAAATATATAAATATTCTCGATACACCTTAAAGCGACAGCTTCTTCTTCTAATCCATTAGACTATGCTGTCTCATAAAATTACTCTTCTTCAACTTCTAAATCTAATGTATCCCCAATTACTTGGTCTTTATTTTGTTCAATGAATTTAGCTACTTCCTGAACACTTCCTCCTTTCATAATTTCTACAACTTGTATTTGCACGGAAAATATACTGGCTATCGCATTTACAACTTGCATTGCTTTTATAGAATGCCCACCTATATCAACAAAAGACTCATTTATACTTATGTTTCGAATTCCAAGAATTGATTCATACAACAACGCAACTTCTTTTTCTATATCTGTCACAGGTTGTACAATCTCCTTCTCCTCCAATACTCTATAAGGAAGTTTTCGTTTATCAATTTTACCATTAGGTAAAGTTGGCAACTGTTCGACTAATGCAATAAAATTAGGTACCATATAACTCGGAAGTTTTTTCTTTAACTTTTCACGAATTTCTACTTCCGTTAAGCTACTCGTTACAACATAGGCTCCTAATATTTTATCACTTGCCCTTTCACAAATAACTACCGCAGCATTTTTTACAGTAGGAATCATTCTTAAGGTATTTTCAATTTCACCCAATTCTACTCTAAATCCACGTATTTTTACTTGTTCATCCATTCGCCCAAGATATTCTATTTCTCCATTTGAAAGCCATCTTACTAAATCTCCTGAACGATATAACCTACTACTGTTTAAAGCATGTGAAATAAATTTTTCTCTGGTCAATTTGTCTTTCCCAAGATATCCCTGTGAAACACCTTCACCTCCTATGTACAATTCACCTAGCATTCCGATACCACATATGTTTCCTTGTTGCATAACTAAAGCTTGAGTATTTCCTATAGGCTTCCCTATAGTTACATTTTTTCCCTTCTTAATCCGGGAATATGTAGCACATACTGTAATTTCCGTTGGACCGTAAAGATTGCATAACTTTTCTTCACTTACTCTAGAACTTTCACAAAACCAATCAACTAATTTTTTATCAAGTGGTTCTCCACCAATATATATCCTCTCCATATATTGAAACATGAACCCCAAATTATATTCTCGGATATAATCTGTCATAACGCGTAGCATGGATGGTACGATTAACATATGACTTATCTTCTTATCATAAATAATCTCCAGCAAATTTTTTACATTTTTTTGATCTTCATCAGAGATTAATTGTAAGCATGCTCCACTTAACCCACTACAAAAAATTTCCCAGACTGAACCATCAAAAACATATGTAAAATTCTGTAAAATTTTACTATTTTCACTTATATTGCCTTCTTTCAGTTGCCATGTTACTAAATTCTGCAAATTTTTATTACTTATCACAACTCCTTTTGGTTCACCTGTCGTTCCTGATGTGTAGATAATATAAACTGCACTGTCAACGTCACGCTTACACTTCAGATTACTAGATACCATTTTCATTTCATCATGCACACATATTATTGGTATTTTATACCTTCCGATTAAATCTGAGTGTGACACTAATAGTATTTTAGACTTTGAATCACTCAAAAGATACTCTATTCTTTCTTTGGGATACTCTGGTAAAACTGGAGCATATGTACCTCCTGCCTTTAAGACTCCATATATAGAAATTATCATCTCAAATGAACGATGTGCCAAAATTCCTATAACATCTCCTGACTGCACTCCGCTTTTTATTAGTCTTTGAGCAATAGAATTTGCAAATCCATTCAATTCTGCATAGGTCATACTATCATCACCAAATTCAAGCGCAACTCTATCCGGGTATCTCTCAACTATTTCCTCAAATCGTTCAATAACGCTCTGTCCTTTTGGATATGGCATCTTTGTTTCGTTAAAGGTTTCTAATATTAGATGTTTTTCATCCTCTCCTATAACCTCTAGCTTATCAACCTCTTCCTCTGGATTCATTGACAACTGTCTTATTACTACTTCAAAATGTTTTAGTATCCTTTCTGCCTCTTCTCGGACATATTTTTGTGTATCATAATAAAGGTTCAACACAAGTCCTTCTTGTTCATAAACTGTCACAGATAGCGGATAGTTCGTCTGTTCTCTAGCGGATTCTATCTCCAATCCCAACTGATCATTCCAACTATCTTCCTCATAATAGTTCTCAAAGGCAAAGACACTCTGTATCAGTTCACTTCCCAAATCACTTCTCTTCTGTATCTCCGCCAGTGGACAATAGCTGTATTCCATACTCTTCAGTGCCTGTTCTTGTAATCTCTTGAGAAGTTCCACTACACTTTCTCCGGATTTTAATTCTACCCTTATTGGAATGGTATTTATAAACAGTCCAAGCATTCTCTCTACATTCTCTATTTTTTCTTCTCTACCTGATACTACTTTTCCATACACCACGTCTTTAACGTTATTATACTTCTGCAGTAGTATTCCCCAAGCAGCTTCTATAACCGTATTTATAGTAATTCCATGTACCCGTCTTATTTGTTCCAACGTTTCTGTGTCTTCTTTGGAAATGCGTCTAGTAACAATAGAGACCTCTTCTTCTGTAGGCTCTGCTATTCCTTCCGGTTTTATCATAGCTTGTTCCTCATATCCCTCTAGTACCTCATTCCAATATTTCAGTCCCTCCTTTAAATCCTTTTTCTTTTGATTTCTTACATATTTTTCATAGCCAGTCACACATTCCATGTTAGCCAGAATTACTTGATCTTCCTTTCCTTCTAGCATTTGACCATATAACTGTGCAATATCATTCATAAGAAGGGACATGCACCATCCGTCCATAATTATATGATGGAAACACATATAAATACGGTACTCACCTTCTTTGCAGCGGATGACCGATATTCTAAGAAGACTATCTTCCTCCAAATTGAACCCTCTTTTTATATCAGCTTTTGAGTAAGATGTAAGTTTCTCTTCCAGGTCATCTACGTTTCGCATATCTATATATTGATATTCAATATCCCTCTTCTTTAATAGTACCTGTCTTGGCTCTCTTACTCTTTTATACATGATACTGGTTCTCAACATTTCATGTTTAGTACCAAGAAGTTTAGAAATCCGTTCCATATATTCCGGTCTAAAATTCTTTCCAGTCCTATATACGCTCTGCACAATGTATGCGGTATCCTTATCGCCTGCTATTTCATGGAACAGCATACCTTCCTGCATTGCAGTCAATGGATATATCCTCTCCACTTCAAGACCACTTTTGCCCAGGCTTTCCTTCACTTCTTCAAACTCTTCCTCGCTCCATCCTACTTCTCCATAATCGCTTGCAGTATGTTCCGTCTCCTTTCGTTCTGCACAGTATATTGCAATCTCCTTCAATGCTTCACCATATCTCCGGCCCAGTTCTTCCATGTCCTCTCGTCTATGTATGCTCTTCTCATATGTAAGCTCAAATGAAA
>OBVB01000420.1_pt1 | contig 26543 bp, 29 predicted proteins | sample 1475891 | NCBI WGS metagenome assembly OBVB01 (sample SAMEA2579943, study PRJEB22360) | human gut metagenome | biome: human gut; feature: human-associated habitat; material: faeces | place: Denmark | collected 2008/2010 | reverse complement strand
CTATCTTTGCCCCTCTGATCAACAATGCCCTATCCACTGCGGATCAGCTTCTTCAATTCTTCGGTCGTAAGGCCAGCATAGGGATTGCTGGTATCAATCTGACCCGATACCTCCATCTTGTCCTTGAACATACCAAGATGACGCCCCAGGAGTTCTAGGGCCTTTTCTTTATCATTTAGCTTAAGTTCAATGCCAAATTTGCCTTCTTTTATTCCGGCAATCGCTCTGACCTGGTTCTCCGTTAATTCCTCTGTGTCCCGGATATTCACCATGCCGTCTATAACTTCCGCATAGTCCGTGGCCCTGGCAAAAGCAATAGCAGCCAACTCTTCAATCACTCGATCCTGCGTAACTTCTGTTCGTTTCTTCCGCTCCTGCATTCGTTCCTCGATGTAATCAGCAACCTTAACATTTCTTAACAATCTTGCTGCTGCAGGCGCAGCCACATCGTCATTCTTAACTCTCGGATATGCGACCTTGTAAGCCCTGGTGGCATTAAGATCTACCAGGTACTCATCCACAAACAGTTTTTGTTTTGGCGTTAATGCCATCAGGCTCACCTCCATTTCAATATCTTGTATTTATCCACACCCAATCCACAATATGTTGACAAAAGAAAAGCCCCCGCCTCAAAGCAGGAGCCTTTCCCGAGAAGGAAAATTATGTGTAAAAAAGAAAACCACTGGACCCTCTAGGAATCGAACCTGGGATGGTGTGGTTTGCAAGCCAACTGCTCTACCACTGAGCTAAGGATCCAATAAAATGGGGGGCGGCCCAGCTGTTACGCCGGGCCATGTACTCAATGAAGAGGTATTGGTCGAAAGCCGTCGGCTGTATGCCTTTGGCTTCGGATTTTATTATAAAACGATATTTCCGATATAAACGATGTTTTTACTTAATTCCACAACTTTTTAAGTATTTATCCCGAATATATAGTCTCGGATAGTCTGGGTTATCCCGATACCCCAGTCTTTTTGCAACCTCTTTCCATGGCAGCCCATCCAGATAGAAATATTCAAATACTTTCCTGGTAGCCGTATCCTCGATTGCCTCAACCCACTTTCTAATTTCTTCTGCTTCTGCCTCTTTCTGATCCAGAAGCCGGCGCTTTCTTCTATATCGTTCATCATCAAAGCCCACCACTGCCTGCGGACGTTCAAAGCCCTTACTATAGTCTTTTATGACGCTGCTCCCCAGCCCTGCATCTGTTGTATTCATTTCATTCAGTTCCCACCTCAGGATCGCAATTTCCTGCATCAGTCTCTTGTAGCTTTCCAAGCGCTTTATTGTCATTTCCAACGGTATCACCTCCTGTATCTCTCATCCGGGCATAATGACGTATACGCATAGGCCGGCATCCGGGCTGACCACTCGTCCAGCCTCGGCCCCCGGATCGCCTCTGCGTCACTGGCCGCTACTGCCCGCTCTCTCCGCAGCCGGTTCGCCTTCCTTTGGGCCTCCGTTTTTACAATCCCCATTATGTATCCCTTCTTTCTGGCCCCGCAGCAGGGCTATGGCGTATTCCAGGTATGGATTTTTCTTCTGCCACATGGCCTCATTATCCCAATCCTTTCTTTGCTGTCTTGATCTTTCTGACACAATCAGGGCAAAAATCAAACGCCCCTACCCTTGTTGTACATTTTTCGCACAGGTTTTTATCACACGTCTGTACATATGATTTAAAGTCAATGCTTGTACAAACTTCCGCTACTGGCATATCGCAAAGCAATGTTGCTTCTCTATGGCAAAATGCACATCGTTCCTTTTTAGGGATTATTCTTGTTACTTCATGGCTCATAGATGCTCCTTTATAAAATCTCCCGCCAATGTGTCGGCGTATAGTACACATACATACTCCCATCTGGGACATACCATAGATTCTTGCACCGGTACAACGGCTGCTGATTCCGGCAGAATACGCCATCATCAATCTTGGTTTCCACCACCAGATATACGGGTGGCAGAATATCTATGGTTCTCTTCCACTCTCTCATGATTCTTTCCTAAATGTCAGTTTTCAGGAATTACCTGTCCTGACTTCTCCAATCGATCGGCCGCCCTTCCCAGGACAATCATAATGTCCCGATATTCACCTTTTGTCAGAACACAGCCTTTTGTAAACTCATGAATATACATCCGTAAATCTCTGCATTCCTTTATTCCTATCACTTCTTCGCTCAGGGTCAATTCCTCCTCCAAATCTTAATTTCCCTGCTCATCTTTCTGTGTTAATCTCTTCATGACTCTTTTCCTTTCCTCGGCCTTATCAGTGCAATAATCTTTCCTGTCGCACTCAAATTTTTGTAATACACATTTGTCCCATAATAATAAAATCCTCTTATTCCCGGGCGGCCTTCATTGCGTATGTATTTTATCTGCATCGGTCCCCCTTTACTTTTCCCAGCTGATCTTTCTGCTCCAGACATTTCCCGCACAGGCCGTATGGAAAAACCAGTGGTCTCCTCTTTTGGTCTTCACGTATTCAACACGGGACAGGTCATCCGTTTCCGGATGGATCACCTTCCCACATCCCTTGCAGCAGGTCTGGCCCAGTGTACGCATCATGATTGTCTTTTTCTGTTTGTCTGTCATAAGGTTCCCTCCCGGATCTTACGGATCCTTGCTTTCAGCGATTCCATGACCCAGCTCTGTACGTCATCCTTACGCTGCAGGGCCTGCATGACATCCGTGTCCCGGGTCCCGCTGCATACCAGGTGGTGGATGATCACCTTCTCCTTCTGTCCCTGACGGTGCAGGCGTTTGTTGGCCTGGGTATATAATTCATAGTTCCATGTAAGGCCGAACCAGATCACATGGTTCCCTCCCTGCTGCAGGTTCAGCCCGTAGGCACTGCTGGCCGGATGGGTAAGAAGTACCTGGATCTTTCCTGCATTCCAGTCATCCTCATCCTGTGTAGTCTTAAGCTCCCTTACAGCCAGCCCCAACTTCTCCAGGGCCTTTAGTATCCGTGTCCGGTCATGCTGGTAGTTGTAGAACACCAAGGCCGGTTTTCCCTGCAGGGATTCGATCAGCTCCAAAAAAGCCTCGACCTTGCAGCCGTGTACTTCATGTACCTGGCGGTCCTCACCATACAAGGCCCCGTTTGCCAGCTGCAGGAGCTTGTTGCTCAAAGCCGCCGCACTGGTAACACTGATCGTTTCATCATCCTCCGGCAGCTGCAGCACCATCTCCCGCTCCAGTTCGCAGTAGGCTTTCAGGGATTTTGAATCCAGCTCCACCGGGATCTCGTGATAGGTGATATCCGGCAGCTGCAGATAGTCCTCCGCCTTCATGCTGATACAGATATCGGAGATCTTTTCCAGGATGCTTGCTTCCGTTCCCGGCTTGGCCTCATAGCTGTACACCATGCCGTCCGCCCCTCTCTTATCCGGCTGGAAATACCTCTCCCTAAACTGGGTATACCGCTTTCCCAGACGTTCTCCCCCATCCAGCAGGAAGATCTGGCTCCACAGGTCCTCAAGTCCGTTTGGCGACGGGGTCCCGGTCAGTTCCACCATACGGTCGATGCGGTCTCCCACACTCGCCAGGGCCTTAAACCGCTTGGCGCTGTGGCTCTTAAAGCTGCTGCTCTCATCCACTACAACCATGTCAAAGGGCCATGCGTTCCGGTAGTAGTCCACCAGCCAGCAGACATTCTCCCGGTTGATGATGTACAGGTCTGCCGGGGTGTTCAGCGCCCGGATCCGCTTTGTCTGGCTCCCCAGTACCGGCGATACTCTCAACATCTGCGTGTGACCCCATTTGGCCGCCTCCCTTGTCCAGGTTCCTTCTGCCACCTTCTTGGGTGCGATCACCAGCACCCTGCGCACCAGGAACCGGTTGTACTTAAGCTCCTTCACGGCGGTCAGGGTTGTAACCGTCTTGCCAAGTCCCATATCCAGAAAAAGCCCCAGCTTCTTGATCTCGATGATCTTGTTAATGCAGTGCTGCTGGTAGGCATGTGGCTTAAATTCCATTCCTCGTCCTCCCCAATCCGTATCGGGCGCCTAATTCCCTGCTGGTTTCCTCGAATCCCGATGCCAGGAAGAACGTTCGAACTCCCTCAATCCCGTAGGCCACATATACCTTCTGTCCCAGTTCCCTCAGCCGGTCGATCTGGATCTTCTGCAAAGCGCTTAGTTTCCCTGTATCCGTTTTCAGTTCCACAAATACCGGGGCCCGGTCCGGGAAAATCACAATCCGGTCCGGCACACCATCGTTCCCGGGGCTTGTCCATTTATAGGCCCGGCCGCCCAGTTTCTTTACCTCCGTCACCAGGATTCTCTCAATGTCCTTTTCTCTCATCTGACTACCTTCCTCACGTACACGTGTATGTGTGTGTTTTATTTATGTGTGTGTATGTATATGTATGTACTATATTTTTATATATTTTTTAACTCTATATAGAAGTTTGTTGTCGTTGTTGTCATATAATAAAAATTCCTTTGTTTATAAGGCTTTGCACCGACTACAAACCCCGACTACATTATGTAGTCAATGTTTTGGCACTGACAACGTGACAACAAAGAAATTTCTTTTTGTAGTCGGCCTATGTAGTCACTCGTTCAAATCCTCTCTGTTGTCCATAAACCCCAAATCTCCGTGTGGATTTAATCCGCTCCCACCCTTTCAGGCACAGCAGGATATTGTTGATCTCCGTGCTGTCTGACCGCTTCATGTATTTCAGTTCACTCCCGAAACACTCCACCCAGATTTCCGCTGCACAAACCTTTTCCCTGGGAATCAGCTCTACTCCATCCTCCAGCCTCATGTTTCCATTCCAGAAGATCCTCCGTTTCTGAAGATCCAGGGTTTCCCAGTTTGAGGGGATCTCCCGTTCCAGAAAGTCCAGGATAATGCCTTCCTTTCCTGATGATTCCCTGTGTTTTTCCTGCTGGTCCTTCGCCAGGGTTTCGATCTCTTTTGGCAGATACAGGGGTTCCCCCATGGTCCAGTACAGATAGGCCTCCGCCCAGATCTGGTCTACCTCAAGCGGCAGCTGGTCCCACACGGACTTTTTCGCGGGATGGACGCCCACATCCACCGGCCAGAAACGCCGGTTCCCCGTGGCGTCTTTTAAAAACTCGCTGTCATTGGATGTACCGAAGAACACGCACCGTCTGGGGTACTTGTCCGTCCTCCGGCCGTATGCTGCCCGGTAGATATCATCCGTCTTGCTTAAAAACTGTTTAATGACCTGGGTCTCCTGCTTTGTGAAGGCACTCAGTTCCCCGATCTCGTTGATCCATGTCCCCTGGATCAGCTCCGCCGCCTCCTTCCCCTCAAACGTTGTCAGGGAATCGCTGAACCAGTCCTTCCCGAGGATCCGCAGGAACGTGCTCTTCCCAATGCCCTGCGGCCCCGTAAAGATCGGCATATAATCATACTTGATCCCTCCGGTCACTGCCCGGCCTACCGCCGCGCACAGGGACTTGCGCATCACGGCCCGGGTGTAGGCCGTATCCTCCGCCCCCAGGTATTCTGACAGCAGCGTGTCCAGGCGTTTCACTCCGTCCCATGTAAGGCCCTGCAGATACTGCTTTACGTCATTGATCCGGTTCTGGGCGCTTACCAGCATCAGCGCATTGTCCAGTTTCTCACGGCCCGTAAGGCCATAGAATACTTCCACATAGCGGTAGAACCCGGCGTCATCCACATCCTTCCAGCGCCGTTTTTCTTCTCTCTGATCCCACGGGACACGTCCCAGGATCATGCCGCAGCTGGCAAATTCATCCGTCACGATCCGGCCTTTTAACAGCGGGTCATTCTCCAGTACGACCACGGCATTATTGATCGTCTTCTCATATCTTCCCTGGCTGTCCTTTGTAAGCTTCGGCAGCCAGGACAGGTCATAGTCCGGCCCGCTGTCTGCCTGCGGGTCCTCCGGTGCCTGGAACGTCTGCTTCGCCTTCTCAAGGCGTTCCACGGATATCAGGTCGGACACCTGCTTATCCTCCAGCGCCAGCCGGCTCATAGCCATGAAAGACGGCATCTTGCTGGCCGGCGTACCCTCCTTTGCCTCGCTGTCGCGGTCCCCATACATATGCAGGCGCACCAGATCGAACGCATTGACCAGCTGCCCGCTGCACGGGTCGGTTGCATGGTGGGAATATAAAAACAGGTCCCCGTCATAGACTACGGCGCCGCCCACTGTGGAGCCCCCTGTATAGGTGTATCTCCCCGGGATGCTGGTCTCCTCGTACATTCCAGGGATAAAGTGCTCCATGGCCTGCGTGATGCTGTAGGTGCGGCAGAAGGCTCCGATCACCCCCCGTTTCCGGGTAGGATCCTCCTGCTTTGCCAGCCGGCGCCGTTCTACTGCTTCACTGCCCGGCACCTGGGGCCACTGGGCGATATCATGCCAATCCCCATACATGGACAGGAGCCCGTCCAGGCTGCAGAACGGCCGGTCATAGGACTCGCACACATACTGGCTGTCCGCACAGCAGCTGGCCCAGTACATCAGCCTGGAGGCCTCAAAGGTGGTCGGGTCACAAAAGCCAATCCCGATTAAAAACGCCAGTTTCCGTGCCGCCGGTTCATATTCATCTGCCGTACCCGTCCGGTCCAGGGGGACCACCACACGGAGCCTCGGAGCATATCCTGCGTGCTTTCTGGTACTGTAGACGGCTGCTGCACAGCCCAGCCCTTCCACGCGGCGCAGGATATCCTCCGTCTGTCCGGCGGGGATATTGTCGAGATCCAGAGTGACCAGGTCACGCCCTTCCACGTTGGCGGCCTTCCTGCGGTCCCCGGCAAAGGTGCCTCCCACAAAGCCGCCTGCATCCTTTAACTCGTCCTGCCTGGACTTTGGGAGGGCCAGGTACTCTTCCAGGGTTTCCACGCCCCGGACCGGTGTTTTCAGTTTTTCCACGAACTCGGACCACAGGATCTCACTTTTAGGCCAGTGTGTGGCCTTCCTGCTCCCCGCGGTGCTGATCCGCAGCATCCTGTTATACTGCATCTTCCCTTTCCTCCTCTTAATCCTTCATGTAATAACTACTCTCAAAGCCTGCGCCCTTTAGGATCAGGCCCGGAGCCCAGTCAATCGGTTCTGCCATCAGATCACAGATCTCTTCCACTGTGGTCTTCATAGGGGCGTCAATGATCACCTCATCGTGCACATGGAATACCACCTGCAGGCCCTTTTCTGCGATCCGTTCCAGCGTAACTGCCAGGCAGTCCCGCGCAATCGCCTGCACAATGTTCTCCGTCAGTTTCCCGCCGTAGGTGGACGCCACCTCCCACTTCCTTGTCTGCTGGCCCACTGTGTAATAATGAAGCGCCAGTTTCCCGAACGGGTTCTCTTTTAAAAACGGTTTCGGGTAGAACAATTTCCTGCCGCTTGGCAGGCGCACGGTGAGGAAGGTCTGGCCGTACAGGATGTCCCCCTCAAGGGCGAAGATCAGGCCATAGATAGCCTGGGGCTGTGCGGTCTGCATCACCGCAAGGGCCGCATTCTCCACTGCATACCACAGGTCCCGGATCCGCGGGTTGGCCTGCCTCCACCGGGTTACGATGTCCGGGAGTTCGTCCTCTGTAAGGCCCATGTTCAGGGCCCCCATGGCGATCAGGGCCGAAGTCCCTCCCTGGTAGCCAAGGGCCAGCGTTGCCACCTTTCCTTTCTGGCGGAGGGAGTATTCCGGGTTGCCCTTTGCGATCCGGTCCACCGGCACGCCAAACATCTGTGCCGCGGTTGCCTCATAGATCTTTCCATGGGTGGCAAATACCTCATTGACCCACTGTTCCCCCGCCAGCCAGGCAATCACACGGGCCTCAATAGCAGAGAAATCCGATACAACGAACTTGTGCCCCTCCGAAGGGATGAACGCTGTGCGGATCAGCTGGGACAGCGTGTCCGGCACGTTTCCGTACAGCAGGCGGAGCCCTGCATAATCCTTCCGCTTCACCAATCCCCTGGCATAATCCAAGGTCTTGAGATAGTTCCTAGGAAGGTTCTGCATCTGCACCAGACGCCCGGCCCAGCGTCCGGTCCGGTTGGCCCCGTAATACTGGGTCAGGCCCCGCACCCGGTCTCCCTCCCCTTTTGCTGTGTCCATGGCTGTATACTTCTTAATGGATGTCTTTCCCAATTGCTGCCGGATCTCAAGCATACGCTGTACGTCCTCCGGATATTCCTCCCGGCTCTCCAGGGCTTCTGCCACGGTGGCTTTCTGGATATCCGCGAACTGCTCCCTGCCGCACTTCTCATTTAACCATGGTACCAGCTGGGCCCCGCTGTTCGGGTTCCCCAGCCCGGTGATCCGGACGGCTTCCTCCGTCAGTTCCCGGGTACTGATATCGTTCATATACAGGGCGCCCTCGATCAGCTTTGTGTCCACACGGACCCCGTATGCGTTCATAATGACGTCCAGCCTCCACTGGTGCTGTTCCGCCTCCGGCATGGGGAACTGGTCCAGCCGTTTTAAGATCTCATGTTCTGTCACAACATCCTGCTTACAATATTCCTTGAACAGCTGCCATTTCTCCGTTGCGTGGTGCGGCTGGTTCCAGGCGCGGTTCCCGTTGGCCCTGGTGGGTTTGCAGGGGACGCAGAAGTACCGGATCAGCGCCTTGCCGATGGAAAGCTTCTGCTTATCCTGCGGCAGGCCGATGGCCTTTCCAGTGGCGTCCAGCCCGGCCGTATACCCGCAGTACAGTCCATGGACCATGGTACAGCGCCACTGTTCCAGTGGTGTTTTGTAGCCTGCCCGGTTCAGACAGTACCACTCGAATGCCGCATTGTAAGCGTGCTTGGCCACTCCCGGATCGTCCAGCATCCGCTTGATGCGTTCCGGTATCGTTTCCCCGCAGGCAAGGTCTATAATCTCTACGGGAAACGTATCGATCTGGTAAGCGAACAGGAGGACCCTGAAATCAGGGGACTGGGCGTATTTATAGAGCCCTGCCTTGCCGATATCCACGCTGCTGCGCGTTTCAATGTCTATGCTCAAATGGTGTTTTATCATGTCTTCCTCCTGTCACAATGAGGGCCTTACGGCCCTCATACCTTTCTGTTTAATACGGCATACCTGTCAGCGGGTTGACCCCGCCTGCCGGCTGCCCCCACGGTGCCTGTGCCGCTGCGGGATTCTGTGCTCCCGCAGATGCCCCGTACTGAGGGGCCGCTGTCTGGGGCTGCGGGGTCCCGAAGGCCTGTGCAGCTGTCGGGGCACTTCCGCCCAGAGCCTCCCCGTCACGCAGTTTCTGGACCGGACCCAGGCCGCAGCCGATCCCCTTCTTGCCGCCGAACGCATACGGGAAGAAGGTTACGTTCACACGACCGTACATCCCGCTGTAAACCTCAGACTGGTTGATAATCGGGTTTGCCATACGGTCCACGATCTCCGGCGGGTAATCGGCCTTTGCGCTGGCTGTGAATACCCAGTGCCCTTTACACTCCGGGCCAAAGGCCATACCGTCAGACGGCCTTACACCGTCGCCATCATAGACCGGGGTTGGTACGATCGGCGGGCATACGCCGCCCCATCTGTCAGAGATCCCCCTCTGCTTGGCCGCCTCGATGGCAGCGTTGATCCGGGCCATGGTGTCTGTGTCCGTCTTTGGTACCAGGATCGTGCAGCTGTATTTCTCCTCCTGCCCCTGCATGGCCGCATAGGGCTTGAACAGATGCACATAGCTCAGTCTTACTTCTCCGGTTGTTACATTTGTTAATTCATTCATATCATTTTTCCTTTCTGTTGCGATTATTTCTCAATCAATTTATAATGGTGCTAAAGTTCAAAGGAGGGTTTTTACCATGTCACTATTGCAAAAACTTGTATCTTCTCTTGGCAATCCGTATATAGTACGGAGATTGGATCGGGAATCTATCATTTACCGGAGGTTGGATAACGGCTATGAATTTGAAATCTCCGGTATTCAGTCTGTTTCCGGGAAATGCAGCTTATATATCTGGAAAGAAAATCCGCGTATGTTAGTTGGCATTTACCACGATATTCCCGTAAAGTTCTTGAAAGATGCTCTGGGGCATTATGCCTTTAAATACCAAAATCTTTCCGAGAAAATCCGGGTTGAACGCGAAGACCAAACAATATAGCCGCAAGTTCCTTTCTGGAAAGGTTTTTCTCATCCAGGATCCTTTCCAGTTCCTTTTTTTCCTGTTCATTTTGTGTAGTCAGTTCAAACCTGCGCCAAATCATTTCACACATCAGCATTCCTCCTTGAACGCCTCTGCAGCGGTTACTTTGTTTGTGATTGCCGGCCGTTTATCGGACTCCTCCACTAACGCCGGATTTCCCGGTTTCTTTACAACACAGTCTTCTGCCTTCTCAGCAAACTCCTTTTTCCCCAGTACCTTTTCCGCCTGGGCTACGGTAAGCGGCCTTCTATCCCACAGGATCTCCTGGGGCACCCCTCTGGACTCGAGGATCCCAAATGCCTCATCCACGTCGGTCCATACCCGGGTGCTCCTGCCCTCCACTGCCTTCCATCCCGGGACCATCTTTCCGGCCAGGCACTTTTTAAGTGCTGTCTCCTGGATATCCGACAGCCAGCGGGCCACGTCCCTGCCTTTCCTCAGATAATCCCCCATCTCCGTGTCGGAAATAAGGGCGGGATCTGTCCCGGTTAAAAATGCCAGTTCCACGTTCTTTTCTGCGCGGGCCTTGCACTCCCCTCTTGCACGGCAGTACCTACAGGTTTTTAGGGCTGGCTTGAACTCCCCTTCCCCTTTGATCGCCAGCGCAGCCCGTTCCTTTACATACTCCCCAAACTGCAGCAGCTCATCCAGGGAGCACTCCCACTCAGAGAGCCCGTCTGGAAGCCGGGGCTGTACGATGCTCATACGGACGGTCTCGATCCGGTACAGGACCCGGTAGGCTTCATACGCGCCCAGCGCGTACAGCAGCATTTGCGGGTTCCATTCCGCGCTTACGCGGCCATCCGGGCTTTTCCCATATTTAAAATCAATCACATGGATAATCCCGTTCCCAACCAGGATACAGTCCGCAGACCCAGAGGCCTCACCCTCATCCGGAAGGTGCGGTATGTACCTGTCCAGGGACACCCTCCGTTCAATATCCACATGGGGGGAAACGGGGAATTTCAGGGTAATGGCCTTGATGTAATCCAGGTAATCATCCGTGTAGCGCATCATCTCGTCGTCCCAGAGTTCATTTTCCTTAAGCTTTTTTATGGCAGCTGTAAGTTTCCTCTTTCCAAACTCGACGGTGTGAGCATAGTTACGAACCTTCAGTTCCGCCAGCTCATGGGCCAGCGTCCCCTCAGCCGCCGCCGGCGATCCGGTATCCGGGAATTGCCTTGCCAGCATGGCGCTTGGCGTGCAGGCCATCCACTGGTACGCCCCAGACGGGCTGAGAAGGGAATGTTTTCTCTCTGCGTGTCCCATCAGATCTGCGCCCCCATTCCGCGAAGCGCTGTCGCAAATGCCCCGTACTGCTCCGGCCGCAGTTCCGGGATCGCCGCAGCGCCGAACTGTCCCAGAAGCGCGATCAGTTCCTGCTGTTTACCGGAATCCATCAGCAGCATGGCTGCTTTCGCCAGATCATCCGGTGTATAGGTGTGGGTGGATGTCGGTACAGCCGTAGGAACCGTCGCTGCGGGAGCTGGCGGCACTGGCGTTGTGGGAATCGCTGCCGGAGCCGCTGGTGCTGTTGGGAAAGGTGCGGGTGCAGCAGGTGCTGCTGGGGCAGACGTTACTGGAGTTGTCGGGACCATCGGTGCCGCCGGCTGTGCGGGTTCCTGGACAAAGGTCGGCTGTTTCACGGATTCGTGTCCCTGTCCTGCCAGGTTTTTTGCAAAGTCCACCATCTCATCGAAGCTGTTAAATGTTACTGTCATTGTCATTGTCTTAAAATCCTCCTTGATTCCTCTCTCATTCTCCCTTATAATAAGGGTGTGTTATTTGTTTTTTTTTGGACCCGTCACAGTTGCCGCTGTGCAGGTCCTTTTTCAGTTGCTTAAGATCCTTGAACAGCTTGTCCATCTGGCCTGGGCTGTCCAGATATGCATCAAGGTACTTACCTACATCCATACCAGGCTCCCAGCCAGTCGCATAAGTTTCCACCGTCACCCCTGCGACATGACCGTTAAAAAGAAAGAACGCTGTAGGGTGATCCCCTGTAAGCTCCCGCTTACTTTCCTGCAGCCCGTTGATCTGCAAGCACAGATCCAGGGCCTCGCAGATCTGCTGTCTCCTGCGTTTCTCCGCCTTACGCTTCAATCTCTGATTCATCCTTCCTCACCTCCCTTCACAGCGCGATCACGCCATATGCCACCAGAAACAGCACCACTGATTCCGCTCCCAGCAGGAACGCCATCGCCGTGGCCAGGTTCCACGCCCAGCGGTTATCCTGGCGGTATCTCTGAAGCTCATCCCCTACCAGGCCGCCCAGTGCCAGGATGTCGTCATATTCCTCCGGGGTGATGGTGATGGGGGCCTCTGGCTGGGGGGTATGTTTGATTACTTCTGCTTGCATTGTTACCTCCTATAAAAATGTATTTCGCTGTTCCTGTGGCACATCCAACACGTTGCAGATTGCCCAGAGATCATTCAGCCGGAACGTTCCGGGATTCCGCTTACGCTGGACGAAGGTTCCTGGATTGATGCCTGCCGCCTTGGCAATCATCGCATCGGTCATGCCCTTACGCTGTTTATGTTCTGCGATGATGGCCTTAATGTTCTCGCTTCTCTGCCTGCTGTAGGTCATGTACTCTCTTGCTGTCATGTGGTCTGCCTCCCTTCTTAAGCTTTGCCAGAGCCTTCCAAAAACTTCACTATACTCATCTGCTCATATTTTGGAACCTTCACAAAATCAGCTGGAAGCTGGATTCCATACTGTTCGCAAACCATCTTTACCATTTCAGCGGATTTATATGGAGCAATACCCTGCTTATCCATACGGTTTGAAAGAACTTTGAGCAGATTCGCCACCTCTCCCGGATGCTCCGTTGGAGGAATCTGTTTTTTCGGATTCTCCATTTCGTGGAATCGGTTGATGTACCTTGCAGTAAATTCCGTTCCCCTCTGTCCAGTCATCTTGTGGGCAATGAACTCACAGCCTTTCTTTGTGACAAGAAAACAGGGAAGTGTCTTGTTCTGCTCTGTAACATATGTGGATTCATTGAAAAAATCGGAGAATCCAATTTTGGCTTCTCCTAACTGAGATATGTAATTGCGAATATCCCGAAGTAACTTAGAATGTTCTTTTCCACACCACTCTGCAGCTTCCATTGATGTAATGGTGGTTCTCATTAAATCATGCATTTTGTGTACCCTCCTTCTTAAGCCTTAAACTCCATTGTCTTTTCTTTCCCTCTGCATCAAATATATGGATCGAGTGCTTTAAGTCACCGAATTCTGCATTTTTTCAATCCTCACTTTCGTCACCTCCATCACCAACTCTTTTAAAAACTCTTTTTGCCGCCCAGCGTATACACTCATTTAATTCTGCATTAGTTGGGCGTTCATACCCCTTAATTTTGACATACCTTATCATGGCTATAGCCGAAATTCGACTTACAAGCCATCCAAATGCACATATGGCAGTTGTTATGGTTAAAATTATCGTAAGCATCTCTCTCCTCACTTGTTTTAAAAACAGCAGTTCGCAAGAAACATAAAATTAGATTTCGAATTTCTAATTATTGCTACAAAGCCATAAAAGAAAATATCCGGTAAGAACAAGAATTCCAATGCTGGCTGCAGTTAATAATGATGCCGCAAACAAAGTTTTTACCTCGTCTAATCTATCCTTTTTGTAGCAAAATTCGGCCATCTCTGCCTCATTCATCATTTGCAGTCTGTATTCCAATCTGTAAACGCCATCTTCATCCAAGACAAGATATATGTCTATTCTGTTATGACCAGATGGCGTTCTTTCTGTCCCTAAATACTCCTCTTTAGCACCTGTTATTTTTCCGCTCTCACGCAAGCGTATGGCTTCCTGCTCTGATAGATCGTTTCGCCATCGCTTTACTTCTTCCACCTTCTCTCACCTCCCTTCCTCAGTCTCTGCGAAATACTCCACTGGAACATCAAAATACTTGGCGAGAATTAACAGCTTATCGAACTTAGGATTGCTTCGCCCGTTTTTCCAGTCAGAAAGAACTGACTGGGCAATACCCGTTTCTTTGGAAACCGCATATGCTGTTTTGTTATTTTTATCTAATAACTCAGCAAATTTTTCGTACAAAATTCACACCTCCTTATTAAGTCAATACTATTGCAACTACTACGGAAATGTGATATACTTCGGTTGTAAGCAAAAGCAATCATATTTCCGTAGCATATACCAGAAACCGCTACATCGGTTTTCTTGTGTATGCTCATACTATACTACGGATAGCCGTTTTAGTCAATGCATTTTTAACGGTTTTCTTTAGTATCGCTTATCTTTGTGAAAGGTGAACATATTATGTATGAGATTTTTAGTGAATTACTACAGAAATACGGTGTAACACCGTATAAAGTAAGCAAAGAAACTGGGGTATCGCAATCAACTTTAAGTGACTGGAAACGTGGTATCAGTACTCCAAAACCAGATAAGCTACAAAAAATAGCTGACTATTTTGGTGTTCCTCTTACTTATTTATTGACAGGAAATGCGCCCGAACAAAAAAAGGAAAAATCATCAGAATTAAATTCTAAAGATGAACGTGATATTGCCAAGGATCTTGATAGCATCATGGAAAAACTTTCTACTGGCGAATCTGGCCCAGCAAGCTATAATGGAGAAGAACTTGATCCAGAGGCAGCTGAATTATTTAGAGATGAATTAGAAATTGCGCTTCGACGTCTTAAAATTATAAATAAGGAGAAATACACTCCCAAAAAATATAAAAAGTAGGTGAGCTTATTGGGAGAGATAGAACGTATAAAAAGGCTGGTCGCTTATTGCAAGCGATTGTGTAATACGTCAAATCCTTTTGAGATTGCGGATCAACTGGGCATACTCTACCAGATCGGAAACCTCAAACAGGAAGGTTGCTATATGTTTCTCAAAAATCATCGGTACATATTTTTAAGCGACCAATTAAGCAGAGAGGAACTGATCTTAGTAATGGCCCACGAACTAGGGCACGCTCTGCTAGATCGAAAATCTAACTGCTATTTCATCCGGAACAAAACGCTGCTTCTCAATTCCAGACTGGAGCGAAGGGCAAACTTTTTTGCTGCTTATCTTCTGATCCCGGATGATCTGATAGCTGAATTTAATGGGTATACAATGGAGCAGATGTCTCTATGTACCGGCTATCCAAAAGAATTGATTGAATTGAGATTAAAATAGCCTATGGCACTTTAATAAAAAACTACAAAGTGAGGATGATGAGTATGAATAATGTCTTTCTTTTACTAACTATAATTGGAATTATAGGTGTCCCTGTCTGTTTAATCCTGACTGTAATGCGCTTATTTAAAAAACAAAAAGCCAAACCTACTCTTATTTTGTGTGCTGTTTTTACTTTTATTTGCATTTTTAGTTTTATCGGATTTGGGTTAACAATTCCCCCAAAAACAGCTACTGTAGTATCCTCGCAAGAAACTACTAATGCCGCCGAACATACCATCGAGGACACCTCTGAAAAAACATCCGAAACAATTCCAGAGGACACAAAACCGACTCCTACTGAAGCACCTACTGAGTCCCCTGCTCCCACTGCCGAATCTACTGTCCCTTTATTTCAAAAAGAAGAGTTTGTCAAGCAACTAACCGCAAATCCTAACGTTACTTCTGACGCCGCAAACAGTACCTTTGACATCCTGACCTCTGAAATGGGGTTTGAAAATATAATTGTTAACAAAAATACAGCTGGAACTCTCTTTGAAGTTAAAGCCGACGATTACAATCTCAAGGTCACTGTAAGTGACAAATTGTATATGGTTATTTGCGGAGATTATAATTTATATAAAGACGATTCTATAAACTATACCAAAAGTGATTTAGAGGATCGAAAAATAGGGAATAATGATTCAAAGTATTACTCCATTGCAATGGAGGCTGTTTCGGCCAATTTAAAGAATCCATCCAGCGCTCAATTTAGTTCTATGAGGGAATGTACAATGGCACGTAAGGGAGAATATGTTGCCGTACAAGGTTATGTTATTGCCACTAATTCCTTCGGAGCCCAGACTAAAAATGATTTTCTTGTAGAATTTCGAGTTATTGACTTAGATACATATTCATATGAAACTATATATCTTAATATTGCTGGAGAAACATCTGGCACTTATGTAGATTTGAAATAGTACTTTTCAAATATAACGCAAAAACCGCCCGGTGCTACCAACACCGAACGGCTTTAAATAAATTTTCTGTACAGGCCCGGAGGCCGATACAATATGATGTGAACACCCATATTGTACCATACCTCCGTGCACCTGTACAGGTGTATTTTTTTACCCATTTTTAAGGAGGAATGATACATGGCAACCGCAAAGAAACTCCCATCCGGCTCATGGCGCTGTCTGGCCTACAGTCACACGGAACGAATATACGATGAAAAGACTAAAAAGTGGAAAAATAAACGGATCTATGAATCCTTTACCGATGACGATCCCAGCCCAGCAGGCCGAAAACGGGCCGAGCTGGCTGCTGCACAATTTCAGGCAGACCGAAAAAAACACATTTCCAAACATGAGCCCTGCAATATGACATTAGGAGAAGGTATAGACGCTTACATAGAATCACGTACAGCCCTGCGCTCTCCATCAACGATTCAGGGATATCGCCGGATACGTAAAAGCGCCTTTCCCGATCTTATGGATTTAAAACTATCTGATCTGGATGGTAATCTGCTCATCGAAGCATTAAATGATGAAGCACGCCGCAATTCAGCAAACCACACAAAGAAGCCTCAACCTATATCGCCAAAGACACTGAGAAATGAATGGGGACTTATTACGGCTGTACTCCGAAGGTATCGTAAAGATTTGATCGAAGATCTGGAGGGTACTGAACTTCCTCAGGTACCTGATCGAGTTCCTGAATTGATTCCGGCTGATGTCATTTTACGAATTGTCAAAGGACGTGACATCGAACTTCCAGTACTTTTGGCAGCTTGGCTCTCATTTTCAATGTCAGAAGTCCGAGGGCTTACAAAATCAAAATCCATCCGGGGTGATTACATCTCTATTGTGGAGGTGATTATTGACGTAGACGGGAAGCCACTTACAAAATCTCTGGGAAAAAATCCCTCACGAAACAGGCGCCACCATATCCCACCTTACATAAAGGAACTGATCGATCGAGTAGATGGGGATGTTCTGGTTCCTATGAGTGGAATATCTATTTATCGTAAATGGAAACGACTGCTCAAAGCAAACGATCTTCCGCCTATGACCTTTCATGATCTGAGACATCTTAATGCATCCATTATGGCTTTGCTCCAAATTCCCGACAAATACGCTCAGGAACGCGGCGGATGGCGGTCAGATAAGGTTATGAAAAAAGTTTATATGCAGACTTTTTCTGAAGAACGCAAAAGGGTTGATTCTGTAGTGGATACATATTTTGAACAGGCTATGCAACACGAAATGCAACACGCATTAAAAAAAGTCCCGTAGATACAGGACTTTTAACATGGAGATAGTGGGATTCGAACCCATGACCTCTTGCATGCCATGCAAGCGCTCTCCCAACTGAGCTATACCCCCATTGGAATAAATTATCAGCAACTGCTGACTTGATGATAATACCATATTACCAGAAATAAATCAAGCATTTTTTACTTTTTGGCCCGTTTTTCAAAAATCCGAAAGTACGGGATGCCGTATGCCCTTTATCCGGCACATTTTTGGCATCCCGCCTTCCGTTTACAGCAGTACTTCAAAAGGCAACTGCCTAAGAAGTTGCTTTCCTGTATTCCAGGCCTGCCAGATCATATACAACCACCTGTACCTTTCCATCGCAGTCCAAAGACAGTCCGCTTTCCTGGCCATACACTCTGGTGGTAAAAACTTCTCTTCCTTGGTTTATAAATATTTCCAAAGAAGTTGTGTCTGAAAAAATATGCAGCTTGTTTAAACGCTCTATTTCCACCTTTCTGGTGTCTCTTCCGCTTCCGCAGACTCCCAGCTTCAGGGAAAGAATATGGTCTTCCCAGGTGAGCCATACCCCTTTTCGCAGTTCCAATTTCATATAAGTGCAATCTGTAAAATCTGCAAGAATTTCACAGCAGAGCGCGTGCTCCTCTTTCAGGCTCTTTCCGTTTTCGTAGCTGCGGCAGCCTTTCCGAAGCGCTTTCAGCTCTTCCATGGGTTCCTGGATCAGGCGGTCTCCTTCCAGATGGAGCTGCCTCGGCAGAGTCAGGGCGTGCTGCCAGCCCTTTTTCACCGTGGGATTGGTATAAGAGGCATCGGGAATCCCCATCCATCCGATCAGGATCCGCCGCCCCTTCTCATCCTCAAAGGTCTGAGGGGCATAAAAATCAAAACCCCGATCCAGCATATGAATCGCTGTCCTGTCTGGAAGCTCCCAGGTTCCCGGTCTGAAATCATAGTCTAAAACCACAGCGGTACACTGATGCACATTCCAGAAATCCAGTCCGCTCTTCTCTACTCCCTGAGGGCAGCAGATCAGACACAGTTTCCCGTCCAGCAAAAAGAGATCCGGACACTCCCACATATAGCCAAACGCCTCTTTTGTCACGATACGTCCATGGTATTCCCAGCGTTCCAAATCCTGAGAACGGTATACCAGCACCAGACCCCGGCTGTCTTCATCTCTTGCGCCAAGAACCATATAGCAGCCGTCCTCCCGGCGAATAACCTTAGGATCCCGGACATGAGCGCTGATATCGGAAGGATAATCCTTATTGCTCATAAGAAGCTGCTTGGGGGAGAAATGAAAGCCGTCCCTGCTGGTCACATGAAGGGTATTGCTTAGCCGCCCGGCCATGATGTAATCGTAGTCCGGCCGATCAAACAGCTTTACATTGCCTGTGTAGAAATAGTGGATTGTATCTCCTTCTGAAAAAGCAGATCCTGAGTAAACTCCATGGGCATCCTCATCGCTGTCTGGAAACAGCACCGGCTCGCAGCTGTCAAAGTGAACGAAATCCCTGGTGCGGTAATGCCCCCACAGTTTTAATTCCCCTGTAGGTTCAAACGGGGTATACTGATAGTAAATATGATACTCTCCCTTAAACTGGCACAGGCCATTGGGATCATTGAGCCAGCCGGTTTCCGGCATCAGATGGTAGGAAAGACGGTCGGGATCTGCCTTAACTTCATTCCGATAGGCCTCATTTGCGCGATACCATTTCTCATAATCTTCCCGAAATACTTTTTCATATTTCTTAAATGTCATCTCTGCGTTCTCCTTACCTTGGCAGCCATTGTTTTCTCATCTCCCTGCTCGTTGGCATATACGGTCACTTCCAGATCCTTTCCCTCAGGAAAGATCATCATAGTCTGAGGATTATAGCCTTCTGCACGAATCCGGTCAAGATCTGCACAAATGAGCCGGTCGCCCCGGCAAACCCTTGCGCCCTGCTCTGTAAACGCTTCAAAGCCCTCTCCTTCCATCTGAACTGTATTGATACCGATATGTATCAGTACCTCCACCCCCGTATCCGCTTTAATGCCGATGGCATGGCGGGTGGGGAACAGAAGGCTTACGGTGCCGTCACAGGGTGCGTATACCGTGCCGTCTTCCGGATCAACGGCAATCCCATCTCCCAGCATCTTTGCAGCAAACATTTCATCGGCCGACTGCTCTACCGGCATCACCCGGCCCTTCATAGGAGAAACAAACACGGAAGCATCCGGGACATCGGACTGTTTTTCTGCCGGCTGCGTTTGATCAGCTTTATCCTTTTTTTCTACCCGTTCTGCTTTATCCAGTCCAAACTTTTTCCAGAATATTACAGTCAATAGAAAAGATACGCCCATGGAAAGAACCAGTCCAATGGCAAAATGTCCGTATTCCTCCGGCTTCATGGAGATAAAGCCTGGAAGGCCTGCAGCGCCCAGGGCCTGCGCCAGTGTCTTTGTCCACGCCAGATAGGCACTTCCCACGCCGGAACCGATGATAGCCGCATAAAATGGATATTTCAGTTTTAAGGTTACGCCAAACATAGCCGGCTCTGTGATGCCAAGCAAAGCGGAGATTCCTGAAGCGGAACAGATAGATTTCATTCTCTCATTCTTCGTAAGCAGTAAAACTGCCAGAACTGCCGCGCCTTGAGCCACGTTATTCATACTGGCCGTAGTGAAGATAAAGCTTCCGCCTGTGTGTACACTGTCTGCCAGAAGCTGTGTTTCAATGGCAATAAAGCTGTGGTGCATCCCTGTCATGGTAATCGGCGCATAGGTCAGTCCGAAAAGAGCTCCGCCGACAGGTCCAAGGGTATTGTACAGCCAGGTAATGCCTGATGCCAGAAGATTTCCTGCCTCCCGTAAAACCGGTCCCACAAAGGCAAAAGTCAGAAAGGAGGTGATCAGGATCGAAAGCAGAGGCGTAGTCAGATTGTCCAGCCAGGACGGGGTAACCCTGCGGAGCCGTTTCTCAATGTTGGCGATGATCCACGACACAGCCAGCACAGGAAGAACGGTTCCCTGATAGCCGATGGCAGCTATTTTAAATCCCAGAACGTTCCACACCGGCGGCTCTGCGACACCGATCTGATAGGCATTTAACAGATCCGGATGAACCATGATCATCCCCATAGCAGCTCCGAGGAAGGCGTTTCCGCCAAACTTCTTTGCCGCACTGAAGCCGATGAGCACTGGCAGGAAGGTAAACGGTGCGCTGGCGAAGGTATTGATCGCCGCTGCAAGCCCCTGCCACTGTGGATATGTCTGTATCACAGACTGTCCATGAAGAAGAGGCGAGGTCAGCAGATTATTTAGTCCCATCAAAAGACCTCCTGCTACAATGGCCGGAATGATGGGCACGAAAATATCACTGAGCATCTTGATAAACCGCTGGAGCGGATTGCCTTCCTTTTCCTCCCGCTCATCCTCTTTCACCTCCAGTGTCCCCAGCTGCTTCTGCACCTCGGCAAACACAAGATTTACGGTGCCTGAGCCAAAAATAATCTGAAACTGAGACTGCGTAAGGAATACGCCCTTTACGCCCTCTAAGCCGCTTATGGCCTCCTCATCGCGCAGATCGTTATTTCTTAACTGGAAACGAAGGCGCGTAGCACAATGGGCCACTGACTTGATATTGCCTTTTCCGCCCACATATTTGATTACCTGTTCTGCTGTCTTTGCGTAATCCATGATTTTCCCCTTCCCTTATTATACTGCAGCACTCTGTCCGGCCTCTCTCATCCATCCCTTTCCCTCCGTGGGGGACAAAAACCAGGATTCCATTCAGAACGAACTGCATTTTGTGCAAATATTCCAATCCGGCGCCTTTTGGTCCACACATAGCCTTTTTGTTTTGGCACCGGTTTCACACCTTAATCTTACATCTTGTGTCCACTTTTGTCAATATATCATTGGCACCGGTTCCATTTTTGCTTGTAAAAATTCATCCGAGATTTTTGTGCATAACTCACAATTCTTCAGCTAATTTCCGAACACTCCCCCCCTCAATCAGCTGATATCCCACAATCTGTTTTTTCGGCACCGGTTCTTTCCGTATTTCTTTTAAAAGCGTCTCTGCACCCAGATATCCCAACGCATAGGAATCAAACCGCAGGGTAGTCAGCTGAGGATGAAGCAGTTCGCTCTCATCATAGCCTCCAAAAGCTGCTACAGACACCTGATCCGGGATCGAGATCCCATGACTTCCCAGAACCCGATAGGCTCCAAAAGCCAGCCGGTCTGTAGCGCAGATCACAGCGTCCACCTTTCCCTGCCTTAAAACCTGTTTCATCATATCCTGGCCGCTCTGATAGCTGTAATCCCCCAAAAAGGTGATCACGTCACGGATCCCTCTTTCTTTCAATCCGTCCATGACGCCTTGTTTTCTCCATATTCCCACAGCCGCGTCCCTCTCATCTACGCCCAGATAAGCCACCCGGCCTCGGACGCGTTCTCCCACATACCGTCCCATGAATCTTCCGGCCCCGTAATCATCCACCATTACCGCAATCCCGTCTTCAAATTCCTGAGCCAGCACTACCACCGGTACCGGGCTGGACTGGATAAGTCTGCGCAATTCTTCCGTAACAGAGATGGCGCTGCAAAGAATACCGTCTACATTCCGCCCCATAAGCCTCTGGATATTCCGAAACTCCAGTTCCGAATTATGATCAGAATCCTTGATCAGTGCCTCATAACCCTGGTTTCTCAGATACCGTCCGATGCTGGTGACGACCCGGCTGGTAACTTTGGAATTCAGAGTAGGAACTACCACTCCGATCACATTGCTCTCTCTGGCCTTTAGCCTCGCGAACGTATTGGGTTCATAATTGTGTTTTCGGATCACAGTCTGTATCTTCTCTCTGGTTTCCTCCTTTATGCTCCCTCCGTTAAAGTACCGGGATACAGTGCTTTTTGTTACGCCCGCCATCCTGGCGATATCCGCCATGGTAATTTTTTCTGTCATAGTTCCTCTTTCCCCTCTCGGCTTTCGCGGCATCGGGAAGCCTTCCGGCATTGCCCGACTCTTTTGCTTTTTCTGTTATTCTATATAGTTTACCACATTTTCCCAAATACGCAAAGGCTCCCGGAATGCTTTCACATTCCAGGAGCCCTTCTATCATTCAATATACATTTTCACTGCAGAAATTAGTCATTTCCATACAGAGCAACCAGCTTGGAAAGGTACTCATAACGTTCCTTAGCCTCCTGCTCGTTGCGTGCGAACAGCTCTGCTGCTCTTGCAGGGTTCTTCATGGTCAGAGACAGGTAACGAACCTCGCCCTTTAAGAATTCCTGATAGTTCTCCATCTTAGGAGCCTTGGAATCCAGAGTGAACTTCTTCTCTGCTGCCGGGTTGTAACGGAAGTTATTCCAGTAACCGCACTCTAATGCCAGCTTCTCTTCTGTCTGAGCCTTATTCATGCCCTTCTTGATACCATGGTTGATACATGGAGCATACGCGATGATCAGAGATGGTCCCGGATATGCCTCAGCCTCAGCCAGAGCCTTAACCGTCTGCTGCATATCACCGCCCATACAGATCTGTGCAACGTATACATAGCCATAGCTCATGGCGATGCCTGCAAGATCCTTCTTCTTTGTATCCTTACCGCCAGCTGCGAACTGAGCAACTGCACCGGTCTTGGTAGACTTGGAGGCCTGACCGCCGGTATTGGAGTAAACCTCAGTATCGTATACCATGATGTTGATATCCTTACCGGAAGCCAGAACGTGGTCTACACCGCCGAAACCGATATCGTAAGCCCATCCGTCACCGCCGAAGATCCACTGAGACTTCTTAGCCAGGAAATCCTTGTTAGCTACGATGTCCTTGCAGGTTGGGCAGTCAACGCCGGATAATACAGCAACCAGCCTGTCAGTTGCAGTTCCGTTTAATGCGCCGATTCCATAGGTATCTAACCACTCCTTGCAGGCAGCCTTGATCTCTTCTGTTGCCTGGTCATTTGCCATTACGCTCTCAACCTTGGCCTTTAAACCGTCTCTGATTGCATTCTGAGCCAGCAGCATACCGTAACCGAACTCAGCGTTATCCTCGAACAGAGAGTTGTCCCATGCAGGACCCTGGCCCTTAGCGTTCATGGTGTATGGTGTGGAAGGTGAAGAGTTGCCCCAGATAGAGGAACATCCGGTTGCGTTTGCGATGTACATTCTGTCACCGAACAGCTGAGTAATCAGCTTTGCGTAAGGAGTCTCGCCGCAGCCTGCACACGCACCGGAGAACTCAAGCAGAGGCTGCTTAAACTGGCTGCCCTTTACAGTGTTCTCCTTGAACTTTGCAACAACCTCATCCTTGATGGATACCGTCTGGCCAAAGTCAAAGATTGCCTGCTCGCTGAGGCTCTCTTCCAGAGGCTTCATATCCAGAGCCTTGTTGCCCTTCATACCTGGGCAGACATTTGCACAGGAACCGCATCCGGTACAGTCAAGTGCGGAGATGGTCATGGCAAACTTGTAGCCTGGCATACCGGTCATATCCTTCATCTTCATATCGGCAGGAGCCTTCGCAGCTTCATCAGCTGTCATGGCTACTGGACGGATAACAGCGTGAGGACATACATAGGAGCAGAAGTTACACTGGATACAGTTGTCAACATTCCATACAGGAACATTTACAGCAATACCGCGCTTCTCGTATGCGGAGGAACCGGATGGCGTAGAACCGTCAACGTAATCCTTGAATGCGGATACAGGCAGGTTGTTTCCTTCCTGAGCATTTACCTTGGACTGGATATTGTTTACGAAGTCAACAACATCTTTGCGTCCCTCAGTAACTACCTTGTAGTCAAGGCCTTCATCCTCGCAGTCAGACCAGCTTGCAGGAACCTCTACCTTGTGAACTCCCTTAGCGCCGGCATCGATTGCTGCCCAGTTCTTCATAACAACATCCTCGCCCTTGCGGCCGTAGGTTGCCTTTGCAGCTGCCTTCATCAGTTCATTTGCCTTCTCAGCAGGAATGATGCCTGTCAGCTCGAAGAATGCAGACTGAAGGATGGTATTGATACGGGTCGGGCCCATGCCGGTCTCGATACCGATCTTAACGCCGTCAATGGTGTAGAAGTTGATCTTGTGGTCTGCGATGAACTTCTTAACCTGTCCAGGCAGATGCTTCTCAAGGCCTTCCATATCCCATGGGCAGTTTAACAGGAAGGTACCGCCGTCAACCAGCTCCTGAACCATGTTGTACTTGCGTACATAGGAAGGATTATGACAGGCAACGAAGTTTGCCTGACGGATCAGGTAAGTGGATTTGATACGGCTGTGTCCGAAACGCAGGTGAGACATAGTAACACCGCCGGACTTCTTGGAGTCGTAATCAAAGTATGCCTGAGCGTACATATCTGTGTTGTCGCCGATGATCTTGATGGAGTTCTTGTTAGCGCCTACGGTACCGTCAGCGCCAAGGCCCCAGAACTTACAGTTGGTTGTTCCCTCTGGAGTGGTAACTAACGGAGCACCGATCTCCAGGGACAGATTGGTAACGTCGTCCACGATACCGATTGTGAATGGGCTCTTTGTCTCATTCTCAAATACGGCTACGATCTGAGCAGGTGTGGTATCCTTGGAACCTAAGCCGTAACGGCCGGTCTGGATCTTAACCTGATCGAATCTGCTGCCCTTAAGAGCTGCAACAACGTCCAGATACAGAGGCTCGCCCATGGCGCCTGGCTCTTTGGTTCTGTCTAATACAGTGATGGTCTTAACAGACTCGGGAATTGCGTCGATCAGCGCCTGTGCGCAGAATGGTCTATACAGACGAACCTTGACAACGCCAACCTTCTTTCCCTGTGCAGCCAGGTAATCAATGGTCTCCTCAATGGTATCATTTACAGAACCCATGGAAACGATGATATGCTCTGCATCAGCAGCGCCGTAGTAATTGAACAGCTTGTAGTTCGTGCCGATCTTGGCGTTTACCTTGTCCATGTACTCCTGAACGATAGCAGGAAGAGCATTATAGTAAGGATTGCAGGCCTCTCTTGCCTGGAAGAAGATATCTGGGTTCTGAGCGGAACCTCTGTGGCATGGATGGTTTGGATTCAGAGCGTTCTTGCGGAATGCTGCAATGGCATCCAGATCAGCCATATCCTTCAGATCCTCGTAATCCCAGGTCTCGATCTTCTGGATCTCATGAGATGTACGGAAACCGTCGAAGAAGTTGATGAAAGGAACTTTGCCCTTGATTGCTGCCAGATGAGCAACGGGAGTTAAGTCCATAACCTCCTGTACGCTGGATTCACACAGCATAGCACATCCGGTCTGACGACAGGCATAAACGTCGGAATGGTCACCGAAAATAGATAACGCATGGCTTGCCAGTGCACGGGCGGATACGTTAAATACGCCTGGCAGCTGCTCGCCTGCGATCTTGTAAAGGTTGGGGATCATCAGTAACAGACCCTGAGAAGCAGTATAGGTGGTGGTCAGCGCACCTGCTGCCAGAGAACCGTGTACAGCGCCTGCTGCACCAGCCTCAGACTGCATCTCTGTAATCTGAACCTCATGACCGAAGATGTTGGTTCTTCCGTCTGTTGCCCACTCATCTGTGGCTTCAGCCATAGGTGAAGATGGGGTAATCGGATAAATAGCCGCTACATCAGTAAATGCATAGGAAGCATGAGCTGCTGCATGGTTACCATCCATGGTTTTCATTTTTCTTGCCATTTTGATTTCCTCCTGCAATTAGTGAAATATGTATATGATAGTATACATTTAAGTCCGCCTGTAGGTCTTAGCCCCACGCAAACTGACCTGTATACTATTATAATCAATTGTTTAACAAATTGCAAATGCTTAATTGCCATTACTGCAAAAAATACAATGTATACAGTATAATTTGTGCAGGTAGCAAAGAAACAGTCTCCCAACCGCTCTTATCCGAGAACGGTATGGGGACTGTTTCTTATTTTTTCATGATTTTTTATTGTTTTTCACTAAAACCCTATTCTGGTTTCACCGGCACTACTACCGGTGCCTCTCCTGGACCGGAAGCGGCTGTTGT
>OBVB01000409.1_pt1 | contig 27552 bp, 20 predicted proteins | sample 1475891 | NCBI WGS metagenome assembly OBVB01 (sample SAMEA2579943, study PRJEB22360) | human gut metagenome | biome: human gut; feature: human-associated habitat; material: faeces | place: Denmark | collected 2008/2010 | reverse complement strand
CGAAGCCTTCCAGCCGTCCTGCCCGCTTCAGCGCAGACCATCAGCCGCCGCCGGCTGCTTACAGCCGCAGGTTCCGCAGCATTGCTCACTGCGGGCGCAGCATTGACGCCTAAACCCGTTCGCGCGGCTGCCGTCGGCTCGAAAACACTCCGTATTGCGGCACTGCCGGCCATTGACGCGCTGATTCTCTATGCGGCTGAAGCTGACGGCATCTTCAAGTCTGAAGGTCTCAACATCGAAATTCTGCCGTTCAAAAGCAGCGTTGAAATGACTGCGGCCATCCGTGCAGAAAAAATCATTGGCCAGTACGCCAACATTCTCGGCACGATTGCGCAGAGAGCAAACGGTATTGGTCTCTCGCTTGCCGCGACGACCTGGCACACTTCGCCTGCGCAGCGCGCCTTCGGCTTTGCCGTATCACCGAAGTTCGCCGATCAAATCACTTCTATTGAAGTCTTGAAGGGCCTCACGGGCGTAAGTTCAACGCGCAGCCGCGGCACCATTATCGATTGGATGATTTACCGCATGAAAAATGCCGTCAATCTGCCCGAAAAGACGCTCGACCAAATCGAAGTCGCTCAGATTCCGATCCGGCTGCAGATGCTGCTCACCGGGAAAATGCAGACGGCCCTCTTTTACGAGCCGCTTCTTACCCTCATTGAGTCCAAAGGCGGGCGCGTCATTTGGGATGACCGTCAGCTCAATGAGCCGCTCTCCGAAGTTGCGCTCACAACGCCCTATCTCACGCCTGACTTCGTGCTGCCCTTCCGGGCCGCACTGGCCAAAGCTGCCAAGGCGATTGATCAGGACCCGCAGAAATACGTTCCCATCCTTTCAAAAAAGGGTCTTGTGCCGCCGGCTGTTGCAAACACCTATAAACTTCCCAAATTCTCTGGGTTCGCAACGCCGGACGGACTGCCGCCGCTCCCAACGGATGCGCTCGTTCAGGAGGCGGCTGACTGGCTGGTTAAAGTCGGCATCCTTAATCAGGCACCCGACATCACAGGAACCATCTGTAGGCTATAAAAAATGACCATTGCTCCTGAAGCCCGAACCTGCGCAGCAGAGCTCAATGTCAAGGATCTTGCCATTGGCCATAATGGCAAAACGTTGCTTAAGCATCTGACATTTTCTGTGCCGGCTGGTTCCTCGCTTGCCATTGTCGGCGAATCCGGCTGCGGCAAAAGTACGCTGCTGACGACGCTGGCAGGTCTCCTGCCGGCGCTCGACGGTGAGTTGTCTTGGCGTGATGCAAAAGGCAGCGCGATCAAGCACCCGAATTCGAGCTTCGTCTGGCAGCAGCTTGGACTGCTCCCTTGGAAAACGGTAGAGAAAAATCTGACGCTACCGCTTCTGCTCTCACAGCATAAAATCCCGGCAGCTGACTGCGCCCACCGCGCAGCGGCCATGATTGAAGAATTGGGTTTAAGCGGACTTGAAAACCGTTGGCCGGCAACGCTTTCCGGCGGTCAGCGTCAGCGCCTCGCACTGGGTCGCGCGCTGATCGCGCAGCCTGCAGTGCTCTTTATGGATGAACCGTTCTCCGCACTGGATGCACTGCGCCGCGAACGCCTTCAGGACTTTTTGGCCGGCATGCGCCGCCGTCGGCCCACCACCATGATTTTCGTGACGCACGACATTGGTGAAGCGGCATTCCTTGCTTCGGATATTCTGCTGCTGGGAGCGGGCCCCTCGAGACTGCTCGAGCATTACGCCAATCCAGCCTGGCGCTCGTCCGAACAATGTGCGGACCGCGATTCGCCAGAGTTTGTCGAATCTGTATACCACATTCACAATGTGCTGCGGCAGTGCGCCGCGCACAACGCCGCGTCTTGTGAACCCGCCGGGAGTGCCGCCTGATGAAAGCCTCCATCTTTATTCGCTACTTTTGCGGCTCTGTTGCTGTTTTGCTGCTTTGGCAGCTCGGAAGCGTGACTTTAGGATCGGACATTCTGCCCGATCCCCTGCGGGCGCTCGGCGGCTTCTGGGATGCCCTCAAAGATCCGGAATTCATTGGTCACATCGGTCTGAGTCTCTACCGGCTCCTCACCGCGCTCGCACTCGCCATTGCGGTTTCCTTTCCGCTCGGCGTCCTTTTGGGACACAGCAAAGCCGCTGATTGGCTGGGCGCACCGGTGACATTCATCACGCTGCCGCTTCCGAAAATCGTGCTGCTGCCCGTTTTCTTTACCATCCTTGGGCTGGGCGACTCGTCACGCATTCTGCTGATTGCGCTGGCTACGGGCTATCAGATCCTGGTAATCGTGCGCGAATCCGCTCTGGCACTCAATCCTTCCTATGAACTTGCCATGCGTTCAATGGGCGCAAGCACTGCCGAGCGCGTTCTTCACGTTTACATTCCCGCGGCGCTTCCCTCACTCTTCATGGCCTTGAAGGCTGCTTCCAGCACCGCTGTTGCCGTACTCTTTCTCGCAGAAAGTTTTGCTACCGATGCCGGTTTAGGGTGGTACATCATGAATGCCTGGGGACTGGGCGATATGGACGGCATGTTCGTCGGGATTCTCGGCATGTGCGTGTTGGGCGTTGCGCTTTACGCGGGCATTGGTCTTCTCGAGCGTTTGGCCTGCCCCTGGGCATTGCAAAAATAAAAGGACTGCATCACCTGTCCGCACTGATCTGAAATTTGAAGCCGGGCATCCAAAGACCAAACGTCTTATGGATGCCTCACTTCACAACGAAAAAAGAGAGCGGACTTAAAGTGCATCACAGATTTAGTGATGCTTAAATGAAGATCATACGATCGTCATGCCTTCGGCCAGCATAGGATGGATATCTGCGAGCTGAGGAATAACGCGTTTCCTCAAGCCATTTTGGAGAGCCTCAACTGCCTGCTTGGCTGCCCGGCAGAATCCTCGAGACCGAATTGCCGCATACTGCCGTCTCTGCGCGGAGACGAAAGGCAATTGAGTGAACCGCAGGTCATCGCAAAAATCTCGTCCCATCCAAATATTGGACGGCAGAAGCAATGCCCAGCCGAGTCCCTGAGCGACAAGACCCATCATGGTTGTCGAGGACTCTACTAAGACGCTTCGCTGCGGCGAGATGCCGGCACTGCGTAGAATACGTTCTGAAATCAGCTTGTCGCTTGCCGCTGTCGTATAAGAAAAATAAGGCAAATCGCGCGCAAGCTGAAGAAGATCCGCCGGCGTCGAAACAGTCTTCGTATTTGATGCGGGCGTCACAAGGAAGAAAGATTCAGCAACGACCGCCTCTTCCGTCACTCCATCCATATCCGGGAAGCTCACCGGTGAAATGAGCAAGTCGAAATCGCCGTTTTTAAACTGTTCGCTCAGCTGCAGTGCCATGGCCGTGCGTACCGACAATTGCTTCGTGCAGGGAAAAAGCGCTCCCACGATATCAGCCCCGACCGTACAGCTGACGCTCTCAGCCAGCCCCAGCCGCAAAAGCGGGAGGATTGGCGAAGATGCCGTAACCGCCGTTTCCAACTCTCGAGCATCCCGCAGCAGTGCTCTCGCACCGTCGAGCAAATTACGCCCCGCTCCCGTAAGCATTACCGGGCGGCTTTTTCGGCTGATCAACGAAACCGCTAACTCTTCTTCCAAGGCCCTGAGCGCCTGAGAAGCGGCCGATGTCGTCATTCCCAAGCGCTTCGCAGCTTCAGTGAAACTTTGAGTATCTGCCAAGGCCACAAAAACTTCTAAAGATCCTAGGTTCCGGATACCCATGCTGCTGCCCTCCTTCTGCAGAAAGTCTAAACCACATTTTTAGTTTTACTTCACTTGATGGTTCTCGAACAGCTTCTGCGCAACGATACCGTCGTTCGTTCAGAAAGCATCTCTAGGTCTTGTGAGACAGAAGCATGAATCAACCGACACTTCTTTCAGCCATAGCACGATGGATAGTCTCCGCTGACTTTCCGGATCTTCCGGACGGTGAAATAGCCGCGGCGCGTGCAGCTCTGACGGATTTTGTTGCGGTTGCCGCAGCCGGATCCGGTACGTCCGTAGTGAGAAATGCGGCTGCGTATGCAGCACAAAACGAAAGAGCTGGCGGTTACGTTCAGCAGCTTGGACGCTCGGTACGTTTCAGTCCTCGAACTGCTGCATTCCTCAACGGAACGGCGGCTCATGCACTCGATTTTGATGATGTAAGCTGGACCACCATTGGTCATCCAACGGTTGGAATTGCTCCGACCGCTTTGTCTCTAGCCGTTGCTCAAGGACTCTCCGGACGTGAATTTCTGACTGCATATGTCGTCGGAGCGGAGTGTGCACATCAGATCGCACGCTGGACAATGCCCCAGCTCTCTGAGCACGGTTGGCACACCACTTTAGCCAACGGCGTGTTCGGAGCAGCCGCGGCAGCAGCCTGGCTTCTGAAAACAGATGTATTAACGACGACCAATGCCTTGGCGATAGCAGCCAGTCTTGCTTCAGGTATTCGTGTCAACTTTGGTTCACAAACCAAAGCAATCCACGCGGGGCTCTCCAATCTGCACGGAATGATGGCCGTTGAGCTCGCAGCGGCAGGAATCACCGGCAAAGACGACGCTCTTGAAGCTTCGGACGGCTATGCGGCATGCTTTGCCGCCCGTCTTCCAAGCGAAAAATGCACCGTCGATGTAGGCTGCCGTTGGGACTTAATGGAAAACGGACTCGTTTTCAAACAATATCCCTGCTGCTCCGGCACGCATCCCGCTTTAGACGTTTGGGGAGAGTGGGCAGATAAAGTGCACCCCAAACTGGACGATATTGAAGCTGTACACCTGGGGGTCAGTCTTCTCGGTCCTCGAGAACTGATCAGTCACTACCCGCGAAATGCAGTCGAAGCAAAGTTTTCTATGGAATTTGCTCTGGCATCTCGTCTTGTCTACCAAAGAGCCGGCATTGAGGAATTCACTGACGACAAAGTGCTTGATGTTCGAATTCAAGCTCTCATGAAGAAGATGACGATGGAAATAGATCCCGACCTAGCCAAGTTGGGTTTCATCGGCACAGCGCCCGTTCGAATTCGCATAAAAACCAAATCCGGCGTCGTATGTCTGGCCAACGATCTCGCTAAAGGCAATCCCGAAAAACCGCTTTCGGAAAGCGATCGAAAAGCAAAGTTTTCATCCTGCGTCAGTCCTATTGCCGGCAGCGAAACTGCTGCACGTTGGTGGAACGAGCTAAGCACTCTTGAATTGCTGTCTCCAAATCAACTTTCTCTATTGGGCGCGCTTTAAGAATGCCCATTTTTTGACAATCAGAGGAGCAATCAAATGCTTTGGCTAGAAATTTTACTGCTCGTAGGCATCATCGCCTACAGTGCCAAACTCGGAGGCATCGGCGTCGGAATGGCAGGCGCTGTCGGCATGATCGCCGCAACTGCCGTTTTCGGACTAAAACCCGGATTCATTCCGGTAGACGTCATGCTCATCATCATGACCGTCATTCTGGCCATCAGCGTCATGCAGCGCGCCGGCGGCCTTGCGTTCATGGTGAAATGCGCCGAGAAACTTCTGCGGAACAATCCGAAATACATCAACGCACTTGCACCAGCTGTCTGCTTCATGCTGACGACTTTAGGCGGGACGGGCTACATGGCAATGAGCGTTTTAAACGTCATTCAGGAAGTGGCCAAGGAAAATAATGTTCGGCCTGCCCAGCCCCTGACCAGCAGTGTCATTGCAAGCCAAATTGCGTGTACCGCGAGCCCCATTTCTGCCGCTACCGCAGCGATGTTTGCAGTGGTCGAACCGATGCATGTTTCTTTTGCTGCAGTACTGCTTGTCATCATCACGACTAGTGCATTCGCCGCCGCCATCTGTGCGGTCATCTCGAGTCTGCAGGGCAAAACAGAACTTTCTGAAGACCCGATCTTCCTGGAACGGCTGAAAAAAGGACTGGTCTCCATGCAGTCCAAGGAAGAAAAAGCGAAGCCTACAACTCACGAAGCAAAACTATCCGTGCTGATCTTTTTGAGCGGCGTATCGGTCATTGTTCTTTTGCTGCTCTTTAAAAATCAAATTGGTCACACGCTCAGCAGCCGGGATCTCATCGTCATGATCATGATGTTCTGTGCTTGGCTGATGTACCTCTTTTGCAAAGTAGATCTCGCCACGATCAAAGACGCCCCCATCTTTAAGAGCGGAGCCGAAAGCCTGATCGTCGTACTCGGCATTGTGTGGTTTTCCTCCACCATCATCAATGCACACCTCCCGGAGGTCAAGGAATCTGCAGTAGCACTCCTCGAACAGTATCCGTATCTCTTGGCCGTGGTGTTCTTCTTGGCGTCTGCCGTCCTCTTCAGTCAGGGATCTACCGCTGCCTTGATCTGTCCCGTTGCGGCAAGCCTGGGTGTTGATGCCGCCACTATCGTGGGCTCCTTCGTTGCCTGCTCTGCTCTCTACATCACGAACGTTTACCCGACAACGGCCTTTGCAATTTCGTGCGACGACACGGGTTCCTTCATGGGCCGCCGCTGGAACGGTTCGTTTGTCATCAATCACCCTTTCTTCATTCCTGGGTGCATCAGTCTTGCAGCCGCGGTGCCTTTCGGCTTAATGCTGGCTCGCATGCTGCTCTGACATACCCGGAATAACCCACTCATCTTGTTTTCTACAGGAGTTTTTCGAAAATGACCAATATGCGAATCGAACGCGATTGCTTAGGCGAAATGGAAATTCCCAACGACCGCTATTACGGCATTCAAACCATCCGCAACATGAAAGTATCGGGAGCAGCAGGCTTTCCCGTCGTTGCCTATCCTGATATGCACAAAGCACTCTGCCAAATCAAAAAGGCCTGTGCCAAAGCGAATGCCGAAATCGGCGCTATGAAGCCTGAAATCGCCCAAGCGATTTCCGAAGCCTGCGGCAAGGTGATCGCCGGCGGATACGAAAAGGAATTTCCGCTCGACATGTGGCAAGGCGGCGGCTACACATGCGTCAATATGAATGTCAACGAAGTGATCGGCAATCTGGCAAATGAAATTCTTACCGGTCACAAAGGACAGGACATGGTTCATCCCAACACCCATGTCAACATGGCGCAGTCCACTAACGATACGATTCCTTCCGCAACGCACCTGGCGATTGCGCCGCGGCTTGACAAAATTGTTTGCGAAGCCGAAAAGCTCGCCGACGCCTTCGATGCCAAAGCGAAGGCCTTCGAACACATCGTCAAAGTCGGACGTACCTGCTGGCAAGACGCGCTGCCAGTGACCCTTGGACAGGAATTTTCGGGGTTTGCTTCTGCGATTCGGCGTCAGGCACGAGCACTAAAGGCTCTGCGCCCGGGCTGCTTTGAACTGATCATGGGCGGCAACGCCGTCGGCACCGGTCTCGGAGCCCAACCGGGTTACATGGATGCCTTTTATAAGGCAATTTCAGCCGAACTGGGCGAATCTGTCAGGCCCAATCCCAACCTTTTTGACGGCTTCCAGAATTCAGACTTTATTCTCACCGTTTCCGGCGCCGTGAAAACCATTGCCGCCACACTCTCTAAGATCTGCAAGGATCTGCGGCTTATGAGCTCCGGTCCGCGGGCAGGCTGGATGGAAATCAACCTTCCCGCTTGTGCTCCGGGCAGCTCCATCATGCCGGGGAAAATCAACCCAACCGTGCCTGAAATGGTCATCCAGATCGGACATCAGGTCTGCGGCAATGATGTCGCCATTACGATGGCTATTGATGAAGGCGAACTCGACCTGAACGTTTGGGACGCTACGTTCTACAAATGCCTCTTTGAAAATCTCCAGCTCGTTGGTGAAGAAATCGTGATCCTGCGCCGCGACTGCGTCGAAGGCATCACCGCCAACGAATCTCGCTGCAAAGAAGAAGCCGAAAGCTCCATCGCCCTCTCGACGGTAGTCGCAGCGACCTTTGGATATCCCAAAGGCGTTGAAGTCGCCCACTACTGTGAAAAGCACCGCTGCAATGTGAAGGATGCTGTTGTCGCGATGGGACTTATGACGCAGGAACAAGCAGAGATTTTGGTTGATCCGTTCCTTATGGCTAATCCTGAAAAGATGGCTCCGATTGTTGCAAGGTTCAAAAAAGAACTGGGAATTCTCATCTAAAACAATAGAAAAGTCCCTCTCAGAACGGTACGGCTAAAGCTCAGCAGAGCCGTACCGTTTCTTGCACAGCCGTCCAAATCAGAGGAGAGTAAACAATCATCTTAGTGTTTGATGCTTATTAACTCACCGCTTCCTGCTTGACTTCCGGCATCGACACTTCAGCAGTCTTCTCGATGCCGGTCTGCGCAGCACTATCGAGCGGCACTTCGTGCGGTTCAGCAGGCTGAACTTTAACTGCGCGCCGATTGATCAGCTGGTCAATCCATTTGGCAAAAAGTCCTATCATCAGCGCTGAGGCCAGCGTTCCCTCTCGAATACCAATCAAATGGCCCATCTCAAGCAAAGCCATAATCGCAGCAACTGCTGTGAGAGAAATATCATTGGCAATTTTCATTGATCCGAAAGAAGATTTCACAAGTGCCGCAATGGCAATCACAAAACCTTCTCCTGGCTGGACAATTGTTTTAGAGCGAATCTGAATAACAGTGCCGAGTGCCAGAATGAGATTACCAAAAAGAGAAAGCACAGCCGCCAAAAACCAATTTGGCATCTGAACATTGCCTACGAGATGCATTGACAGATCAATGAAAGCGCCGAAGATGAAACCAATTGGAATTTGCAGCAGATTAAATGGCGAATACCGGCTGCGCAGCACCACAATCTGCCCAGCAACGAAAAAGAAGTTGAGTATCACCGTACAGGTGCCGAACGACAACCCCGTTATCGCAGAAGCCGTATATGGAACTGTACTGATCGGCGTCGTGCCTAATCCTGCCGTCGTCGTACAGGCGATACCGAAAGCGGCAAGAAACATGCCGAAAATGAGAAGTACTGTGCGGCCGATGATGTGCTTAAAACGCTGACGACGAATAGTGGTCATGGAATGCTGAGATACGCTTAAAAGAAATGGAAGAAAAACCGCCGACAACTCGAAAATGTCCGAGAAGTCGGCGGAAAAGAACCTTCAGCTGAGGAATCCATGGAGTCGCTGGATATGAACTGAAGGAGAGGAGAACGTTTTAGAGGTCCATCTTTTCAACTGCATTCAATGCAGCATGACGGCCCGAATAGCATGAAAATCCGAAGGCATAGCCAGAAGTCCAAGTCGTATAGGTATGACCAATCATGCGGCTGACTTCTAGACCTGTGGCATAAAGTCCTTTAATAGGCTGATTCTTAGTATTGAGCACTTCAAAATCACGATTGACATTCAAGCCGCCGAATGCCGTGAAGAAGGCGGAGGTGAGACGGATGGCATAGAGTTTCTTCGTGTTGATCGGGCGCATGTATTTCACGTCCTTGAAAAACTCGCCGTCATGCCCTTCGGCGCAGCCGCGGTTGTATGCCGTCACTGCGGCCTCAAGATTCTTAGTCGGAACCCCGAGCTTCTTGGCCATGGCGGAAACCGAGCTTGCAGCGAAGAAACTGTCGCTTCCCTCATCCAGCGCGGTCTTGATTTCCTCCTTCAGCTTCGTGAGTTTGGCGCCGACCGGCACCAGGACGCCGACACCGGAGTCAACGCCCTTTTCGATCATGTAGTCGACCTGAGACTCGTCGAAAATAGACCAAGCCGTGTGGCCGAGCTGGGTATAAACAGCATTCGCGGCCTGAGAGAAAGACATGGCAACGTCTTCATTGACAAAGCGGCTGCCGTCGGAATTCACCCAAAGCGCAGCCGGCTGCCATGCTGTGGTATAGACATTCGAGAGAAGCTTAATGCCTTTGCCTTCCGAAGACAGATGTGCCACGAAGCTCACCGGACCGCGCTGAGCACCCGCCGCAACAGCCATGGAAATACCGTCGCCGGTCTTATTGACATTGACGGATGAATGCCAGTGTTTGGCGTCACGATGCGCCCATTCAGCCACTTTTTCATTGCTGTCAGAGATGGAACCGCTCGCCAGAATGACCGCCTTGGCGTTGATCGTGTAGTCATCGGTCTTGCTCTTGGCCTTAACGCCGACAACGGCGCCGGACTTATCCGTAATGAGACTTTCTGCCGGCGTGCCCGTGAGCGTTGTCACGCCGAGCTTGTCGCACTGATCCTTCAAATTGGCAACAAGCGCCGCACCGTGATTCTTGCCTTTATATTCATCGATCACATGCCAAGTCGCTTCTTCCCATGGCGTCATGCGGATGACGTCGAATTTGACGCCGTGCTTCATGAACCAATCGACATTGTCAGCCGACCCGTAAATATAGTCGCGCATCATCGGAACATTGACTTCATACATGTGCATTTCACGGGCATGCTTAAAGGCCTCTTCGCGAGTTAGCGTGTCGCTGCGCAAACGGTTGAGTTCGGATTCGACAGCAAAGATGCCTTCGGCAAAGTTCGAAGCGCCGCCGACGAAGAAATTCTTCTCGAGAAGCACTACATTGGCACCTTTTTCAGCAGCCTGAACGGCTGCCGTAAGTCCTGCAGAGCCAGCGCCAACAATGACGATGTCCGTGGAAAGCGTCTTCTGTGCAGCAATGGCCGGTCCGCAAACTGCTGTGCAGACAAATCCAACTGCAAGTGCAGCAGACAAAATGCGTCGAGAGATAATCCACATCCTTCGAATGTTCCTCAGCAATGCTCGCCAACCGACAGGTCTGCAAGTCATGAATGAATAAAAAAGAGCTGCCAAGCCGACAACAGTGAAAACCACCGCATCTTCATCCTTGATGCTGCTCGGTTTGGCGCACTCCAAATTTCACTTCATCCGTAAGGGCTCCGTTGTTGAGCGCTCAACGATTCGGGCGTTTTTTTGCGGCATGCTGCTGACTGCATCTTCAGCACTGTTGAACACTCAAGAGCTGCCGTTCAAGGCAGTCAACAAAGCCAATTTGGCAGTCCTTCAGAACGAAGCCCGCTTCATTAGATCAATTTGAGAATTTAAAAATGCAGACATCTACATTTGTCAAATCTGTATGTGCCGTCTACTTGGTGCTGACCGCTGGGCTGACCTTAGGGGCCGGCCTTTTGGTATAGGGTGACGTCGATCTTTTATGCGGCGGTCAACAATATGGGCGACAAACGACCGCTGCGCTGACTTCGGGCGGCTTGACTGGGAACTCTGCCGGCATGCGTCATCCGCTTTTGAGCCGCTCAGCTCAGTCCTGCCCGCTTTCTTCGAAGTTCTGCGTAGTGCTCGATCGGTTTGGGCTCAGCCTTGAGGCCTTCAGGAGAGGAACGCAGGTTTTGGTTTCCGCAGCCCCAATCCCAAACCGAATCAAAGAGACGGCCGTGCAGATAAAGCTTGCGGCCGTCTTTTCGTGCGTCGCCAAGCTTTATCCAATCATTAACCTTCGTGCTCACCCAACTGCGGTCCGCTGACAAAATCCGCGAAAGTTCCGTAATGGTGAGCCCGAGCGGACATAAGTTCCAGCCGTCGCGCTCCAGTTCAGCGAAGCTGGTTATGGCTGACAACAGAAAAACTCGCAGACGCGCCTCAAGATCAAGCGTGAAGTTAGCAAGCATGCCTTCCAGTGCGGACTCCTGCTTCAGGATGGCGAGGTCAGCATAAATTTCCATCATTTCAACGGACGCACGCAGTGATTCCAGAAAACGTGCGCGCGGAACAATCAAGACGCTGGAAGGTCGGATGAAATCGACTTGGACGGCGACGCGGTGCGGGTTAAGTGCATCGAGGTCACCTAAGGCTCGGCCCGGAGCAAGCAAAGCGAAGATATGCGTCTGCGACTGCACGTCCAGACAAGAGAATGTGGCCAATCCTTTTGTGAGAAAGCCGACTTGGGCCGCATCTCCCTTGCCGCCGTGCTCCATGACGGCACCTTTGGCAAAATCGCGAATCACACCATAGCGGACAAAGATTTCCTGAATTGCCTGAGGTTCGGGCGGGAAAATCCACGGCCGCATACGGAAAACCTGACGCATGCAATGAGTCTCCATTCGAAAACTGCTGAGGACAATATCAGAATCGACGTTCGGGAGTAGATAGATTCAGCAATTCGTAAACTGCATTAATACAAAACGAGGCAGATCCGCAAACCTGCCTCGTTTGGATTTGAGATGATGCCGGCCAACGAGGCCGGTACCCATCAAAGGTTACTGATTAAATGCCTTATCAAGACTCACAGGCATTGCCTGGTAGCCCATCGAATCGATCAGCTGGATTTCGACGGCCGGTTCGGTTTCGCCCCACTTGAACTCTTCGATGAAGGGCGAAGCGCTGCCAGCCTTTTCGCCGGGCTTCAATTCAGACGGACGGCGTCCCATACCGGCAGTGGCCGAATAGACCATGATCGAATCCTTGTCCGCGCAGTACTTGGTGAGCGACGTCACCGGGCTGTACCACGGGAAGCCGCGCTCCTTGCCGTATTCCCAGACCTGCTCAATGGTCTTCTTGTCCTGATCAATACGGTAGACCACTGCACGCGAGTACTTCATTTCGGCAAGCGCCGGCTGATCCATGCCGCGGGCATCACCGTTATCGAAAGCGGTGACGTAAATCACATGCTTATCGGACTTCTCGTCAATGCGGAAGGCCGTATGCTGCGTCCACGTGTAGTCGAAATCCCCTTCGCAGGTCGAGCCATGGCAAGCGATCGGCTTGCCGTCCTTCACCGGCGTGAGGAGTTTTTCCTTCCAGCCGTCGCGCCAGCCTTCCGGCGAGGAGAAGATCCACTTGATCTTCTTATCGCGGCCGATCTTAATAATGGCTGACTGATGGCGCGAGCTGATAATGATGGAGTCATCGGTCGGATCGTAGTCAACCGAATTGACGTGCGCCCAGTTGCGGCCTTCGCCCGTGCCAACGATATCACCGAACTTATCACTCGTTTCAAGCTTTGCAAGATCTGCTGCCGACATCGTCTTGCCGGCCTGCGACGCATCAATGTTGAGGCAGACAGCACCCTGGTCGAGCACCTTCATAACGTTGTCACGATACGGATCCAGGATCTCCCAGAGACGCCATTCATCGACAACCTTGCCGTTCTGATCGATTTCAGCGATCACGTCGCGAACGGTATGGACACGCTTGCCGTCGGCACGGCGGTGGTCAGAGCTCGCAACACGGATGAACGAATGCCCGTTCTGTGCATTGTCGAGCGAATGTGAGAAATCAGAATAGCCGACCGGGAGACGGCGGTTGTAAATCTCACGCCCCATCAAGTCGTACTTGACATAGCGCTGACCGTAACCCCAGGTGATGTTGCCGTCCTCATCCTGCTGGAACCCCATCATGACGCCGGAGTGATAAATGGTCTCGACGTTGTAGATCGGTTCAACGTGCATGTACCAGCGCACTTCGCCCTTCGTGTCGATAATGGCATTCTGCGGATAGAAGTTCCACTCCATCGCACCGCCCATCGGATTGTTCCAAACTGCGCGCGTGGCCTTGGCGTACTGCTGCATCAGATTGTTGACGAGATAAAGGCGGTCGGAGAACTTCGCATCAACCTTAGTGACCTTCGTCTCAAACATATTGTGATGAAGACCCGGTGAACCGCTCACTTCATGGTAGACGGGCGCAGCGTAGATCTTGTAGGTGTCCGTGAACTTTTCGGTCTTACCATGGAACTTCCGGGTGTAAGTCGTTTCCACGGTATTCATGTAGTCCGGGTAGAGGCCGAAAACCGGAATGCCTGCATGAGTGAGCAATTCAGAGCGGCTCACCTTGTACTTAATTTCCTGACCCTGAGGTTTCGGAACAATGCGCACCGTCGCTTCAGTGAGCTCATAGCCGCCGTTGCGGATGATGGCCGTGAGCGGAGCAATGCTGTAGGGATTCACAATCACTTCACCGATGTGACCCTGCGTCGCGAAAGACACGTGAGGTCCCGAAGAGCCGCCAGAGGCATGTGCGGCGGTAGCGGGCAGCGCACTGCTGACAGCAGCTGCAACGGCGCCAAGGAAGAATGAACGGCGACCGATCGTGATGTTCTTCATGATTTGAATTCCTATGAAGGAGCGATTCCCCAAACAGAACCGCATTACCAAAGTGAGGATGAAAGGATTAACTCAACGGTCTCGAGCGTTTGAGGGCGGCGTTCTGCGCCTTAAACACAAGTACGGAGTGCAGTCACTGCGCTTTGTCTTCCATCCACAGGTTCACAGTCTAAGTAGGTCTTTCGAACTAGCCCATTCGGATTTTCAACCTCTTTTTCGTAAAATAGCTCAACAAGTCTTTTACGATTTCCGGAATTGATCGGAAAACACCTGACGCCATGCTTGACCTGAAAATCAATCACCTCCAACTGCTTGCACAAATTGTTTCGACGGGCTCACTCACCGAAGCGGCTCAGAATCTCGGACTCTCTGCCGCAGCAGCGAGCCGAATGCTCAAGAAGCTTCAAACAGAAATGAATGATCCGCTCTTCATCCGGGTTTGGCGCGGATTAACGCCTACCGACACCACCACGATGATGCTGCCGGTGGTGCGAGAACTCCTTGACCAAATGGAGCGGCTGGAATATCAAAAATCCTTCACGCCGGCAAAACTCTCTGCCACCATCACCATCGGCGCTGCCGACAATTCCGTCATCAGCATTCTTCCGCCAGTCGTGCGTGCCATTCGCGAACAAGCGCCGAAAGTAAACTTCCGAATCCTTCCGCTCGAGAGCCGTCAGTTTCAAAAACTCGCTGACGGCGGCATGGACTTTCTGCTCTACCCGACGCAGAACCTGCCGGATCTTCCGACACATTTTTTGGTCTCAATCTTTTTCGTATTGAGCGATCGGTACTGATGAACCGTGCTCATCCGCTCATCAAAGCGTACGCGGCAGGACAAACGCTCAAAGCCGAAGACTTCCGCAAATATCCGAGACTTCTTGTAAAGCTTCAAGATTCAAGCCGCGGGGCAATTTATGACGTTACGGTACCCGATCCTCGCTTAGGCGAAGCCTTTATCGAACTGCCTTACTTTCTCGGAGCCCCTTATTTCCTCGAAGGCACAGAGTACACGCTGCTGCCAACACGAACTGCAAAATCCTTTGAGAAACAATTCCCCAATCTCGCTGCAGTCCCTTATCCGGGCGAATACAGCGAAAACTTTGCGCGGCTGATCTGGCACGAGCGAAGCGACAAGAGTCTCGTCATGCAATGGGTACGTTCAATGTTCGCTCAGCATGCCGGAGAGTTTGACAGTTGACGTCATTCCGGTACGAATGGCTTTTGAGCGATTTTGAGCTGTTTGACAGCCGCCTCAATCAACAGCTAACGAGCTTCCCCGCGGCCAGTCGCCATTTCCAGAGGAGCGCCGAACAACGCATGAGGGGCCGCCCTGTCGTTCTCTCTGACGGGAGCGTTGGTTTACCTTTGATGTATACTATGGTCTAGCATGAAGCAAGGGGACTGTTTTGCATATCGCACCTTGCTTATTGACTCAGCCCATCGTTGCCGCGGTGGACTTTGTCACTTTACAACCTTTTTCAGGGGCCCGTTCACGGTCTAAAAGACCATGAATCCCTTTCCTCGCGCGCGGTAGGTATGAACGGGCGGCCCGCATGCTTTCAGTCCCGCTTCGTGCCGACGCGCATTACTGCACACGAACGTATACGACTGTGCAGCCCGTTCTTGGGCACCCTTCCCTTACGCATTTTCCGGTCGCGGCCCTTCTAGATCCGCCTGAGTTTGCGGCGCTTTTGCTGCGAACGCTCATGACGGCTGAGAGTCAAGTCATTTCGGGCAGCGTCGTTCTCTGCGGCGCATCTAAAGACGAATAAACCAACCCGCCGTTCGGCCAAAACGTCAGCACAAGATCGCACGGGACAAAGCGTTCTGCTGGAAGGCATTCGGCAGCATATTCACTCGTGCGCAGACCCTCCCTAAGATGAACCCCCTATTCCTTACTTGTTTAGTCATGTATTACTCCCTCATCCGTTGACGTCGATCGCTCACAAGGGCAAAGTATACAGTGTGCATTGAGCGCATAAACCAATGTTTGACCATCAAAGGAGAACCGAAATGAAGGAGCTGTGCAGTATGTGCTGTTGTAGTGACTTCTACCATCCGGTTCAAAGAATTTGATTCGGCTTCAGACAGACTGAACATACGCATCAACTTACAAAAGGACCGGCTGGCTCGCGGTCCTTTTTTGTTGCCTCTCAACTGAGACGCTTAAAAGTTCGCCCAAGCCGCCGTGCTGAGTTAATTGCTTGATTTGGCTTTTATGGGGAAAGTTCTTCCCCTCTATTACGAAGGAGCGCTGCTGACACTCCGTGTAGGTGCGATTGGAATACTCCTCGCACTTGCTGTCGGAATGGTCACAGCTGTCGCCCGTTATTGGCGGATTCCAATCCTCAATACGGCAGCGGTCATTTATACGGAATTCTCGAGAAACACTCCGCTTCTCGTGCAGCTTTTCTTTCTGTATTTTGGTCTCCCCAAAGTCGGCATTCGGATTTCCGGTGAATGGTGCGCCATCATTGGGCTCGCATTCCTTGGCGGCAGCTATATGGCAGAGGCGCTTCGCGCGGGCCTTGAGTCCGTCTCAACGGTGCAGACAGAATCGGCACGCGTACTCGGCCTTACGCCCTTCCAGACGATGATGCTCGTCGTGCTGCCGCAGGCGTTTGCGGTATCGGTTCCGCCATTGGTCGCCAATATCATCTTTCTCATTAAGGAAATTTCAGTTGTCAGCGCCATTGCGCTTCCAGATCTGATGTACGTCACGAAGGATCTTATCGGCAATTCCTACAAAACCGACGAATCACTCATTCTTCTCGTTTCGGCTTATGTAGTACTGCTGCTCCCGATTTCACTCTTAGGCTATTGGCTTGAAAAGAAGGTGCGTTATGCAAGATTCGGGAATTAATGTCTTCTTTCAAGGCATCAACTCACTCCTTCTGCTTAAAGGGCTGTGGACAACACTGCATATCAGTCTCTTATCTGCAGGTCTTTCCATTCCGCTTGGTATTCTTCTCGGCATCTTCATGACGCTAAAGAATCCCATTGCGCGAGTCGTCTCTCGGATTTACCTCGAAATCGTGCGAATCATGCCTCAGCTGGTTCTGCTCTTCGTAGTTTATTTCGGATTCACTCGAGCCTTTGGATGGAATCTCTCTGCGTATTGGAGCGCAATTATTGTTTTTACCTTTTGGGGTACTGGAGAAATGGGTGATCTGGTTCGCGGTGCACTCATCAGCATTCCGAAGACGCAGTATGAAAGTGCCCAGGTTCTCGGCCTCTCAAAACTCCAGACAATGCGCCTGGTGGTGCTCCCGCAGGCTGTTCGTCAATTGATTCCGCCTTCGATCAACCTTATTACCCGCATGATCAAGACGACTAGTCTTGTCGTGCTCATCGGCATTGTTGAAGTTTTGAAGACAGGGCAGCAGATCATTGATGCCAACCGCTTTGAGTATCCGACTGCAGCGCTTTGGGTGTACGGCGCAGTGTTTCTTCTTTACTTCCTTGCATGCTGGCCGGTATCACTTGCCGCCAAGGCCCTTGAAAAGAAATGGAAAGCATAAAAATGGCCAATGACATTGTTTTGGAAACGCGCGGTCTCGTAAAGAAGTTCGGCGACGCTGTGATTCTCAACGGCATCGACTTCACGCTTCACGACAAAGAAGTCGCGGTGATTCTCGGGCCGTCTGGCTGCGGCAAATCCACGTTTTTGCGCTGCCTGATCGGTCTCGAGCCCATCCAAGGCGGCAGCATCTTGCTCAAAGGAAAACCGCTCGAATTCGGCAGCACGCTGCGCAGCGGCATCGGCATGGTTTTTCAAAGCTATGACCTTTTCCCGCACCTTGCGGTGCTCGAAAACATCTTGCTCGCGCCCCTGCATGTCGCCAAGCGTTACCGTGAAGACGCGCTGGCTCAGGCTGAAACCCTTTTGAAGCGCGTGAAGCTCTGGGACAAACGCGATTTTTATCCGCGGCAGCTTTCAGGCGGACAAAAACAACGTGCGGCCATTGTCCGCGCGCTCTCGATGAACCCGAGCGTGATGCTTTTTGACGAAGTGACCGCCTCTCTTGACCCGGAAATGGTCCGCGAGGTGCTCGACGTCATTGTGGAACTGGCCGACAGCGGTCTCTCAATGGTGATCGTCACGCACGAAATGGAATTTGCGCGGGCCGTCGCCGACCGCATTGTCTTTCTCGAAAACGGCCATGTCGTTGAAGAGAATTCGCCGGAAGCGTTTTTCACGACGCCAAAGACGAAGCGCGCCGCGGAATTTCTCAAAACCTTTACCTACACACGTCATAAGCGATCGGACGAAACCCCGTCGCCCAAATGAATCCAACAACCTGACGACGCAGCTGAGACGAAGCAGCTGCATCAAAACATCCGAGGAAGGCATGGACCGCCGGCGCCCTGCACTTCTCTTGACCTCATAAAGTGCCGGTGTATTTCTGGAGGAAATTCCATGTCCATCATCCATAACTTCACGAAGAAGATTGCCGCCGTCGCGGTTGCCGCAGCGGCGCTCTCAGCCGTCACTGCTGCCGTCGAAGCCCGTCCGCTTGAGGTGATCAAGCAGAGCGGAGAAGTCGTCATCGGCGTCTTTTCCGACAAGGCTCCGTTCGGCTACGTTGACTCCCAGGGAAAATACGCGGGCTATGACGTCTACTTCGGCGACCGTCTCGCCAAGGACCTCGGCGTCAAAGTGAAGTACATCTCCGTCGATCCGGCAAGCCGTGTTGAATTCCTGGTCACTGACAAAGTGGACATTATTCTTGCCAACTTCACGGTAACGAAAGACCGTGCGGAAAAAGTTGACTTTGCACTGCCTTACATGAAGGTTGCGCTTGGCGTCGTTTCGCCTGAGTCCGCCGTTATTACCGACGTGAAGCAGCTCGACGGCAAGACGCTTATCATCGCTAAAGGCACGACCGCAGAGCCCTACTTTGAAAAGAATCATCCGAAGGTAAAGCTGCAGAAGTACGACCAGTACACCGACGCCTACAATGCCCTGCTTGACGGCCGCGGCGACGCTTTCTCCACCGACAACACTGAAGTCCTCGCCTGGGCCTTGGTACATAAGGGCTTCAAGGTCGGCATTCCTTCCTTGGGCGATCTTGACACCATCGCTCCGGCCGTCCAGAAAGGCAATAAGGGTCTTCTCGACTGGATCAATCAGGAAATCGTCAATCTTGGGAAGGAAAACTTCTTCCACCAGGACTATGCGGCCACGCTCGCCCCGGTCTACGGCAAAACGTCCAATCCCGATGATCTCGTGGTTGAAGGCGGCAAGCTCTGATTGAGCCCGTGCTTAATGAAAACACGTCAGATGTTTTCTTAAAGAAATCGGCAAATTAACCAAAGGTCTGCGCAAAACAGGACATGTTATCCAAAGTCCTCAACCAGAACTGTTTGCTAAATTCGATATCGTAATACTGTTGTGCGGTGTCGGATTTACCTCGATAACATCCTGTTTTGCCTGTTTTTTAGCAATTTCCTGCTCTTAGCGCACAACAATTAACCCATCTCACTCTCCAGATATTCATGCTGCAGAAGCGGAGCAAAACTCTTGGAATCGATTCTCCGGCAGCGATCACGGAGAAAGGCGTGCAGTCCGAAGAAGAATCTTTTTATTGTTTTTTCAATGAAAAATGGTCCACTCAGACAGATTGACGTCCGCTTGGATAAACACTCTGCGCAGGACTGTCACAGATGGAATGTATCGGATATCGGGGAATATCAGCAGCCTAATATTCCCCTTATCCGATTCCAAAGGAACGCTTGAATGCTCTTTCACCCTGAAAGAATCATGGTGTCAGGGCGAAAGAGCCGGGCACAATTAAAACGCGTAGGCAAACTTCGCCGTGGCGTTATGTGAATGACCGGTCGAGTCATAGACGCCGACATAACCAAAGGTGATGCTGGTGTTCTTATTGAATTCCAAAATCAACGACGTGTTGAAGTACTGGTACGTCCGAGGCAGATCCACCGAATCCGAACCCCAAATGCCTGCAATGTTCGCGCCAACGTCCATCGAATGATTGAAGTTGTAGCGCACGCCGCCGGCCATCAAGGTTTTAATCAGAGACGTCCCCAGCACCGGCTCCCAGTTTTGGTGCCATTTCAGAGAAATATCACCATAACCAATATTGACATGCGTCGCGTCAAAACGCTCCTCAAGGGACTGGGCCTGAGAACCGTCCACGTCAAATGCTCCTGTACGGCCTCCCATGACGCCAAGCCCGATTTCTGGTGAGAGCACGCTCTGCTGCGGCAAGTAGTAATTCATGCCCACGTGCACAGCGGCGTTGTAGGCAAGCGTATGAGCCGTTCCCGAAGCCTGCATTTCGGGCAGAGTGCGGGCGAGTTTGGTCGAGCTGTAGGCGCCCAACAAATCCGCCTTGCCGTAGAAATCGTGCGTATCAGCTTGTGCGAAAGAACGTATGTAATTGCCGCCGAAATAGAGCGTATCCATGTCGAGATCCAAATTGTGCGACGTTCCTTCGTAGCTTTCATATCCCAAGAAGACCGAGAACTTATTGTCTTCGAGCTTTTTGCTGCCGCCTGCCATGACGCCCGTGGTGTGACCCTTCACCGTCGCTCCGCCCATGAGCGAGGATTTTTCCTGCGCAAAGTACGGTTTGACAAACCACATCTGTTCTTGGCCGTATTCACGCTGGTGATATAGGCTGCTCGCATAGACGTCTGCCAACGAAGCGTCGACAAACACTTGACGGCGGGCCAACTGATTGACCAAGGTCTGACCCAGCACGGAGCTGCCGGTACGGTCTACGTCAACCCCGGCGCGATACCAACCCGTATTCTGCTCATACCGGCCGCCCAAACCATAATCTTTGAGCTCATCACTAAATTCCACCTCCTTGGGACGAGCGATTTCATTGGGATTGAACTCATCGAGCTCCTTCAAATTGTTATTGGCATCGAGCACCGCGTAATTCAGGTTGAATTTGGGATCGCCGGGCTCCGTCACCACATTCTGAATAGAGGTCATGACGAGCTTATCAACTCTCAGATGATCCACACCATTGACCACCATAGCCGTGTCCTGCGTCACATTTTCCCCGTCAATGTGCACATACCATTCCTTGACCCGCACCGTACCGGTCCCCGACAAGACCAAGTTCGCTTGGTCGTTGGCAGCCGTCTTTTTCAGCGTGCCGTGATTGATGAGCGTTAATTCATCGGCACCGCTGTATTTCAGAGCGCCGTTGATCGTACCGAGGTTGACGATGCCGGCCGTGAGGTTTTCGGCTCCGGTACCCTGATCGATTTCGTGGACTTTGCCTGCGATATTGATGTCGCCGTCAATGACACCCTGTTTGACGGTACCGTCTGCCTCTGTCAAAGATTCAATGCTGAAACCGGCAATCGAACTGTTGGCGTCGATCGTGATGGCGTCCCCCTGTCCCGTACCGATCTTGCCGGTTCCCGTGACCAAGATACCGTTAGCACCATCGGCACGCGAAGCCGTCGCATCGCCCAAAGCCGTACCCTTCAAATCGATCTTGTCAATCTGAAAGTTGGGCATTGTGATCGACTTGATGGATCCAGCGTCTGAAGACAGCGTGCCGATATTGATCGAGGAAATATTTCCGATTGTGCCGTGGTTCTTGATTTCTTCGATTTTGCTGGTGGTATTGTCAGCAAGATAATCGGATTGGACAGAGATGCTTTGAATCGTTCCTGAATTGTCCAACGACTCGATTGTGTTCTTATCCCCGGCAAACACTTTCCCAAAAGAAAGGCTGGTTAATACTGCGCCTTGCTTGACGGATGCATTTTTGATGGTGCTGTTTTCAAGGCTTAACGCACCGGTTCCCACTTCTCGAGTGTAGGAATTGAAAGAAGACTTGTCCTGTGAATTTCTATCGCCCAACAAGCGTTTTCCATCGGCCTTATCGATAAAGCTGTCAATGTATATCGATAAACCACCACCAACTTTCAGGTTGTATGAGGATCCTTCCTGCGTGGTGACAGTGCCTAAAAACGGAGTATCTGTTTTCTCAGGACTTCTACCGTACAAGGTGTAATTCCATCTGTTCGTAGCATCCGATGAAGAAAGTTCAACGCTGAGGTCTTTACCCTCATAAACGTATTTTTGATTTTGGTCTTGATTAGAGGCGTGGAAATCCTGATCGGTATTCCACACTACCGTGTCGGCAGCAAAACTTTGGCCAGCCCAAAGCATTCCCAAGGCGAAGGCCAACGGGGTCAATTTTCCGTATTTCATTTTTTACTCGTATAAGGTGTCTGGCACCCCGGAAGCGGAATGAACGAAAGAATTTCCAGGCATCCGGGGCAAAGAAAGGCCCGCAGCCAAGGAAAGAATTCACTTGGACTGCGGCAGATGGATGACTAGAACTTCCACGCGGCCTGCGCCTGGGCACTCACGCCCTGACGCTTGCCGACGTAGCCGTTGAGACCGACATCAAACTCAAAGCTCTTGGCTTCGTTTTGATAGGTCCAGCCCATAGAGGCGATGCCCGTGCTGCCTTCGAGATCGGCGGCATTCAAAGCCATCGAACCGTCTTGGTCAGTGAATTTGCCCTTGGCATCAGCTTTGAAGGCGTATTCGTAAGTCAATGCCACATAGGGCCGCAGGGTGGATGTGTAGGCGTACTCAAACACCGATCCCACTTGCGCCCGATGCAGGTTGAGAGCATCGAGGTGGTATTCAACCCCGCCCTTGGAGCGATAGTTCTCGCCTTCCCGACCGTCATAGAAGTAGTTGATGAAGGTGCGGTTCTTGAACTTGTCGGCCACGGCGAACTCACCGTACACACCCAAATGCGCACCCCAGTAGTTGCTGGTGCGGTCAAAGTCTTCGTCCACACCGCCCAAATCCACGGCAAATTCGCTGCGCAGCCAGCCGCCCTTCACGTATCCGGTGACATGCAGCCAGTCCACTGGCGTCGCATAGTTGCCGTAAACACCGAAGCCCACGTAGTTGTGTTTGCCGTCACCCGTGGCCACGCCAAAGAGCGAACCGACGTCCGCGGTCTTCGTGTCATAGGTGCCGTGCCCCATTTCCATGAAGCCGCCGACCTCAGAATCCTGCACATTGAAGGCATACCCCAACAGGCCGGAAATCACCGTCGAATCTGCGGAACCCGACACATCAAGGTCGTATTTGCCGACCTTGGCCGCCGCAAAGGGGCCGGTTTGGCGCACGCCTTGGCGGGATTTAATGGTGGAATCAATCAAGAGCTCATCGGCCGCAAACAACGTCGAGGCGGCGGTTAAGCTCGATTGAATCAGGGCGTCAGTTTGTTCATTTACACGCTCAGTAGTGCCTGGTTTGTCCGGGTTGGTACCGGGTTTATCAGGGTCCGTACCCGGCTTATCGGGATCCGGGTTCGGCTTGTCCGGATCAGGATTTGTTTGGGGCGCAAACTCTGCCACCAACGTGTTTTTATCCTTCATCAGCAAATCGTATGTGTCTTTGCTGAGCTGATTGGTTTCAATACGGGCCTGAGACTTCAACCGTTCGAGCGTCAAATCGGTTTTGAGCTCATTCAGTTTGGTTCCTGCCTTCAAAAAATTGTCGATGGTATCCAAGGCAATGCCAGCGTCGCTGTAAATCAGGGGGATATCCAGCCCCTGGTCGAGGTCAAACCCCGTACCAGCTAAAGCAATCTTGCTGTCGGAATGCAGTAAAACAGCATCCTTCGGATCTTTACCGATCGAGGTCACGATTGCTTTGTTCGTAAGGTTTGTGACCATATCCGGCGTCACCAAAAAATTCAGGGCCGCGTTCGAGGCCACGGAAAGTTTGGTCAGCCTCGACTCTTGGGAAACACTCCAATACGAATCTTCGGCCGCAGTACCGGAGCCCACGTTCATCTCCAGCGTGCTGTTGCCGACAATCCCGGTGGAACCCCAAAATTGCACCTTGCCCGTGCCGTCTGCATTCACGACGATGTTGCTGCCGTCGCCGTCGGCATCGATGGCGGATTCACGCTCGAAGGCAATCAAGTCCCCCTTGACGCGAATGCTGGAGCCGCCATCAGCCATCAACGCTTGTTTGGCGTTGGTCTCCAAGGATTCTGCCTCCAGCTGTGCTTTATCCTGCAGATAAATAGCGGTTTGGTCAACCGTCTTATCGTCCCCGGTGAACTTAATGACGGCCTTTTTGAGCGTCACGTTCGCGGCTGGATCCGTAGCTTGAGCCGTCTCGTGTCTATATGCATGTATGCCCCAAGAGTCGCCCGTTGCACCCAAGGTCATGTTGACGTTGCCTTGAAAGTCGACATTTCCTGTGGTCTTTAGACCATACACAGTCACCACGTCGCTTATGTTGATGGTGGTGTCGCCGCCAATTACGTAGTTGCGTTTCCCTCGGAAATCCAGAGCTCGAGCTTCATGTCCCGTCTTCATCGTGATGGATAAGGGACCATCGACCGTCATGTCGGCCTTCCCCGTTTGATTGGTGGCATCCACGATGCCCTGGAAGTTGGTCAAGGACTTGTTGCCGTTCAAAGTCATCATCAACGTTTTGGTAGACAACTTCTCCCCAGTCGTCAAAACGATTCCCTGCAGCTTTTTATCGTTAGCGCTGGCCGTCACCGTCATTGAAGTCGGCTGATCCGTGGTAAGAGATCCTCCCGATTGGAAGAGCACCCCCGCGACATCTAACGCTCCGGTCTGCCCCGTACGGTCAATCTCCATGTCGTACCCCTGCTTGAAGGTCGCAGTGCCTTGCAGATAAATACCATAAGGAACGGAGCCGCCCATGCTGACTGCTGTGTCAAAGGTCAGCGTGCCAACTGGGGCCGATGTTGTTGGCTTCTTGTTGCTAATGAAACTTTGATTGCCGTAGCCGGCTTGGGTGAGGGCTACCTCTTTATTCAAGGTCAACTTGTCCCCGGTAAAGGTCAAAGTTCCCGTATCGGCGTTGATCACCGAAGACAACTGGTTCGTGCTGTTATTGACCAAGGTCAGGTCATTGAAGGTGATCGTGAGCGTTTTGCCATTCACACCCTGCACCGTTTCCGTGTACGTATCTCTAGCGGTATAGGTGTCCGCAGTGTCGGTGAAAGACATATTGTTCTTAATTACCGCACCGGTCTGTTCTTTCGCTAAACCCACTTGGCTGATAAGCGCCAATCCCACGGCAAGAGCCAACGGCGTTAATTGCCTTTTCTTCATTCATTTCTCTCCAAGAGATTGTCTCAAGGCTCGGAGGAAATAAAAAAACTTCGCATCCAAGCCCGAAGACTTGAAACACGAAGTTCGAAGGAAAGCGCCGATTGCTCAACGCTGGGAAGGGCAGTTTACCCCCCCCCCGTGCAATATTTGGTTACGTGTTGAGGTCGTAGAAAACTTAATTCCTACTTTTTTATTCTACTGAAAAAGTATCTAAGGAGGGTCTGCACAAATCATCCATACGATAACTCATATTTTTGGCATATTCTGTTTCGCGCAGACCTACCTTAACCTGCTGATTTTCGTGAGCGGCTTGAGCGTTCTCTCACAAAATGCCGTTCATTAAATCTCGAACGTCCCTTTAACGACAACCTCGCCGTCAAGCATCATCACGCGTCCGCGTGCGACGACGTGAGTGAGGTTGAAATCTTCGGTGAAAAGGCAGGCATTGGCACAGGCCCCAACCTCGACGCGTCCCTGATCCTTGAGACCGAGCGCGTCGCCCACATTCTTCGTTGTGAAGAGCAGTGCCTGTTCGATCGGCATTTTGTAGTCGCTGATCAAGCGAATCGTCTCCTTGAGGTTGCCGTCAACGCCGCCCACGCCGAGTCCGACCATTTCGCCTTTTTCATTGAAACGCGGAACAGAGCCATGGCCGTCGGTCGAAAGCGTTATATGCGTCGGATCAACCCCCATGCCGACCGCTTCGATAACGGCCTGAGCGGGATGATCGAAGCAGCAGGATGCGCCGGTTGTAATGTCAATCCAGCCGCCCTTCTTGCCGAACTCAACAGCAGAATCAAAAACGTGACGGATACGGCCGCAATGGGTTGGACGAATATGTTTGATCGGGAACCCCTTGGCCAGGATCTCGTCATACATCTCGAAGGCACCCGGAATATTGCCCGTGTGAATATGCAGGAAACCGGTCTTGCCGGCAATCATTGCGCCGACACGAACCTCAGCGAGCACAGCAAGAACCTGCTGCGTCGTCGGGAATGATGAGCGGTGGTCGCCGAGCGCAATTTTCACGCCGATCACTTCGGGCACAAAGAACAGGTCATTGGCAATAGAGTCCGTGAGCGTCGTTGCCGGATACTTGTAGTTGGAGGTATACATCCAAGCCGATACGCCTTCGGTCTGCAGCGCCCGAACCTTCGCCAGAAGATTCGGAATGGAGCGCGTCGTATAGTCCGTACCCGAAACGCCCACGACGGACGTTGTGCCGCAGCTGATCAATTCCGAAAGCACGAGTTCCGGCGTACGTGTTGACGGTCCGCCCTCGCCGCCGCCGCCCGTGACGTGAATGTGCTGATCAAAAAAGCCCGGCGTGAGAATCTTGCCGCTGGCATCCAGGATCTCCAGATCCGGCAGCTGAGGGGCGAGATTTTGTCCGACGGCAGCGATGCGGTCATTGACCATCAGAACATCGTTTTTGCCGAGATCCTGCGGCGCGAAGACGCGCGCATTTTTAATAAGGAGTGCTGTCATTATTTCTTCTCCAAAGCGGGGTCAGAAAATTAGAGGAAGATGGCCGAAGCTGCGACATTCATGATGAGCGCGAGGATCATCACCGGCGCTGTGCGGCGGACAAGTTCAAAGGGAGAAAGACCGGCAATGCCGGAAACCGCGATGATGACGCCGGCAATCGGGCACATCGTACGGGCGATACCGGCAGAGAGCTGCACTGGGACGGCGAGAATCGCGGCGTTGATGCCTACGCTCGCGGCAGCCTCAGGCAGAAGCGGCGAGAACGCGAAAAAGGCCGCGTTGCCCGAGCCAGTCACCACGGTAGCAACGACCATGATCGTCAGCATAATGAGCAGCATCACCCATACGCCGGCGGACTCCATGGAGGCCGCCATGGAAATCAGCGTGCTGATGCCGCCGAGTTTATTCATGCCGAGCGCAAAGAGTTCCGCGCAGCAAATGAGACCGACGGTCGAAGTGAAAACTTTGCCCATGCCTTCAAAGACGGCTTGGGTGTTTTTCGTGGACTCGCGGAAAGAGCGGCGCGTAATGAAGTCAACCACAAAAGCGATGATGATCGAGACGATGAGACCCGTCTGCAGCGAGAGCTTGATGCCGTCATAAACCATCGGCGAAAAGACGATCAGCAAAACGAGCGGCAGCACCGGCAAAAGTGCATAGTGCACGGGACCGGCACCCTCAAAAGCCTTTTTGAGACGTTCATCAGTCGATTCGGCCGGCGCTTCAGCAGCCTCGGCTTCTCCGGCATGCTGAGCCTTGCGGTCAAACCAGCGCTGGATGAAGAAGTGACCGACAGCAACCGTGGCAATCACGCAAAGTGCTACCGGAATCTGACTCTGTACGAAATAGGTGACAACGTCCGTTCCGAGCAGGTCGGCAGCACGCATTGCATTCGAGGATGAAGGTCCGAGATCCAGACAGCAGGTTGAGCCGATCACTGCCGCCGCAGAGGCTCCCCCCCCCCCCCCCCGCGCGGGGGGGGGGGAAAGATCTGGCTG